>Ga0190272_10001808_pt1 | contig 10259 bp, 2 predicted proteins | sample Popmic504T_FD_133746 | JGI IMG/M metagenome (GOLD analysis project Ga0190272, IMG submission 133746) | Populus adjacent soil microbial communities from riparian zone of Shoshone River, Wyoming, USA - 504 T | ecosystem: Environmental > Terrestrial > Soil > Riparian zone | place: USA: Wyoming... | reverse complement strand
CGAGTCGATCTGGGGCCAGCTCCCCGGTGCCGGCCGCCCGGCCGACACCAAGGCGTTCGAGGACTTCATCAACGCCCGGCTGGCCGACGCGCTCGACGACGTCGACATCGCCGCCGCCGACCTGTCGGTACGCACCAGCTGCACAGCGGTCCTGGCCCCGGCCGGTGCGCCCACCGTCGACCCGACGGTGGCCGACGGGTCGCCGACGGCCCTGTGGGAGTACAGGATCGTGGCCGTCCAGGGCGGCGACGCCGTGCCCGGTGCCGCCGGCTCGGCCACCGGCGCGGCCACGCTCGGCGACGGCAGCTCCAACAAGGTCACCTGGGCCGAGGTCGAGCACGCCACCGGCTACAAGGTGCTGCGCAAGGCCGCTGCCGAGACCGAGTTCCTGCTGCTGGCCACCGTCGACGCGGTGCTGGAGTACACCGACACCGGCGCGGCCACCCCGGCGGAGTACGCCCCGGCCAGCACGGCACCGGCGCTGAGTCCGTGCCCGCTGGACTTCGTGGACGGCGTGTTCCTGGAGTTCACCGCGGAGCGCGGCGTGGTCTCGGCCGCGCAGGGTTGCGTGGACACCGGTGCGGACAAGCCGTGCATCGGTTCCGGTGACGAGATCCCGCTCGACATCGGCATCCCCGGCCTGGCCCTGCGCGCCGCTCCGGACAACCCCGCCGGCACCGCCGCGGCCGACGGCATCTCCTACCGGCTGGGCTTCGCGCTGCACTTCCAGCTGGGCCTGACCAAGACCGACGGGTTCTTCGTCAACACCCACGACGGGTGGGGTGACGACGACAAGGCGCTGCCGGAGTTGCGCGTCGGCATGAACTTCGACCTGCCCGACGCCATGCTCGCCGAGCTGGCCTTCATCGACGTCAACATCCGCAAGGCCACCGGCGACGGCCACGACCCCAGCCTGCCGCTGTTCGCCGGCGCGTTCCAGATCGACCTCAGGGCCAGCGAGGACGAGGCCGGCTGCTTCGTCGGCGACGAGGCGGCGTGCGCCCCGGACGACACGAAGAAGATCCACTTCGCCGACCTCGGCAGCACCGACCTCGGCAGCCTGTTCGGGGTGTCGCTGACCGGCCGTTTCCACATCGACTGGGACATCACGGCCGAGGTGGACTCCGCGTTCCCCGGGGTGCGGACCAACTTCCTGCTCCAGTGGGCGTTCGACAACCGCGCGCCCGAGGTCGCCGGCCCACCGACGATCGAGTTCCGCGACGTCGGCATCAACGCCGGCGCGTTCTTCGAGGAGCTGCTCGGCGACGTGGTCCAGGAGATGAAGCGCGTCACCGGCCCGGTCCAGCCGATCATCGACACGCTGTACGCGCCGATCCCGGTGCTGTCGGACCTGAGCCGGATGGCGGGTGGCGGCGACGTCACCCTCATCTCGCTGGCCAAGACCTACAGCACGCTCAAGGACGGGCCGAGCCTCGACTTCGTCGACACCGTCAAGGCGATCGTCGAGTTCATCAACCGGCTCCCCACGTGTGACGACGCGGTGCCCGACGACTGCTACGTGCCGCTCGGCTCGTTCGTCGTCAGCGGCCGCAAGGCGTTGGACACCAGCAACTCGCCGGCAACGGCCGGCACCATGTACGAGTCGCAGGCGCCGACCGACGGCGCCGTCGTCAAGCAGAACCTCAACGAGCTCAACGACAACCCGGCTGCCGCGGGCACGCCCGTGTTCGGCGGTGGCCTCGGCGCGCTCGCCGAGGGTGAGGGCGACGCGGAGAAGGCGGGCTTCTCGTTCCCGATCCTCGACAACCCGGCGTCGGCGTTCACTCTGCTCATGGGCGGCGACGTCACGCTCGTCGAGTTCGACTCGGGTCCGCTGACGCTCGGGTTCAGCTGGCGGCAGGAGTTCGGCCCGGTGTACGCGCCGCCGCCGGTGTTCGTCACGCTGGCCGGCTCGGCGTCGGTGACGCTGCGGATCAGGGCGGGGCTGGACACCTACGGGCTGCGCAAGGCCGTCGAGTCCATTCGCAACGGCACCAAGCTCACCGCGCTCGACGTGCTCGACGGGCTGTTCTTCAAGACCGTCGACGACGCCGGCGCACCGGCCCCCGTCGTGACGCTGACCGGCGAGATCGCGGCCGGCGCCCAGGTGAGCGTGTTCATCATCAAGGTGGGCATCGAGGGCGGCCTGCGGCTGACCATCGGGTTCTTCTGGAACGACCCCAACGACGACGGCAAGTTCAGGGTGAGCGAGTTCCTGCACGCCGCGCTCTCCAACCCGGTGTGCCTGTTCACCATGAGCGGCCGGCTGTCGCTGTTCCTGCGGCTGTACGTCACGATCGGCTTCTCGATCTTCTCCAAGACGTTCAAGTTCACCCTGGCCGACGTGACGCTGCTCGACTTCAGCGTCGAACCGGACTGTGACCCACCGCCGCCCAAGCTCGGTGGCACCGTCGGCGACACGCTCGTGGTGTTCGCCGGGCAGTTCGGCGGCGACGAGTTCCGTGGCGACGACACCTGGGACAACACCAACGAGTCCGTGGAGCGCGACACCATCAAGGTGATCTCGCTGCACTTCGAGCAGACCGCGGCCGACCCGCAGGGCACCGACGGCGCGTTCGACGGCTTCGCCGTTGTCATGCTCGGCGAGCGCCGCGAGTACCTCGACCCGAACCTGCGGCGCGTCGTGGTCGACGGCGGCGGCACGTACCCCAAGCCGATGGCCGTGACGTTCATCGGGGACGGCAAGAAGGAGACCGGCGACACCGCGGGCGACTCGCCGACCGTCTTCGACAAGGACGCAGTGGTGATCGGCGGGGCGGCCGCCGATGTCATCACGGCCGGCCGTGGTCTGTCCTATGTGGACGGACGTGGCGGCGACGACATCATCGTCACCGGTGACACCGGCGGGGCCGCGTCCCTGGCCTGGGTCGCCGGTGGCCCCGGCGGCGACTCCATCACGACCGGCAACGGCGACGACCGAGTGGCCGGCGATGCCACCATCGGCATTGTGACCAGGTCAAGGACCGTCACCCACAACGCCCAGGACGGCGGCGGCACCAGCAGCCTGTCCGGCGTGGTCGACTGGGAACAGTTCACCGATCCGACCGGACAGCCGGCCGGTGGGGACCAGGGCGACGACTCCGTCGTGGTCGGCCTCGGCGCCAACAAGGTCGTCGGCAACGGCGGCCGGGACAGCATCGGCGTCGCGACCGACACCTCGGCCGGTGGTCCCACCGCCGGGCGCAACGTGATCGTCGGCGGCGACGGCGGCGACCGCATCACCGGCGGCTCCAACGCCGACACCATCTTCACCGGTGCCGAGCTCGACCCGGCACACCCCGACGCCGACGTGGACGGCGCCGGCTCGGCCGACGCGGAGGCGGACGCCACGTTCCCCAACGTGGTGGACACCGGAACCGGTTCCGACGAGGTGTACGGCAGCACCTGGATCGACCTGGTCACCAGCCGCTCGCTCGGCGACCAGGCCGCCAGGCTGCGTGGCGGCGCGCACGAGGATGTGCTCGCCGGGGGCTACGGCGCCGACGAGGTGTACGGCGGCCCGGGTGACGACTACGTCATCGCCGAGCCGGCCGACGTCTCCGAGGTCGACGGCAGCGACGGCATCTTCGGGCCGAAGCGGTCCGTGACGCGCCAGCCGCTGCCGGCCGGCGTGACGTCCAACGCCAAGACGCTCGTCGGTGGGCTCGGCAATGACCACCTCGTCGGCGGCGACGGCCCTGCCACCCTGTTCGGCGACCGGCGCATCGACGCGGAGAAGTGCCGTACCGGCGCGGAGACCGCGTCCGACCCGGTGGCGGAGAGCACCAGCGCGGGCACCGGGGACGGCAACGACCGCGTCCTCGGCGGCGCCGGCGTCGACACCCTGTCCGCCGGTGGTGCCACCGACGTGGCCGACCTGTTCGGCGGCGACGACCTCGGCTGCGGCCAGCAGGGCGACGACACGCTGCGCGGCGGCGATGGCACCGACCACCTGTGGGGCGGCGCTGGGGTCGACACCGAGTTCGGCGACGCCGGAACCGACCTGGTGTTCGGCAACGACGACACCGACTTCCTGTACGGCGGCACCGAGGCCGACGTGCTGGAGGGCAACGACGGCGCCGACGTGGCCACCGGCGGTACCGGTGACGACACCGTCTACGGCGGCACGCGCCTGGCCGGTCGCACCGACTCCGGCGGCGACACGCTGTACGGCGACGCCGGTGCCGACCGGCTGATCGGCGACAACGGCAGCGCAACCGCGCCGGCGGTCCCGACCGATCTGGACGGCGCCACCCCGGCGGCCGGCACCGGTGACGTGATCTTCGGTGGCGCCGGTGACGACACGGCCTACGGCGGCCTCGGCGGCGACGCGGTCAACGGCGGCGACGACGCCGACCACCTGGAGGGCAACAACGGCGTCGACACCGTGCACGGCGACAGCGGCGAGGACCAGGTGGTGGGCGGCTCCTTCCAGGAGTCCGCGCCCGGCGTGGGCCGACCGGACGAGGGCGATGTGCTGTTCGGTGACGGCGGCGCCGACCTCATGGCCGGCGACAACGCCGTGCTGACGGTGGTGGCCGATCCGGCGGCGAGCACGCCGGTGACGCGGCAGCGCGGGTTCGCGCAGGGCCACTCCGTGGCGCTGCTCGACCTCGGGCTCACCCCCACGGCTGGGGTCTCCGGCGACGACCTCATGTCCGGCGGCGACGGCCAGGACGTGCTGTACGCCCAGGCCGGCACCGACCGGGCCAAGGGCGACGCCGACGCCGACTACGTCGAGGGCGGCCAGGGCGTCGACTGGATCGAGGGCGACGCGGGCTCCGACGACGTGGTCGGTGGCAGCAGCACTCCGCTCACCGGTTCCGACGCGACGGCGACCGGACAGCTCGACGACGCCGACGCGGTGTTCGGCGGGCCCGGCGACGACGTGGCGCTCGGCGACAACGGCGTGGTGCTGCGGCCGGCCGCCGGCCAGACCCCGACCAGGGTCACGCTGCGGCTGTCCACCTCCGGCGGCAACCCGGTGGCTGCCCGCGTGGTGCAGGAGTACGACCTCGCGGCCGCGGTCGCCGGCCGGTACGGCGACGACCGGGTGTCCGGCGGCTCCGGGGTGGACCTGTTGTGGGGTCAGGACGGCGGCGACTTCCTCTCCGGTGGCGGCCAGGCCGACTACCTGGAGGGCAACGGCGGCGCCGACGTGCTTCGTGGCGACCTGGCGTTGGGCGCGGTATCCGACGAGACCACCGTGGTCCCGCTGGCCGATCCCGGTTGGCCGGGATCGGCGAGCTCGATCGGCGAGCTGGAGGGCACCGACACGGTCGCCGGCCAGGACGACCTGATCGGCGGCAGCTCGGCCGCCGGCTTCCGCGACACCGGCGACTCCATGCAGGGCGACGGGGCCGACGACGTGCAGCTCGGCGACAACGGCTCGCTGGTCCGCACCCTGCAGGGCAGCGCAGGCTCGATGACCGAGCGGGTCTACACCCAGCGGTACCCGACCGGCGCGGTGCCGGCCGACGCCACGGTGGCCCGCACGCACGACCCGGACCTGCCGGGGCCGGCCACCCGGTTCTGCACGGAGGCCCAGCCCACCTGCGAGCCGGCCGGCTCGTTCGGCGACGACGTCATGTTCGGCGACGGTGGCGACGACGGCATGTGGGGCCAGGACGGCAACGACGTGCTGACCGGCGGCGACGGTGACGACGACGTGCTCGGTGAGCTCGGCGACGATGCCCTCTTCGGCAACGCCGGCGAGGACGTGCTGCTCGGCGACCGCGGCGGCGTGGTGAACGAGTTCCTCAACGCCGACGACGTGGCGGCCCGCGGGTTCACCGTGTCGCTCAACTCACCGCCGCAGGAGTCCTACACCGGATTCCGGGCCGGGGCCTACGACCGGCGCGTCGACCTGCTGCACGACGTCGACGGCGACACGTTCGTCGGCGGCCCGACGTCGGCGGCGATGCCCCACAACGGCATTGCCGAAGGTGGCACCGACCGCATCCGCGGAGGGCTCGGCGACGACAACATTCACACCGGGTTCGGCGACGACCTGGCCAACGGCGACAGCGGCGGCGACCAGGTATTCGGTGCCGACGGCGCCGACGTGCTGTGGGGCGGCAAGGGCTGCGACCCGGTGGCCGACGCCGCGACGCCGGACTGCCTGGTGAACGGCGTGTTCGAGCCGGCGTCGCGCGGCACGAACGACCGGTTCGTCGACCACGTGTTCGGCGGGGTGGGCGGCTCGTCGGCCGAGTCCAACGCCGGCGCGCTGGGCTCGGACGTCATCGACTTCAACCCGCGCGGTGCCTACCCCGGCAACTGCGTGGCCGGCGCGTGGCCCGCCACGCTCGGCAGCGGCGCCATCGACCCGTGCCGGTGGTTCGAGATGACCGACAAGGCCAACGACACGGCCGATCCGCAGACGCTGGCCGACAACCAGCACCACCACGGCACCGACTGGGTCTACGGCGGCTGGGACCGCGACGTGCTGCAGGCCGACCAGGCAGCCAACGGGCCCAACCCCGGCGACCGGCTGATCGACTGGAACGGCTCGTACAACCTGTTCACCCACTGCAACGCGGCCTACGGCGGTTTCAACGACATCCGCCAGCACAGCCCGGCCATGCGGGACTTCCTGCAGAAGCTGGGCTGGGCCTCAGGTGCCGGGCAGACGGTCACCGACATCACCACAGCCGGCACGTCGGCCTTCCGCGAGATCGCCATCTCCTACTCAGAAGACACCCGCGACCACGCGGCCGGTCAGGCCTACCCGAGCACCCCCGGCCACTTCGACCAACCCGTGGCCTGCTCGGACTGACGCACCAGGTGTGGGGCGGCCACCCGGCCGCCCCACACCCGTGTCACAGAATTCCCGCCACCACCCGGCGCACAACCCATGCGAACGTCGGCCACGCCAGTAGCCAGGAGGACGCCGCTCGTGGCGGCGATGGTGGGTGCGGTGTCGCCGGTGATGCTCACTCGGATGGTGACCTGACGGGTCAGTGCGTTGTAGCGGAGTTCGAGGTGGAGTGCGTCGTAGATCCGGCGTTGCTGGTCTTCGGGTAGGCGGGTCAGGTCGATGTGGCCCTGGTTGGTTTGGCGGTGTCGCAACTCGGTGAGGTCGGCCGTGAGTTGCGCCGTGCGGGCGGCGATCCTGGTCGCGACGACGTCCTGTTCGCCGACGGCTGCGAGGAGAGTTTTCGGCTGGTGCCAAAGACTCGGTGGTCGAAGAAGTGGGCCAGTGGTGGCAGGAGGTGGTCTTGCACATCTTCCCCTCCGGTGAGCACGGAACCGGCCGGCCGCGCCCCGTGAGCCCGAGCGGTCCCTTAGATCGCTCCCGCAGGCCCGGTTGGCCACATCCCCGCGATCATGACTTCCACTCGCTGACCGCACGATCCGGCTGCCATGACGTCCTGATCGTCCACGTCCCCAGGGCGCCACCCTTGCCGAAGCGGATGGACTCGCCGGCCACCGTTCGTACCGCGGCGCGCAACACCTGCCGCGCTGGACCGGAGTTCGGTTCTAGCCCTTGGCGGGGACGGTCTCGGCCTTCTTGCCGGCGGCCGGGACGGTGGTGTCGGCGGGGTCGATGGTTGGCTTCTTCGGGGCCACCGGGCCGACGGTGCGCAGCACCGTGGCGGCCAGGACGGCGGCGGCGACGGTCACCACGATGGCGGCCACCGCGGCGGTGTTGAGACCGGCGGCGAAGGCGTCGCGGGCGGCGGTGAGCACGGCCTCACCGGCCGGACCGGGGAGCTGCTCGGAGACGGCCCTGGCGCCGGCGATGGTCTCGTTGGCGGCGGCCGACGCCTCGGCGGGCAGGCCGGCGGGCAAGGTGTCGGACAGCTCCCGGTGGTAGACCGCGATGCCAATGCTGCCGAGGATCGCGATGCCCAGCGCGCCACCGAGTTCGGTGCCGGACTCGAGCAGCGCGGACGCCGACCCGGCGCGCTCCGGCGGGGCCTCGCCGAGCACCATCTCGGTGACCAGCGCCATCACCGCGACCAGGCCGCCGGCGTAGAAGCTGGCGCCGATCATGGCGATCCACAGCGTGGAGTCGGCCTGCACCTGGGTGAGCACCACGAAGCCGACGGCGGCGGTCAGGAACCCACCGGCGATCACGTACGCCCGGTTGACCTTGCGGGCGATGGCCGCGGCGGCCGGGGCGGCACCACCGGTGCCCAACGACGGCACCAAGCTCCACAGCGCGGCGCGCAGCGGGCTCATGCCGAGCACCGACTGCAGGTACTGGGTGAGGAAGATGGCGAACCCGACGATGGCGAACATGGCCAGCACGTTCATCGCGATTGAGCCGCTGAACGCCCTGCGGCGGAACAACTCCAGGTCGATCAGCGAGCCGGGCCGCTGCCGCTGGCGGAGCACGAACAGCGCACCCATGAGCAGGCCGCCGACGATGGTGAGCACCGGCTCAGGGGCCAGGCCGTCCTTGGCCCACTCCTTGATCCCGTAGATCACCGGGAGGATGGCGGCCAGCGAGAGCGCGGCGCTGAGCAGGTCGAACGGCACCGGGCTCGGGTTGCGGAACTCTGGCACCAGGACCGGCGCGAGGACGAGCAGCAGCACCATGGCCGGGATGTTGATCAGGAAGACCGAGCCCCACCAGAACTTCTCCAGCAGCAGGCCGCTGATCACCGGGCCCAGCGCGACGCCGGCACTGAGCGCCGCGGTCCAGATGGCCACAGCGGTGCCGCGCTGCTTCTCGTCGTGGAACATGTTGCGGATCAGGGCGAGCGTGGAGGGCATCAGGGTCGCGCCGCCGACGCCGAGCAGCGCCCTGGCCAGGATCAGCATCTCGGAGCTGGTGGAGTACGCGGCCAACAGCGAGGCCGCGCCGAACGCCGCGGCGCCGATCAGCAGCAGCCGACGGCGGCCGATCCGGTCACCGATGGAACCCATGGTGACCAGCAGGCCGGCCAGCACGAAGCCGTAGATGTCGAGGATCCAGAGCTGCTGGGTGCTCGACGGCTCCAGGTCGTTGCCGATGAACGGGATGGCGAAGTAGAGCACCGACACGTCCATCGACACGAGCAGGAGCGGCAGCACCAGCACGCCGAACCCGATCCACTCTCGTCGACCGGCCCTCTGCCCGTCGGCGGTCACCGCTGTGTTCACTGAAAGCTCCCCTTGGCGTCCGTGGCCCGACTGCAATATACAGAGTACGCAGTGGACCTTATGAGTACAAAGAACTGCATGTTTTCCCGGTATCGCACTAGTGCACCTGAACCATTGGGCCGGGCCGCACTAGTGCACTAGCGTGATGGGCGTGTCCGAGCCCGACCCGCCGTACGCCCGGATCGTCGCCGAGATCCGCCGACGCATCGCCGACGGCGAGTTGCGGGCCGGCGACCGGGTGCCGTCCACCCGGCAGATCGTGCAGGAGTGGGGCGTGGCGATGGCCACCGCCACCAAGGTGCTCACCACGCTGCGCCGGGAACGCGTGGTGCACGCCAGACCCGGCGTCGGCACCGTGGTGGCCGCGAGCGGCGCCGGGCCGTCCGTGCCACGCCGCCGTCGGGTCCGCGAGCCCGAGGAGCTGACCGCGGACCGCGTGGTGCGGGCGGCCGTGGAGATCGCCGACGCCGAGGGGCTGTCCGCCCTGTCGCTGCGCCGGGTGGCCGCCGAGCTGGACGTGGCGACGATGTCGCTCTACCGGCACGTGGGCGGCAAGGACGAGCTGGTGCTGTTGATGTCCGAGAGGGTTTTCGCCGAGGACGAGCTGCCCGAACCTGCGCCGCCGGGCTGGCGGGCGCGGCTGGAGCTGGTGGCCCGGCTGCAGTGGGCGATCCACCGCAGGCACCCGTGGCTGGTCCAGGTCATGTCGCTGACCAGGCCGCGGCCGGCGCCCAATGCCATGGCGCACACCGAATGGGCGCTGCGCGCGGTGGACGGGCTGGGCCTGGACCCGGTCACCATGCTGTACATCCACATCACGACGTTCGGCTACGTACGCGGCATGGCGGTGAACTTCGAGCTGGAGGCAGAGGCCGAGCAGGACACCGGGATCACCGACGAGCAGTGGATGGAGTCCCAGGGCTCCGCGCTCACCACGATCCTGGCGTCCGGCTCGTTCCCCATGATGGCCCGGCTCACCGCGCGGCTCGATTTCGACTTCGACCTGGACACCATGTTCGAGTTCGGCCTGAACTGCGTGCTCGACGGCATCGGTGTGCTCATCGCGAACCACGGCAAGTAGCCCGCTCACCGGGTCGGCCCCGGTGCGTCGAGTTCGTTGTCCAGGATGTCGAACAGCTCGGCGGCGGTGGCCGCGCTCAGGTCGG
>Ga0190272_10001807_pt1 | contig 10261 bp, 7 predicted proteins | sample Popmic504T_FD_133746 | JGI IMG/M metagenome (GOLD analysis project Ga0190272, IMG submission 133746) | Populus adjacent soil microbial communities from riparian zone of Shoshone River, Wyoming, USA - 504 T | ecosystem: Environmental > Terrestrial > Soil > Riparian zone | place: USA: Wyoming... | reverse complement strand
TAAAAGTGGTGAGAGCTATTATCAATATCGAATCAGTATGGTTGATGCTTTTGGAGATAATAGTGTATGCTGCCCAGGAAAATACTGACAGTATCATTAAGCTATTACCCAATAAGTTATTTCCGGATTCATCCTGCTTACCTATAAAGCCCACTAAAATCACCCCGGTTACACTTAAGAAAATTCCGAATAAATTATTTCTTTCCAGCTTTTCCTTTAAAAATAAAACGGCCGCTATGGCAATAGCAACGGGTATAAACCCCTGGATCAGGGCTCCTATAGAAGCGGCAGTATATACAAGGGAAATATTAAAAAATCCATAAAACAAAGTAATACCGGTTAGTCCCATAAGTATTATCTTTTTATAGGGTAGTGGCGTCAGCGGCTGTTGCTTGGCTTTTTTTCTTCTGATTAAATAAAAAGGCAATAGCACAAGACAGGCGACCATGTTTCTCAGCAAAGCAAAAAATACGGGAGGAACTTCATTTACTGCCAGCTTGGTTACGGTAAAAGCGCTGCCCCAGATAAGCATTACAAACAATATGCGAATCAATCCGCTGGCCCTGGTATTCTTAGAATAAAATTTCATGATAAGAAAACAGGAAAAAGCAAGCAGCATCTCATTATAAAAGAATTTTGGATGAAGATAGTTTTTTCTGTTTTACTGTCCGGGGAATGAATTGTTTTTTGCAAACCTCACCAGGTTGGCATATCATCAGCAGCAGGGGACTACGTTGTCTGGAGTGCTAAATAAATAAAAAGAAAGTTCAATTACTGTCTATCACGGCTGCAATTCTTATTGTCAATTCAATCCGAATTCATTTTCCTTATTACCGGTATTAAAATTTTGAATAGTATTGATATGCTTGAATATTTTTTTTATCCGGTCATACAATGCATCAGAATCGTTGACCAGTGTAGTTTGTTTTTTTACCCATTTACTATATTCATCCAGGCATTCATCCTGCAAATGGGCAACGCCTACCCATTGAAGGCGAAACTCATTCATGTCTTTATCGAAACAATGGATATCAATTTCCATGTTTTCAAAGTTGCGGAACAGCGGAGCGGAATATTCTTTTTCAAACTGTTCAACCGCATCATCAAAGGCAGTAAATCTTTTGAAAATAGAATTAAACTGTTTGTTCATAGGCACCATTATATCCCAGTAATCACTACGTATGACCTGGAATTCATCCAGCGCTTTTTGTATTTCACCCGACTTAATACTATACACGCCGGGAACTATTTCGCCAGCCGGGCCCAGGCCAAACAGTCGCTCTGTTCGTATAATTATGGTCCGCAATTTTTCGAGAGCCGTTATTACCTGTCTCAATTCAGCCATTACGTTTTTTATACCAGGCTCCAGCTGTAGTAGCTGGTTTTTGATCGTTGCCAGTTCATCATGCAACTGCTTATACCGGTCAATGAATGCTTTTTCAAAATCGCTGAGGGCTGCTTCAGAATTGTAATTGAAGTGTATCCTTTTTAAAGGATGGGGAATAATGGTGGGCTTCATAAAATATGGTTTTTAAAATTGGATATCTAAAAATAAATAATATGAAACCAAAAATGTGAGTATTACTACGTTATTTTCTAATGCGCCGTTCGCTTGTTACTGCGTAGAAACAACAATGTTCGCCTTTGAGGGGTGCTCAATAAAAAAGAACACTGTAGTTGGGGTGTTGGGGTAACGAAGGCTGACATCAACCAGGTACATGATATTCCTTAATTCCTGCGGCTGATGGAAATACTCTGACTCTTCATCAGGCTCAGAGCTTATAATCAGATAAGTGTAAATGCGGCTCAGTCAAAATTGTTTTTTGCATGGGTTTGTACAAAAAACTATCTTCATTCTATCCTTAATTTTTTAATGAGAGTAGTTATTTTGTAAAAAAAATGCACCACCCGCCGTATCCCGTTTATTGCATTACTTAATATAAAAAAGTTATGCCGATCTACATGGATATTCACAATATTCCGGGCGTAGGAGCTCTGGACGTAGCAGAAGCCCATCAAAAGGATATGCTGATACAGGAACAATATCACTGTAAGTGTATGACCTATTGGGTAGATGAAAACAGGGGAACTGTTTTTTGTCTTATTGATGCTCCTGATAAACAGGTGGTGGAAGAAATGCACGCAAAATCCCATGGTCTGATACCACACAAAATCATAGAAGTTAACAATGAAGTGGTAGAATCTTTTCTTGGCAGAATTTATGACCCCGAAGAAACAGAAACTTCAGATAGCGGGTTAAAAGTTTTTAATGACCCGGCTTTTCGTATTCTGTTAGTAACTGATATTACCGACCCGGTTCTATTGCGAAATGAACTGGGTATAGAAAAAGCAAATGCACTGTTGACTGAACAAAATAGTATCATAAGAAAAGAATTGGGGGCTCACGGTGGCCGGAAAGTTGAAAATGCAGGAAACGGATTCATCGCTTCATTTTCTTCGGCTGTCAAAGCAATCGCATGTGCTTTGGACATTCAAAAGAACCTGTCAGACACGCACAAAAGTTTAACCGGTTTTAAAATAGGGATCAGTGCCGGGAACCCTGTTGCAAAAAGTGACAAGCTGTTTGGAGACACCATACAATTGGCGAGGCACTTGTGTGCTATTGTCAATAGCAAGCAGATCGCAGTTGCTTCAGTTGTTAAGGAACTGGCAGCCAGTTACAATTTTCAGGATGATCAAAGTAATTTTATAACGCTATCGCCCCCGGATGAAATCCTTTTGGAAAACTTATTCAGTACACTTGAAAAAAACTGGCAGGATCCTGATTTTACAGTTACTGAATTTTGTCAAACAATGACAATGAGTAAATCTCAGTTATACAGGAAAACAATCACCCTTTCGGGTTTATCGCCAAATGTTCTTTTAAAAGAATTCAGGCTGGATAAAGCCCGTGAACTTTTGAACACACATCGGTTTAATATTTCTCAAACTACATTTGATTCAGGATTTACCAGCCCATCTTATTTTACCAAATGTTTTAAAAAGAGGTTTGGCCTTCTTCCTGAAACTTATCTTCATTTACTGCAATAACCTTTGCTGCTTCCTGGTTCAATTTTATCACTGCTTGAACGATTTGTTATAGTTGGAGGGTAGTTATCTCATCTATCTTTATACCATCTTAAAACCTAAAACCAGCGTTATGAAAAAGATGATTAAACACTTCAACCTGCTTACTGTAAGTATGCTCTTTACCGCATTTGCCTGTATGGCTCAAAAAGCAGTTGCGACTGACAAAACAAAAAATACAAAAGAAACTCAAACTGAAATGAAGACCTACGTAATTGAAAGAGAAATACCTAATGCCGGCAAACTCACTGCTGGTGAATTAAAGGGCATTTCTCAAACTTCCTGTACTGTGCTGAAAGAGTTGGGCCCGGATATTCAATGGGTACACAGCTACGTGACGGGTAATAAAATATATTGCATTTACAAAGCAAAAAACAAAGAGATGATAATGGAACATGCTAAAAAGGGAGGATTCCCGGCTAATAGCATTTCTGAAGTATCATCCGTTATCAGTCCCGAAACTGCAAATTAACCAGTTTAGTAAAGCACTTTTAGCGGCAACGTCTCCCCAAGAGACGTTGTTTTGTTTATCATGTAACTGAAGTAATGTCCTCTTCGCCCTTGCCTCTCATATTTTCAAATTCAACTGAATTCAGCAATTCCGAAATAACCAATGCCAGCATCCCCGCATGTTATTAAAAGAAGAAAAGGTCAGCTCCTTTGAACTAAACCGGGGAGGAGGTAAGTTTATTGCTAATAGACTGGATTAGCACCAATTCAACATTCAAACGATACAGATATTCGGGGCTTGCAGACATATCCTTATCATATAGCTTTCGGATTAAAAACCCGAACACAAGGCTGGTGTCATCAAAAAGATTGATCAGTTTGTTATTTATATACCGGGATAGCGATGTAAATTCAGTTTATGAAAATTGCATTTTTTTCTACCCAGCCTTACGATAAAGAATATTTTGAACGCTATAACAAGCAACATGAGATCGTGTTTTTTGAAGCACAGTTAAATGAACAAACGGTTAACCTTGCAAAAGGTTGTGATGCTCTATGTGCTTTTGTAAACGATCAGCTAAATGCAGCTGTGATCAATTCATTGGCTGAAACCGGTATAAAAATCATTGCACTGCGATGTGCCGGTTTTAATAACGTAGACCTGGCTGCTGCAAAAGAAAATAAAATGCTGGTTGTACGTGTGCCTGCTTATTCTCCCCATGCGGTTGCCGAACATGCATTGGCATTGATCATGACACTAAACCGCAAAACCCATAAAGCGTATAACAGGGTGAGAGAAGGCAATTTTGCATTGCATAGATTAACAGGCTTTGATTTATATGGCAAAACTGTAGGTGTAATAGGTACCGGTAAAATAGGTCAGTGTTTTTCTCGCATCATGCTCGGCCTTGGTTGTAAAGTGCTGGCCTTTGATCTTATTGCCAACAAAGACATGGAAGCTGCCGGTGTAGATTATTTGCCGTTGATAGCGGTGCTGGAACAAAGCCATATAATATCACTTCATTGCCCGTTGACAGAGCAAACAAAACACATCATTAACAAAGACACCCTGAACCTTATGAAAAATGGCGCTATGCTCATCAATACAAGCAGGGGTGCATTAATAGATACTAAAGCCGCCATTGATGCGCTTAAAAAAGGCAAGCTTGGTTATTTGGGTATTGATGTATATGAACAGGAAGAAAAATTATTTTTCCACGACCTGAGCGAAAACATTATTGAAGATGATGTGATCATGCGGTTGCTGAGTTTCTCCAATGTGCTTATCACTGCTCACCAGGGTTTTTTAACAGATGAAGCATTAACACAAATAGCTTTGGTAACGCTGCAAAACCTGGGTGATTTTGAACAGGGGAAAAAATTGGAAAACAGGGTTGTTTAAGTTAATACAAGTTTTCGTCTTGTAAAGTTAACATCACCCTGAATGCCCGGTAATGGTGGAAAGGAATAAAATGATATAGGTAATAGTAACTTTTACATTTAACAATTTATACAGTGTTTGCCTTCTATCTCCACACACTAATCCTTGTCCATACTATCTCTTCGTAAAGAATTTTAGATTTTCAACCCTTGTTTTTCCGCATAACAAAATAAAAGGAATAGAATACGGTGCACAAGCCAGTTCCAATTCCGGAATTAAAATTTCCGTACTGGCAAAATTTTTGTATTTATCAGCAGTGATAATAAAAATTTCCACTTAAAATGAATCTAAAAAAAATAAATATGAAAAAGAAAATGATGATGAGCCTCTCAATATTGTTATTGGCATTCACGGGATTATTACCCGCTACGCTTAAGGCTCAGGATTCCAAAGACAGTAAGATCATAGAGGACAGTAAAGAAGCCAGAGCTGAGTTTATTAAATCGGACGGATTAATGCAAGGCTTGTTTGATAATTCCTATGGGTACGTAATATTCCCCAATGTGGGGAAAGGTGCCATCGGTGTGGGTGGCGCTGCTGGTAATGGAACTGTGTTTGAAAATGGAAAAATGATTGGCAGTGCAAAGATGAAACAGGTGAGTGTTGGTTTTCAATTTGGCGGACAGGCATACCGCGAGGTAATTTTCTTTGAAAACAAAGCTGCTCTTGATCGTTTCAAGGAAAATAAATTTGAATTTGCTGCGCAGGTTTCGGCAGTAGCCGCTACCACCGGTGCATCGGCTAATGTAAAATATAAGGATGGCGTAATGGTATTCACACAGGAAAAAGGCGGACTGATGTACGAAGCATCAATAGGAGGGCAGAAGTTCAGCTATAATCCATTTTAACCTTTCATTTTTGCATTAACTGATAAGGAAAATTTATTATCTAAAGGTTGTGGAGTGTGGAATACACACCCCGCAACCTTTTTTTCTTCGTTGTATCTTCGTTAATTATTTCTTAACTATGAAAAGTGGCGATGCTTCTCTGTTTAATAGTATCATCAAAACTAAAATATTTAATCCTTTGTTATATTGATCAAAGCCCTTCGGTTCTTACTTCTGCCATCGGCGTTATCTCTGCCATTGATCAATTCCATTTCCACAGGGCAGCAAGCTCCAAAGGATTCAAAGCTGATCCTGCGGGTATCTATTCCTTTCTGAATAAGATAATCAGCACATGTTTTGGCACGTTTGTCTGAAAGTACTTTGTTATACTCTTCTGTTCCACGTCCATCAGTAAAGCCTGATATTTGAATAGTAGCAGTACTGTTTTCCATCAGTACCGTATATATTGAATCCAATTGCTCTGTTGATCTGTCTTTCAATTGGCTCTTATCAAAATCAAAATAAAGAGTGACTACAGTTTCAGGTTTAATAACTAACTTCTTTTCCAGGCAAATGGATGTATTCGATACTACATCGGTCAGCCAATCAGACTCATCATTGGCTTCTGCAGTAATACCGGCCGTTTTTTCTTTATATAATTCTTTGCTTATAAATAACTCCTGTTGATTCACATCACTGGTTAATTCAAATTTATATCTTCCGTCGTTACCTGTTGTAGCCTGCAAACTTTTACCAGTAGCATCTTTCATTACTACTTTTGCATCGGCAAGAGGTTCGTCATTTCTGCAATCACGGATCACACCGGTGACCATTCTCTTCTTCGCCGTTTTACTTACTGCATAGGTTTCAAGGCAACAGTCAGAGCCACGATCGGAACTAATGATTGCTTTATTGAGCAGTGTTTCTTTTTCAGGTGCAAAAAAATAAAGATCATCACGGGATGAGTTAACAGGATAACCCATATTTTCAGGCGTATTCCATTCCGTATTCCATCCTTTTGATGTATACAGATCATACCCACCCATTCCCGGTATCCGATCAGACGAAAACACTAATGTGTTGCTGCTGGTATGATAAAAAGGAGATTGTTCATTTCGGGCTGTATTTAGCAGGGCGCCTGCATTTACCGGCTCACCGGTAGTACCATCTTGTTGTAAAGGGGCATACCAGATATCAAACTGACCCGATCCACCAGGCCTGTCCGAAGCAAAAAACAAATATCTCCCGTCAGCTGAACAAAAAGGTTGCTTGCTGTTGTATGCTTCCTGGTTAACTGAAGAAAGTGATACAGGATTGTTCCATCCATTTTCTTTTTTCAGTGAATAATAAATAGAAGAAATTGTCCGTCCCTTTTCTTTTTTCCATTGTGTGAAATAAAGATAGTTTCCGTTGGAGCTAATGCTGGCTGCTGCCTGGTTAAGTGTTGAATCAATGCCTTCTATGTTAACAGGTTCAATATTTTGCATATTACCGTTGGTAAACGAAGAAAAAAACAACCGGTTGTGAAAAGGATTGGTACCAGGTTTTACAATAGAATCGGTCTGTGTACTGGTGATCAGGAATTGATTTCCTATAGTTGCTACAGGTGCAAAAATTCCTTTTTCATTTCCGAAAGAAGTATTGATTTTTTCAATGTGGTACAAAACAGAATCAGGTCTTGTTGTCTGACTTTTGATAAATTGAAGTGTCTCAAGTTCTTGCTGTGCGGCTTGCTGATAAGGACTGCCCGCAGCATAAGTAGTAAGAAAACTGTTTACATTTTCTTCTGCAACAGGATAATTAGTAATGCTTCGCTGACATACAGCATACCAGTATAAACCGGCTGCATATTTCGCAGCATCTTTTTCAAAACATTTTTTGTACCCGGCTGATGCCTGCAGCCAATAATTAGCCAACCGGTAACTTTCAGCCTGTTTATAAATAATATCCAATTTATCTACCTGGTTACCTGTACTTCCCTGCCTGTTTTTTTTGCTGTTCAATGGAAAACCGGCCGGCATCTTTTGTTTCACAACCGGGTTCAGAAATTGTTCATATAAACCGGCAGCTGTATAATAATCGCCAGCTTCAAAATATTGATCAGCCAATACTAAACGTTTATCTGCCTGGCTCTGTGCATCCATTAGGATGGTGCATCCGATTATTAACAGGAAAATCCTGTTCACCATATTTTTTCCAATACAGGCTGGTAATAACAGGATGTTGATTTTTTGTAGAGATAAAATGTTCATATTATTATTATTGCTCAAACTTTATTGATTCGGCTCTGCTTTTCATTGCTGCTTCATCCGATAGTCCTCAGTTTATCGAAGGATCGGATTTACAAACGGGGACAACGGATAAAATCAAAAATACTTTTGGTTCCTTTTCTTTTAATGTAAGAAAGGCTAAGTTCAAAACTGTTTATATTTCTTGACATAGCACCAAGTTTAGAAGTATTGACATCATAGCTCAATCCAATTAAAAAATTCCTGTAATCAACTCCCACAAAGGGAGCTACAGCATCTTTAAACCGATAATAGCCGCCGATCATCAGATCGGTTTCTTCATTCACATTATGTTGTACATAGGCGCCCAGCATTGTTTCTTTTGCATTGCCCTGCTGCATATATAAAATATGCGGAATAATACTGCTGCGTTCAGAAAGATTAAAACTCAAACCGCCATGAATGGTATATCGCAAGGGTATTGTATTCAGCGCAACACTTTGGTTGGAGATGATAGGGTCTTTGGGTTTGTTAAGATGAAAAAAAGATAAGCCACCAAATACATTTGCTTTTTTACCGGGTGTAGCATCATAATACAAAACGCCGGCGCCTATATCCAATGTAGTAGCTGATGTAGATGCAAAATTTTCAGTTATAGCATTAGAAGCATTATACCCGGTGATAGGGTTCCATTGTTCACCCCATTTAAATTTGGCTTGATCTACCCGGCGATTGATAAGGCCCGCCTGCATGGCAAATACGATTCTGTGATTATTCGCTGTACCGAATTTAACACCGGTATAAGCTACAGAAGCATAGGCATTGAAATAATTAAACCCTCCATCTCCCGCAGATTGATTCATTAAATTCACACCCAGTGCAATATTCTTATTGGTACGTGTATCAAAAGACACCCCCGTGGTACGATAGGGATTGCCTACTGCTCCCCATTGGCTGCGATAAATAGCAGAAACTCTGTAATCACCATCACTTCCTCCCGTCATAGCAGGATTGACATACATAGGGAATGTATAATTCTGCGTAAAATGCGGATCTGTTTGGGCAACCGACTGTTGTATCGATACCATGATCAAACAAGCTGTGAAAAAAACTGGTAATTTCATCGGTATATTTTTAAAAGCAGATATAATTTTCATAACAAGGATAATTGGATATTTTCTTACGAGTTGATTAACGTAAGAGGGTTATAGATCCTTTCAATTTTACTGTTCTTCCATCAGACATTACAGCCTGCAACGTATATACATAAACTCCTACAGGCTGGGCTTTACCACGGTGTGTTCCATCCCATCCGCTGGTACGGCTATTCATCATTATCACCTGCTCTCCCCATTGATTAAAGATTCTCATATCCAGTTTGTCTATATAATTACCATACACAAACAGTATATCATTCTTTCCATCGCCATTTGGCGAAAACACATTTGGCACAAACACATCTTTATTCAATGGTTTTATTATAACAACATAACTCCGTGCTATCCCAGCACAACCATTGGCTGTTGGGGTTACCATGATGGTTCCTGTGATTGGATCATTGCCCCTGTTAGTGGCAGTAAACGAAGGAACATTGCCTGTACCGGATGCAGGCAAACCAATGGCCGGGTTCGAATTGGTCCAGCTGAAACTGACACCTGCAGGCATTCCTGATAAATTATTTACCGGGATCGTTGCTCCATCATTCACCGTAGTATCTGATGTTGCATTAAGCGTTCCTACCGGGTTAACTGTAACAGTAAACGTTGCAGTTGCTGTTGCACACTGGCCAGGAGCAGAAGTAAATTTATAGGTTCCTGAAGCCTGGTTACTTACCGTTGCAGGACTCCAGGTGCCCGTAATGCTATTGGTAGATGTAACAGGTAATGCAGGAACTATACCACCTGCGCAAACAGTTAGTGATGTGCCAAAACTAAATGTGGGTGTTAGAATTGGATTTACATTTACTTTAAAAGTGATGGTTGTTATACACTGAGCAGGGGGTGTTACAGGTGTAAATGTATAGACACCTGTATCCAGGTTACTTACTACGGCAGGGTTCCAGGTACCGTCGTAGCCATTGATTGAAGTAGGCGGCAATATTGGAGCTGTACTTCCTTTGCAGATGGTTAAGGTTGATCCAAAATTAAATGTTGGGACTATGCTTGGTGTTACCGTTACCGTAAATACAGCAGTGGTTCCGCATTGACCAGTTCCAGGAGTAAACGTAT
>Ga0190272_10001806_pt1 | contig 10265 bp, 11 predicted proteins | sample Popmic504T_FD_133746 | JGI IMG/M metagenome (GOLD analysis project Ga0190272, IMG submission 133746) | Populus adjacent soil microbial communities from riparian zone of Shoshone River, Wyoming, USA - 504 T | ecosystem: Environmental > Terrestrial > Soil > Riparian zone | place: USA: Wyoming... | reverse complement strand
GCGGTCCGCCGACCTCGGAACCGGTGTCCACGTTCAGAGACCACCGTGACACCTCGCGCACGGGGCCGCCAGTGGCGATCCGCCTCACTGTCACGGGACAGGGTCCAGCCCCAGGCAGCCTGAGCGACTTCGTCCGCGTCGGCCGCCGTCCATTGGGCCAGGAGCTCTATCTCCTCCTGTGGTAAGTAGTCGACAGCCCAATGAAGGCTAACTGCGCGACCGTCACCGCTAAGGTCGCTGGCCTGGCCCACCACTGCTATAACTGCACTATATTCAGGGCACCAAACGCCGCCACCGCTAAAGCCAGTCTTAATAGGGTATTCAGACTTCTTATCTAACCGTATCCAACCGTTGCCCAAGGCTTCACCGACTATGCCGTGTGCGGAATTCCCGTGAGCGTCGCCAGGGAAGCCGAAGGCCCACCACGAACTGTCGACCATGTCGATTGGCCTTGGGCGGCGTAGGGGCGCTGGCGTAACGCCAATTAGAGGGCCATTGAACTGAAGTACTGCCAGATCTGCGTACTCGTCTTCGGCAACCCGTATGTCGATGACCTGCTGGCGGGGTGTTCGAGAATCGGCTATTGGAAAGTCGATCCAAAGTAGCGCCCGCCCTTGTACGACATGTGCGGATGTAAGGGCTCTATTTTTGTCGATCACGACGGCAGAGCCCTGCGGCTGGCCGCCTTTCTCGGTGGTGTAAACTGCCGCTACCCAGGATCTGGCCAAGGGGCCGAGACCGGTCATCGTCGAGTCGCTATCTCGTGGACTTCGTACCGGCTTTCCACATCAGCTCGACTTCGAAGTTGCCTTCAGTCGCGGCCTTGGCGATGAACCAGTTCGTTGTGCCGCTGACCTTGATTCCGAACTTGACCTTGATCTCTTCTGGCGCAGCTTCCCGGACCTTCTCCAGCACCGCTAGGGCGCCTTCGACAGCCGGTTTGACGGCTTCCTTGATCTTTCCAACGATCTCGTCCCGGCCCGCAGGGCGGAAGTCGGCGCTCGGCTCGATCTCGAAACGAACGACCGTCTCGTCGTCCAACGTGTAGCTGACCACCGCAGCCGTCATAGCTTACGCCCTCCAGTACATCGTGTTGGCCCTCTGACTATCGCATGGTCTCCGACTGGCGTTTCAACCGATCGGTATTCTGGCTGACGGGTTCCAGCCGACTTCAACGGCCCCCCGCCGCGGGTCCTCGTCGAGCTGCGTCCGCCTGTGGCTCGGCGGTCGTACGTACCAAGGCGCCTGTGCAAGGACTGCTCACGTCGTGCTGACACATCAAGGTAACCGCGGCTTTCCTGACGCGCTGCCTATGCCACGAAGTAGTTCAGGCTCGACTTCTGAGCTTAGGACGTGTTCAGGTCGGCTGTAGGTCGTGTTGTCAGCGGCGCCACGACGCGAGGCTTTCCTGGTCCGGATCCCTACCAGAGGGGCGCCGGACGCACGCCGGCGGGAGCGTCTTCCCCTTCGCAGTTCTGCGCCGGCCTGCCGCTGCTGGGGCCGAGGCTGAGGACGCGACACCACTCCCTCGGCCTCAGCGGCGGTCCCAGCATGGGAGGGCCGGCGAGGTGGCGGACGAGACCGAGGACGAGGCGCAGCGCGACGCGCTCTGCGATGCGGCTGTGGCTTATGCCGCGGCTGAGTGGTCGATCATTCCGACTCGTCCGCCCGTGTTCCGCGATCCGGTGTGTCGCCGGTCCCCGGCCTCGCCGCAGATAGCCCACGGTTGGTGGTCCGAGGCCCTCTACGGGATCGCCTGCCCTAAGGCGAGCTTGTGGAGCGCGCTCACGTCTCGAAGGCGATCGTGCGCGAGTTGCAGCACAACGTCGTCCAGCGCCGCCGCAGTTGCCCGCACCCTGGAAGCGCTGTCGGTGGCCCTCGGCTGGCACCCGCGGCATCTGACGGCCGTTCTGCACGGTCGCAGGCCGCGGGAACCGGGCGACCCGCTTGACGACGAGGGAGAGGGCACCCCGGCCCGGCTCGCGGCCATCGAGGACCGGCTCAGCGAGATCGCGGAGCGCCTGGAGCAGATCAGCGCGAACCTCACGACGGTGGTCGACCGTGTGGCACCGGAGCGGCGGCGCTGACTGCCAGCGGGGCATCGGCTCGGCGGTTTCGTTCGCGTTCATGTCACCAAGAAACGGCAATCACGCCCGGCCGAATAGTTGGCTCCGGTTAACAGCAAGCCCATTAACCGCTGTTAACCGCGCAGGTCACAGCAGGTTGTCCGAGGGGGAGTCGGATGCGGGGGACCACGCTTCAGGCGGTGCGCAAGCTCCAGGGCTACTCGGTCAACGAGGTCATCCGGATGCTGCTGCGCCGAGCGGAAACGCTCAACATCCCGGTCATGTCGGCAACCAGCCTCAAGACGAAGGTCTCGCGCTGGGAGAACGGGCATGAGCAGGTAAGCCAGCCGTACCGTCGGTTGTTTCGCGACATCTACGGCCGCACGAATGACGAGCTCGGCTTCCCAGCAGAAGTGGAAGATGAGGAAGCCGGCGAGTTGCTCTCCCGGCTCGCGATCGCGCGCTCAGTCGACGCCGGCACGGTCGCGCTCTTCCGCCAGCAGGTTGACACGGCTCGGCACGTGGACCGCCGGTTCGGTGGCGTCACCGTTCTCGACCAACTCCGCAGCACGATCACGCAGATCGAGCGCCTGCTCGGTTACAGCACGAGCCGTGGCCCAGGGGCTCGGCAAAGTCGTGGTGGGTGGGTGTTGAGCTGCGGCGACACGCGGCCGTAGGTGAGGGTGCGGGCACGGCTCTACTGGTGATCATGACGGTTCTGACGCCTGTCTCGATCATGGGAAGTGAACCGTGCCCGCTGCTGCATCCTTGTCTATCCCTGCTATCGCCGACCAGTTGGTCGGGGTGGAGTTGCCCGATCCGGTCGTGCTGGCCCCGGCGTTGAGCGTCGTCCTCGCGTCAGTGGCCGATCCCGTCAGGCGCGCGGTCGTTCGTCGCGGTCGGTGAGTGGGTTGCCGATCTGCCCGGGTCGTTGGCCCAGGCACTGGGCACCAGTGATCGCTGTCCGAGTGAGTCCACGATCCGCCGCGCCGTGCGCGATATCGACGCCGACGCGTTCGACACGGCGATCGGCCGGTTCGTCCAAGACCTGTGCGCGGCCACACCGATCCCGGGGCGGCGGCGCGTGGTGGCGGTGGACGGTAAGACCGTGCGCGGATCCCGACGCGGCGACCCCGACGGGAACCCGGTGACCGCCCGGCATCTGCTCGCGGTGATCGACCAGCACACCCGGGTCGTGCTCGGGCAGGTTGATGTCGATGGCAAGACCAACGAGATCACTGCGTTCACGCCGCTGCTCGACACCCTGACCAGCATGGATCTGAACGGTGTGGTGGTGACGGCGGACGCGTTGCACACCCAGCGCGAGCATGTCGAGGACCTCCACGCCCGGGGCGCGCACTGGGTACTCACGGTCAAGGGCAACCAGCCCCGGCTGCGCCGCCAGCTCGCCGGGCTGCCGTGGCGCGAGGTCGAGGTGGCGCATCGCGCCGCGGGGACCGCGCACGGTCGCCGCGAGATCCGCGCGCTCAAGGTCGTCACCATCGCCGCCGGGATCGAGTTCCCACACGCTGCCCAGGCCGTCCAGATCACCCGCCGGACCCGCCCGGTCCGGGCCGGGCGCACGGGCAGGTGGCGCACCCAGACCGTCTACGCGATCACCGACCTGGCCCCGCATCAGGCCGGCCCCGACGAACTCGCCGCCTGGGTCCGCGGGCACTGGCAGATCGAGAACGGCCTGCACTGGGTGCGGGATGTGACCTTCGGCGAGGACCTGTCCCAGATCCGCACCGGCTCAGCCCCGCAGGTCATGGCCACCCTGCGCAACCTCGTGATCAGCCTGCACCGCCTCACCGGCGCCACCAACATCGCCGCCACGCTACGACATCACGCCCGAAACGCCATCCGACCACTCCAACTAATCAACATCATCTAACTTTGCCGGGGCCCTGAGCCGTGGCCAGCGCGAGCTGCTGGCCGGCGTCCTCACCGAGGCGTCCGCACTCGCCGGCTGGGAGGCGCTCGACCGCAACGCCATCCGGCAGGCATGGGACCACCACGAGCGCGCCAAGGCTGCCGCGCTCGAAGCGGCCTCACCGTTGCTGTTCGCGCACTCGACCGCCCAAGCAGGCGTTCATCCTGCTCGACCTCGGCGAGGTCGACGCGGCCGTCGAACAGCTCGTCGACGCTCGCTATCACGCCGAGCGCCACGCCCCGGCGCTGCTCCGCTCCTGGCTCGCCGCCGCGCATGGCGAGGGCCTCGCCGCCGCCGGACGACGGGACGAGGCCCTACAAGCGTTCGACACCGCCGGTGCGCTGCTGCCGGTCGACCCGGAAGACCCCGCGCTGCCGTTCCTCTTCCTCGGCGGCGCCCACCTCGACCGGTGGCGTGGCCACGCACTCTCGCGACTCGGCGAGCGCGACGCCATCGAGCGACTGAGCGACGCGCTACCCCGCCTTCCGGCCGACTTCGTCCGCGCTCGCACGGGGATGCTGGTCGACCTGGCCCACGCCTACGCGGCGGCCGGCGATCGCGACGCCGCGCTCGACCACGCCAGGCAGGCGAAGCGACTCGCCGCCCAGATCAAGTCCGACCGCCAACTACGCCGGCTCGCCGCCCTCGTCCTGCCTGTTGCCCGGCGCCAGACCCCGTGACGCGACGTAGTACAACAACGGCACCAACGCACCCGAGCCCAACAGCTCCCGCCGCTTCGCCAACTCAGGGATACGGCTGAGCGGCACCCACTCCAGGCGGCCCACCTCCTCCGTGTCGGTCGGCTCGCCCACCCGCTCCGCCTGCCGCCACAAGAAGATGTCCACCGGCGCCGTCACATTGCCCGGCAACGGCTCGAACCCGATCAGATGCTCAGGCTCCCCAACCGGCCTGTACCCGCTCTCCTCCTCAGCCTCACGCGCCGCCGTCGCCGCTGGCTCCTCCCCGTCCTCCACCAGCCCGCCGAGCAGCTCATACCCCCACTGATCCGTCGCGAACCGGTACCGCCACAGCATCAGCACCCGGTCCGCCTCGTCCACGATCAGCGCAATCGCGATCGGCGAGAAGTGCACCACGTGGTAGTCCCACCGCTCCCCGTTCGGCGCCTGCACATCGACCAGCCCGAGCCTTACACCGGTTGTCGTAGATCGTGCGTTCGCCGTAGTTCTTCCAGCTGCCATGCTCCGTCACAGTCATTATAGTAGCCGACTCCACGATGCCGTTCGCGTTAATCTGAAATCGGAAAGTTGACATATCGACGCGGTCGAACCTCCCTCACAGGAGGGCCTTTCTCGCCCAAAAGGAGCTAGCTTCCTCAGTGAATCGGGCCATTTCATCCAGGAGTCCCTCAGGGATTGCCGCATGATTGACATTAGTGGTCGGCCGCGTAAGAAATTCGACAGGCCCTCTTCGCGTCTTCGTGAGTCCTGCGATGGGCATGCCTACGGACACGATACTTGCGGGCCGGCTGTCGGTGCTATTGGCACTAAAGCGGTCTACATTTGAAGCAAAGATAGCAACCACTGCTGAGAATTCTGGGCTGCAGCGCCACGGTTGCTTGCGCAGCTTCTGAAGTGCGCTAGTGACCGCCATAGGGGAGAGTGAGGAAATGAGCCTCGTTGCCTCATCTTTGCCAAGCGAACCGGAGCTGCCTATCATGCGCGTCAGCCAAATTCGTACCTTTAACCATCGAATTAGTGACGGAGCCTGAGTCGCCCACAAGAGTATCAGAAAGGTATGCCCTATTGCTTCTATCGGCCAAGCCCAACCGCCCGCCAAGGTGTAGATGGTAACAAATGAAAGAATTAGAAGTACGGCGGAAACGCCAATTCCAACGCCTAGTGCGATCAGCGGGAAGAGGATCAGCGTGGCTATCTTCAACTTTCGACTCGGAGACGGCTTGGACACGCTTACAACTGCATTCCTAATTGTTGCGCGAACTTCTGAGAGGACGGCCGATCTCCATCCCTCTTCTAATGCGATAGGCCAACACCAGATGTGTACGGCGAGCGTAGGGGCGGCTGCGGCGGCTGCGCAGCCAAAGACCGTTACCATTGACGCTAGGAATAGGCCGTATGTCTGCGCTACGGTCAACGAGATCCCTAATAACAATGCAAGGCGAAGCGTAATAAAGAAGACGCCGGTCCAGACGATGTCGTCCAGGCTTCCGAATTGCTTAGGAAAGCTAAAATGCGAGGTCTTGGGTAGACCCCCCAGCCGAAATTTTGCCAGAAGGATGTTTCGATGGCTAGGATGAGAGACGCGGCTATGGGGACTAGGAGGACTACTGATCCTCCGCTTGCTAGTCCAAGGTGGCGATATCCCAGCCAGGACACTGCAAGGGATCCTAAGACGGCGTCGGTGAATGTTACCGCGAACAGTAGTCGCAGCATTGATGCCAGTCCAAGACTCTTGGAGAATCGTCTAACCTGTGCCCAGGTTTTCATGCGTTCGCTGTAGGATCCAATGGTCACTTGATTGATCAGGGTGCGCCTGATCCCTCGTTGCGATATTGGGCTTAGCTTTTGTAGCTCACTGGCCGACCTGAGAGCTCCTTCTTGAAGAAAGTGACTCCTGGAGCTGAACGCATCTTCTAAGAGTTGGGTAGCGCGACTCGCGGTGCCGATCGCTACAAACTTAACTGCACGATGTCGATTGACTCTTTGGCCGTGCCGCCAAGCAATGGAGAGTATTAGGTCGACGAGCGTTGTTACTTTATGCGGAATACGATCTGGGCGACGAGAAAGACCAGCCTTAAGCACGCCCATCACGTGTAGGCAGCGATTGGACCAGGAGAACGTCCCCGATTCCGACTGAATTTCAGCATGCATAAGTTCTGCGGTTAGGAGTTTTTCGAGGGCCTCAGTTAAGGGCAGTATTGATTCGCTGTCGCGAGTTTGAAGGATGGTCACCACTGTTTCACGCCAGCGAGCATCAACTAATAGCATCTCTACTGGGATCAGGCCGGGGTTCTTCACGACCACTCTTGTAGCGAAGTATTCTTGGAATCGACGGTGGCTGAACGTAAAATCGACCTTAGTTCGTCCGGGTCTATCATTGCCAAGCCGGCCAAGCTTTATGTAGTCCAGCGCATCTAGCAGGTTCTCGATCTGTGCTGGACCGATGCGATTTAGCTCCACCACGGCCTGGCGTAAGTCTTGGATCGATGGACTCAACCCGAGGCTATCGCTGGACGCCATTGCAAAGGCGATCTCTTCAGTGCCCGCGAGTAAGAATTCGGGCGTGATCTTAAAACGATTCCGGATGCGGTTCGCGTCACGTTTGAGTCGAAGGTCCAAATAGCCCTTGAATACCGCGTGGGAGCTTGTCGGGAACCGGAACCCGGCGCGCATGTGTTCGCACAAGAGTCCAAGGAACATGGGGTTTTTGGAAAACGAGTTCAGTTCCTGCCCCGCATCGGCAAGCCCATCCAGGAGTGCGTTCCGGGTAATGCGAGGGAGATCGGCGCGCCTTATAAGCAGCCTGCGCCTTTTCTCGGTCAGGGGAACGATGCGAAATCGACTGAATCCGGCTGCTTTTGGGGCGCGAAATTCCCTGGATGCTACCACGCCACGGCATCCGTTTATTGGGCCGAGAAATTCGGCAATCGCCGTAGCGTATTCACCGACGGTGTCGCCTTCATCGGAAGCGCCAAGCACGTCGGGTATTTCGTCGAAGGAATCGAGAAGAAAGAGCCATCTCCCTTCATCTATTCTCTCGTCGAAGTTGGCGTCGAGGTACGCCTCGACATCCCTGCCGCCGGTGCGAGTCAGAGAATATAGAATAAATTCTCGTATGCTGTTGGCGGTGACGGGTCGACTGTGGGGTCGGAACTCTTTCAAGTTCACGTAGATTGGCACTAGACTTTTGTCGTCTCCTTTGGAGTGCGCTAGATTTGCAAGTTGTAGCGCCACGTGACGTAATGCTACGCTTTTTCCAGCGCCCGGCTCTCCTTCTAGGAGGATTAGCTGATCTGGACTTTCGCGAAGCGCCTTCGACAGCGAGGATACCCTCTGTATGCTAGTCGTCCGTGCTCTCCATCGGCGTAGGATGCGAAGGCTCCGTGAGCCGGTTTCTACCTCTACTTCGGCTTCCAGTTCGGCGTAACTCTCATCCCTCCACTCTTCGTTTAACTCGGCGCGTTCTAGGTCAATGTATATATGCTTTGCGAAGCGCCTGCTTTCTCGGCATCTCCTAGAGCGGTCCGCTGTCCGGCGCCGATACAGCCAGACGATTGGCGCTGCAGCGTACTTGATCAAAGGGGAAAGTGTTTTAATGATGACTACTAGCGAAAGGGCGAGCAGCAATGCTCCAGTAAGCCATCCGGGGAGGCCGATGCCGATGTTATCCCAGGCATTAATGAATTCTTTAAGCACGCTTTCGGGCTCCGCTGCTGCTTCCGATGTTAGCCAAGATGGCCGCCTGGAACTCACTGGGCGCCCTCCATGCGGTTGTCGGCTCGAATTTCAGTGAGTCGAGTTAGCCTAGCCGTGACGAACTGACATCGGCGTAGGCATCGCTAGCGTTACCGCCTAGTACTTACCAACGGCTAGGAGTGTTGGAGCGGTGGTCATGATCGAACAACTGTGCGGGAGCCCTGGCTGGCAGCAACCAGATGTGAGGCTTCGAGTTCGGCTATTGCGCGGTGGGCGGTGCTGGGGGCGACGTCGTAGCGCTTGGCCAGCTCGGCGACGGTGGGGAGTTGGGAGCCAGGTGGGTAGGCGCCGCAGTTGATCGCGCCTCGGAGGTCGGCGGCTATGCGCTTGTAGGGGCTGGTGGATACTTCGGGCTCCACTGTGGACGCTGGGACGCCCGTGGCGTCGATGGTGATGGGTGGGTGGGGCATTCGGGTTGCAACGCTGCCGGCGGCGCGCTGGTCGGCTTCCGCCACCCACGCGGAGTAGACGCGGAGGGTGGTGGCGCCGCCTCCGCCATGGCCTAGGCGACCGGCGACGGTGCGGACGTCTACGCCGGCTGAGATGAGTTCGGTGGCGGAGAAGTGGCGGAGTTGGTGGATGTTCATGTCCCAGCCGAGCTTGGCGCACATCCGGCGGTATCGCTGAGTCACGGTGTCGGGCTTGACCCAGGTGCCGTGGTCTGGGGTGTCGGAGAAGACGCGTGCGTCCCGGCGCAGGGTGGTGCCTGCTTCCGCGGCCCTGGCATCGCACCAGGTGCGGTAGGAGTCCAGGAGCGCGGCGCTCTGTTCGTCCAGAGCGATTCGGCGTTGCTGGTGGGTCTTGGTGTCCTTCTCCCACGTACGAGCGCCGTCTTGCGCGATGCTGGTCTTGATCGACAGCGTCCGATTGACGAAATCGACGTTGTCCCAGCGCAGGGCGCATATCTCGCCGCGACGTGTGCCGGTGGTCATGGCCACCCAGACGAGCATTCCCCACGACATGTCGTCGAACGCGGCGTTGAGGATCTGTGCGGCCTGCTCCGGGGTAGGCGGCTGTGGGTTGGCCGTCGGTGCCTTGGGGGTGGTGTGGCCTGTTCGAGTGGGTTGACGCCGATCCAGCGCCAACGGACGGCGCGTTGCAGCGCTCCGCTCAGACACCAGTGGATTTGACGGCTCGCGGATGCGGACAGCGGGCGGCAGGCGTGCGGCTTGCATTTCTCGTCGCGCTCGTGCGGCTCGGTGGTGGAGTGCTCGATGTACTTCCGGCCGCCGCAGTGCGCGCGGCAGGTGCGCAGGATGGTGTGGAACGAGTCCAGCGTCTCGCCGTCGAGTCTGCCGACGGGGAGGGTGCCGAGCAGCGACCGGATGTGGTTGCGGATGTAGCCCTCGTAGCTCCGGCGGGTCAGCACGTCCACGTCGAGCAGTTCGAGGGTAGCGGTCCATGAGTTGGTTGACCGTGGCTCTGGTGCGCGGGTTTCGCTGCTCGTCCACTTGGCTGAGGAGGCGGGTCCTGGCACGTTCGGCCTCAGCGGCAGCGGTCGGGCCGCTCGGAACGGTCGCGGTGAGGTAGTTCCGGCGGCCGGTGAGTGGGTCGATGCCCGCGTAAGCCTTCACCCGCAGGACCGCTCGGCAGGGCCTCGATCTCGCCGCATCGGCGGCGCTGTGCGGCGGACTTCGCAGCCGTCATGGTGCGAAGTCTACGCCGCTTGCACCACGTCTGGCCCACGCTGGGAGTTCGCCGGTGATCGGGTAAGCCGGCCCCTGACCTGGTTTACTAGCAGGTCAGGGGCCGTTTCACCCGGCGAAAGGTGAGTGGCCCCGGCAGGAATCGAACCTGCGACACACGGTTTAG
>Ga0190272_10001805_pt1 | contig 10267 bp, 13 predicted proteins | sample Popmic504T_FD_133746 | JGI IMG/M metagenome (GOLD analysis project Ga0190272, IMG submission 133746) | Populus adjacent soil microbial communities from riparian zone of Shoshone River, Wyoming, USA - 504 T | ecosystem: Environmental > Terrestrial > Soil > Riparian zone | place: USA: Wyoming... | reverse complement strand
GCCCGGAAACCGGATTCGAAGTTGACCAACCTGTGCGTAAGTGGGGCAACCACTTCCGACGTGCTGCGGGCCCAGTTGGAGAGTGGTATCCGCAAATCTCCTAACCTGGTAACGCTGGGCATTGGAATTAACGACATCGGGCATGGCCTTAGCCTGGAGCAGTTTTCGAAAAACTACGAGGAGATTGTCAGTAGACTTAAAAATGAGACTAAAGCCGCAATCGTGGTTACAAACATTCCAGACATTTCCAGCGCGCCGCGCATCCCCGAGGTGATCCGCAGTGAATATCAACAGAGTATTGTGGAGTTCAATCGAAGGCTCGAAGAAATTGCGCAACGACATGGAGTGACTATCTTTGACGTTTACTCAATTACGCGCGAGGAGCTTCCCGCCCACCCCGAGTTTTTCTCCAGTGACGGTTTCCATCCGTCGGACCCAGGTTATGAACTTTGGGCCGAAAAGATGTGGCCGACCGTCGCCCGGGCAATCGGCGAGAAGGTCGAAAGTGAATCACCTTGATCGACCCCAGCTGTCCGGCGGCGCCTAACCTCCCCATTTATCGCCAATATGAGGACTTTCGAGTCATTATTGCTTTGCATGGAACGGGGCGGGCCGTGCGGTCGTAAAGCAGTGATGCTAGAATAGCTTTGCCCCAGAGCTGCAAACAATCAGGTAATCGTGGTTTATGGATTTGGAGGTTTGGTAATTATGGAAGAAACAACGGAATCCGATCGTGGCGTAGTTAATGAGATTTGTGACGCTTTTCGCTATTTAGGAGACGCGTCATACGCAATTCTGCCCAAGGAAGTAGCTCATAATCTGGGTGATCTGAAGAAATCGTTCTTGACCACCATCCGGACATTGATTGACAAGGACATTGAATGGGTCGAGGCGCGCGTGGCTGGTGGCGACCGTGTGCGCGAAGAATGGCAGCAGAAGTGGCAGGAGAAGACGGAACCTGCACCTTCCACTGACATGTAAGGCAAACTGCTACACTCCACCGGCTTCGGCGCTCCCCAGCCGGGAGACCTTGCCCCGAGAGGTGCAAAGGGCCGCTGCCTGAATGCTGAAAACCCCAAGGAAAACTGCCTAAACAAGAAAATGGAAGTTCTCTTAGCTGACGAATACGGATTCTGTTTTGGCGTCGAACGTGCCGTCGAGATGGTGGAAGACGCTCTTGACGAGGGGGCGCGCCCGATTCGATCCGTTGGGCCATTGATTCACAATGCGCAGGAAATGGAACGGCTGGGCGCACTGGGTGTCTCGACAATTGATATCCCGGAAGAAGCCGACGCCGACACCATTGCCGTAATTCGCGCTCACGGCGTCACGCCGCAGGTTCAACGTGACCTCGAAGGTCGCGCTGCCAAAGTTATCGATGCGACCTGTCCTTTCGTCACCCGGGTGCAACACCTGGCTGAACGCGCTGCGAAAGACGGCCGGGATGTAGTGGTCGCGGGAAATCCGGATCATCCCGAGATGATTGGGGTAGTTGGTTATGCGCCTTCCAACACTTACGTCGTGCGCGACGCGAGCGAAGTCGCTTCCCTCCCGCAGCTGCGTTCTCCTCTCGTGGTTTCGCAAACGACGATCAAGCTGAAGACGTTTCTTGAAGTGGCGGAGGCGGTGCGTGCGAAAACAGACACGGAACCGCAGGTGGTGAACACAATTTGTTCAGCAACGCGCGACAGGCAAGACGCCGCACGGGCGCTGGCCGGACAAGTAGATGTTTTTTATGTGATTGGCGGGCGTCATTCCTCAAACAGCGTCAAACTTCTGGCCGTTTGTCAGGAACAGTGTGAAGACAGTTTCCTGATCGAAACACCCGCAGAGATCAACCCCGCCCACCTGCAAAATGTGAAGCGCGTTGGTGTCACCGCCGGGGCTTCAACTCCAAACTGGCTCATCGATCAAGTAGTGACGCGCTTACACGAAATTGGCGAGAAGGCCGCGGCGTAGATACTATCCACAGATTACGCCGATTTCACAGATTCAAAAACGAATAAAAATTTAGGCCTCAGCGTTGTTCGGTAAAGACAACGCTGAGGCCTTTGGTTTTCTTGGAATCTGCGAAATCTGTGTAATCTGCGGATAGTGCCTCGGGCTTACAAATCGTCCTGGTTCATATTGATCTGGTTCAGCGCGTTTACAATTTGCCGCGCCTCTTCTGAACCATAATCCACGGCCTGCCGGCGAAGGGCGTCGCGGGCAATCTCGGAATCAACCGGATCACTCAGCAATCCAATCAAAATCCCCGTGGGAAACTGCGCCAGCGCCTCATTTGAAAGGGCTTTGACCACCACATCCTGGGATCGCGCCAATTCACAGATTTCACTCGGCGCAAACTGTGTCAGCGCATCGGCCAGAGCGTCGATCCGCTTATAGTCGCGTTGCTTATCAGCCCGGCGCACGAGCTGGGCAAAAACATCGGCTGACCGGCTTTTCTCCAACAAGACTTCAGCGCAAGTGTCGGCAATGCGACGAAGCTCGACGCCCTTGTCCTTATCTAACACTGCTTTCGTTTCCTGTGCGCGTTCGTCGAGGGCTGAGAGCAGGCGGCTCAATTCCTGATCGGCGCGCGCATCGTACGGAGTATTAGGTCTGGAGCGAGGCGTCGCCGGCGTGACACCATGTGACTGCAAAGCACGCTCAACCAGTCCGCGAGTGGTTGGACGAAGTTCTGACCAAACACTTGCGAGCCTGCCGCCAAAATCCTCAATCATTAATGACAACGCGCTAAGTTCTCCTGGCCGGGCCCGGGTTCTCGAAAACTAAATGGGCGTACTATACGCGATGGAACTCCGGGATTGCGAGAACGACAAAAATAAAGACTACAATCTTCTGTGGCGCTAAGGCGTGGAGTAAACCAGCCGGGTGTTTTACGCTGACTCAGCGTCCTCCGCATTGTGATCCTTGATTTCGGCAATAACGGGAAAGCCTATTTTGACGATCTCCCCACTCGCGCACTCTATTTTCACGCTTGGCGTAGTAAGGGCCTGCGTAGTTTTCATGCTGCGAACGGTGCCACGGACGCGTTGACCATCTACCGTTACAATCTCAATGTTGTCTTTGCCGTACAGCGGTTGAAGGGCCGCCAGGGCTTTAGTGATTTCCACGTTTCGAGTTTCCTCCATAGTTCAAACTCCCTTCGGAAGGGAACCCTTGATTAAGCTTCAAGGATAGTGCACCGGAATGGGCGTCGATGTCTAATTGGGCAAGCACACCCTGTACATGATACACGTATGGTGGCGGTGTTTGCTGAGCATTCCACGTGCCAACCAGAGACCGCTGCCAGCCAACGCTCTCATCAACCATTGCGTCCGTGTGTCGGCGATGTTGACCGAACAACCCTCGATGCAACCGGTAAGCCGTATTTGGCGTATAGACATCAGCTATCAGTTTCTGCTAGAAGCACCAAAGCACGGCCGGAAATGGCAAAAACCGAGACATACCTATGAACCCCGAAATTGATCAATCGGTGACGAATTGTGGAAACTGCCACTTACCGATGCCGAGACAACTGCGATTCTGCCGCAACTGCGGCTTCCGGCTCGGCGAAGGTCCGGCTGAATATACTGAGACAGTCCGCTTTCAGGACGTTCCCAAGGGTTTCGCCAATAACAGTGCAGGCGCCTATGGTTTGGGGGGAGGACCGATAGCGGTGGCTCCCGGAGGTCCGATCAAGAAGCGCCGCAAGCGCATGAGCGGAATGAGTTGGCTGTTTATTGGATTGTTATTTTTCTTCGTGGCGGCCGCGGGTTTCACGACCGTCATCAGGCAATCTCGCAGACCAGACATTAACGTGCAATTTGGTGACCGTACTTCTCGGGCTCTTTCATTCGTCGGTGAAAGCGGCTTTGAAACCACAGACGGCGGCGTCACCTTTGACAATGTCGAACCACCGGGCTCACCCGCCGACAAGGCTGGGCTGGTCGGCGGCGACATCATTACTTCTTTTGACGGTCATCCGGTGCAGACGGACGACGAGATGGCCAAACTGCTCAGACAAATTCCCAGTGGCAAGACTGTTGACGTTGTCTTCCTGCGCGATAGCGTCTCGCAAACAACAAAACTCACTACCGTTTCAGAGGCCGAGTTTGAGCGACTTCAAGAGGAGTATGAGAACCGTCCGGGAGGTAGACCTCTTTTTGGTTATGAAGACCGCGCGGCAGACCGCGTGCCCGTTCCGGACACCAAAATATTCGGAGTGAGGCTGGGTGAGATTTTGTCTAACCGCCCTGCCGACATTGCGGGCGTAAAAGAGGGCGACATTGTAATTCAATTTAACGACACCCCGATTCGCACGACAGACGAGTTTTTGGCTCGAGTCAGGCGCGCCGAGCCATATAGTACAGTCACCGTTGTGGTCATGCGCGGAGCGGAAAAGATTACGATTCCGGTGAAGGTTGGTAAGCAATGAAGAAAGTGAAGAGTGAAAAGTAAGAAGTGATGATTGATAAATAGACCGCCGCTTCGGCCATTGCTCATCACTCACGACTCTTACTCTTCACTTCTTACTCTTCACTTCTTACTCTTCACTTCTTACTTTTCACTTCTTACTTTTCACTTTTCACTTTCTTGCGTAGTCGCGCAAACGGGCTTCCATTTCACGACGCATTTCTTCTCGCTGCTCTTCCGTTTCATCGGGCTCAAAAGTCTCAAAGAGGGCAAAAGGATTCTCGGCCAGCAGTCGCAACTCCCAGGCCTCACGCTGATTGTGCGAAGGTCTCGAAAACCACAACCCATCTACGGATGCATCTTCCTTTTGCGCCGCGACTAATGGCGCGGCTTCACTTTCCACTGCAGCGAGCGTTTCCGGACGCAGCAACACCCGTCGTAACTGCCACCCATGTTTCTGATAGGTGTTTACGATTTCTTGAATGAGATCGGTCGGTTTCATTTATTCCGCTACTCAGGATCATTCGCGAATCAGGCAGGGGACAGTATACGGCCGTCGCCCATTACTCCGAAGTCGTAGGTTCAACAGACTCCTTTTTCGTGCAAAGAGCGAGGAAGGAAAGCACGCTTTGTTGACCGCGCCAGTGCGCGCAACTATGATCGCTGCAGTCCGGCAAACTTCAGTTGTCGTTGCTAAGGGAAGATAGTTGTGACGTCAATCAAGCGACACACCGACGTTGGACGGATCAGGCCGAAGCTGTTGGTACTTATAGTGTTCAGTTTCATGCTCGGCCTTCCGCCGGTGCGTTCGCAAGCGACGTTCAGAATTCCAGGTGCTACAAAAGGGACCGAGTCCGCCACGATGACCAAGCCAACTGAACAAAAAGTCACTGATCCTTCTGCCTCGTTTTATGAAGTGCTGCAGAAGGCCCTCAAGAAACGAAAGACCAACCTAAACAGTATCTGTCCCCAGTCAGACCTGGTATCGCGGCGCATACTTGAAGAGTACGGAGCAATTTTTGTCGCGACCAGAAAAGTAAAGACTCCGCCAGTTTGCGTTTTCACCAGCGAAGCAGAAGTGGCAAAGTTTCAGGACGAAGCAGACTACATCACTGAAACCGTCGCCTATGCGGATATAGAACTTCAACCAGAAGCGATGAAGGCGCTGCTGAAAGCCCGCAAGGAAGCGCAAAAGGAAGGACTGGACATCACACCCCGGGATGGGGCGGAGGCGGCCCGCCGTTCTTATGAAGACAGCATGCTCCTCTGGAACACGCGTTTCTTGCCGGCGCTTGATTACTGGCTGGCTCAGGGAAGACTGACCGAGGAGCAGGTGGTGCGATTGAAGAATTTGCCGTTGCGCAACCAAATTGCCGAGGTATTGGAACTGGAAAAAACCGGTATCTATTTCAGCAAGGATTTATCGAAGTCAATCCTCTACTCGATCGCCGCGCCGGGCGCCTCCCAACACATCGCCATGCTCGCCTTTGACGTAAGTGAATTCGACAGCGTGCGGGTGCGCGAGATTCTGGCCAAACACGGTTGGTTTCAAACAGTCCTTAGCGACCTCCCTCATTTCACCTTTCTTGGTCTAAAGGAAAAAGACTTGCCCAAGAACGGACTGAAGAGTGTTGAGGTAGACGGACAAACGTTCTGGATCCCAAACATCCCAGCCACAGTAGCCCAGTCCAAATAGCCGAGCGCCGCAGAGCAGTAGCCAACGCCCGCGCGAAGGGCCTCGCCCGGACTATGCCCGTGGTGACGCACACGTGGATGTGGACGAGTAGGACGGTTGGCGCGGTTAGCACTAGCGACAACGTTGAGTGATCCTTCACTGTCGCCTATACGAATTTGGTGGATTAACCAATGAGGAATCTCAATGCCAATGGCCCATGATATGTCGAGTGCGGCAAAGGATTTGGATGCACGTTCGCCCGCCACGGACATAGCTTTGACCCAGGCGGAACGTGAAATCGGCGCTAAACTCCCGTTTGAATACTTAGAGTTTCTCAAAATCAGAAACGGCGGAGAGGGATTTGTCGGGCCAAACTCCTACGTCATGCTTTGGCGAGCGGAAGAATTAGCGTCCTTGAACCAGGCTTACGAAGTTCAGAAATATGCGCCTGGTCTCTTGCTCTTTGGTTCTGATGGCGGTGGTGAAGCCTATGGATTCGATACCCGAACTTCCGACTGGGAAATCGTCCAAGTGCCGTTCGTCGGGATGACGTGGGATTTGGTTTGGCCTCTGGCAAAATCGTTCAAAGAATTTCTGCTGCAATTGGCCGCAGCTGGGCCAGATGGTTAAGAGGAACCAAGGATTGCGGCCAAGGCAGTGAATTGGAGCACGGAGTCTTGCCAAGATCTTCGCAAGGAACGGAAACTCAGCCCACGGGAATGGGTCTTGACACGTCAGTCCGATTGAACCTAGCGTCAGACGCGTACCTCAACTTTCGGCTGTCCCGCTCTCCAATGTTCGTTTAGTTAGGGGGATTCAAATGAAAACCTTTCTAGTAAAAGCGAAGCGTCGAAGGTCTTTATTTCTCGCCTCTGCCATTGCTCCAATGTGTCTCGGCGTCCTGCTGGAAGGCCCAGGCCCAGGCCCATCACGGTTGGAGGTCGCGAAGCCAGCTCGACTCCAGTCCCTTTCCGCAAGTGACGTCACAATAATAAATAAGACCACAACTCTTGACGTTACTGTCGATGCGACTGCGGGCAATCGTTTGGTGGCGCGTCTGAGGAATGTTTCCTCCAGGGATTTGAATGGGTATGTAGTGGCGGTGAATGATGGCAGGATTACCGCCGACCTCTCAAGTGGAAATCAGGTTATAACTTCAGGTCAATCGGACGAATTGGATCTGCCTATCCGCTCCTCTCCCATGACTCTAACTATTCTGGCGGCTATGTTCGCTGACGGCACCATAGAGGCCGACGGAGTTCTCAAATCCGAACTCACAGAGTGGCGATTAGGACTCAAGAGAGAACTGGCTCGCGGGCTTTTAGAATTGAACGCAATACTTGATTCGCCAGACGTCTTTACAGCGAAGGCGCTGAATAGATTAGACTCCAGGCTTTCTCTCCCACTTGACTCAGATACTCATCAATCACATTTGGCCGACGGAACTCGACACGCGAGGATCAGCTTCAACAGCGATAGTCAGAGCCTTCGCGAGAGAGCGCAGCATCGTGGGACTGCGATGCAAAGGCAACGACTATTGGATCTAAAAGGCCGCATCGAAAGAAGAATTGCTAGTTTGTAGCCTCAGCAGAAGACACTTTCCGGGGAGTAACCATGAAAAAAGCCCTCATCATTACTTTTCGGTCTAATATTTGTCTTTCACATCCCCTCAGTATTCGCCGCTTGTCCCTGGTATAACGGACCCCATATTGTACCGGGTAGTAGTATTGGGTGTCCGAATATTTACAAGGTAGCCAGCACAGAAATGTTTTGGTATTTGCTAGACATGGAGGAGCTAACTAACGGCCGTGGTGAATGTTATGGCGCGTTGGAGTGTTGGCCTTTATTCCTCACGCCTCGGGTCGTGACTGCAACTTCAGACAGCAGTTATATCTATAGCTATTATGTTCATGAGATCGTACAAAAGCGTGTTCATTTTCCTCAGCATGAAGAACCTTATTGTGTGAATGGTCCGACGCTGACATATCAATTCCCTACCAGTGGACCTGGGAGGTGCCGAAGGGCATACGCGATAAACAACCAATCGGAGTGTCAAACTAACGGATACTCCTGGAACTTTTCCACCGGCACATGCCAAGAGGACCCTTGGTATTGTGACCAACAGTCTCTCTCTTGCGGACCAAACAGATGGTGGGATTGGGAAACCTGTCAGTGCCAGGGTACTTCTTCTCCAGTCGTATTGGATGTCATGGGAAATGGGTTTAGTCTAACGAATAGCGCTAGCGGAGTTTTCTTTGATCTCGACACCAATGGCGTTAAAGAGAGGCTTTCCTGGACAACTGCGGATTCAGATGACGCTTGGCTCGTACTGGACCGAAACGGCAACGGATTAATAGATGATGGCTCAGAGTTGTTTGGAAACTTTACTCCTCAGCATGAGCCACCCGCAGGTGAAGAAAGAAATGGCTTCCTCGCTCTGGCTGAGTATGACAAGCCGGCGAAAGACGGGAATGGCGATGGTTTGATCAAGCGGACGGATGCTATCTTTTCTTCGTTGCGCCTGTGGCAAGACACCAACCACAATGGCGTCTCAGAGCCGTCCGAATTGCACACTCTGCCGGCACTGGGACTCAAGGCGTTACACCTGGACTACCAGAAATCGAAACGGACTGATCAACACGGCAACCAGTTCAGGTACCGTGCGAAAGTCAAAGATGTGCACGATGCGCAGGTCGGACGTTGGGCATGGGATGTGTTCCTGATAAGTGCTCCGTAATCTCGGTTCAAGGTTAACGCGAATAATGACCAGCACCCGCAGCCCCAGAGTTTGCGGGTGTTTCTTTGTCTGCCTTAAGTTGAACCATCGATGAGTTGTGTTGGGAAATCTGAGATGTTACAGAATCAAGATCTTTTTGAAGTCAAAGGGCGTTTGTCAATTTTGCGGCGGAAAGATAACCTCGTGTGAGTTTGCCGGGCGCTGCGGATTGAAGAGTGCCGGCAGAAGTTAAGACATTCTGGATACTTCAACATCTTAAGTACAGAAACCAGCCAAATAACCCCTGGCGCTCTAACCCTATCACCAATGCTCCATGGCAGATTCGACAGCGTCGCACGCGAAACCCTCACTAACTGCGTAGGAGAAATTGAGAAATCCACCGACGCGGAGCTAGTTCTAATCGTGCGCGCTCGCTCAACAGTCTACCGCCATGCGGACTACCTGTTCGCGGCGCTGCTCGCTTTTCTGGGCCTGCTCTTCCTGCTCTTTTCCCCTTTTGATTTCCACCATTACTGGGTGGCCATCGATGTGGTGTTGCTCTTCGTGATTGGCGCGTATGTTTCAATGCGCAGCAATGCGATCCGTCGACTGCTGACCACTAAACACTTCCGGGAAACCGCAGTACGAACGGGAGCCGCGGCGATGTTTTATGAAGCGGGAATTGCCAATACCAGCGCCGAGATGGGTCTGCTTATTTATCTGTCCTTGCTTGAAAGGCGCCTTGAGTTGATTGCCGATCGGGGCGTCTTAAAGAGTGTGCCTGCGCTCGAGTGGAACCAGATCCTTTTTGAATTACATGAGGCCGGTAAGAACCCGGCACCGGACACCTTGCGGGCAGGATTAGAGAAACTCGGCGCTTTGCTAGCCCAACACCTGCCGGCAACGGGTGAAAATCCAAACGAACTACCTGATGCGCCGCGCTTTGAATTGAAGTGAAGATACAGACCCCAGGAAATTTTGCGTCGCGCACTCTGCTATTGGCTGCAGCTTTGGCCGGTGCGTTTTTGCTTTTCGTCTCACTCGCAGACGAGGCGTACGCTCGTGTGGGCGGCGGCCAGTCATACGGAAAGGGCAGAGGTGGCAGTGGCGGTGACGGCGACTCCGGGGCAATCATCTGGTTAGTCTTTCAGGCAATTCGATTTCTAATCTACCTGACGATCGACTATCCACTGATTGGTATCCCGCTCGACATCATCGTCATTTGCGGAGTGGTCTACTACTTCTCCCGGCGGGGCAAGAGAGCAACCCAGACTTTCTCATCATCTCCAAATGACGCTTTAGACCTGGCCAACCGTCACCCTTCGCCGGAGAACGTGACGCGATCCCTGGCGCAGCTCCGAAGATTCGATCCAAACTTCTCTGAAATTGTTTTCACTGATTTCTGTTACGGGCTTTATGGCAAGGCCCAGGATGCGCGCGGGAGGGGCGCCTTAGCTCTCGATCAGTTTGCCCCCTAT
>Ga0190272_10001804_pt1 | contig 10268 bp, 8 predicted proteins | sample Popmic504T_FD_133746 | JGI IMG/M metagenome (GOLD analysis project Ga0190272, IMG submission 133746) | Populus adjacent soil microbial communities from riparian zone of Shoshone River, Wyoming, USA - 504 T | ecosystem: Environmental > Terrestrial > Soil > Riparian zone | place: USA: Wyoming... | reverse complement strand
GACCGTAATGAGCAGGCTTTTTTATGCGCGGCGGCATTTACACGAGCAGCTTTCCGGGGTGAAAAAAGAGGTGGAGAGATGAAGCAAGCGAATTGTGAAGATATGCTGATCGCGGCGATGGCGCTGGCAGACGGCGAGGAAGGAACCGGGCTTTCGGGCGCGCAGGTCGAGGCACATTTGGCCCAGTGCGAAACGTGCAGACTCGAGACGGCACAGGTCTCACGTACCGTTCATTTTCTGGAGACGAGCGAGCGGCGCGTATACGACGCAGACCTTTGGCCCGCGATCGAGCAGCGGATCACGAAGAAGGCCATGCCGTCGACGCTCGTTCTCTGGGCATTGGGAATCGCGCTGATCGCTTATAAGCTCTTCGAAATGCTGCCCGAAGACGCGCCCGGATTTGTATTCAGGATAGTGCCGGTGATCGTTATTGCCACAGCTTTCATATTCATCAAAGAAAACCCGTTCAAAATAAAAACCGAACTTATATTGGAGAGATAAAACTATGAATACTATCGAATCGAACGCATCCATGATCCTGGGGCAAAAATATGCCTTTGCCACGGCTTCGCTGATACTAGGAATTTCCTGTTTTGTAAATCTGATCGGGCTGGAAAAAGCCATCCTGGCGATCGTCTTCGGCTGGCTTGCGCTGCGGGCGGCCCCGGCCCCGGCCTTGGCGGAACATCGCACATGGGCAAAGGCGGGCGTGGTCCTCGGCATTCTGCCGCTGATACTGCTGCCCACCATTCTCATACTCAATTTCGACCGCGTTAAGGAGATCATCGAATGCATCTCGAAATTGAGCGGCGGGCGATAGAACTGGAAAGAAGGTAAAACTATAATGAGCCCTTTTGCTTAGCCTTTTAAGACGCTTAACCAAAGGACACAAAGAATCTTCGAGATCTTTGTGTCTTTTTCTTGCGTCATTTTTGAGTTAGACTTTACGCCATCTATAGACTATTACGGGGGCATGCAAGCGGTTAAGTCGTTTACTTGTGCAGATTATCGCTATTATTGTAGAAGCGGAGACGGTCGTCTATACTGGTATTGAACGAACAAGGGAAGAAATAATGACAGAAAAAAAACCGCTTTTTGACGTGCAAAAAGCACGGGCGATGATCGAAAAAGGCAGGCGCGCCAAGTGGTGGCGCCGGAAAGGCTCGATGGCGAGGGGTTTCACCTACCACGATCACGAAGGACACCGGATCACTGCCGACGACCACCTCGAGCGGATCAGGTCGCTCGTTATTCCCCCGGCCTGGAAATATGTGCGCATATCGCCTTCAGCCGGCGGCAGCATGCAGGCCGTGGGTATGGACACCACCGGAAGGATCCAGTACCTCTACCACCCGAAATACTCCGAGAAACAGCAGCGAAAGAAATTCGCCAAGATCGAACGGTTCGGTGAATACCTACCCAAATTGCGTAAGGTGACCAACGAGCATATTGCCCTCGAAGGGTTCCCGCGCGAGAAAGTGCTGGCGATAATGATGCGGCTGATCAATTCGCTCTATATCCGGATCGGTACCGAAAAGAGCGCGAAGCATTACCGCACATATGGTATTACGACCCTCCAGAATCGCCACCTGGAGATCGGCAGAAAGGGAAATTTGACGTTCGATTTTGTGGGCAAGAGCCATATCCAGCACCGGAAAGTGATCGTGGACGATGAGCTGGCCGGACTGATGAAAGAACTGAAAAATCTCGGCGGAGTACGAAAGCTCTTTCATTACGTTGACGAGGAAGGCAAGGCCCGGCCCATCAAACCGCACGATATAAACACTTACCTGAAAGAGGTGACCGCGCCTGAATTTTCCTCAAAGGACTTTCGCACGTGGGGCGGCACCCTGCTGGCAGCGGTCGAGCTGGCGGAAGTCGGCACGGCTGAGGGCGAGAAGGAGCTGAAGAAAAATATCGTCCGGATAGTGAAGAAGGTCGCCGATCGGCTGGGGAACACGCCGGCGGTCTGCCGGGGCTCGTATATTCACCCGGTGGTGATCAAGTCTTACGAGGCTGGGGTTACTCTCGACGAGTTCCGCACCGGTAAGGCGCGGCCGATCCACCTCATCGAGGCCGACTATGAGCCCGAAGAAAAAGCGCTGCTCAAGTTGTTCCAAAATACGAAGGCGTAATTTCGGATTTCGGATTTGGGATTTCGGGTCTTGTTTCTTTAAATTGCCGTTGGCTTTAGCCAACGGATAGAGACCCATGGATAACGGGCTTTAGCCCAAATCGTTCGGCTAAAGCCGGAATGTTCGCTCGCACCTTTAACCGTCAGCTAAAGCAGACGGCAATTTAAAAGATAAATCATCCAATCCGCAATCACCTGCTTCGCAGGCTCGACAACAACTTTTTAAATAAAAAGAGGCTGTCTGAATTCAGACAGCCATCTTCCAGAATAGATTCGAAAAAGCTATTTTCTTAGAAGCACTACCGGCGCCTGTTCCGCATCCATCATCTTCGAGTAGAAATCGCGGACCTCATTGTATTTATCCACCGGGACCGACGTCCTGGTCATAACCAGTACGCGCGTAAAGAGCAGCTTGCCATCCTTGACCTCGTACTTCGTCGAATATTTCCCGAAATTCGTGCTCAGATTTACTGCATCCGGCATCTCATCCACAACAAATCCGACTGGCAGTTTGAAGGTGGCCGTTTCCGTAAACGATTCGGACTCAAGCATTACCGGGTGGCTGCGTGTTTTTTCGGTGAGGTATATGGAACTCGTCCGGCTGGCAATAACAGGTTTGAATACCATCAAGCGGTCCTGCATGACCTGCCCGTACCGCGGCGCCGAAAATTCGACATCGAGATCGAAGCCGGCGTCGATCTGCTTGTCGTTCGACGTCAATTTTACCAGTTGTGCGGCCGTTGCCCCGAGGGTCAGCCAGCGTTCGATGACCTGGTTGTAAGCGCTTCCCGAAAGGGAACGGAACAGGCGGCGGGCATAGGCCGAGCTCTGGCCCGTACTACGCTCGCTGATAGTGCCCGTGATGCTGCCGTCCGCGAGCAGGTTGACCTCGGTATTACGATTCAAGGCGTTGAAGGCCGCCGGCGTTACCGGCATCTGCACCAGGCCGCCGTTCTCGCCCGCCATGATCAGCGCCAGGCTGCCCTGCAGGTAGTCCGGCAGGTCGCCGACCGGAGTATATTGATCGGTGGCGTCGAATATCATCAACCGGCCCAGCTTGGCATCGGTTATCACAGTCGGGACCACGGTGCCGTCGCTCACGCGGATGGCGATGATGCAATGATTGAACTGCCGCGGCGAGGCCCATTCCTTACGAACAAAATCGGGATCGCCGGAATAGATCGCTACCGGGTAGGCTTCGATCTTGAGCGATTTGAGCAGCGCCCTCATCAGGTTGGCCTTGTCCTTGCAATCGCCGTAGCCGCGGCCGAGCACCATGGTCGAGGGCCTGGGCTTCATGCCGTTTCCGTAACCCACACCGATGTCGATCGAGATGTACTGGAGATTCTGGACGAATTTCCCGATCGCCTGGATCTTTTCGAGCTCGGTCTTGGCATTAGCAGTCAGATCACGCGCTTTTATCGCGACCGCGTCGTCCACGATGACCTGCGGCTCGTGAAGGGTGGTGCCCCATTTCGAGACATCGGTCCAGTTGGTAAAGGCCTTGTTGACGCTTTGCGAGGCGTCCTCGGGACCGTAGTTTACCACCATGCGCGGCGCGATATTCATAAACGAGGGGCTGAGCGGCTCGTCCTTGATCGGCGGCAGATCGCGTACCTCCCACGTATAGCTCGAACCGGCCACGCGGGGTTTTACATCCGGATAATTAAAGGTCAGGCTGTTCGCCTTCCAGCCCGCGGGCAGGTTCAGCGTGTAGCGGGACATAAGGGTTGGGAGATCGAGCTGGAAATTGTAACGGTCCTGGTAAAACAGCGGGCTGTCTTCGGTCGTGACGCTATAGCCAAAAATATAGCCTGTATCGACATCGCCGATGGCGTTGATGATCTTGACACGGCCCTCGTCATAAACGTCGTCGGGGTCGGAAATGTGGTCTATGATCTCCTTTTTACCGTAACTTTTGGCAGTGCCGTCCGGCCGGATTATCCATGCCTGCATATCGCGGACCTTTCCGAAATTCACCAGGTAAAAAGCCACCGCAACGGCTTCTTTCTTGCCTTCGCGGGTGAGGATCTTTACGGCGTAATTATCGGTCGTTATAAGTTTTCCGGAACTATCGAGCGTCACGGTCTCCTCGTTTTGAAGGACCACGGCATTGACGGTTTTATCGTAGGCCGGCGGCTGAATGGCCGCCGCCTGGCGCATCCAGGCCGGGGCGGCATCGTCCGCGAACACGGTCGCCGAAAGACCGGCGACCATAATTACGAGGGAGAAAATTGTACGGGAGAGATTTACTACTTTAAACATAATTTTTACCTTCCATTCTATTTCTGCTTAAGCGTCATAGAATGGCTATCTGCCTTGTGAAAGGCATCGAAATAAGCTTTTACAGCCTCGTAAGAACGATTCGAGAATAGATAATTACCGTTAGCCCCGAAGAAGAACTTGCGGTCATAACGGAAAATACTTCCGTTAGCAACGGTCGCCATGGTGATCTCCAAAGAGCTTATCTTGCTGGGATCGTTTATAGGGGCGGGCGAATCCGCAGTATCGAGGGTGTAGCCCTCCGGCAGCGCGATCTCGATCTTATCCTCCTCCGACCAGGGATAGTGGAAGAAGATATCGTATTTTCGGGTAGCGCTCGAGAATAACGGGCCCTTGCCGTATTCGAAGAAACCCGGCTGGAAAAACATGCGCTTGCCGGTCTTCTGGGCATAGTTCGGAACCCGCACCTTGTAGCTGTACGTGAAAGGCTTTTCGGGATCGGTCACGTTATCGATCTTAATGTCGGAAAGCTCCGCGGTGCTCATCTGCTTCTTTATCTCTTCCTTGAGGTCTTCTTCGCGTTTATTGGCTGAATCCTTATAGTCGTCACGCTTATGAACGTACGATTGCTGCCCGGAATACTCGATGGTTACCGTTCCTTCCAACGTTCCATCCTCGAGAAGTTTGAACTTTCCGGTCCGCTTGGCGTTCGATTTTTCAGGGTTGGAAAGAGGCGTCGTTGTAGTGACGAAATCCTTCGAGCTAAGCAGAAGGACCGAGGTATCCTCCTCGTTCCACGGAAGCATTCCAAGAGGCGCGAAGGGATCGCCCGGATCGTAGTATTTCCAACGGCCGTTGATCTTGACGGCAATCGAAGAAAAATGGATGAACGAGACATGGGCCTCAGTAGGATTAAAGAATTTTTCACTCCGGTCGCCGCCGAAAGCGAGCCGCGCTTCAAGGCCGAGGGCGGTCGCCAGCGCGGCGAATAATTCATTGACATCGCTAGCCGTACCCTGCAATTTTTTGTAGGTATCGGAAGCCGATTTGCTCGGCTTGATCTCGTCCTTTTGCTCGTCGGTCAGGGTGGTGTCGTAAGTGATGTTCTTGACCCTGGTTTTGCAGAATTCGTAAAGCTTTGCCATCTGCTCGTCCGGCGTGGCTGCGCCCGCGGTGATAGTCGCGGCGGCCGTTTTCAGGTCCTTGCCCGGTTTCAGCGTGTCCTTGATATCGAATAAACGGGCGATAAACCCTCCGGCCCGCGACCAAAAATCGGTGCTGTCCGCTTTCAGGTCGTCAGTGTAATAAAGCAGCAGCCATGCCCGAACCTCATCTTCAGGGGGCATCTGGACCTCTTTCTTGATGGCCGGAACGTTGTCCATGGATGCTTTGTAAAATCCGTTCTTGTCCTTAACGAATTTCCTGCTTTCCATATTGAAGGTAAGATATTTTGTGTCCGCCGCAGGCTTGAAGTAGTAGCTGATATTCTGGATGGGGATATCGTGCTGGAAAAGCATACGCATATCGCTGGCGTTGCCATCCGGGTATATTTCGTCGTAACGATATTCGAGAATAACGCCGGCCTCGATATTCGGAACGGCAAAAGACTTAGCATTCACCTTGATCTTATCGGTCTTTGTGATCTCCCGTTCAAAAATGTCGGCCTTGGCCAGTTCGGTGACGGTCCCGTCCGGCTTGATGACACGGGCAAGGATATTTTTGATCTTCATTCCCTTAAGGTAAGGAATATCGACCTTACTGTATTTTTCACGCCCGCGCTCGTTGAAGATCTTTACCCGGAGGTAATGTTTCATCACCAGCCTGTCCACGCTGCTGTCATCGACGCGGACCTCCCAGAAGATCGCCTCGGCGTCGGCATCGGTCTCTACCTTGCCGGTTTTCATCTGTAGTTCGGCCGGCGTGACCGGGCGCCATTCATCTCCCGCCAAAACGGCCTGGGAGGAAGCCAATACTATACAAAATACTGTTATCAAGGCGATCCGCCTAAAAATGGAAAACATAGTTTCTAACCTCTAAAATGGGTGTCAATTAACTTTTATGTGGACCGTGATCTCACCGGATCAAAGTCCAAACATAGATAAACCGCAAACTTTCTGAAAAGCTGCACTAATATAAAAATTTCCTGCTTGTACGAGTGAACCTGCTTGAATAATATTGGGGCACATTTTACACCAAAAACAGCGCCCTTCAAAGTAATTTTTTTCGTGAGATGCTACTACTCCTGCTTAAGCGTGGCAATACGAGGACCGGCTTTATGAAACTCCCCGAACAATCCTCTAATATCCTGGTAGCAACAGATGGGAAAAATACCTTTGCGGTTGGCTCCAAAGTGAAAATTCCGCTTATATTTTAATACGCCCGCGGCTTTTTCAGGGGCCACTGCTGTCTTCAGATAACCGGCCTTCGCCGGCCCCGGGGAATCGCCCGGCGCACCGGTGTTATCCAACCGATGGCTTTTCGGAGACTCGATCTCCAAACCATCCGGAAGGAAGGGTACGCAAGCGTATTTTCGGATAGAATCAAACTTCATATCTACCAGTTGATATACCGGCGCAATTTTCGGTTGCGATTTAGGGTTCTTAGGGGGTGCTGCATAGGCGACAGCAACAGAACATTTTGTTCAAAAGGTCGAACCGGATTCCAAACTATAAGACTCTATAGTAAACCTCTGCGTTTAACAAGTGGTAAACGCCGGATTATGTTATAATTTCGGAAAATATTCAGATTTGCTTTAATATTAATTCTAAAATTTTGGGAGATAATAGATGGCTGTAGATTACAGTAAGATACAGGAACTTTTAGGCGACGAAGCCGAAACACTTTTAAATCACACCTCGACCACGATACCGAAGGAGAGCCTTCATTTACCCGGCAGCGATTTTGTGGACCGGGTCTGGATACAATCCGACCGCAACGCGAGCGTACTGCGCAGTTTGCAAACATTGCAGGATAACGGCCGGCTCGGGGGAACGGGTTATGTCTCGATCCTTCCGGTCGACCAGGGGATCGAGCATTCGGCCGGCGCGAGCTTTGCGCCGAACCCCGAGTATTTCGACCCGGAAAACATCGTCAAATTAGCTATCGAGGGCGGGTGCAACGCCGTGGCCTCGACCTATGGTGTGCTGGGAATAGTGGCCAGAAAATACGCGCACAAGATCCCGTTTATCGTAAAGATCAATCATAACGAGCTGCTAACCTACCCGAACCAGTTCGACCAGGTAATGTTCGGCACCATCGAGCAGGCCAGGAATATGGGTGCGGTTGCGGTCGGGGCGACGATCTATTTCGGCTCGGACGAATCGACCCGCCAGATCACCGAGGTAGCGGAGGCCTTTGCCTATGCTCACGAACTGGGGATGGCGACGATTCTTTGGTGCTATCTGCGAAATTCGAAATTCAAAACCGCCGACGGCGATATGCATACGGCCGCCGATCTTACATCGCAGGCCAATCATCTCGGCGTGACGATCCAGGCCGATATTATCAAGCAGAAACTGCCCGAGAGAAACGGCGGTTATACCGCAATGAACAAGGAAGGTTCGTACGGGAAAACGCACGCGCGAGTTTACAGCGATCTAAGCTCCGATAACCCGATCGACCTCGTTCGATACCAGGTGGCGAACTGCTATATGGGACGCTGCGGCCTGATCAATTCGGGCGGCGAATCGAAGGGCGCGAGCGATCTGGCGGATGCGGTGCGCACGGCCGTGGTGAACAAGCGCGGCGGCGGGACCGGGCTGATCTCGGGCCGCAAGGCCTTCCAGCGGCCGATGACAGAAGGGATAGAGCTGCTCAACTCGATCCAGGACGTTTATCTGACGAAGGAAATCACCGTAGCTTAAACAAGTACGACAATTACACGGGGTTTGGTATCGGTTTCGATCGGTACCGAACCCGCTCTTTTATGCCTCGATGAAGAAGAGACCCTGGATATTCGCGCTCCTTCCGGTGCTGGCCATGACCATCCTGGCCGTCTATCCGCAGATGACCTTGTGGGTGGCCCAGGGCCGCGACTGGGACGGGTCCTTTTTTGCCTCGAATGACGACGAGGTGGCCTATGCGGGGTATGTGAATTCGCTGCTCGAGGGCAAACCGCGCCGGAACGACCCATTCCTGGCGACGGAGGACACACCCGCCGTTCCGCTTTCGGAATCGCTGTATTCGATCCAGTTTATCCCGGCTTATTCGATCGCTATTCCGGCCCGCCTGCTTGGGCTGTCCAGCTCATCAGCCTTCGTGGTCCTGATGTTCCTGATGGCCATTGCATCCTCGCTGGCCATCTTCAAGCTGCTATACGAAATCACATCTGACGGGCCGCTTTCGGCGGCCGGCGTGCTGGTGGTCCTGTGCCTCGGCACCGCTGCCGCCTACGAGGGCGAGCTCAGGATCTGGATGCAGCAGCAGATCTTGTGCGATTTCTTCCCGTTTCTGAGGCGCTACCAGCCGGGGTTCGCTTTTCCTATCTTTTTTGTGTTTTGCGCGACGGTCTGGCGGGCGCTGACCGGGGACGACAAGAAGAAACGGCTGATCTACTCGATCGCCAGCGGCGTGATCCTGGCCATTCTGATTTTTTCATACTTCTATCTCTGGACAGCAGCCGCGGCGTGGCTGGTATGTCTCTCGCTTATTTACCTGGCATTCAAAAAGGACGCGCGCGCGGTTGTGCTGAAAAACGCCGCGATCATCGGGGCTGTCGCCGTGCCGGTGCTGATCCCCTATGCCATATTGCTCTCGCGGCGCTCCGCCAATCTGGACCACGTTCAACTCATGGTTCACACCCGTATGCCGGAATTCGGATGGACCTCGTTGGTAATAGGGGTAATCGTCGCCGCGCTTATATTTATTTGTCTTAAAACGGGCATCGCGAAGCTGACCAACCGCGTTATATTCGCGCTCTCTTTTGCGCTGACGCCGCTGCTGCTCTTTAACCAGCAGGTAATTACCGGAAGGTCGCTCCAGCCGGTCCACTACGAGCTGTTTATCTCGAATTACATCGTGCTATTGGCCTTTGTGCTGATGCTTTCGCTGGTCTTTCAGCATTTTGCGAGGGGAAGTGAAAAACCCGCCTTTAGGTGGGCGGTCGTGCTGCTGGCGCTTTTTGCCCTGGGTTGGGGCACGTGGGAATCGACCGCCTCGGCCGGCAGGAAAACGGAATATTCCGTATTGCGCGATGAGGCGGGCAGGGCCATCAAATACGTTAAGGCGCGAGAGGCTTCAACCCCGTCCGGCGACCAGGTCGTCGTGTTTTCGAATAATTTCGTCGTAACGGGTTACGTACCCTCGATCGCATATTTCCGGCCGCTCTGGAACCCCCACACGTCATCGGCCAGCGGGGTGACGCTCGCCGAAAATAAGAGGCTTTTTTACCTGTACCTGTATTATTCCGGGTATGACAAGCAGGGGGTTGCTTCGGCACTGGCGGGCGGCCTTTTCGAGGCGCGGGCCGCGTTGTTCGGCTCCGAGCGCGCTCTGCCGGCCCTCGGACAGGACAAACGACCGATCACCTACGGAGAGGTCGAGCGCGAGGCGCAGGCCTATGATGATTTCGCGAAAAATTTCAAACGAGAGCACGCGTCCAGCCCCGCGCTTTCGTATCTCGTTTTCAACGATGGCGGCGAGCCGGATTTTACGAACATCGACAAATGGTACCACCGCGAAGACGCGAGAATGGTGGGCATATTCAAGGTCTACAAGGTAAGACTAAAGCCTTAAAATTTTTACTACAGATTCAACGAGGTCAACTAAAATGGATTATACAAGAGTATTCAAAATGTCTTTTGCGGGTGTTTACCCGTTGTATATACAAAAGGCGGAGAAAAAGGGACGGACAAAAGAAGAAGTAGATGCCGTTATTTTTTGGCTGACAGGATACGATGAAAAAACGCTGCAG
>Ga0190272_10001803_pt1 | contig 10268 bp, 6 predicted proteins | sample Popmic504T_FD_133746 | JGI IMG/M metagenome (GOLD analysis project Ga0190272, IMG submission 133746) | Populus adjacent soil microbial communities from riparian zone of Shoshone River, Wyoming, USA - 504 T | ecosystem: Environmental > Terrestrial > Soil > Riparian zone | place: USA: Wyoming... | reverse complement strand
TTTGGCACCGGGGCAGCATAGGGCGCGTCGGTCTCGATGAGCATTCTCTCCAGCGGGGTTACCCTTATGCTCTCGTCGTACATGTCGGTATAAGTTATGGGCCCAGGGAATGAGAGGTAGCAGCCCAAGTCCAAGTATTTTTGAGCGAGCTCTGCCGTGCCGGTAAAAAAGTGTATAACAACGGGCACCTTCTGCGCTATTCTAGTGTTTTGCAAAACACTAGAACAATCATCATGCGCGTTGCGGCAATGCACTACCAGCGCTTTACCGAGCTCCTGCGCTAGCGCTATTTGGAGCTCAAACCTTTTGCGCTGGCCCTGGCCGGTGGTCCTAAAATAATCCAACCCGCATTCCCCTATAGCCACGACTTTTGGGTTCTTTGCCAGCTCCTCAAACGCGGTCGCGTCAAACTCCTCGTCCGGATTGTCGTTGGGGTGCAGGCCGACCGACGCCCACAAAAAGTCGTGGGCTTGAGCCAGCTCCAGAGCTTTTTTGCTCGACTCCAGATCCACGCCTATTACGACCGCCCCCACTCCAGCGTCCCCCATGCGCGCAAGCACCTCTCCCCTATCCGCATCAAACTGCGGCATGTACAAATGGCAATGCGAGTCAAAAAGTTTAAATTCCATATGCAATACCCCAATAAACTCCAGTTTGTTGGGGTGTCATTCTTTGCGGGGGAAGAGGTTGCCAGGCTTTTTGTTTTCTATCACTGCTTTTTTAATTGCCTCGCTCGTGGCGGGCATAAAGGGGTTAAGCAACCGCCCTACTACGTAGAGCTCTTGCGTAAGCTCAAAGATTATTTTTTTGCCCGCCTCGGGGTCGGTCTTTACGAGCTTAAACGGTGCCTGCTCCGTAATCTTTTGGTCGAGTGCCTGAATGCGCGACCACACATACTCCACGGCCTTGTTTATCTCAAACTTCTCCATCGCGTCGGTATATTCCTGAGGGAAGGCTGCGGCCTCGGGCTTTGTCCCTTTATCTAAGTGAGTCTCCGCAAGCTGCATAATACGTGCGGCCAAGTTGCCCAACCCGTTGGCCAAGTCGGCGTTGTATGCGTCTTTAAGGCCGTCGTACGTCATCTCGCTGTCCTCGAGCGGCGACACGTGCCGCGATAGAAAGTAGCGCACCGCATCGGTCCCGTACTCAGCCAGCAATTCCTGCGGGTCAATAACGTTGCCGCGGGTTTTGGACATCTTTTTGCCACCCGAAATTATCATCCCATGAACGAGTATTGTCCTAGGTAGTGGGAGCCCTGCCGACAAAAGCATCCCCGGCCATATCGCCGCGTGGAAGCGCAAAATATCTTTGCCGATAACGTGCATGCCTGGCCAAAACTCCTTGTACAGCGTCTCGTCGCGGCCATAACCGAGCGCGGTGATGTAGTTGGAAAGAGCGTCGCACCACACATACATGACCTGAGTGTCATCGCCAGGCACAGGTATACCCACCGGCACCTTGGCCTTGGGGCGCGAAAAGCTCACGTCTTGTAGCCCCTGCTCGAGGAGGGAAAGTACTTCCTTGCGGCGGGTTGCCGGCACTATTAAAAGCTCGTTTGACTCTATCTTTTGCTTTATGGCGCTGTTGTACTTAGATAGCTTAAAAAAGTAGTTTTCCTCCAGGGTAGGCTCTGGCTCGGTGCCATGGTCTGGGCATTTACCGTCCACGAGCTCTTTCTCGGTAATAAACGCCTCGTGCCCCACGCAGTAGAGCCCTTCGTACTCTTTTTTATAAATATCGCCAGCCTCTACAAGCTTGTTCCACAATGCAATGGCGCCCGGCCAATGTGCCTCTTGGTCCGAGGTACGTATAAATTGGTTGTTGGAGATGTCGAGCGCGGCAAAAAGCGGCTTAAAGTTGCTCTCTATCTTTTCGTCGACAAACGATTTAAAGTCCTTTCCTGCTTTGTGCGCGCCCTGCACTACCGTTTGGGCGTTTTCGTCCGAGCCGGTTAAAAAGTAGGTCGTCTCCCCCACTAAACGATGGTAGCGCGCAAGCACGTCACTAAGTGTAGTAACGTACGCATGCCCCAAATGCAGGTTGGCATTTGGGTAAAAGATGGGCGTGGTGATATAAAATCTTTTACTCATTCGCTAGCTCTTTTTGTTTGCGCCTATCAATGTCGGCCACCAGCTCTTGTATCGCGCCCGCGATAGGGACAGATAGTAGTATGCCGAGGAACCCGGCTACTTTGGCTCCCACTATAAGCGACAATATGACCATTAATGGCGGCACTCCCACCACCTTTTTTACGACCACCGGGTAAATAAGGTGCGCCTCAAACTGCTGGACGACCATGTAGAGGCCGGCAACCAGGAGCGCGCCCGTTAAGCCGCCGTCGACAAACGCAATAGCCAGCGCCGGTATCACGGCTAAAAATTGGCCAAACACAGGGATAAGCTCAAACAGGCCGGCCAACACCGCGAGCAAAAGCGCGTTGGGCACGCCAAGTATGGTGAGCCCCAGGTACAATAGTACGCCCACAATGACCCCGAGTATGAGCTGCCCCTGCATCCACTTGCCTATTTTTGTCTGCGAGCGCTTCCAAAGCCCCAGCACGTAGGCCTGGTGCTGAGTCGGCGTTACAACGCGCAAAAAGTCGTCCACTCCCGTCTCTTGGACTGAGAAGTAAAACGCAAAAACCACAATGAGTATAAACGAGGTTAGGCCGCCAAACACAACCGCCAGCGTGCTCACAACCCCGCTGGTGGTCGCCGAAAAGGTCTGCGACAAGCCCTGTGCCAGGTCTGATGTAGAGATAGAAGCGCCAAAGTTTGGAATAAGCCCGTGCGTCGCTTCGGAAAAGTTAAGGCTCGAGAGCGTGGCGGGCAGGCGCGCAAAAAAGTTAGCTGCGTCGGCCAAAAGCGGCGGGATAAAGAAAAAGAGTACGGCAGAAAATACCGCCGCGACCACCGCATAAATAAGAATGACACTAAAGACCCGGTTAACGCGGTAGCGGCCAAGCCACACAATGCCGGGCTCCATGGCCGAGGCAATGACTACCGCCGTAAGCACAATCAAGACCACGTCGCGCAAAAACCACAAGAGCCCGGCCATCGCGGCAAACAGGAACACCATTGCAATGGTCCCCGCGGTGATGCTTATCTGCACCTTGTCGAGCCTGTCCATGGCCCTACAATAGCATATTGCCCCGTTTGTACAGTTAGGAGATTTTACCCTTTAAAAATGCAGCAAGCCCACTGGTTTTCATGCGCTCTTGGGCGCCGGTGTCGCGGTCGCGCACGGTTACCGTATCTTTGTGCTCGGGAGTCTCACCCAACGTATCAAAGTCTATGGTGATGCAATATGGCGTGCCTATCTCGTCTTGCCGACGATAACGTTTGCCAATGTTACCGTTGTCATCCCACATAATCTGCGGCACTTCTTTTTTAAGATTGGTGTACACCTCGCGCGCCTTCTCCACGAGCTCGGGTTTATTCTTAAGCAGAGGAAACACCGCGGCCTTAACGGGTGCCAGGTGCGGCGCGAGCCTTAGAACGACGCGCGTCTCTCCATCCATTTCATCCTCATGATAAGCATCGCACAAGACCGCAAGGAACACGCGACCAACCCCCATCGAAGTCTCCAGTATCCAAGGGATATACTTCTCTCCCGTCTCGGGATCTGTATAGCGCAGGTCGGTACCAGAAAATTTTTGGTGTTGGGATAGATCATAATCAGTACGGTCGTGTATGCCTTCAACCTCATCAAAGCCCGAGGGAAATTCGTACTCGACATCCCACGCATCTTTGGCATAAAACACAAGGTTCTCGTGTTGTTTAAAACGTAACTTCTTTTCGTTAATACCGAGCGAAAGATACCAGTTCCACCGGTCCTGCTTCATTGCCTCATACGCGTCCTTGTTTTCATTGGGACGGATAAAGAGTTGAGTATCTGCTTGCTCAAACTCGCGCGTGCGGAAAAGGAAATTGCGCGGAGATATTTCGTTACGGAATGCCTTCCCTACCTGCGCAACGCCAAACGGGATCTTGGGCTGCATCGTGTCGACTATATTTTTATAGTCGAGATAAATACCTTGGCACGCTTCGCCCGGCAAATAGACCGGCTCAGCACCCTCGGACGTAAAGTCACCGAGGTTGCTTTTAACCAAAAGATTAAAGGCGCGGACTTTCGTAAAATCTTTTTTGCCACAGTTAGGACATTTTATTTTATCCCGGCTTTGGTCAAACAAGTCGTTTATGGCTTCTTCCGACATTTTCTCGTCGGCGGTTATTCCTATTTTGTCGAGTTCTTTATCGACACGGATGCGCGCGTTGCAATTGCGACACTCAGCCAAGGGGTCGGAGAACCCGCCTACATGTCCCGACGCTTCCCATGTCTTAGGATGCTTAAACATCCCGGCATCAAGACCGTAATAGTTTTCTTTGTTATAAACATTGGCCTTCCACCAGGAATCCTTGATGTTATTGAGAAGTTCGACGCCGCGAGGACCAAAATCGTATACGCCCGCCAATCCTCCATAAATCTCCGAGCCTTGGTAAACAAACCCGCGTCGCTTGGCGAGCGACACTATCTTTTCCATTACATTCTCCTCGGCCATACGCCATACTATAGCGTTTCTTTGCCATAAACAGAAGAAGCCCCACAGTGTGGAAGCCGGAGGCTTCGACTGTAGGGCTTGTGGTGGGCATTTCTTAAAAACGCTCCGAAAATCTTGGACTATTGGGCTGTCGCGATTTCGTCTTTCCTGCCCAGGAACTTCGTGTCGTCACAGCCGGCGGTGAAGTCGACCGCAGGCTCGATAACACCAGTCCGCACGCCGATGATGACGTTGATGACTGCGGTAAGGTTGGAACCCACGGCAGTCAGGAGCTGCGAGTTCCTCCCCTCCAGTGTTTTGACACGGAGCCTGGCGGTTTCAGCGACGTCCTTGTAGTGAGCATCAGGTCGAAACCCGGCGAAGATCACTTCGCGCCAGGAGACCGCCTCGACGTACTGCGGACGGGGAGAACGCGGAAGATGCGTGAGCGGCTCCAGAGGGTCGTAATCGACATCAATGTAACTGCGCCCGGTCGGCTCGTCGACCTGCACCTTGAGAGCTTTCGAGTTGCCCCGCATCTCAGCTTCGTACTTCCTTATGCCTTCGTCGGTCAACCAAAAACGCATGTCCGTGATCCTTCTCATCCGCCTTCCGGTCTATTGTGGCCGCTTCATTGCTAAGCCATCAGCCTTCCGTACGGTACTTTATATTATACACCCAAAATAGCCCTTCTGTCAAGGGCTACTCTAGAAAACCCTTATGACCGAGGATAGCGAGTAGAGTAAGCGTGCTTACTCATACGAGCGGCGCAGGTCCTATGGTCAAAATGACCATATTTTAGGCTACTTTTGCTGTACCGTGCCGTTTTTGCCGTCGGCAGTTGCTGTGGTGGGGCCTTGGGCCGTAGACTGCACTTGTATTTGGGCAAAGCGGTCGGTGCCACTGAGTACCGCCGAGCCGGTCAAGGCCGGGGTCTGCCCCACCTGGCTAACCGAGGGGTTAAGCGTCACCTGGAACGACCCTGCCTTTGCGGCGCTGGTGTAGCCCGTGCCGGCCTTAAGCTCGCCTATGTCCCATCGCACCGTGCGGCTTGCCGCGTCGTAGCTTATGCCCGACTGCCCCACAATGTAGGCAACATAGGTTGGCAATACTGCCGTAGTATTGGCGCTGGCTATAGCGTTGGATGAGTTTTTGGCAGTCCAGGTAACCGTGTATGTTGTTGGGCTCTCGGCGCGCGGCGGCGTTGGCCCCGAGTTGTTGTACGGCCCTTGGTTGTACTGCGACTGCGCCTCGAGCGACAAGAGCGACCCAAGTACCACGTCGGTCGTATCGGCCGCAGTAACAGACTCGGCCGCTTGGTCGCTCCCCCGCGTACCCTTAATACCCAGCGTCAGAGTTACCTTGGGGTTGGTGTATATAGTGCCCCCGGTGCCCGGCGGCAATGTGGCAAAGCTAAAATTGAGCGTACCCTGCGCACCCGGTGCTACTTGTGCCAACGACGGATCCTGCGCGCTGGTCCAAGTAATGGTGTTGTTCGACGATTGATAAAAACCGTTGGGGCTTTGTACCGAGCCCGAGTCGAGCACGGGGCCGGCAAACTTTAGCTCTACCTCTAGGTTGGTCACCGGGTCGGTTAGGTTGTTGCGCCACGCAACAGAACCTTGGATGTTTTGGCCGGGGGCAACAGACACGGTGTCGCCCGTCTTGCCCGCAACAGTAAGCGTGCCCGATATAAATGGCCGGCTTACCGTAATGCTGGTGGGCACGTTGAGGAAGGGCACTTTAATGCGCGCCGCTGTTTGGTCGGCCTCGGAGCCTGCCAAAAATCTAAACACACGCTCATCGCCGTCTTGGCCCTCGAGCGTACCCACAATGTGCACTACCTTAGAGGTGCCCGGCGCCATAGTGCCCAGGTGCCATAGCGATCCCGAGTCGGCTTGGGGGTTAGCGCTCTTAATACTAAAGCCAAAGGGGTACTGCGCCTCGAGCGCCACGTTGTCTACCGAAGCCTGCGAGTTGCTCTGCACCGTTACGTCGAGCGCAAAAGACTGGCCGGCAGTTGCATTGGCGGGCGCTGCGACCGATATAGAGACCGGCGAGGAGCCCAGCGTAAAGGAGACATCCCCCTCGCGCACAAACACGGCATTAGAGCCCGCAATGGAGTACTCAAGGGCCACATGCACGCTCTGCGTAGAGCCCTCTTGTCCGTAGAGCACGGCCGATGCGGTGCGCTTAACGCTCTGCCCCGAGGCAATGGTGCCCAAGGACTGCCGGTCGCTCTGCAGCGGCTTGGTTACGTCGGCGGCGCTGCGCGTGCCCTGCGGATAGTTGAGCACCAGGTCGGCAAGCTGCAGTGCCGCGGAATTTCGGTTGGTAATAATAACCTGTATCTCGACTTGCGAGCCGCCATCAACGAGCGACGGCGCGATTATTTGCAAGTCAATGTTGCTAGGCGACACAAAGTTGCCCCCACCAAAAAAGAAGTAGGCGGCAGCCCCCGCCGCAACGACAAAAAATGCTATAGATCCAAAAAGAAATTTGGTGGAAAAAGACATGCCCCCTTTGTGCTCGGCTGTATCCATGCCGCCCTCAAACACTCTGTTGCCGCTCTTTTGTGCAGGCGGAGGAGCCTCCCATGCCACGGGCACATGTGTCTCGCTCTCGCTTAGGGGCGAGCGTACGTCCTCCATGGGGCTTTGGTGCTCGCGGGAGTAGAGTTTATCTTTAAGGTGCTCTACCCCGTCGTTCTCGCGGGACATCTAGTAAGAATATCACGACCAGTACAACAAGCACGACAAGTACAATGAGCCCTATTGTTCTAGTTGTGAATTGTACCTGTCGTACTTGTTATAGCCCCGTGGCTATCAGCGACTCATTTATCGCCCGCACCAATAGCGAGCGCGACTTAAGCGCCTCAGCACTAAGCTCCACCGAGTACTCACCGTCTATAAACTGGGCAAGCGCCTCTGTGTGCGGCAAGTAGCCAAGGTGTGCCAACACGCGCAGTACCAAGACCGTCTCGGTGGCGTCTGCATCCTCCCCTGTTTCTGCACGGGCCATCGCCTGCAAACCCTCAACCACATTTTTATACAAAGCTGGCACGCGCTCCTCGCCATGGATGAGTCGCAAGAGGAGTTTGGCAATTTTGCCGGCGCGCTGGCGCTTGGTGGTGTCACCCGCGCTTAATGTCTGCGAGACGGTATCTACCCCCGTCAGCTTCCACTCGGCTTTACCGCGCACCAAGGAGTACCGCGCGCGTGTCAGTGTCTCGAGCCCATAGCGCAGCTTAGAGCCCTCAACCCGAGCGCTCGTAGCCTTGGCGCGCACCAGCCCCAGCTCGTGCGTAAGTATCCACACCAGCGTATTGGCCTCCCCCACCCCGCGCTTGCCCAGCACCAACCCCTCGGTAACAAATATCTTATGCATTTATAGTTAACTTTTCGGTGTTCGTGGCGCTTAGGAGCTTGCTCATGTGCTTATGCGCGACCATAGCCTCCTCTTTAGTCAGGACCAGCTCAATGGTCGGTCGGTCGGAAATCTTTAGGTTTTGTACTTTGCGCTCCTCTTGGACTTTACGCACCAAGTCGCGCAGCACCCCCTCTTCTTTTAGTTCGGTAGTCATCTCGGTATCCAGAGCTACCTCGCTGCCAACGTGTATTTTCTTAACATTAAGCTCATCGATTAAAATTGCCGCAAGCTCGGGAGCAATTTCTTTGTCTACAGTAAAGCTTGCGAGCGGCTGGCGCACCTTAAGCCCCGCGCGCTCGCGCAGCTCTAAGCCCTTGCTGGCCAGCTCGCGCGCAACTTGCATGTCGGCTTGGAGCCCCTTCTCAGGCTCTGGGCCCTCGGGCCAATGCGAGAGGTGTACGCTTTGTGCATCACCTTCTTCCTTAACCCGGCGGTATAAATCGTCGGCAAAAAACGGCATACTTGGCGCCATAAGATGCGCGGTCATATAAAGAGCCTGCCGCAGGGTCGCCAAAGCCTGCCCCCTGTCCGCACCATCTTCTTTAAACCTGTCGCGTGAGCGGCGCAAATACCACACAGACAAGTCGTCTATAAACCCAGCGAGCGGGCGGGTGGCCACGTCGAGCTCGTACTGCTCAAACCCGCGGGTTATTTCCTGCGTTGTCTCCCGCAAGCGCGAAAGTATCCAGCGGTCGAGCACGTTCGTGCTCGCGTGCCCGCGGGGCGTGCCGTCGGCATACATCTCATAAAAACTGCGCACATTGTCGAGCCGCATAAGGAGCTTTTTCTGCACCTCTTCTACCCCGCGCTCGTTAAACCGAAGGTCCTCGCCCTTAATGACAGAGGAAGCGAGCATGTAGTAGCGCAGGCTGTCCGCGCCGTACTTCTCCACGACATCCATTGGGTCAGGGTAATTTTTGAGCTTCTTGCTCATCTTTTGACCGTCGCTTGCTAAGACAAGGCCATTTACTATCACGTTTTTGTACGGGGCTTTGCTAAAGAGCGCCGTGCCCAAGACAATGAGCGAGTAAAACCACCCGCGCGTTTGGTCGAGGCCCTCGGCAATAAAATCGGCTGGGTAGCCTTTCGCGCCAAAACCAAAGAATCCTTTAGGATTAAAGGCGTCTGTGCTAAACGGGTAATGGTTGCTTGCAAACGGCATCGAGCCCGACTCAAACCAGCAGTCAAACACGTCGGGGATACGCTTCCACTCTCCGTCCATGCCACTGCCCATGGACACCTCGTCAATATAAGGTCGGTGCAAGTCGAGCTCATAGTCCTCGTTGTGCGGAAACGATACAAACGAAAGTTCTTTTACTTCGCCCTTTTCCAGATAGTTTTCATCAGTTTTCTTTGCGATAGCGTCAGCCACAGACCAGCGCGACGCGACCCCTTGCAACAGCCATCCTGGGCCCTCATGCATAACAATAAGAATGTTTTTTCCGTTGTAGCGGCGCTCTATTTCAAAAAGGAAATCTCCGAGTCTGCGTCTTATTTGTATGTATGTTTCTCCGTCCTGCGGCGCGCTGTAAAAACGCTCAGCAAAAGACTCATACGACTTCTTCCAGTCGCTCAGCTTTTTCCCGCTATATATGCCGAAACCTACTTCGCGTACGCGCTCGTCGGTCATGAGCGCGTTCTCCGGCAATCCAAGCTCGCGCTGCACTATTTTTGCCGTCTCTTGCGCACGCGGAAGCGGCGAAGCAATAATAAGGTCTATGTTCTTGCCCGCTAAATCGAGTGCGGCATGTACCGCCTCATTCTTACCTTTAGCGGTCAACGGATTTGGCTGCACCGTCCCGGAGTCGGCCAGGTTTGAAATGTTGTGCTCAGCTTCGCCATGGCGCATCACAAAGTAGCGGTTGCCAGAGCGGCGCACCATAGAGAGGAGCTCGTCTATGGAGCCCGCGACTTTAACCTCCTTGGTCTTTGTGTGCCGCCACACAGGCAAGGGTGCGCCCCAGTACCGGCTGCGCGATATGGCCCAGTCGGGCGCAGATTCAATACCGTTCTTAAACCGCCCAGTGCCGATATGAGCGGGTACCCAGCTTATTTTGCCGTTCTCTGCCGACAACTTGTCTTTGATCTTATTGACCGCAACAAACCACGAGTTGGCCGCCCAGTTTAAAAGTGGCGCGTCGCACCGCCAGCAGTGCGGGTAGGAATGCTTAATCACCTCTTGCTTAAGCAATATACCTCGCCCGGCAAGTACCGCGGCTACCTTTTCATCGGTCTCGCGCGGGTTGCCCTTGGGCTTAACAGTAAGGCCTGCAAAGTCTGCTACTGTGGCATTAAACTT
>Ga0190272_10001802_pt1 | contig 10270 bp, 8 predicted proteins | sample Popmic504T_FD_133746 | JGI IMG/M metagenome (GOLD analysis project Ga0190272, IMG submission 133746) | Populus adjacent soil microbial communities from riparian zone of Shoshone River, Wyoming, USA - 504 T | ecosystem: Environmental > Terrestrial > Soil > Riparian zone | place: USA: Wyoming... | reverse complement strand
CGGGTCGGTGACGACCTCGTAGCCCTGCGCGACCTCGTGGTCGGACAGGGTGGTGCCGTCCTTTGCGCAGTACGGCGCGACGCGGAGTCCTCCACCAGCCGGCCGGCCTCGTGGATGCGCTGCAGTGACCACCAGACGCTGTCCACGTACTCCGGCGACATCGTCTCGTACGGGCACGACAGGTCGATCCAGTAGCCCATACGCTCGGTGAGCTGCTCGAACTCGCCGACGTGGCGCAGCACCGACTCGCGGCATCGGGCGTTGAACTCGGCGATCCCGATCCTCTCGATGTCGGGCTTGCCGGACAGGCCCAGCTCCTTCTCCACCGCCAACTCCACCGGCAGCCCGTGGCAGTCCCAGCCGGCCCGGCGCGGCCCGAATGGCACCTCATCGTCCGGTAGCGCGGGAAGACGTCCTTGAAGACGCGCGCCTCGACATGATGCGTGCCGGGGTGGCCGTTCGCGGTCGGCGGACCCTCGTGGAACACCCACGGCGGCCCGTCGGCGGTCTGCTTCAGGCTCCGCGCGAAGACGTCATTGTCCCGCCACCACGCGATCACCCTGCGGTCCAGCTCACCGAGGTCGACCTTGTGCGGCAGCGCCGCGAAGGGGGACGCGTTCTCACTCATGCCCGCGGGCTCCTTGCCTCGTCACGCACGGGCGGCCGGTCGGGCCACCCACACTGGACGAAGCGCCCGGACGCCCGGAACTCCGCGGTACCACCCCGCTTGCACCCGGCGGGCCGGATGCCTCTCGCTTGAGCCGCGTGACGTGCGGCCACGTCCGTTCTACTGGGGCGGAGGTCGCCCGTTCTTCCGGAGGCTCCCCGGTGTGGCCGGATCAACGCCTGTGGCACAGGACTATAGCGCCGGCAAGCCCGTCACCCGGTCGCTGTTTTCTCCACCGCAGGGAGCAATGCTTGAGACCTGTGGATGGTGGGGAGGGGGTCGTACCCTCCCGATCTTCGTGGAGGTCCTCAAGCAAGGCCGACGTTGGCGCGTCGGTCGGGAAGGTACGACCCGTGCTTACGGTAGTCGCTGAGTCTGGAGCTGGAGACGATCGAGCCCTTGGTGGTGATCACCCGGTGGACGGTTCGTCGTCGTTGATTGACGAGATCGTGCGGGAGGGTGCTCGGCGGATGCTGGCGCAGGCGTTGCGGGCTGAGGTGGATGCCTACGTTGGCTCGTTCGTCGGTGAGCGCGATGAGAATGGCCGGCGGCTGGTGGTGCGCAATGGCTCGCATCAGCAGCGGGAGGTGCTGACCAGCGCGGGTGCGGTGGCGGTGGCCGCGCCGCGGGTCAACGACAAGCGCACCGATCCGGACACCGGGCAGCGTCGGCGGTTCTCCTCGGTGATCCTGCCGCCGTGGGCGCGGAAGACCCCGAAGATCACCGAGGTGCTACCGCTGTTGTATCTGCACGGTTTGTCCAGTGGGGACTTCGTGCCGGCGTTGGGTCAGTTCTTCGGTTCCACCGCCGGGCTTTCGGCCTCGGTGATCACCAAGTTGACCGAGACCTGGCAGGCCGAGCAGCGCGCGTTCGCGCAGCGGGATCTGTCCACAGTGGACTATGTCTACCTGTGGGCCGACGGCATCCACGTCAATGTTCGCCTGGAAGAGCACAAGCTGTGCCTGCTGGTCATGATCGGTGTCCGGGCTGATGGCCGCAAGGAACTGGTCGCGCTGGCCGACGGGTACCGGGAGTCGACCGAGTCCTGGGCGGACCTGCTGCGCGACTGCGCGCGACGCGGGATGCGGGCCCCTGTGCTCGCGGTCGGCGACGGGGCGCTGGGGTTCTGGGGTGCGCTGCGCGAGGTGTTTCCGGCCACGCGGGAGCAGCGTTGCTGGTTCCACAAGATCGGCAACATTCTCGGGGCGCTGCCGAAGTCAGCGCACCCGGGGGCGAAGAAGGCTCTCGCGGAGGTCTGGAACGCCGAAGACAAGCGGCACGCCCTGGCCGCCGTCGCGGCGTTCGAGGCCGCCTACGGCGCCAAGTTCGGCAAGGCAGTCAAGAAGCTCACCGGCGACCTCGACGAGCTGCTGGCGTTCTACGACTATCCCGCCGAGCACTGGATCCACCTGCGGACCACGAACCCGATCTGGGTGTTTGGATCATGGGGTCGGTCGGGGCGTTGCTTCCCTGGCCGGTGCTTGGTGCGGCCAGCCCTGACTCTGAACGCTATTGACGCCGCGAGGCTGTCTTCGATTCGAAGTGTCGGGCTGGCCGCGTGAGCGCAGACCCCCGGCGCCTGGCTTGAAGAGAGCCTGCCTGACTCAACCCAGATCTGCCGGCACCGTGGGTCTGCGCTGTCCACAATAGGTCACGCAGACGGGAACGGTCTTGGAGCAAGAGCGCGGTGTCGCAGGAATCGATCCCCATAAGAACACCGCCACCATCGCGGTTCTCGATCGTCGAGGCGGGTTGGTGGACAACAAGTCCTTCCCTATCACCGAGGACGGTATCGACGAGCTCCTGACGTTCCTGCTCGGCATTGAGCTGATGATCGACCGGATCGGCATCGAAGGGTCGGGGTTCCTCGGCCGCCCGCTTGTCCTCGCCCTCGTGGCCGCGGGCTATGACGTGCGCGAGGTCCAGGCCAACCGCACCGCCGAGCGGCGCAAGCGCCGCCGCCGGGCCAAGACCGACGCCGAGGACGCGGAGGCCATCGCCCGAGAGACCTTGAGCGATCCCCAGCTGCCTCCTGCCGGGAAACACTGCGCGCTCAGCCCAGATGTGTGGCAGGCGCTCACCGTGGTCCGCGACTGGCGTGCTTCCCTTGTGCTGCAACGGGTTCGGCTGCTCACCGAGTCCGAAGCTGTGCTCGTCACACTTCCCATCTCGATCCGCTGCGCGTTGCCATCAACCAGCCGCGTGCTCCCTCAACTCCAGGCGTTGGCGGCCGGCGTTGCCCACCCGGGCACACTCGGGCCCGCCGAGCGGCTCAAGCTCGAACGGCTCGCCGCCAGCCTCAGTGACATCACGACCCTGACGGCACGGATCAAGGAACTCGACCGACAGATCCCGGCCGCCCTGGGCGAACTCGGGTGCACCCTCACCGAACTGTGCGGTGTGGGCGTGGTCACCGCCATGGACCTTCTGGTCGAGATCGGCGACCCATGCCGGTTCGCAACGGAAGCGCAATTCGCCCGCTGGTGCGGCATCGCCCCGGTCGCGCTCTCGTCCGGTGAAGGCCACGGCCCTGCCCGCCGCCATCGGCTCGACCTGGGCGGCAATCGGGCCGTCAATTCTGTCCTGCACATCGTTCACGTCACGCAAGTCCGGTGCCACCCTCCAGCGAAAGACTACATGACAAAACGGCTCGCCGAAAATAAGACGAAACGCCAAGCTCGACGAAGCCACAAACGACATCTTGCGAACATCATCATTCGACACATGTGGACCGACGCGAAACGCCTCACCGCAGCAGCATCGGCCCACTCGCCGAGCACCCCTTGACAAGAGAGCTTCGAGTCGACTTTCGCCACCGTCCGGCACCGCACAAAGATCACCCGTGGCCCCGGCTCGCGCGCGGCCGGGCTGGCCATGGCGTTCAAGCTCATCCAGGCCGCCCAGGACCGCTGGCGGGCGGTGAACGCCCCGCACCTGGTCGCCCTCGTCCGCGCCGGCGCCACCTTCCAGGCCGGCAAACTCGTCGAACGACCCGAGCAGCACCCACAACCCGAAGCAGCCTAAAGATCCTCATCCACAGGTCTTGACTATTGCTCACCGCAGGTAGGGCGATGGTGGACGAGGTCGTGGTGCGGGGTGGGTGTTCGACATCGAAGGTGATGTCGGCGGTGCCTGAGGTAGACAGCTCGATCCGGCAGAGGAGAGGGTCCGTGGAGCGCGTTGGCCGCGCGCTCAGTCGGTGCCGACTTGCCGACGATGTGTCCAGTCGCGCCCGCTGATCCCGTGGACCTGGAGTCTGATGATGTGGTTGTCGGTGGAGCCGATGTCGAACCGGCAATTGCCACCCACCCGGACCGCACCCGTTGGAGCCGGACGGCTGGTATCTGTTGCACGGTCACGGTGGACAGCGCCAGGTCGAAGCCCGGCCCGGCAGAAGACTCGGTGGTGCCGTCACACCAGTCAATACATCGACCCAACTGACCCCGACGGGTCGAGTCGCCGCCGGTAGTCCTTGACGAGGTCCGCGTCGACTCCGGCTACCGTGTCGGTGCCGAACCGGTGGGCGAGGCGGACGGTCAAGTAGCCGGAGCTTGCCCGGACCACGAGATCCGGAATGCAGGCCTCCGGGTCTTGGCAACAGCCCAGGTGGGAGTGAAAGCATACCGACGGCTGAAGCAAGTCCATTGAACGGATTTCTCCGTCGGTCATCTGATTCTCGAGGCCTGGACCCTCGGCTTGCTCTGGATCGCGCTGTTCCGCTCATGGTGCCACGGCGGTCTACTCAGCCCAATCTCGACGACCGCAGCCAACATTTCCGGTTGCACGAATCATCTGAGCTAGTACGACCTCGGAGCCTACACTTGGATGGACTGCTTGCCGCAGTCGGTAGTCCCTGGGTGGTTGATCGGTGGCAGACTGTGCATATGGTGACGGGGCGGTTGGTGCCGACGGACGTCGGCGGGGTGCAGTTGTGGGTGGAGACGCGGCCACAGGTCGCAGGATCGGAGCAGACGGCGGGTCGGGTAGAGGACGCCGGACGGCGGGTGGTCAAGGCATTCGACCAGGTCCAGGACGCGATCGTAGAGGTTGCGGCCAGGGTGGCCGCGTCGGTAGCGGCTATGGGAAAGAGATCAGTTGATCCAGAAACGATGCAGGTGGAATTCGGGCTGTCGTTCACAGTCAAGGGCGACCTCGTGCTGGTGGGCAGTTCAGCCGCTGCGTCGTTGAAAGTGATCTTGACATATGCCCGCGAAGGAACACCCGCTGCGCCGCCGGTCACTCCTTCGGCGGAATCGTCGCCGACGTCCGAGGTTTGAGGCCGGTTGTGGGAGATGTGCCGGGGTACCTGGGTCGAGTGCTGGACTTGGGCGGAAGCCCCTTGGGCACGTGTTTCCAGGTCCATCCCAGGATATTGGTAACGGCCTGGCATGTACTGGTTACGGCAGGCGCGGCAAGGCCTGGCGGCCGCGTTCGAGTGGATGGGCTCCCTCTAGGCGGGGCGAAGCCAGACCAAGCAGAAGTGCTCGTCGTAGACGAGTTGCATGACCTGGCTGTTATGCGACGGGACACGCCGCTGCCGGAGTCAGTGCGAGGTCTGGCTGCCACCAATGCTGTGGCTCTATATGCGCCGGTCGTGGTGACCGGCCACGTGGTGGTGGACGATCCGGAGGTCTCGCCGCCACGGCACTTGGACGCCTCCGGTAGGTGGGCGGGTGGCACGACACGGGAAGATTCAGTGTCCGTGGGCCGGATGAAGGCCGACGACACCTTGAGAGGCATGAGCGGTGCGCCGGTGCGCCGTCAGAGTGACGATGCGGTAGTCGGCGTGGTGTCAGCAAGATACCACTCTGTCGACGGATGGCTCCGGGACTCGGTGTGGGTTGCTCGGACCGAGGACCTGCTGCTTCTACTGATGCAGGTTGCTGAGACTACGCGGATCGCGTTGGGTCCCACGACCACGCGGTTACATGTAGATGGCCAGGCCGTGCAGTCCCAGCGCGGAGCCACCAACACGGTCGAGTCCGATTCAGCCGACACGCCAAGCCTGTACGGCACCGGAAATGCGGTACCTAGCTCCTATTTATGGAGAGCGCCGACTCGGAATCGACACTTCGTGGGGCGTGAGAGCGTGTTAGCGCTGCTTCATCGTGCCCTACACGACGACGATCGACCTCCCCCTGGAGTGGTTGCGGTTGTGTCGCTACAGGGTTTGGGCGGTATAGGTAAGACTCAGATTTCCTTGGAATATTTGTATCGAAATTCGGATAACTACCGCATTTCTTGGTGGGTGGACGCCGAAACCTCGAATCTGATTGTCGATTCACTTCTGGCCCTTGCGGAAGAGTTGTCAATTTCCGGCGCTACGCCGTCCCGTGTCGTGGAAAAACTATGGCACGCGCTCTCTTTGCGGCGCGATTGGCTTCTGATATATGATAATGTAAGCGATCTGAACCAGCTTGGAGGACTCCATCCTCCCGCGACCGGTAAGTGGATCATCACGAGCCGTAATCCCGCAGTCTCACGGATCGCCCCGACAATCGAAATCGGCGAGTTCGAGCGGGAAGAGTCCTTGTCTTTGCTCTCGTCCAGGGTGCCATCGCTCCCTCGAGAGCAAGCTGATGAACTTGCTGAGGCGTTGGGTGATCTACCTCTTGCTGTAGAGCAGGCCGGCTATTTTTTGGACGAAACCGGGTTCGACATATCCGACTACCTTCGGCTGCTTCAGGAGAGTCCACGGGATGCTGGTCTCAATGACGCCACGATCGGCGATCATCCGGGCTTGGTTACTGTGATCGACACTAGCGTCCAGATTCTACAACACCGGGACCCTTTGACGGCCTCCGCATTGCACGTCCTGGGCCTGATGGCGCCGGAATCTGTCCCAATTCTGCCCTTGGAGTCCGGGCCTCCGCAGGGCCGGTCTTTCGGGATCAGACTTGGGAACCGAGCCGACACCGCCCGGTTGGTGCGGGCGCTCGCCGCGTCCGGACTTGTAAAGCGAGAAGCGCGGTCATTGAAGATGCACCGACTCGTCCGACTGCTCCTCGTCAGTCGCCTGTCACGCTCGGAACTCCGGGAGTTGCAGTGGCGCGCCTTGGAGCGTTTGATAGAAAGTAATCCCGGTGACGGCTTCATTCCGACGAACTGGCCCAACTATGCCGCATTATTCCCGCATGTTCAATCGTTAGCCGAAAGGGGTCCGGCGTTTAACGGTTGGGCTAAAGTGGAGCCGTATACAGGGCTAGTGTTGGATTGTGTCGGCTATGCCTACCGGGCCGGGCGGTACGATATTGGGCTCAAACTGTCTGTCACGTGCCTCGGGCAATGGGAGTCCATGCTTGGCCGGATGCATCCATCCACTCTGCGCTTAAAGAATAATCTGGGAATGTGTCTTACGGGCCAGCGGAAGTTTGACGAAGCGACCGTCCTCTATCGAAAACTGTCGAAGCAGTATGAAGACTTATTCGGCCCCGACAGTGAGTTCACTATTCGAGCCACCAACAATATCGGTGTCACACTCAACGGCTCTCGTAACTACGAGGCCGCGCGGGATGTTCTGCTCCACGCCCTGTCCGGCTGGCGGGGGACGCGGGGGGACCAAGATGTCGAGACACTCCGAACCGCAGACAACCTAACCGAGGCGCTCCTCGGCCTGGGCAGCATAACCGAGGCGACGGATCTTGCCCTGGAAACCTTGGCGTTGCGTCGTGGCCTTTTTAGCGATGATCATCCCGAGACGCTGAACACCCGTCATAATCTAGGTGTCGCACTTTCCTATACGGATCGCGCTGCTGCGGTGCGCTTACTCCGAGAGACCCTGAACGCTCGAGCTGAAACCTTGGGGCAGGAGCATCCGGACACGATTGCCACTCGGCAATCGCTCGACGAGGTTGAGCGTAGCAGCTGACGCGAGCTTCTTTCTGAAGGTGCAGCATTATCTCGCCAAGCTACTGGCGATCGTTGACGAAGTCAAAATCGCCAGCCTTGACTCCCGCGGCAAATATTTCCCATTCTTTTGCGTCGAATCTAATGAATTTCGCCGATCCGCTACGACGGATCAGAACCTCTCCTGCTGATTCCACATACGCCACCTCTACGCATCCGGACCCCGAACAGAACGACGACCGCATAAAAACATTGGGCGACTCCTGATCGCCCCTGTCGAGTGGCACTCGCTCCACCTCCAATGTTGACCATGAAATCGTCATCACAATCGTATCACATGCAGTGCATTCGGCTCCAATAATATGCTGGCTGCTCGGAGCCGCTGAGATCTGCCGACCTGATCTTCTGTCGAGGCGTACGACAAATTTGTGTATCGCCGATGCGGTGGGTCGTGTTGCAGTCACAGGCGGACGGCCGGCGCTGCGCTGGCGCTGAGTCGACCATGCATGGTCAGTGTCGGACGGGAGATCGACCACGCAGTCGCTTGACCTGCTGCGGACTAAGCCTCTGAACCCATTTCAGGTCGGGGCCGCTCTACCAGCGATGTGTGGGGCCAGACTGGAGGAACCTAAACGGGTTTGAGCCAGTCGAAGCCCGCATCTCGGTCTACCTGTGCTGTTCATGGGGTCAGGGCCGCCGGCCATCCAAATAGGTCCACCGGTTGCTAGTCCAGCCTCCCGTGTCAGCTCCCCGTGGTCACGGGTTTGCCGGCGCCAGCGGGGAACTACACGCATGGGGTTGAGGTCACGGGCGGCACCAGGATGGTGTTCGTAAGCAGGCAGGTGCCGTGGGCCGACGAGGACGAGGTGATCCCGCTGGATCTCGGGTCGCGGTGCCGGGTTGAGGCCATTGCTGTGGCGTGAACCTAGGTTAGGCTCCCCTTACGCACAGTGTGACCGGAGGGGTGGCTGGCCCATGGCCGTGGTGGAGCGCGAGGTGCGCGCGGCCGGCGTCGCCAGAGTGGTGGGGCTGCTGGTCGCGGTGGCGGTGCTGGTGGTGGTGTGCCTGGTGTCGCTGGCGGTGGGGGCTCGGGGGATTCCGCTGGGCACGGTGTGGGACGTGTTGCGGCACGACGACGGCAGCGAAGTGGCCTACATCGTCCGGGAGCTGCGGGTGCCGCGGACTTTGGTGGGGGTGCTGGCCGGTGCGGCGCTGGGGCTGGCCGGTGCGCTGATGCAGGCGTTGACGCGCAATCCGCTGGCCGATCCTGGGCTCTTCGGGGTGGAGATCGGGGCGTCGTCGGCGGTGGTGGTGGCGATCGCGGTGTACGACGTGACGACGCCGGGCGATTATGTCTGGTACGCGCTGGTGGGGGCGGGGTTCACGTCGGTGCTGGTGTACGTGCTGGGGTCGGCGGGGCGGGCGGCGTCGCCGGAGCGCATGGTGCTGGCGGGGGCGGCGATCAGCGCGGCGCTGGGCGCGTTCGTGGCGGCGGTGCTGCTGCTGGACGCGCAGACGTTCGACCGGTTCCGCTTCTGGGCCATCGGCTCGCTCGCCGGCCGCTCGATGGACGTGGTGACCGAGGTCGGTCCGTTCGTGCTGGCCGGCTGCATGGTGGCGCTGCTGATGGGCCGCTCGCTCAACGCGCTGGCCCTCGGCGAGGACACCGGCAGGGCGCTGGGCGCGCACCTCGGGCGCACCCGGGTGGCCGGCGCGCTCGCCGTGACCCTGCTGTGCGGCGCTGCGACGGCGGCCGTCGGTCCGATCGGGTTCGTCGGGCTGACGGTGCCGCACATGGCGCGCCTGATCACCGGGCCGGACAACCGCTGGGTGCTGCCGTACTCGCTGGTGCTGGCGCCGGCGCTCGTGGTGGCGGCCGACGTGGTGGGGCGCGTGGTGGTGGCCCCCGGCGAGCTGGAGGTGGGGCTGGTGCTGGCGTTCGTCGGCGCGCCGGTGTTCATCGCGCTGTGCCGGCGCCGACGGATGGCCGAGCTGTGAGCGCGGCCGACGGCACCGTGGGCGCGCCAGGCCCGGCCCGCGGGGTGACCGGCCCGGCGGCGGCGACCGGCCCGGCGGCGACCGGTCCGGCGCGGGTGCGTGCGCCGGTCACCGGGTGGGTGCTGCGGCGCGGGCCGGTGTCGGTGCGGGTGCATCCGAGGCCGGTCGTGGTGTCGCTGCTGCTCGTGGCGGGCATCGTGGTCGTCGCGGCGTTCGCGCTCACCACTGGCGACTTCCGGGCGCCGTGGCGCGCCGTGGCGCGCACGGTGTTCGGGCAGGGGCCGGCGGGGCTCGAGCTGGTGGTCACCCGGTTCCGGCTGCCGAGGCTGCTGGTGGGCATCGGGGTGGGGCTCGCGCTCGGCATGGCCGGCGCGGTGTTCCAGAGCGTCTCGCAGAACCCGCTGGGCAGCCCCGACATCATCGGCTTCACCACCGGCTCGGCCACCGGCGCGCTCGTGGTGCTGCTGCTGTACCGCGACGCCGCGATCGGGGTCGCCGGCGGTGCCGTGCTCGGCGGGGTGGCGACGGCGCTGCTGGTGTACGCGCTGGCCTACAAGCGGGGCGTGCAGGGGTTCCGCCTCATCCTCATCGGCATCGGGGTCAGCGCCATGCTGACCTCGGTCAACGCGTTCCTGCTCAGCCGCGCTGCGCTGCGCCAGGCGCAGAACGCGCAGCTCTGGCTGGTGGGCAGCCTCAACGCGCGCGGCTGGCAGCACGTGATCATGGTGTGGCTGGCGCTCGCCGTGCTGGTGCCGGTCG
>Ga0190272_10001801_pt1 | contig 10277 bp, 8 predicted proteins | sample Popmic504T_FD_133746 | JGI IMG/M metagenome (GOLD analysis project Ga0190272, IMG submission 133746) | Populus adjacent soil microbial communities from riparian zone of Shoshone River, Wyoming, USA - 504 T | ecosystem: Environmental > Terrestrial > Soil > Riparian zone | place: USA: Wyoming... | reverse complement strand
TGTGCTCCCGGTCATCCTCCTGGGCCAGGATCGCCTGCTGGAGCTGTTCCGCCGTGATCCGTCCCTTCCGGATCAGCAGATCTCCCAGCCGATCCCGGCGGTTGACGATGGTGGCAAAGGTGATCTGCCCCTCGTCCAGATAGATGGTTCCGAAGTTGTGCCGGTCGGCCAGGGCAAGACAGCCGGTGCGGCGGCCGAGGAACAGCAGCTGGATCACATCCGGAAGACTCGCCTCCTTGAGGCTGCCCTTGATGGCCATCAGCGCCACTCCTCGACGATGCGGTCACCGACATCGGGCCAGTCCCAGACGATCTTCTCCCGGCTTCTCGCCCCGCTGGCCGGCGCCACGATGCCGCTCGATCGGGTGGCGACCGGACGCCGCGGCGGCTTGGGGGGCGGAGCCTCCAGCACCTCGCGTGCGAGCGCCACCGTGGGAGCGGCCCCCCGGGACTCGGCTGCGTTGAGCACCCGCTGAAAAAGCCCGTGCACCGCCCGGACCGACTCTGCCGGACGGGACCCGAGGTAGTCCACCAGCTCGGCGTCAACCGCTCCCGTCTTGGCCTGGACCAGACGCTCGAGCACCTGGTGCTTGATCTCCCGATCAGGGGCCGGCAGATCGACGACCAGGCCTCCTTCGAGCCGCGTCCTGAGGCGGGCCTCGACCCCGGTCAGCTCCGACAAGGGCACGCTCGAGGTGAAGACCATCTGACGGCCGGACTCGATCAGAAGATTGAACAGCACGAACAGCTCGTCCTGGCTGCGGTCCTTGTTGGCCAGGAGATGCACATCGTCCAGCAGGAAGGCTGCCGCCGTCCGATACCTCGCGCGCCAGGCGCCGACGGCATTGCGGTCGATGGCTTCGATCAGCTCGCTGGTGAGCTCATGGGCACTCAGGCAGGCAACCGGAGTCTTCCCGGCGGCCGTAAATGCGTTGCCGAGGGCGTGGAGTAGGTGAGTCTTGCCCACCCCGCTGGCACCCACGATGACCAGTGGGTTGTAGCGTATGGCCGGCTCGGCCACGACCGCGCGACCCGCCTGGAGCGCCATGCGATTGCCGGCGGCTTCGACCAGCTCGTCCAGCTTCCAGAGGGGTGACGGAGCCGGTGGCGGGTGGGCACCCTGGCGGGCCCGGTTGGTGAGGGCCTCGGCTCCGGCGATGTCGTCCGGGTCCCGAAAGGCGGTCGAGCCGGCCAGATCCGGCGCCAGCTCCGCCGCCTCGGCGTGCAGCGCCTGGAGCCGGGCGACGTCCGCCTCGAACTTGCGCAGCACCTCCTCCGGATCGACTGTCATCTCCTGTTGAAGGAGGGCTTCGATCCGGGTGGTGCTGAATCCTTCGCCTTCCCAGCGGAGAATGGCAGCGGCCACTTTGGTCCGCCACGAATCCACCTGCTGAGCGACCGTTGCGGAGATGTCAGAGAGAAAGTCGCTGAATTCGTCCGGGGCCTGCTGGGCCGGGGCGGACACCTCCACCGCATCGGACCCGCCGGCCAGGGCCCGCGCCTGGGCCGGCTGGAGGGGAGCGTCGCTGACCGCCTGGAACGCCACCAGCCGGTTGAGCGCGCCCAGCAGCTCGCGCACGTTGTCGATGGCAAGCGACGCGACGGCTTCCAGCACACCCCCGCCGAAGGTCGCTCTCCGCTCCTCCGCCTTGCGCCGAAGGATGGCCACCCGGGTTTCGTAGTCGGGCGAGGCCACGTCGATGACCAGCCCGCCGGCGAATCGCCGGATCAGCCGCTCGTCCAGCGCTTCGATCTCGGCCGGCGGACGGTCGCTGGTGAGGACGATCTGCCGATTGGCCGACTGGAGTGAATCGGTGAGCCGGAGAAGCTCCGACTGCATCTCCCGGCGGTGAGTGAGAAACTGCACATCATCCACCAGCAGAAGGTCGACGTCGATGAATCGCCTTCGGTAGGCCTCACCCTGCCCCGCCGCGATGGCGGCGTGGAACGACTCCACGAACTCATCCAGCGTGAGATACTCGACCGACAGACGGGGATTGATGACCCGGGCCGCGTGCCCGATCCCCATGAGCAGGTGGGTTTTCCCCAGACCGGGACGGGCGTAAACGAAGGGCGGGTTGTAGACGGTCCCGGGTGACTCAGCGACCGCTTTGGCGGCGGTGAACGCCAAGCGGTTCGCCGCCCCGACCACCAGGGTGTCGAATCGGTACAGCGGATTCAGCGTGGCGGTCACGCGGCCGGGCTCCCCGCCGCCAGTTTCTTCAGCACCAGCTCCGAGACGCCCTTGAGAGTCTCGAATACCCCGGCGCCATGCAGCGCGTCGGCGGAAAAGCTCTGGACTTCGCGGAAGTTCAGCGCGTCATCCATCTCGTCCTGGGTCAGAATCAGATCGCGCGGCAGGTCCTGTTTGTTGTACTGGAACACGACCGGCAGCTGGCGGATGTCCACCCCCTGGCCCAGGAGATTGTCCTGCAGGTTCTGGAGGCTCTCCAGATTGTCGTCGAACCGGCGAGCCTGGCTGTCGGCCACGAAGACCACCCCGTCGGCTCCCTGAAGCACCAGTTTCCGGGTGGCGTTGTAGTAGCTCTGCCCCGGAACGGTGTAGAGCTGAAACTTGGTGCTGAAGCCGGAAATACTGCCCAGCTCCAGGGGCAGAAAATCAAAGAACAGGGTCCGGTCGGTCTGGGTGGCGAGCGAGACCATCCGGCCGCGCCGGTCCTCGGGGACCCGGCCGTAGACGTACTGCAGGTTCGTCGTCTTGCCGGACCGGCCTGGCCCGTAGTAGACGATCTTGCAGGTGATCTCACGCGCAGTGAAGTTGACCAGTGACATTGCGGTTACCGTCCGAATAGCTCTTTGAGGCTTGCATTGAGCTCGTGCTCGAAATTCTCCGCCAGCAGAACCGGCGCGGGTTGCTCCCGGGGCGCCGCCGCCACCAGCTCCTCGACCATCTGGTCGAAAAACAGCTGAACGATTCCGATTGAGGTCTCGGTCCCGAAGACCACCAGGCCGATCCAGCGGCCCCGGGGAGTTCCGAAGGCCGACAGCATGCAGCTCTGCCGGCTCCCTCCGTGGACCACGGCGCCGAAGCGTGACGCACCCATAATGCGCGCCAGCTCTTCGGTCGATGCCACGATCGCCGAGCCCAGCGCCGCCGCCGTCATCACCTCGAACGACCGGGAGAACCCATGCTGGGCCACAACCTGGCCCGAGGTGGTCATCAGCAGGATGAGCCTGGCCGACGACTCGGTGAGGAACGTCTGCAGCGGCGTCTCAACCCAGGGCTCGAGCGCACGCATCAGGCGAGGCTACTGACCGCGTCGAGCATCTCGACCCGGGCGAGCCCCAGATTGGCGTCGACTCCCGCCAGCGCCACCAGCACGAGGTCGTTCCGGCCGGGTGCGGCGAGCACGGATCCGGTATTGCCGCGCAGATGCACAAAGGTCGGGATCCGCATCCCGGCCCCTGCGGTGGCGCGGACCAGCCGCTGAATCAGACTGGCCGCCAACGCCGCGATGGCGCGGCCATCGATGCCGTCCATCAGTCGTTCCGCCACGACCAACCCATCGGTGGCCGAGATCAGCAGCGACCCGCGGACTCCCGGCACCTGGGTTACCCGCTCGAGTGCCGCGGTTGTTGCAGCGGTCATTCGTGGCCCCCGAGCCAGGCGCGCGCGTCGCGCGCGGCACGCTCGGCGATCAGACCCAGCCGCGCCATGGGAAGCGAGGGATCCCGCATGGTCAACAGCACCGTCTGCGGCGTGGGAGCTACCAGGAAGAGGTTGCCCTCGGGCGACTCAACTGAGATCGCCTCCCAGGCGCCGAGTCCAAGGAGCTTGGCGGTCCGCGAAGCCTCCCGCGAGACCCCGGCCAACTCGGCCGCGACCCGATCGCCCACATCCTCGTTGCCAGGGCTGCGCAGACCGCCGCTCAGCCGAAGACCGTTGCCGTCGACCAGCATCAGCCCTTGATCCCCGTTCTCCGGCGCGGCGAACAGCGAGGTCGCCGCCGTGCCGTTCTCTACCGAGGCGGCGGGCGTTGCAGCGGGTGCGACCGGGCTTTCCGGCTGTTCCGGCTGTCCCGCCGGCATGCCCCTGGCAGCGGTCCGCACCCGGGCGAGAGCCTGGGCAATCGACTGATCATCGGGATCGATCTCGGCGGCGCGCTGAAGATGCTCGAGTGCCGCAGCGACGTTACCGGCTCGGAAGTAGAGGAATCCGATCCCCTTCAGCGCCCCGCTGCGCATTGGATCGAATCGCAGGGCATCGGCCCATGCGTCGAACGCCCCGGCAAGATCGCCCTGGTCGCCGAGAATGCGGCCCAGGAGATCGTGGGCATCGGCCAGGCCGGGATACCGGCTCAGGCCGCCCCGAGCCACTTTGTAGGCGGCCTCGAGCTGACCCCGGCGCCTCAGGGCTTCACCCAGCTCCAGGAAGGCAAGACTGGACGGCTCATCAGCCAGCCGCGCCGTCAGCCCGCGTATGTCATCAGTCACGGTAACTCTCCAGCTCCTCAGCCAATGTCTCGGCCGCTTGTCTCAGGCGGTCGACCGCCGGTGAGAGCGCCTCTTCCGCGGGCGTGTGCGTGCCCAGCCGGGCCCAGGCCTTCCAGGTCTCCGCCGCGCTCCGAAAACGGCCCAGTGCCGCCTGACAGACGCCGAACAGCCGGCGCGCCTCCGGCATGAGCGGGTCGGACCGCAGCAGCTCCTGGAGCGCGGTGGCGGCCTTCTCGTACTCGCCCAGGGCCAGGGCCTGACGGACCGGCTCCAGCATCTGCTGGGGCCCGCCGTTGTCCTTTCCCGCGGTACCGTCGCCGCTGTCGAGCACGATTACGCCGGCCGAGGTCAGCGTGAATACCGTGCGGGCCACATCAAACTCCGACCGCCCCATCGCCGCCGCGAGCGCGTGCAGGTCACGCTCCCCGTCCACCGCGGCGAGGACCTCCCACTCGAAGGGGGTCAGGTCGAGTCGCTCCCCGGCGGCCGCGTCGGCCGGCGGCAGCCGGGGGACCACCCGCAGGTGCGGCACCTTGGCCTCGATCCGGGACCACTCGTCGCTGCGGCGCGCCGCTTCCATGAGGAGGCCCTCGGTCGGAATTCGAACCGGGGCTTCGACCACGCCTTCGCAGGGCGCGCCGTCCTCGAAGCGGAAGTAGCCTTCGGACCAGCCGAGCAGCTCGAAGATGGCTTCTTCGACCTGAGCCTTGAGCTGGCGGTCGAGCTCGCGCCGCGGGATAACGCCGGCGGCCACCAGAATGTCACCTAGTCGGCGCGAGTCACCCGAGTGCTGTAGCGCCAGGGCTCGTTGGAGGTCGTCCGCCGAGATCTTCCCCATCCGGACCAACCGGGCTCCGATGGGCTGCGGTTCTCGCCCGAGGGTAGCCGCCACCACGCCCCCCCGTTCGAACGACACGGTGCCCGCAGTCTGGCGCAGCTCGGAGGTAACGCGCAGCACCCCGCTCTTCCGGCCGAGATCCAACAGCTGGAAGACGTCCTGGATGTGGAACTCCTTGAGGGGCCCTTCAAGTGCCACCGGTCACCCCGCCGCAGCAAAGATGTGTTGCAGGTCGCGCGCGGAACGAGCCCGGCTGCGCGCCTCGGTGGCGAACGGGCCGTCCGGGTCGAGCTGGATGACCCGCTCCCACACCTGCACTGCCTCATCGAACCGCCGCTGCCGCGCGAGGCAGGTTCCCTGATGGTAGAGCGCCGCGGTGTGCTGGGGATCGAAGCGCAGCACCCGGGTGAAGGCCTCCAGCGCCTGGTTCGTTCGACCATCCTCCAGGAGGGCCCGTCCCAGCGCCGTCAGCGCCTCCAGCTCGTACGGATCAGCCTCCAGCAGCCCGACCAGCACCGGAATGGCGGCGCGAGGCGATTCGGTGCGGCGGATCAGATCAGCCAGGGCGAGCGCGGCGGTCCCGTAGGTAGGCAGCAGATCGAGCGCGCGCTCGTAGGCGGCCCGGGCCGCGGCCCAGTTGCGCCGCTCCTCTTCCATCGCGCCCAGCTCACACCAGACCCGCACCAGCGAGGGATCGAGCTGCAGCGCGGCGTTGAAGGCTGCCAGGGCGGCCGCCCGGTCTCCCAGACGGGCCGACACCTGGGCCTGAAGGTGGAACAGATCGGGCCGGCCCGGAGCGAGGGACTGCGCCGCTCGAATGGAGTCGAGCGCGGTGATCGCGTCGCCCGCCGCCAGGCGGACCCGTACCCGGGCAGCCAGGACATCGACGTCAGCCGGTAGCCGGGCCGCGAGATCATCGGCCAGCGGGGCCGCGTCCTTGGCCCAGCCGAGAGCCAGGAGCGCGCGAATCTCGCCCAGGGTGGCGTCGCGATCGGTGGGAGCCATGGCCCGCGCTTCCCGATATCGCTCCAGCGCCTCACCATAGAGACCGCGCTTGGCGAAGATCTCGCCCAGCAGCACCGCGGTGGCTCCCCGGGGCGCGTTACGCGCGGCGGCCCGATTCAGCTCGGCCGCCGCCTGGTCGAGCAGGCCCTGGGCAATGAGGTCGCGCGCGGCGGCGAGCGAGTCGTCAGTCGGCTCAACCGCCGTCGGCTGCTGGGCCGGGGACAGCTCGTCGAAGAGCCGGTCCAGCGACGAACGATCGAAGCTGAACTCGCCGGCCAGCTCCTCACCGCTTACATCCGCGACCAGCTCCGGTGCTATCGCGATGGTCGGGTCTTCATACTGGAGGTCGATGGTCAGGGCGAACTTCTGGGGCACATACAGCGGCTCCAGCTCCAGCGCGCGGCGGGTTTCCCGCAGGGCGCCGTCGAAGTCGCCCAGCTGGCTCAGGACGAAGCTCAGGTTGTAATGCGCCGCCGCGAAATCGGCATCAGCATCGACCGCCCGCCCGAATGCATTCCGCGCATCCTCAAACCGCTTGAGCTCCATCAACACCAGGCCGATTCCATTCCACCCGATGGCGCTGGACGGCTGCTCCGTCAGGGCCCGCTGATACTCTTCCAGGGCGGCCTTGAACTGCCGGCGCTGGTGCAGAAGGAGCGCCAGATTCAGGCGGGCGGTGAAGAGCGGCCGGGAGCCGCCCAGTGCCTGGCGGAAGGCCGCCACGGCGCCGTCGCTGGAGGTCTCGCTGGAGCGGATGACGCCCACGTTGTTCCAGGCCAGCTGATAGGCGGAGTCGGCCCCGACCGCCTTCTCATAGGACGCCAGCGCCTCGGCCCGCTTGCCCGCCTGGTGGAAGCACACACCTCGCTCGTTCCACATCTTGGGAGAATCGGGGAACTCCTGCACCAGCCCGTCGTAGAGCTCGAGGGCCGTAGTGAGCTCGCGGCGCAGCAGGTGCACTTCGGCCATCGCCTGGAGATTAAGCCGGCGATCCTCGCCGGCGTCCAAACCCGCCTGGTACTCGCGCAGGGCGTCGTCGTGATACCCCTTCTGCCGGAGCGCCACGCCGAGGTTGTAGTGCGCCAGCGGAGCGCCGGCGACGGGCTGGGGTCCAGCGGGGGCGTTGGGCAGCGAGGCAGCTCGTCCAGAGCTGGGTGCCGAGGTCCCATTCCGGCTTTCTGCCCCGCTGCCCCGCCGCCCCGCTTGTTCGAGGGCGAGATTAGCCTGGGCGCGGGCCAGCATGGGGTTGAGCGCCACGGCGCGCTTGGTGGATTCCCGGGCCGCTTCGTGCTGGCCCAGGTCGCCATACACGAAGGCGAGCAGATAGTGGGCTTCGGCGTAGTCGGGATTTCGCGCGATGGCGTCCTTCAGCGACTCCAGGGCCGGCGCGCTGAGGCCGCGATTATAGAGCACTTCGCCGTGATGAAAGCGGGCTACGGCGTTGGCTGGATCCTCGGAGCAGGCCCGAGCCAGCCACTCGCTCGCCGCGTCGAGCCGGCCCAGCGCCTTATCGGCGAGGCCCAGCTGAATGAGGGTGGCCACATCGTTCGGGTGGTGGGCGAGGAGGGCTTCGAACTCTTTGACCGCCTCCTCGTGACGGCCCACGGTGGCGTAAGCACGGCCCAGCTCCCAGCGAGCGGCCCGATCCCGGGGCTGAGCCCGCGCGGCTTCACTCAGCTCCGCCATCCGGCGATCGTAGTGGCCGCTGTCCCGGTAGGCGATCTCCAGGTTGGTTTGGGCTACCTGCATCCGGGCATCGAGCTCGAGCGCGCGGGCGAACTCGGCAATGGCCTCCTCGATCAGGCCTTTTTGATAGTAGAGGACGCCCAGGTTGTTGTGCGCCCCGGCGTCGGACGGGTCGATCCGACGGGCAAAGGAGCGGAGCACCGTGAGATCGCGCTCCGAGAGCGCTGGGGCCGGCATGGATCAGGGCAGTCGGATGGCGTCGAAGATGGACCGCAGGGACGCAATATCGGGCAGCAGCAGGAAGTGCCCCCCCAGCGGTTCGGTGGTTCCCTCGAGCCGGAACGAGGTCTCCACGCAGAACGCGTAGTCGCGATCGTGCCCGAAGTTCAGGTGGGCGGTAGTCAGTATGGCACCGCTCAGATCGATGACCAGACTGGGAACCGAGGGCACCAGCATCATTCCCATGAAATCGCTGAGCGCGTTCAGGTAGGCGCTGGCGAGAATGTTCCCGGCTTCCTTCAGAGCGGACTGCTCCATCTCGCCGAAATCCTGGGTGGTCCCCAGCTCGCGCCGCAACAGAAAGTCGCACAGGGTGCGGGCCGACCGCTGGGGAAACAGCAGCAGGGCCCGCCCGGTGAGGTCACCCATCATGTGCATGAGAATCGCGGCGATGACCTCGTCCGGCGACACCACCGAATCGCAGGCGTCTTCCAGGGGACGTACGTTCACCCGGGGCACGGTGATCATGATGGTGCGGTTGGTCATCTGCGACAGCGCGGTGGCCGCGTGCCCGGCGCCGATGTTGGCCACCTCACGTATGGCGTCGAGCTGGGGCTCCTTCAGGTCCCGCACGTCTTCCATGCTGTCCTCCTACAGGAGCGCCGCTGCGTCCAGAATGAGCGCCGGTTTCCCGTCGGCGAGAATGGTCGCCCCTCCGATGAAGGGCGGCATCCCGCGTGGGGCGTCGAACGGCTCGACCACGATGTCCTGCTGTCCCAACAACGCATCGACCACCAGGGCGGCGCGCCGTTCGCCGACCTCGAGAATCACGGTCGGCTGCCGGGCCGATCGCGCCTGCGAGGTGGCGGAAACCAGATCCCGGAGGTGAACCGTGGGAATGACCTGGTCTCGCACTACCAGCGCCTCACGATCCCGCACCGCCGTCACCGCCCGCCGGTCGAACTCCACTGTCTCGGCCACGTAGGCCAGAGGAACGGCATATCGCTCGCCACCCACTTCAGCCAACAGGGCCCGGACGATGGCGAGAGTGAGAGGCACCCGGATCAGGAAGGTGCTGCCCCGCCCCAGCTCACTCCGCACCTCGAGGGTTCCACCCAGCGCTCGCACCCGGGTCATCGCGACGTCTACCCCCACGCCGCGGCCGGACACGCCGCTCACCGACTGGGCGGTGCTGAAACCCGGGCGGGCCAGTACCCGGACCAGGAGATCGTCCGTCAAAGTGTCGAGCTCACCGGTCGCCACGCCTTCGTGCCTGGCCTTGGCCAGAATCCGCTCGCGGTCGATGCCGCGGCCATCATCCACCACCCTGATCGCGACCGTGTTCCGCTCCCGCGTGGCCGAGAGCAGGATGCGTCCCTCGGCCGGCTTGCCGGCGCTGACCCGCTGGGCCGATGGCTCGATGCCATGGTCGGCGGCGTTGCGGATCAGATGCAGCAGCGGCTCGCCGATCTCGTCCAGAATGGAGCGATCCAGCTCGATCTCCTCGCCTTCCATATCGAAGCGAATCCGTTTTCCCAGATCGCGGGACAGGTCGCGCGCCAGGCGGGGGAATCGCTCGAACACCTCACCCACCGGGGTCATCCGGGCCGCGAGCACCTCGGTCTGCATGGCGGACACCAGCCGTGCGATACGCTCGCTCAGCTCGATCAACGTGGGATCGCCCCCCTCGCCGGAAAGCGCGGTCAGGCGGTTCTTGGCGACGACCAGCTCGCCCACATGCTTCATCAACGCATCGAGCCGGCGAAGGTCCACCCGGATCTGACGCCCGTGGCCGCCGGCCTCGGCGGCGGCCTCCTTCAGCTCCACCACCTCCACCTCGCCGACGGCCGCGAGCGCGGTGACGATTTCCGCGTCGGGTAGTGTGGTCTGGAGCCGGAAGAAAAAACGGCCATCGAACTCGTCCTGCTCCAGCTGTGCCGTGGGCGGCCGCAGGCCGCTCACCGCCCCGAGTCCCTCGGCGCGGCGAAGCACCAGAGCCGCCCGGGCACCGCGCATCAGGGCAGCCGGCCGGATCGTTACCTGCACTGGGCGGGAACGGGGGGCATCGGTCGCCC
>Ga0190272_10001800_pt1 | contig 10278 bp, 8 predicted proteins | sample Popmic504T_FD_133746 | JGI IMG/M metagenome (GOLD analysis project Ga0190272, IMG submission 133746) | Populus adjacent soil microbial communities from riparian zone of Shoshone River, Wyoming, USA - 504 T | ecosystem: Environmental > Terrestrial > Soil > Riparian zone | place: USA: Wyoming... | reverse complement strand
TGCCACCGTGAGAGGAGAATGATGCTATGGTTGGTGGATTAACTCCATATGCCGGTGTGTTTGTGTAAAGCACAGCGCCAACGGCCATTGCACCTGCGGAATTGGCCTGTCCGACAATAGTGGATGTGCCATTGCTGTGTTCGGCAATTATCCCTTCACCCCTGAAAATAATATACTTGAATAATGGATTTCCGGGACCTGACGCTTTTGTAACAAGCAGGCTGGCCGACTGCGTTACCGTGCCTCCTACTGTAAACGGCAATACTTCGAGTGGGTCCCCGCCGGTATTATTCCTGTTGAATCCAAACAGTGTAATTCCGTTGTCTGCCGTGAGATAGATGTCGAGGTCATTCAGCGTGCCGGTCTGGATCTGCCCATGGGAATATATCGAATCTAGCCATTGCATAACAATGGTGTAGTTCCCCGGAGGAAGCGTAAGGCTCTGGAACACATCACCGCCTCCGAAATTATGTGCAGTGCCTGAGATGCCCGCCGGTGCAGCTACCGGATTAAATGTCTGCTGGTATGATTTGGTCCCGAAATTTCCTGCCGAAGTAAAATAAGATACTCCCTGTCCGGTCACAAAATCTGCAGCATTGGCAATGATCCCGTCCTGGAAAAATGGTTCGGTGATAAAGGTGACGTCATCGACGATCACCTGGCAACTGTCCTGATGGAGCTGTAATATTCCCTGGGCCATGTCACCGGCGCTGATGAATCCGGTCCTGAAAGCAAGGCTGGCTTCGGGTGCAATGTCGTGAACGATCTGCAGCATCGCCCTTCCTTCATCTGTCCGTATTCCGAAAGGATAATCTTTCAGCACATGCACAGGGGCCGGGTGATCCGGATTTCCTGCTCCCGGCAGGTCGCCGTTCAGAATATCGGTGTTCGCGGGGTTTCCCAGGATCGTATTATAGCTGTCAGATATGACACCAACTTTCACCCCGGCGCCTTTTACATCATAACCCTCGCGGGCGAGGTTTGCCCGTATGGATGTGTCTCCGGCTGTATTTGCCACACCTGAATTTGAAACAGGAGGGAACAGCGGCCGCACATAGTCGATCAGCGAGGGCAGGCTGTCAAGCTTTTTCAGGTTCACCACAGGGTACAGCCCTGAGATGAATAATGTGTTGGGTCCGTTGTCAATCAGGTCGGTTATGCCGTAAGAAGGAGTTTGAAGCAATGCAAGTAATGTGGCATACTGCCCCGCCCTTGAGATAACTTCAATGTAAACACTGTCGTTGTTGAGCTGGTATATGTCATCAAGTGTATCGCTTATACCCGGGTTGAAGTTGAAATAAAGCGATGTAAGCTCAGACCCGATAAGCGAACCTGTTTTTCCATCCACGGGAGGTGGGTAATAAGGAAAGATGCAGGGCCCCTTTGTGACGACCGCTATGTCTGTTGCCGTACAGCCGTTCGCAGGGTTTGTAACGGTAAGTGTATATGTTCCCGTTGAATCAACAGTTGCAGTTGCAGTGTTATTGCCTGACAGGATATGACCATTGCTGGTGCTCCAGCTGAATGTAGCTCCCTGGTTAGTGGATGATCCGGTCAGCAGTGCCGTCAGCTTGGCGCAGCTTACCAGGTTGTCTGGGCCTGCATGTGCATTTGGAGGAGTGCTGTTAAGGGATACAATGCAGGTGTCCTTGGCGGTGCATCCGCCTGAAGGTGTAGTAACAGTAAGAATATACGTTCCTGCTGCATTCACAAGAGGTGATGCACTTGTGCCGCCGGAAACGATATTGCCGCCATTGGAAGCTGCCCAGCTGAATGTGGCGCCAGTTACTGAAGAGGAGCCATTCAGAGTCACGGAAGGGCTGGAGCATGTGAGTTGCTTGTCGTTACCGGCGTTCGCATCCGGAGGCGAACATTGAATGAATGGAGCATATGTTACTGAAACATTGCTTTGAATGTTAACCTGGGTGGCGCTCCATAATGCACCTGTAATGTCGCATCCACCGGTACCCGAACCAATGCTGATGGCTGCATACGGCGCCCACACAGTTCCCAGCCATTTTGAGTTCCCGCTGCCAGGTGACCCGTTGGCGATTGTCCAGGAATATGTTCCTCCGGATGATGAATTTCCGTTTCCATGCGTTTCTGAATAGATTCGTGAAGCACTTCCTCCGTTGATCATGCTTACGCCTGATTTGTTAAGCTTAACATCCCCATGAACATAGATTTTAAAAGTTCCTGTTGCACTGTTCTGGAAGTTGAAAACGAAATTGTTCACGCTTCCTGAATTACTGATCGATTTAAAAACGTAAACTCCTGGTCCGTTAAACGTGATGGTTTTATTTCCTGACAGGGTCATAGACTTGTATGATCCGGGGGTAATGGTCTGGCTGCTGGTGATATTGGTATTGCCATAAGCAGGAAAATTCGTAATGGGGGGTAATGCAGGAAAAACCGGCAATACCGGAGGAGCCACAATATTGCCACCGCCTGGCACCGGACCGCTGAAAGTAGTGCCGGCAGGGTGCCGCAGGCTTCCCGAAACCGTTCCGCCGCCAATGGTAGAATTGCCGTTCACTTCAATGTTTCCTCCAATATTGGCATTGGAACCTATCGAAAGTACGGTCCCCGTTACAGGAGGGTTGTTTGAAACGGTGATTTTGCCGGTCACTGTATTGCTGTTGCCAAGAACCACAGTGCCCTTGCTGTAAATATTTCCGTTAAATGTTGCGGTTCCGGTTGATTTTACAAGCTTGAAGCTGCCGGTCGATCCTCCCGAAACCGATGATGCCGGTCCGATCTGTACGCCAGGGCCGGGTGACGACGGCCATGTACAGCCGGGAGTTGTGCCGTTACCGCCAAAAATGACGAAATCCGACATCTGTAGATTTTGAGCATTCGCAGCCGTTGAAAACAGGGATAAAAACAATGCTGCCATTTTCCCCGCAGAGGAGAAAGAGTTTGGAAAACAGGATTTTTTCACAGGAATAAATATTTAGGGATTTAGATTACCAGGTTTATAAAGCCGTCCTGACCACCCATGATGCAAAAAGGAGGGTATTCAAAAACGGATAACAAAGTAATGAAATCCAACCAAATAAACCAAATTAATTATCAGCTTTTGGCAAAAAAAGTACATTAATTTAAAGGCAATGTTACGATGAACCCTGCTCCCTTTCCTTCTGTACTCTCTACGGTTATTTTGCCATTGCTGGCGTGTATGATATCATAACTGAGACTCAGGCCAAGGCCGGTACCCTGCCCCGCAGGCTTGGTGGTAAAAAAAGGCTGAAAAATCTTGTCTTTGATCGTTTCCGGAATTCCGGTTCCATTATCATGAATTTTGATATTGATATGGCCATTTACGGTTTCCGTTACCAGCGAAACCACAGGTTTGAAATTTTCTGTCTCCATCTTCCTTTTATGATGCACCGAATAAAAAGCATTATTAAAAATATTGAGCAGAACCTTTGCGATGTCTTTTGATACCACATTCAGTTCCGGTATTTCGTTACCCAGCTCCCTTATGATCTCGCAGTCAAAACCGGGGTTATTTCCCTGCATGCTGTAATAGGCCAGATGTAGATATTCCTGGCAAAGCTGGTTGATATTGGTTGCCTGTTTTGTGCCTGTTCCGCTGCGGGTATGTTCAAGCATGTTTTTAACGATCGAATCGGCCTGCTTACCGTGCTGGTTGATTTTTGCGATGTTGGTTTCCAGGTATGCCATGATCTCCGCGCGGTCTTCATCGGTTCTGGCTTCTTTTAATTCTTCAAACAGATCAACGGAAAGCTGTGAAAAATTATTGACGAAATTAAGCGGATTTTTTATTTCATGTGCGATGCCTGCTGTAAGCTGTCCCAGCGAGGCGAGTTTCTCGCTCTGGATGAGTTGCTGCTGGGATTTCTTAAGCTCTTCCATCGCCATCTCCAGCTCCTGGTTCTTCAGTGCAAGTTCTTTAGTGCGCTTGTCAACAAGATCAGTGAGCTTAGCTTCACGGGTTTTGAATTCGCCGATCAGAACCTCATTCTGGTTCCTGAGGCGCTTGTTCAGTACGGCAATTATATCGCTGGTTATTTCCGGGAACTCATGAAGCACCTCATAGAAATGGGTCCTTGACAGGCTGCCCAATACTGCAGGGTCGAGAGCAGTCACAGACATGGACCTCGGCTCGCTGTCAAGAAGCGAAAGCTCACCGAAAAAATCACCTTTTTTCAGCTCCGCAACCTGATGGTCGCCATCGTGCACTTTAAGCGAACCCGAAAAGATGATGTACATTACATCGCCTATTTCACCTTTGTGTATGATGGTCTGGCCAGCATCATATGAGGAAAAAACAGTTTTTTCTGCCAGGTGATTTAAAACTGACTGGTCAGCTTTTTTGAATAACGAAACGTTGCTTAAAAAATGAACAAGGTCTTTTTCCATCGCATATTGTTTCATGAATATTTTTTTTATTCGTTGTAAATATATTAATTTGAAGTGTATTTTCCCACCAGTCAGGGAAATAATTTAAGGGGGAATGTCATCAGTTCAGCTGCAAAGGGCGGAAAAATATATAGAGGAATTGCTGCAAACGGAGCTTCCTTCTTATATGCATTATCATAATTACGATCATACCGTAGACGTGCTGAATGCTGCATCACAGCTTGCCCGGGAGGAAAAGATCACTGATGAAGCGGAGCTTCTTATCCTGAGGACCGCTGCACTTTTCCATGATTGTGGTTTTGTGAATGTATATGAAAACCATGAGGAGGAAGGCTGCCGGATTGCATCAGAAATTTTGCCCGGATTCGGTTACGACGAATTTCAGGTTTCTGCCATTTGCAGGTTGATAATGAAAACAAAAATCAACCAGGAGCCGTCGACAGTCCTCGAAAAAATACTTTGCGACGCCGACCTGGATTATCTCGGAAGGGATGACTTCTGGGCCATAGGTGAAAAGCTCTTCAGGGAATGGAAAGAAAAAGGCTTTGTCAGTAATGAGGATCAATGGAACAAGCTGCAGGTTTCTTTTCTGCGTTCTCATCGGTACTGGACGAATTCAGCAACAAAAAAAAGGGAGCAAGTCAAGATAAAACATCTTGAAAAACTAAATAAATTCAGTATAGGCTGAGGAAAAAAAATAAAAAAAAAGACCATGCCTGCATAGTCTTTTTTTTGTTAAGTGATTCAATTACCTATTGCTTTGTATATGTAAGTGAATATGTGTAATTATTGGTACCGTCATTATATACACGATTGGCTTTCATTGTATTTTCTCCAATACTCTCAATATTATAGCTGATTGAATTGCCGCCGACCGTTACTGTTACTATAGTTTGGTTGCTGTTGAAAGCCCAGGTTCCAGATACAGTCTGCGGATCGTTTACGTTACATTTCGAAGCGCCTTCATCAAAAGTATAAATACCATTTGTCGCGAACCGGTCAAGGTCATCTTTCACACAAGCCGCAAGCTGGTTATAAACATTGGTCACAAGAACACCATTGATATTAATGGCAGGATCAGAGGTCCACGCAGTGGTTTTCCAGTTCTTATTGGTAAAAAGCTCCATTCGGGTGGGATCGTCATCATCCTTCTTTTTACATCCGTCAAGAATAAGCGTTGAAACCGCGACCATCATGAGCGCCAACAGGTAGATTTTCTTTTTCATATTTTTTTTGTTTGATTAGATAATAGTGTTGTAATGCAAAAATATCAATTTATTGTCTTTTTCCAAAAAATGAAGCATTTTAAAGAAGACCTGCCTTTTTTGCCACGATCTCAGGGAACCAGGCCATTTCCAGCGAATGAACTTTATGCCGTATCGTTTCCGGGGTATCGGATGTTGAAACAGGAAAGCTTTTCTGAAAAATAATATCACCGTTATCGAAATGTTCGTCGACCTCATGGATGGTTATTCCTGTTACTTTTTCTCCTGCAGACCATACGGCTTCATGCACATTCATCCCATACATGCCTTTTCCACCATATTTGGGAAGCAGGGCAGGATGGATATTGATTATTTTTTTCCGGTAACGTTCAATTATTTTTTCAGGCACGAGTTTTAAGAATCCCGCAAGGACAATCAGGTCTGTCCTGTTTTTTTCCAGGTAATCGAGAACATTATTTCCCTGGTAAAAGTCAGCTCCGGAAAATACCAGTGTATTTATTCCTTTTGCCAAAGCCTTTTCAATGACTGGAGCATTTTTACGGTCACTCAACACGGAAAATGTTGCTGGAATTTTATTTAACCTGAAAAATTCAATGATATTAATAGCATTCGTGCCTTCACCAGATGCAAAAATTGCGATATGTTTCATGTGAATGAAATGGCAGAATGGCAAAAAAGCAGCCCCATTGCATACACGGGCTGCTTTCCGGGTGAAGGACGGGGCTCGAACCCGCGACCTCCTGAACCACAATCAGGCGCTCTAACCAACTGAGCTACAATCACCATATTATTTTAGGGTTGCAAAGGTAATATTATTCTCATATACCCTGTTACAGGTATTTATTTTTATAAATGTGATCGTTTTTAGTGGCCGGAATTTTAATAGAATGCTCAGGAAATATTGAAAAAAGCTTTCAATGCCTGGCATGAAATTTTAATAAATTTTTTGACGATTCTTTTTTTAATGTACATTTACCACCCCATATTAGAAAAAGTTTTCAACATATAATAAGTATTAACTCTTAAAAATCAACGCACATGAAAAAACTATTACTTACGGGAATGACTGCATGTTTTTGTTTTGCCGCAGTAGCCCAAAAAAATCAGATCATCTTTAAGGAAACTCTGCGCAAGGAGGCAGCCGTTAGCAACGAACCGGTGAGTACAACTCCCGTTTCGGTAAAGAAAAAAGTTGTGCCGGTAAATAATCAGAATAAAAGTTCAGTTATCAGCGTGATTGACATTGGTCAGTCGGCTAACGCACTCACCTCGACCGCGGGGCCAAAAGGCAATACTGACTACAACCCGGCAACAAATTTGGTGACTTTCATTCACAGGAGTATCGCTGACACGACAGTTCCGAACGGGGATCCTACTAACGGGTACTACAGATATGATGTGAGCAAGGATGGCGGAGCGACCTGGGATTCACAGCAGGGTCCGATTTATGCTGATCCTACAGGCGTCACGAACGATATTCGTGGTCGCTATCCCCAGGCTGTAATTATCAATCCTCCGGGCAATACTGTAGCCGACAGTGCATATCTTCATTTCTTCGGTGTTGCAACCACAGCTACTCCTGATTGGACTGCTAACCTGCGCGGAACACGCCAGATCAGCGGTCTTATTCAGTCACAGGAAGTGGAGTATTTCGTTGCTCCGTTCATCGGTAGCGTAACAAACGGGCTGATCACAACACAGAATAACATCGTGTGGAATATTGACGGATCATGGAGCTCCACAGCACTCGCATCTACAGCTTATACCGGAACCCAGTATATATATAAGGGAACCTGGAACTCTGTTACGAATTCAGTAGATTATACCCGTACAGACCTGGCATTCCCGACAGGTGTTACAAATGATGGTGATCAATTCTATATCGGATCCGGAATTCATTTCGGAGCTGATGGTACTACAGGATACCTGACTATAATTGCCAACAACCAGGACTTCGTAGCAACGGACTCGGCAAATCTGCTTACCATTTATAAAACTACCGATGGTGGTGCCACCTGGGGAACAGGCACAACGCTTAAGCTTGATACCATTGATGCTTTCTTTAACCTGGGAACTAATCTTTATGAAACAGGATTTGAGCAGGACGGAAAAGTGGATGCAAACGGTAATCTTCACCTGATCGTACAAATACTTCCTTCCAATGGAGCCGCTCAATCGATTGGGATACCAGCATCAGAACAGTGGGGAATGTTTGATATTTTCACAACAGACGGTGGAGGAACATGGAAAGCAAACATGCTGGGTACGCCATTGACATACAGGGGAACATATGGTCCTTCTAGTGCTACGCCAATGCCTGTCGATAACCGTGGCCAGGTAAGTACTACTTGGGCGCTTGATAAGTTTATTTTCACATGGGGCGATACCGACACAAACGTTTTCGGCGGTGATGAGAATCTACAGCCTAACATTTTCGCAGTAGGATATGACATTACAACAGGAATGTGGACTCCTGAAATGGATCTTACAGTTGCAACGGCCGCTGAGCATGAGGTACACCTGTTCAATGCAGCGCCTTATGTGATCGGTACATCTGGAACTTATGAAATTCCTATTACATATACTGCATTTGATAACCCAAGCTCACCAGATCCTGGAGCATTGGTTCATCATAAATACCTTAAAGGAGCTACGATAGACGACTCCCAGTTTACGGTTCCCGACGCCAGCCTGCCACTTGGTGTATTCACGGTAGGCATAGAAGAGCCCCAGGCCGTTGTTACTAATTCAATGAACATCTTCCCGAACCCTGGCAAAGGAGCAACTTCTATTGAATTTACGCTGAAGAAAACCGTGTCTGACGTTAAGGTTGAGATCACCAATACGCTCGGCCAGGTGGTATACAGCAACTCATTCGGAACGATCGGTGCAGGTTTCCAGAAGGTTGCAGTTAATACTTCTGAGCTTGGTTCAGGAATATATTTCTGCTCACTGATCATCAATGGCGAAATGGTTACCAAAAAACTTGCTGTGGAATAAATATTTAAGCCGGAGAACCGGAATGAAAAAGGCCCGCTATTAGCGGGCCTTTTTTTATGCGTATGCTTTTTATTATATAATACTGAGCATATCTTTTACACCGAACAGCCTTTCCGCCGTGAACCCTTCTGCATGCTCAACACCTATAAGCCGGCCGAATTCAGCATTTCTGCTGACAATGCTGGTTAAAAATGCCGGAGATGAAATATAGGTTTCGGGTTCCTTCGAAGATGGATCATAAAACTGTGTTGAGTAAGCTTTGATGCAATCCATTTTCTGTTGGATGAATCCTGAAATATCAATCACGAATGAAGGTTGAATATACCGGTCCTGTATGTAATGATAAACCGCACGCGGCTTCCATGGCGCCTGGTTTTCTCCTTTGATTTTAACCAGACCCGACAGGAAACAGGAATCAGAAACGAGCCTTGATCCCCTGCCATGGTCGGGATGGCGGTCGTGAAGGGCATTGCAGAGCACAATTTCGGGCCTGAATTTTCTGATCATTTCAATTACCTTTAACTGGTGCGCCTCATCATTCATGAAAAAGCCGTCTTTAAATCCCAGGTTTTCCCGGTAGTGTATCCTCATGATTGATGATGCAGCTTCGGATTCCTTCTTACGTGTTTCAGCCGAACCACGTGTACCCAGCTCGCCCTCTGTTAAATCAACAACAGCAACACGGAATCCTGCAGCAATATGGCTGATGATCGTGCCGCTGCAGCTAAGCTCCACATCATCTGGATGGGAGCCGAATGCAAGGATGTCTACTTTATCGGACATTATGTTTATTTTCGTAATCGTCAAAAGTAACCAAATGACGCAATAATGTTATCGCAAAAAATTAACGGGTATGCTGAATATAAATCCTGCTGACTCCGACAACTATTTCATGTCTGAAGCTCTCAAACAGGCGAGAGAAGCACTCTCGTCAGATGAAGTGCCGATTGGAGCTGTTGTTGTTGCCGGTGGAAAAATAATTGCAAGAGGTTACAATATGACGCAAAGGCTGAATGATGTTACTGCACATGCTGAGATGATCGCAATTACGGCGGCCGCCAATTCCCTCAACTCAAAATACCTGGATGAATGCACGTTATACGTTACATTGGAACCTTGCGTAATGTGTGCAGGAGCATGTTCATGGGCCCATTTTGCACGGATTGTTTTCGGCTCCCATGATCCGAAAAAAGGATATACCATTTATGCCCCGAAAGCCCTGCATCCTAAAACAGCCGTCACGACTGGAATACAGGCAGAGACCTGCAGTATCCTGTTGAAGGATTATTTCAGAAAAAAAAGGTGATCAGTTTTTGTTGATCAGGCTGTGCTGTTCAAAACGGCTTCCTGAAAGTCTGAGCGTGTAGATTCCACGGTGGAGATCACCTGTGTGGATTGAATAATTTTTTGCTCCTGCTGGTATGATGAATTTCTTAACCGCTCTGCCATGGAGATCAACGATCTCGGCCGTAAGATTTTCGTTTAGTGGTGACGTTATCTGGAGCGTCATGTCAAACGGATTGGGCCCTGCTGATACCAACCCGGTGGAAGTGCCGGGATCAATCCCCACAGTTGAAACGTATACGGAATCCGATACAGCTTTGCAGTTGTTGCCGTCAACATTCATAACCTGGTACCATCCGTCCTGTACAACATGTAGTATATT
>Ga0190272_10001799_pt1 | contig 10279 bp, 7 predicted proteins | sample Popmic504T_FD_133746 | JGI IMG/M metagenome (GOLD analysis project Ga0190272, IMG submission 133746) | Populus adjacent soil microbial communities from riparian zone of Shoshone River, Wyoming, USA - 504 T | ecosystem: Environmental > Terrestrial > Soil > Riparian zone | place: USA: Wyoming... | reverse complement strand
TGAGAGCCTCCTCCATAGCAGGGCTCTCACGTTTCTGTTCCGGCTTGGGAGTTGCCGGCATCGACGGGGAGGTGTGCGGCGAAACTACATTCGCCTTAGTGGGGGCGATCTTTTTATTCTTAGAATCTACCGACAGATGTTTTGGAACGTCCGAACTCGTGGATGAAGTTGTCGGACGCGTGGGAGAACCCGCAACCTTGTGCCTATCAATTTTTTCTTTGATAATCGTGTAACCGGAGAAACCACATATCGCAACGACGCCTAGAAGAATTGCAAGCACGATTCCACCGCCACCGCCTGAACCTCCACCGGCGGAGTACCCTCCTCCGTTGGAATATCTCTCTTTTTTTGTCTTTCTTTGACGTGGCGGAGGACTGTAGGAACTTCTTTGTTTTTTGCCCCGTTCCCATCCTTTGTCATACGCCTTTTTTTGAGAACTGCGTCCGTCTTTACCATCGGTAAAGCCATCGACAAATTTCTCTACCGTTTCTGGGAAGAGCTTTGCCCAGTCATCTATACTCGAACTTCGACGACTCTCCTCTTCCCCTTGTCGACGAGCTTCGTCATCGGTTCGCGGGTCGAACACACCTCCCTCTCTCGGCATACTTTATTTCTCCTGTCGACAATCAGATATTGACGGATTGTATGAGGCTGCTAAACTTTAGTCAAGATAATTAGTGCCCCGGTCCGAACCGCCACGTCGTGTTCCGACCGGGGGTTATAACCAGGGTAGAGGACTTACAACCCAAACACGCCGTAAGCGACGTGCGATCCCGGCTAAATCCTCACAGCCGCCACGACCTCGCCGACCACATCTCCGCGCCGGTTCTTGATCGCCATCGGCGAAACCTCGGGCAAATCATCAAGCTCAAGTATTCCTAGCTGGCGCAATATCTCGACCGCGACAACGGGGCGGGCGCGCTTGTCGTCGCCGTCCTCGATCTTGAGCGCGATCCCCAGTCCACGGGGCCATCTCTCACCGGGAAGCACCGCGCAGAGCCAAACACCGTCGGCCCCGACCTTCGAAATTATTTGCCCCTCCGCCGCCTGCATCAACATTGTATCGAGCCTATCGGAGCCTCCGATCAGCTCCGGAAATTTGACCATTGCCGAGACTATCCGCGCGGCCGCGTCGGCTAATTTACCGTCCATTTCCGCCGGCGGTGAGACGAGATTTACAAAGCTCTTGGCCATCGCCGCCACCGGCATCGCAAAATTGGGGGCGGCGCAGCCGTCGATAGCGATTTTGATCTTGCCCGCAGGCATCTCCGCAAAAGCCGCCATTGCCTCGAGGATCGCCTGCTGAACAGGGTGCGATACCTCCTCATAAGTTTGCAGATCGGCCTCCATAACGCGCGCGACGGCCAGCATAGCGGCGTGTTTTCCTGAGCAATTGTTGTGAAGCTGGGTCGGCTGCTCGCCCTCGCGCATCATCCGCTCTGTCTCTTTCTCGTTAAAAGGGAAATGGGCGCCGCACCGCAGATACGCCTCGTACATCTCGATCCGGGCAAGCATCTGCTCGGCAATGCGCACGTGGATCCGCTCGCCCGAGTGCGATGCGCAGGCCAGCGCCAGCTCTTCCTCGGAATACTCGAACTCGTCGCACGCCCCGCTGGTGATAAACGGTATCGCCTGAAACGGCTTGGCTGAGGAACGCAGGAATGTGACGGTTTTCGGGTTGCCGGCCGAGGCGATCGTGTTGCCGTCGCCGTCCAGGATCAATAGATGGCCGCGGTGGATCGATTCGACCGTGTTGCCGCGAATGACTTTGGCTAGAATTTCAGCACTCATAATTAACAGGGACAACAGGGATGGGCAGGCATAGGTACATGATTTTTGGGGTTAATAATAATATAACAAAAATTTAACCTTTTAGTCCGGTTTTTGGTGGAATTTGAGATGCCGGGGCTGGGAATTGCTCTAACTTTTGTCTTATCCGGTGTACTCTCGAGGCCCGGAATATCCGCGAAATCCCTTTTGCTAAAAGGGCCGGGCGCGCACAACCGAGATTATTGCGAAAACGCGTATTTTACAAATAGGACTTTTATTATGCTCCCTGGTTTATTGAATATAGAAGATTTTTGACACTTTCGATGGTTTGGATCTCGCGGCGGTCGGTCAACCGGCGGCCGAGAGCATCTCCCGCGCATGCTGCCGGGCGGTTTCGGTGATCGTCTGCCCGGCCAGCATACGGGCGATCTCCTCGACCTTCTCCGCCGCCCCGAGCTCGCGGGCACTGATGCCGGTGCGGTCCCTGCCCAGTGATTTTTCAACGATGAAATGGCGGTCAGCGAACGACGCCACCTGCGGCTGGTGCGTCACACAAAGCACCTGCTGGGTCCGCGCCAGCTCCTTCAACTTCAGCCCGACGGCCTCGGCCACACGTCCGCCGATACCGGCATCGATCTCATCGAAAACGGCTGTTTTTTCATGGTCGGCTGCCCTGGCCGTGGTTTTCAGAATAAGCATCAGCCGCGAAGACTCGCCGCCCGAGGCGACCTTTGCCAGCGGCTTGGGCGATTCGCCCGGGTTCGCCGAAAAGTAGAATTCCGCCGAGTCGAACCCCTTCGCCCTAAACCCTTTATCAAAATTCGCATCCGCCAGCTCGTTTTCGCCCGGGGCCTCGATCCGCACCTCGAAACGCGCCTTTTCCAGCGCCACCGCCTTCAGATTCCCGGTCACATCTTTTTCGAACCGGCGCGCCGCCAGAATCCGTTTTTTATGAAGCTCCGCGGCCGCCGCTATATACTCGGCGCGTAAGGAGCGGATTCTCTCTCGCAATTCCTCCTCGCGAACCTCGGCAGATTCGATATTTTCAAGCCTCCCCTGGGATTCGGCAAGATGCGAAAGAACGTCCTGGATACTTCCACCGTACTTGCGCTTGAGCCGGGCTATTTCGACCAGCCGGTCTTCAATAACGGCCAGCCGCTCGGGCGAAAACTCCAGGTGATTGCGGAAATCGCGTACCGAGATCGCCAGGTCTTCGAGCACTGCCCGGGCGGTCTTGATGCCCTCTGAGTACTCCCCGAATCCGGACTCGTACTCGGCGAGCTCTTCTATCTTTCGCGCTGCTTTCTCAAGGGTTGCGGTGGTCGATTCATCCGATTCGTAGAGCAGGGAATAGGCGTCCTCGCTCAACGCCGAGAGCTTTTCCACGTTATTAAGGCGGCGTTTTTCTTCTTCGAGCTCCTCGTCTTCACCGGCTTGCAGGCCGGCGCGCGTTATTTCATCCACCTGAAACCTGAGAATATCGAGCATCTGGAGCTTTTCCGCCTCGTTTTGCTGGAGCATGCCGAGCTCGGTTTTTGTAACCGACCAATGATGATGAGCTTCGGCCGTTCTTTGCCGCAGGTCTTTCAGATCGGCAAATTCATCCAGTATTTCGAGATGATAGGCGGTGCTGAAGAGCGTGGTCTGCTCGCCCTGGCCGTGAATGTCCACAAGACGCGGGCCTACCTTTTTCAGAAAACCCTGGGTCACGAGCTGGTTGTTGACGAAAATGCGGTTTTTACCGAGATTAGACAGCTCGCGCCGGACGATCACATCGGCCTCGTCTCCCGCGTCGAGATCGATCCCGCTTTCATCGAAGATAGTTCGCAGCTCCGTGTTCGCCGTAACGGTAAAAAGCCCCTCGATCTGCGCCGAATCCTCGCCTTCTTTTATCAATTCGGACGAAACCCGGTCACCCGTCAACGCCCCTAAGCTGTCCACAATAATAGACTTACCTGAGCCGGTCTCACCCGTAAGCAGATTCAGCCCGCCGCCGAATTCGATCTCGAGCCGGTCGATGAGCGCGATATTTTTTATCTTAAGGAGACTGAGCATTGCCGAGTTAAATTTTCGAGGTTAGATATTTATTTGTAAAGCTTAAACTAACCCACTCGTGAATCCGAACTGAAATTTTCTAAGACGGTTTTCTTTAACATATTATAACTCACAGGATTAGCTAGAGTTCTTAACGAAGGCAGAGTTATTGACGTTTGGCTTCGAGTATAACTGTTTAGTTTTTCGGTAGGCACCACATAAAATTCCCACTGGTCGAAATTCATCGGATCGACCGTGCTTTTATCTTCATGTTTAAGCAAACAAAAGACATAAATATGGGCCTGCCTTACCGGGGTTTCGGAAAATACATTAGTGGAACTGTCCCAATGCCTGGAAGGCTTAATAGAAAAGCAAATTTTCGAAAGCTTTAACTGAGACCAACTCTGCAGATAGGCGGCCGATTTAACTTCGATCTTAATTCCCTCGGGACTTTCGAGGTCGAATGCTGCCCACTCATTCCTGACGGCTGCTTTCAAATCTATTTCCAATGCAGTAGCAACGATGAACTCTGCTAGTCTTCCCCTAGTAGCATTACTGACAAGATCGGAAACGCTCCAACGCCAGAAATCGGTCAATCTGAAATTGACGGGTCCCTCGTTCGATTTAAACTTTTCATATCCGCGTTTTAGTTTAACTTCAATTTTATCCAATTCAGCCATATGAATCTCCAGGAGACTAATATAACTCGGATTCGAACAACGCTGCGAATGTAATTGCAGCCGTCTCTACGAGACTACCGTCATTAAAATTGCAGCTATCCCAGCGCTAAAGCACTGGGCTATTTTCGAGATGTCCCTTACGGGACGCCGGCACGGTTATTTTCTCTTAAAAAGCTCCTCACCCTTGACCCACTTCCCGAGCGAGAATATGCCGTCCGGCGGGTATTGCTTTTCAAGCTCGAGGGCATTCCAGTCTATCGCCCGGTCTTTCTTATAAAAAAGCAGCTCACCGAACTGCCCGGGCTTCAGCGAAGTAAACCGTGCGACCGTGTAATAACCGCGCACATCGTATTCTTCCAGCCCGGTGTAGCCGGGGAGACTGCCCACCAGCCGGATGTAGGTCGGCGCGGTAAATTCGGCCCGACGCCGCTCGAAGTTGATGGCGATGTCGCCCATCGTTGGCGGCTCCGCGGTCGTCCGGTCGATCACCGTCGCATTTCTAAAGATAAAATTGAATACCCTCCCCGACGTATTGTCCGGCAGCCCTTCGTAGTTCGCCCCCGTAAACCCGCGCTCGCTTCCGTTCGCCGCGGCATTGAGCGCCGTCAGAATAGCGATAAAATTCATCTTTACGAGGAAAAGTTCGTCTTTGCCGTGGAGCGCGCCGGTCTCGATCAATATCACGGGTGTTCCCCAGGCCGAGAAATTGTCGCCAAAAGCCGTGGGGGTAAATTCATCGCCATATTGCGAAATATAGCCGCGAATAAAATTCTCGAGCGCCAACACCATGGCCGAGGCGAGCCGCCGGTTGCGCTCGTGCCCCTCGCTCGGAGTTTTGGCCGCATCGCCGTAAACCACCAGCAGGGAGATTGCCGCCTGCCGGTTGCTGCCGCCGGCGGTCGTAAGCGCGTTCTGGTTGTGCAGGTTGAAGCCGATCTCGGGCGACCACTCGTCGCGCAGCCTCTTCAAAACCCGGGCTTCGGGCGTTTCCAGGTTGACCGCATCGCGGTTGATATCGATCCCCTGCGAGTTTCGCCTTTGATAAACCTCGGCGCCGTCAGGGTTGAGCATCGGCACGGCCCGAAGGGTTAGCGTCTCGGCCAGTTTTTTGACCCAGTCCTTGTCTCGGTTATTCTGCAGGTAGGCGAAAATGTCGAGCAGGGCGGAGGTTGCGGTCGGTTCATCGCCGTGCATCTGCGACCACAGGAAGACCCGGGTTTTCCCATTACCGAACTCCATCTGGTAGATCTCGCGGTTTTGGCCGCTCCGGCCTACCTCGTCCACCCGTATCCCCAGCTTTTTCAATTGCTCGAGATAATTTTTCAGGTCCCTGTGACGGACATTCGACGGGAAAATTTTTGAAATATGATTCTGGTCCCAGATCGCGGCCAGCTCGGTGGCGGTTTGTGTCTGAACGTTCATTACGGCTATCGAGATACAGAAAAAGATCAGGAGGGTGCGCTTCATAGTCATTAAGATAAACTGCTTCTATAGTTTACGGCAAACCGGAAATAGCGGATAACTGACAGATGTTAAAAGGACAGACCAGCGCCTATCCCTTTAAAACTCGCAGCACCTCGGCCACGCTCCAGGCTTGGGCAAAACACCCGCGCGGGCGATGGGGCGGGTCGGCGTCGAAAATCTCGGATATCTGCCCGATACATCCTCCGGGCAGGTGACCTTTGAACCCGGCCAGGATCTCCGCAACGCGCTCTTCGCGCTCAGGGTAAACACGCCGGTAGGCATCGACAAACCCGCCGATCAGCCACGCCCACACCGTGCCCTGGTGATAGGCCGAATCGCGTTCGAAGGGCGAGCCGGTGTAAACGGGGCAATAGTCGGGGTCGCGCGGCGAGAGCGAGCGCAGGCCCACCGGCGTAAGCAATTCGGCTTCGACCTTGTCCACCACCAACTGAGCTCTTTTATCATCGAGTATCGCGTGGTGCAGCCCGGCGGCGAATATCTGGTTCGGCCTTACTTTTCCATCGCGATGGCCGTTGACGACCACGTCAAAGAGACACTTCTCCTCGTCATTCCAAAAGAGGGCGTTAAAGCTTTGCCGGGCTGTTTCGGCCATCGCGTCGTATTGCGCGGCGCTAGCCTCATCTTCAAAACGCCCGCCCAAATCGGCCATTATCTTCAGTGCGTTATACCACAGCGCCTGTATCTCGACCGCCTTGCCCGTGCGCGGCGTGATCACCAGATCGCCGATCTTGGCGTCCATCCACGTAAGCTGCACGCCCGGTTCGCCCGCGTAAAGCAGCCCGTCCGTATCGACATGGATGCCGTAACGCGTTCCGCGCAGGTGCCATGTGATAATGCCGGCGAGCTTGTAATAAAGATGAGCGTGAATAAACTCGTAGTCGCCCGTTTTTTCGCCGTAGGCCCGGATGGCCTCGAAATACCAGAGCGTGGCGTCAACCGTGTTGTATTCCGCCGTATCACCCGCATCCGGAAAACGGTTAGGGATCATTCCTTCCGAGATATGATTCGAAAATTCGAGCAGGATACTTTTCGCGATCTCAGGCCGGCCGGCGGCGAGCGTCAGGCCGGGCAGGGCGATCATCGTATCCCGCCCCCAATCCGAAAACCATGGGTACCCCGCGATAACGGTCTGCCCTTCACCCCGCGCGACTATGAACTGGTCGGCCGCAAGCACAAGCTGCATAACGAACTCGTCTTCGGCCCCGGCGGCTTCGATCAGGCCCGCACGCCGCGCGAGCTCCATCGACTCAAGCTCCTCCAGCGCACTGGGTGCGGCCTCTCCTTCGGTCGAGACCATTACATCGGCGCTCCCGCTCAAACTAAAGCGCATCGAAAACGGCTGGAAGAGGTCTTCCATGTAATCGAAACCGCGCTCCTTCTCGATGGCGTATTCAAAATTTCGGTACCAGAAACCGGTTTTTGTTATTTCCCGGGCGTTGTGAGAAAAAAACAGCGAAGGCAATTCGCGGTAGGGGTGAACTGTTACCGTGCCGTCCTCGACCTTGAATTCCGAATCGAGACCGGCATCCTCGTGCTGCAGGTGATGATAGTCGACGAATGACAGCAGGGGCTTTAATTCCAGCTCAACCTGTCTTCCTGCCAAACCGCTTTCCACTTCCCAACGGCAAACGGCCGCGTTCCTGCCATGCATCATAAAGATCTTTTTCTTTAGGCGAATGCCCTGGATCTCGAAACTCCATACGGGAAACGGGTCGAGGCGAAAGCCTGTCAGGGATTTAAATCCTTCGGGATAGACCGTCCCCGGATACTGGTTTGCCGAGAGCTCATGAGGGACACCGTCGATAAAAAGCGTCTCCTCGAATTTCGAGAGCATGGTAATGCGCCCGAGCGGGGGGCGGGTCGCGGCCGTTAAAATACCGTGGTAGCGCCGCGTGTTGGCTCCCGGGATAGTGCCGCAGCTAAAACCGCCGATGCCGTTTGTTTCCAGCCACTCGAGCTTCGAGCCCTCTTCAAAATTTGTGCAGATATCCTGATTAATTTCAATCATGCTGAGGAAATAATTCTTCTGTCGATATTTATTATTCCAAGCGTAGCCTAAATATAGTTGTTTGAAAACCTACCAAAGAATCGCTATATTAAACATAAATGTATATTATGTTGAATTCTATTAGAGGGTCGATTGCGCCGTCTTAACCTGTCGCCATAGGCGACCGACAATAAAGCCTAGGGTAAGCGAGCGAAAGCGAGCGTAACCCTAGGTAAAATCCAAAAAACAAACGGTCGCTGAAAGCGACGAACAATATGTCTCAATCGTTATTCAAGATATTAATCCACGTTATCTTCTCGACAAAAGATCGGGCTGATCTCATTACGCCGGATATAGAAGGCGACCTGTTTGGTTATATCCACGGCATCGTCGAAAAAAATAAGTCTAAACTGATCCTGATAAACGGTACTACAAATCACGTTCATCTATTAATCTCACTTGGGAAATTATTCGATGTTCCGGAATTGGTCGGTGATATAAAGAGGAGCAGCTCGAGGTGGATAAAGACAAAGGGAGCCACGGATTTTTATTGGCAAAGAGGTTATGGTGTGTTTTCGATCGGGCAGTCGCAAGTCCCCACGGTAACTAAATACATTGCGAATCAAAAGGAGCATCACAGGAGGATCGAATTTGAAGATGAATACAGGGAATTCCTGAACCGGTATGAAATCGAGTATGACGAGCGATATATGTGGGATTAAATGTACGTCGCTTTCAGCGACGGATGAACGTTATTGCTATACCTAGGGTTTCATTCGCTTCGCTCATTTCACCCTAGGCTTTATTGTTCGTCGCCTTTGGCGACCAGCGTTAAAACCTCAACACCCCCGCGTAAAGTTTCTCGGTTTCGTTGAGCATCCTTTCGAGCGAGAATTTGTGCGCTGCCAATTCCCGGCATCTTGCGCCTAACGCGCGGCATTTTTCCTCGTTAGCCAGCAGGCCGCACAACTGTCCGCTAAGCGCTATCGGATCTTTAACGGGCACGAATATACCCTCCTCGCCGAGCAGCTCTTTTGCGCCGGCGGTTTCGGTGGCGATGACGGCGGTACCGCTCGCCATAGCTTCGAGGATGGCCAATCCGAAGCTCTCCGAGTGCGAGGCCGAAACAAAGATATCCAGCGCGGCCAGCAGGGGCGCGGTATCCTCGACCCAATCGAGCCACAGGAACCGTTCTTCCAACCCGAAGACCTTGACCAGCCGTCTTAGCTCCCGCCGAAAATTCTTGTCCAGGCTGTTGTCCTTCCCGACCACCACAAAACGCGCCTCGGGAAATTTCTTTGCCGTCTCGTTTGCCGCCAGCACGAAGTCCCTCTGCCCCTTTAGCAGGATAAGCTCCCCGACCGTGCCGATGAGGGGAGCATCGAACGGTATGCCGTGAAAAAACCGGAACTCCTCGCGCAATTTATGCCGGTCGCGCCCTGCCCAATTGTCGATATCGATCCCGTTCGGAATGGTCGCTATCTTGTTCGGCGGAAACACCTTTTGCAGGCTTGCTTCGACCGCCGACGAGACCGCGATCGCCTTTGAGAGGTTCTTGAGCGCGATGCGGTTAAAGGGCTGCAGCGGAAACAGCACGTGCCGGGTCAGGACGAACCGGGCGCTTTTTACCAGCATCGAAGCCAGGCTCACCGGGATATAATCCCGCGCTACGTGCGCGTGGACGATCTGAATGTCCTTTTCGCGGATAAAGCGGGCGATCCTCTTGGCGCTCAGCACTCCGAACGAATTTCTCAGCGAGACATAAAGCCGATCTTCTTTGGGCAAAAACTCCAGCTTATCCTGCCATTCGTTCGTGGGCCTGAGCGCAACAAATATCTCGTGGCCGCGCTGCTTCATCCCGCGGCAAAGATCTACGAGGTGGCGCTCGCCGCCGCCGAATGTTTTGGCCGATGTTATTTGCAGGATGCGCATTCCCTAGGAGTTCATAGCGTTCAGTGCTTTCAGCGCGTTCAGTGCGTTCAAGGTGTTCAATTTGCCCATTGAACATCTGATTTTCAGTCTCAGGTTAACCGGGTTAAATATTAAATTAAGCTGGAGTTACGGGCCAGTTTAACCATAAAGTGCACAAAGGGAAGGCACAAAGTACACAGAGAAAGAAGCGTTCCGGTTGTTTTCGTGCAAATCCCTGTAGACAATTGTTAGCGCGTTAGGCGGCAATGGTCAATTCGGCGATGACGGCGGGGTTAAATAAAAAGGCACGCTCCCGAAATGGAAGCGTGCCCGAAAGGTCTTTCCCTGGTGGGAAAAACTAGAACTGGAACCTTGCGCCGAGCTGCATCTGGAAAGCCTGGCTCGCCGGGGT
>Ga0190272_10001798_pt1 | contig 10282 bp, 12 predicted proteins | sample Popmic504T_FD_133746 | JGI IMG/M metagenome (GOLD analysis project Ga0190272, IMG submission 133746) | Populus adjacent soil microbial communities from riparian zone of Shoshone River, Wyoming, USA - 504 T | ecosystem: Environmental > Terrestrial > Soil > Riparian zone | place: USA: Wyoming... | reverse complement strand
GGGGTAGTAGTGCGGCCTATCCGTAAGGTGGAACTGTGACGACTGTCGTAATACCGGCAGAGACGCGGCCCGGTGAATGCCGGGTCGCTTTGACGCCGGATGCCGTCGGCAAACTCATGGGGTTCGGCTGCGAGGTGCAGGTTGAGGCCGGCGCTGGCGCTGGTGCTGCCTTCTCGGATACGGCCTACGTCGACGCTGGTGCACAAATCGTCTCGGGAAGTGTGCTTGCCTCGTGCGATGTCATGTTCGCGGTCAATTCGCCAACGGTCGAGCAGATTCGCGCCCTGCCGGACGGAGCGGTGCTGCTCTCCTTCCTCTCTCCTACCTCATCCCTAGACAAGGTGCGGGCGGCTCGCGACGCGAACATCTCATGGTTGTCGATGGAACTCGTGCCGCGAATCTCGCGGGCGCAGTCGATGGACGCGCTCTCGTCACAGGCGTTAGTCGCGGGGTACCGATGCGCGCTGCTTGCCGCAGATCGGCTGCCGAAGTTTTTCCCACTCCTTATGACGGCTGCTGGCACGGTCAAGCCAGCACAGGTCGTCGTGCTCGGCGCGGGTGTCGCCGGGCTGCAAGCGATCGCCACCTCGAAGCGGCTCGGGGCGGTGGTTTCGGCGTACGACGTACGTGCGGCAGCCGCCGATGAGATTCGCAGCATGGGGGCAAAGTTCATTGACTTGGATTTGGACTCCGTTGAAGGGGCGGGCGGTTACGCCAGAGAGATGACAGAAGACCGAGCGGCCCGTCAAAAGGAGTTGCTCGCGCCCTTCATTGCCTCTGCTGACGCGGTGATTACCACGGCGGCCATCCCCGGGCGTCCTGCTCCGCTCCTTGTCACGCGCCCCATGGTGGAAGGCATGCAGCCGGGATCGGTCGTTATCGACTTGGCCGCCGAGTCAGGCGGCAATGTCGAGGGATCTGTGCCAGGGGAGAGCGTCGACATTAATGGTGTTCAGGTCGTGGGCGGCCAGAACGTGCCTTCGCAAATGCCGGTGGCCGCCTCTCGGTTGTACGCGGCGAACGTGGTCAACCTGTCCCAGCTGCTCATCCAAGACGGAGTAGTCACCTTGGACTTTGATGACGAGATTGTGGAAGGCGCCTGCGTCACACATCTAGGAGACGTTCGGTTCGCACCAGCACGTGAGGCGCTGGAAGGGGCTGATCGCTGATGGACGGCACTGTGCTGCTCACGATTTTCGTGCTGAGCATCTTCGTTGGATTCGAAGTGGTTTCCAAGGTCTCGACCGTCCTTCATACCCCGCTGATGTCTGGCGCCAACGCGATTCACGGAGTGATCCTCGTCGGTGCGATCATCGTCACCGGTCACGCCGACACCGACGCTGAACTCTGGCTCGGCCTCGCTGCGATCGTCTTGGCAACGGTGAACATGGTGGGCGGCTTCGTCGTCACCGACCGGATGCTGGAGATGTTTAAGCCACGTAGGGCTCCCAAGAAGGAGCCCAAGGCATGAATCAGACGTGGGTGCAGCTGGCCTACCTCGCGGCGGCCGTCTGCTTCATTCTGGCGCTTAAGGGTCTGTCGTCGCCGAAGTTCGCCAGGCGTGGCAATTGGCTCGGCGCGATAGGAGCGACGGTTGCGGTAGTCGCCACGTTGTTGGCAGAGCCACTCGACCACATGCCGCTGATACTTGTTGCCATCGCGATCGGCACCGCGTTAGGAGTGCCGGCTGCACGCAGAGTGGCTATGACCGCTATGCCGCAGTTGGTTGCGCTGTTTAACGGCGTCGGCGGAGCTGCCGCTGCAATTGTGGCGATCGTCGAGTTTGCCGCCACAGGTCAAGACGAGTCACTGGGGATTCTGGCGGCCTCTTCCTTCACCGTGTTGGTCGGTTCAGTGTCGTTCAGCGGATCGGTCATCACGTTTCTCAAACTGCAAGGCATGGTGACTTCGCGGCCCATCGTCTTTCCAGGCATGCAGGTGCTGTTACCTCTCACAGCTGTGGCAGCTGTGGCACTCGGTGTTGCGGTTCTGCCCACCCGGTCGATGGGGCTGGTGCTCGCCTTGGCGGCCGTTTCCCTACTCCTTGGTGTCCTGTTCGTCTTGCCGGTGGGTGGCGCGGACGTACCGATTGTGATTTCTCTGCTGAACGCGTTCACCGGATTGACGGTTGCTGCGTCCGGTTTTGTCCTCGACAACGTGTTGCTGCTAGTCGCGGGAACTCTCGTAGGCGCCAGCGGAACCCTGCTGACACGTCTGATGGCGCAAGCTATGGGCCGACCGTTAACGGGAACATTGTTCGGTGCATTCTCGGGCTCGTCGACACTCGGAGGCGGTACGGCGTCCGATCGCCCGGTGAAGTCACTAGGCCCAGCAGACGTCGCGGTCATGTTGGGCTATGCCGACAAAGTCGTGATCGTGCCGGGATACGGGTTGGCGGTGGCTCAAGCGCAGGGAACCCTGAAGGAACTCGTCGATCTGCTGGGCGAGAAGGGCATCGATGTTTCGTACGGCATTCACCCTGTGGCTGGCCGTATGCCTGGCCACATGAACGTCTTGCTGGCGGAGGCGAGCGTCCCTTACGAGCAGCTGAAAGAGATGGATGAAGTCAACCCAGAGCTGCCGACCACCGATGTGGTGCTCGTCGTCGGCGCCAATGACGTCGTCAATCCCGCTGCGCGGCTACCAGGAACGCCAATCTCGGGCATGCCCATAATCAACGTTGATCAGGCCCAATCCGTGGTCTTCCTCAAACGATCCATGCGGCCAGGATTTGCCGGAATTGAGAACGAACTGCTCTACGACGACAAAACCCAACTGTTGTTTGGCGACGCGAAGGACTCGCTCGCCAAGACCGTTACGGCGCTGAAGGCTCTTTAGAGCCCAAGAGGCGCAGCCAGCCCAGCCGGGCTTCACTTTGCCTCGGGGGTAGGCATCGTGGCGTATGTCTGCCACGATGCGTCTTATGGGGCCGACGGCCTTACTTTCGGAGGTCTCGATGGGCGAGGACATGGCGGCTGACTTCGCGTTGGCCGCAGTGCGCGAGGACGGTTTGTGGTCCGTCGTGCCGCTCCCTCCTGCCGCAGCGGAAGACCTCGATATTCTCCTCCACGCGTTGCGACAGCAGCCCGGAGATCTCGGCGCGATCGGGCTGCTGTCGTTTGCGGAAGACTTCTTCGTGATCGTCCGTGTGGACGGAGGGTCCGCCAGGATGCTGCTCAGCGACGTCACGGCTGCGTTTGACGCACCTTTTGCTGGACAGATTCTTGACCACTTGGGCCTGCCAATGCCCGATGGCGACGATGAAGACGACATCGAGCCCGCGGGCGACCTTGAGTTGCTGAAAGATCTCGGCGTCAGTCCTTTGTTGCTGGCGGAGCTCTGTGACGACCTCGACCTTTATCCCGACGACGTGTTCACCCAGCTTGCAGAACACCTTGGTTTTACTGAGCAATACGAAGCAGCGATGACGCGCGTCGCCTAAATGTCCGCCGAGTTCGACGTCGAGTGCATGCGTCTTGCCCTCGATGAGGCGCGCCTTGGTGGCCAGTCCGACGACGTGCCCATCGGGGCGGTAGTCGTTCGCAACGGTGAAGTCTTGGCAAGCGCACATAACCAACGTGGGGCCACTGGGGACCCGACCGCTCACGCGGAAGTGTTGGCGCTGAGGACCGCCGCGGAACAGCTGGGAACGTGGCGGCTCGATAACTGCACGCTCTACGTCACTTTAGAGCCGTGCACGATGTGCGCTGGCGCTCTTGTGCTCGCACGGATTGAGCGGCTTGTCTTTGGTGCCTGGAACGCGGAGATGGGTGCGGTGGGCACGCTCTGGGACGTCGTGCGTGACAGGCGGGTAAATCATCAGCCCGAGGTGGTCGCTGGCGTGCTCGCTGATGAGTGCAGCGCCAGTCTGCGGGATTTCTTTGCCACCAAGCGCGATTCGGGGTAGGTGCGGCGAATCAGGTAATCTCTGCGGCGGTGGCGTGTCCGAGCGGCCGAAGGAGCACGCCTCGAAAGCGTGTGAGGGGGCAACTCCTCCGTGGGTTCAAATCCCACCGCCACCGCCATTTCTTAGCCCCCCGGGCAGATCGAGTTCCCTCCGCTGCGGTCGACGCAGTGAGAAGGCGCGGCCGGTGGTTCCTGGGCCGTTCGCGGGGCTGATTGCGCCGACCCGATGACTCCGACGCAAATGCTCCAGAGGGCGACCAGAACGAAAAAGACCCTTGCGGCCCGCTGTCTCAGCAGATATGAGGTCAGGTAGCCAACCAACGCGATGGTCAGACCCGAAAGGCAGGAAATCTGCGCATACCGAATGGAGAGCGCCACATCCGCGGCGGTCGTTTTCGCCCCGAGGAAGTCGATGTGCATGGCGATGGCCCAGAGCAGGAAGAAGGTAGGCACCGTGACGGCTGCCCACAGTGCGATGGCGAGGAGCGACACCAATCCAGCGCGTTTGCCCTGCGAGAGGTGGTCTGTGTGCTCGGCCAGTTCCTCAAGAATGTTCATAGGATGAGCATTGGACCTCCTCCCGCCATGGGCATGAGTACCAGTACTCATGTTGGCCGTCGACTGACAGAGGGCCCTGCTGGATGAAGATGCACGATGATGAGTTCGTCATAACGGCGGCCATGGTTAAGTCACTGGTCGGCGAACAGTTCCCGGCGTGGAGGGATCTGCCCCTGACGGCCGTGAAGTCGTCGGGGACGGTCAATGCCCTGTTTCGCCTCGGTGACGAACTGTTGGTGCGTCTGCCGCGTATCGAGTCGGGCATAGAGGGCGTCGAGCACGAACACTGCTGGCTACCCCAGATTGCGCCCCATGTCCTTGTTGCGGTACCTGAAGTGCGGGGGCTGGGAACGCCCAGCAGCCTGTTCCCCTACCCATGGTCGATCAGACGTTGGATTGACGGCAGTACCCCAAGCCCCGGAAACGCCAATGGTGGTGGTCGCCTGGCTCTCGATATTGCGCGGTTCATCAAAGACCTACGAGGGCTGAACACCGCGTCCGTACCGAGGGCATACCGAGGCGGACCGCTGGTGGAGTGGGACGAATCAGTCCGCACTGCTATCGCCGAATTGCGCGGGCGAGTGGATGGCGCTTCGGTTTCGCAGGCATGGGAGCGTTCGCTCCATGCACCACTCTGGGAAGGGGCACCGGTGTGGGTCCACTCAGACTTGATGCCAGGAAATCTTCTCGTCTCAGGCGACCACCTCGTAGGAGTCATCGACTTCGAGACGGCCGGAGTCGGCGACCCGGCCTGTGACCTGATGGTCGCCTGGAACCTGTTGACAGCCCAACAGCGGCGGAGTTTTCGAGCTGCGCTGGACGTCGACGATGCGACGTGGCTCCGTGGACAAGGCTGGGCGTTGGCCCAAGCTCTGGTTGCTCTCCCTTACTACTGGGACACCAATCCGGCGATGGTTGCCACGTCGCACTACGTGATCGATCAGATTCTTGTTTGACGGTCCCAGCTGACCGTCACTTGCAGACAGGCGCTTTGCTGGGGAGGTCAACGTTTGCGACGTCTGCTTCACCTGGCGGAAGAACGCGATCGAAGTCGGGGCCAAGCCAAACGTCGACAGTCTTGCTCGGTTTACCCTTCACTTCGACTAGCCCGGCGTTCTCAAAGTAGGCGGCCACTCGGATTGCCGAGCCCAAACTCTTCGCGGAGTAGCGAACTATCGCTGCGCCGGACTCCACGGGTTTGGTCGTGTTGCCGATGCCCTGAACATCGAAGCCGCGATTGGACAAGTCGTCGGCCGTGCTGATGGCTAGGCCGCTTTCATCGGTCCCGTTGCTGACGTCGACGCTTACTTGGCTCGGCGGAGGAATGTCCTTGGGGGCCTTGACCTTCGGCGTCGAGCATGACGGAGACGGTGTCGCGGCCGGCGTCTCTTCGGCATCTCGTCCGTCGAGCCAGGTCCACACGCCGAACCCCATTCCGCCGATCACGGCCAACACAACGACGACGACGAAGACGACCTTTGGCCAGCGTCGATGACGTAGGTACATGCGACCGCCTTGGCCAAGGGGGGTCATCATCGTCATCGCAGCACCCTAAGCGGAGGATGCGGGATTCGAACCCGCGAGGGGTTGCCCCCAACACGCTTTCCAAGCGTGCGCCATAGGCCACTAGGCGAATCCTCCGCCGGAGAGGCTACCTGGCCAGCGGAGCATCGAGAAAACGACGGTTGATCGAGGCCGCGTACACTGGCGCCAGACCCCTCGTGCGGCGTCAACTTTCTGAACTCCCCCAGGGCCGGAAGGCAGCAAGGGTAGGCGAGCTCTGTCGGGTGCGCGGGGGGTCCTTTGCTGCCCGGACGCTGCGTTGACGCGGCCGTCGAGTTCCCGATCTTTCGCCCATTCCCCGCTGTCCCCGGTGTCCACACAAGGCGCCCACGGGCTCGCCCACAGGCTAGGGGAGCGCCCTGCCCTTGGTGGGCGGTGGCGGTTAGGGTCAACGCGTGTCGCAAGCCCTCTACCGTCGCTACCGCCCCGAGCGGTTTGCCGACCTGATCGGCCAGGAGCACGTCACCGAGCCACTCACGCAGGCGCTGGCCCACAATCGCGTCAACCACGCCTACCTTTTTTCTGGCCCCCGGGGATGCGGCAAGACAACGTCTGCCCGAATCCTCGCCCGCTGCCTCAACTGCGAAAAAGGCCCCGCTCCCGAGCCTTGCGGTGAATGCCAAAGCTGCATCGATCTCGCGCGCGGCGGGGCAGGCAGCATCGACGTCATCGAGATTGACGCAGCAAGCCACGGCGGTGTCGACGACGCGCGCGAACTGCGTGACAAGGCTTTTTACTCACCGGCGGTATCCCGCTACAAGGTGTACATCATCGACGAGGCGCACATGGTGTCCACGCAGGGCTTCAATGCGCTGCTAAAGGTCGTCGAAGAGCCCCCAGAACACGTGAAGTTTGTCTTCGCTACGACTGAGCCTGAGAAAGTCATTGGCACGATTCGGTCGCGCACCCACCACTACCCCTTCCGGCTGGTTCCGTCACGCATTCTTGAGGACTATCTCGCCTCGGTGTGCGAGCAGGAAGACGTCAAGGTTGAGCCAGGGGTCTTGACCCTTGTCGTCAGGGCCGGCGCTGGTTCGGTGCGTGACTCGATGAGTGTGCTCGATCAGCTCATCGGTGGTTCGGACACCGACACGTTGACTTACGCCCATGCCGTGCAGCTCCTCGGCTTTACTCCGGCGGCGCTCCTTGACGAGATCGTCGAGGCCATCGCAGCCGTCGATGGTTCGGCGATGTTTGGAGCTGTCGACAAAGTCATCGAAGCGGGTTTGAACCCTGAGCGATTCATGAAGGACCTGTTGGAGCGGCTGCGCGATCTCGTCATCGTCGCGGCGGTTGATGATGCTTTTGAAAAGCGACTCATATCCGTGGCCGACGATCAGCGCGACCGACTGCAATCACAAGCTGACCGAATCGGGCTCGCGCCGCTGACGCGCAGTTCTGAGTTGGTGGCGTTGGGCCTGACTGAACTCAAGGGCCCAACGGCGCCACGCCTGCAGTTGGAGTTGGTCTGTGCCAAGTTGTTGCTGCCCGGTGCTTACAGCGATGAGTTGAGCCTGGCCGCGAGGATGGATCGGTTGGAGCGGCGATTGGCCGTCGCTCCAGGCGAGTCTGCTCCGGCGTTGGCAGCACCAGCGGCAGCTGCGCCAACGAAAGGTGCGCCAACACCAGCCGCCACCGTCGCTGCTAGCAAACCAGAGCCCGAGCAGTCTGCTTCCACGGCTCCTCCGCGCAAAGAGCAAACCGCATCCGCCGAGAAGCGCACGTCGAAGCCCGCGTCGAATCCCGTGCAATCAGAGGCCAGCACGTCGACCCCTGAGTCCGCGCCCCCAGCAAGTGCAGAGGCTGCCAAGGCTGCGCCAGCCAGCACGGTCGACCTTCACGAACTTCGACGCCTGTGGCCGAGTGTGCTCGACCGCGTCAAAACCTACCGACGCGTGACGTGGGCTCAGTTGTTTGAGAAGTCTGAGGTCCTCGACATTGACGCCAAGCAGATGTCCTTAGGTCTTAGCGATGTCGGCGCGCATCGAGCGTTCTCACAGGGTGGCCACGACGAGATTGTGCGGCAGGCGCTGATCGATGTCATCGGGCTCGACGTGCAGGTCACCGCACTTCTTGACCCCTCCGCGACTCCCGCACGAAAGGGCGCCACCACCTCAACTGACGCGGAGCCCAAACCCCCCTCGTCGGCGGCCTCGCAAGCGCGCTCTGCGGCGGCCGCGATAGACAAACCCGTGGTCGGCAAAGAGGGTCGTAAGGCTCCCGTCGACGACGACGTCGCTGCCGACGACGCAGATGCCGACGACTCTGGGCTCTCGGGTACCGAGTTGGTCGCGCAACAGCTGGGTGGGAAAGTCATCGGTGAGATAGACCACGACTAGCGCCGTTGAGGTGCGCTAGCCGCCCCAATAGCGGCTGACGATCGTGAGGTTGCTCGATCACTGCCTTGACGCACCTGCGGGTTAGGGTTGCAGAGCCCGAAGTGGAGTGATCCCCCACCTCAACGAAGACGAGGAATCAATGAGCAGTGAACATCCGGAATCGGATGGCCTCCTCGGCGGCGAAATGCCTGATCTTTCCGGGCTCCTTGCGCAGGCGCAGCAGATGCAGCAACAGTTGGCCGATGCCCAGGACCAACTAGCGAAGCAGCACGTCATCGGTGACGCGGGGGGCGGATTAGTGACCGCCACTGTGACAGGAGCCGGAGAGTTGGTGGCTCTCACCATCGCCCCGGACGCTGCAGACCCCTCCGACACCGAGACCTTGGCCGATTTGGTGCTGGCTGCCTACCGCGATGCGTCGAGTAAAGCTGCCGCACTGCAACAAGAGACCATGGATCCACTGACGCAGGGGCTTGGTGGGCTTGGCCTGCCGGGTGCATAGGCGATGTACGAAGGTGTCGTCCAAGATTTGATCGATGAGTTGGGGCGCCTTCCTGGCATCGGTCCTAAGGGGGCGCAGCGCATTGCTTTTTATGTGTTGGCAGCGGAAGCCGACGACGTTCGCCGGCTTGCCGATGTGCTGAACGAGGTTAAGGCCAAGGTTCGCTTCTGCAAGACCTGCGGCAATGTCGCTGAGGCTGACCAGTGTCGAATCTGCCTTGACGCCCGCCGCGACCTCACCGTCCTGTGCGTCGTCGAAGAACCTAAAGACGTGGTGGCCATCGAACGCACCCGAGAGTTTCGCGGCCGGTACCACGTGCTCGGGGGTGCGATCAGCCCCATTGAAGGCATTGGTCCCGATGATCTTCGGGTGAAGGAGTTGATGACCAGACTGGCCGACGGCAGCGTCACGGAGTTGATCATCGCTACTGACCCGAACCTCGAAGGCGAGGCGACGGCCACCTATTTGGCGCGGCTGGTCAAGCCCATGGGGTTGCAAGTCACCCGACTTGCGAGTGGACTGCCCGTGGGGGGCGACCTGGAGTATGCCGATGAGGTCACTCTTGGGCGCGCCTTTGAGGGTCGCCGATCGCTGGACGTGTAGAACCTAGAGGCGGCGCCTCGCCGTGTTGGGTTTAGCCGCCCGCCGAAATGGCCGAAGGGAAACGCGTGAGTACAGCAGAGAGCACCACCATGGAGTCCACGGCTGAGGTCAACGCACAGGTGGACGAATTCACCGCCGACATCGCGGCTCAAATCGAGAGTTTCCTCATTGCGCTCGGCGCAGTGGCTCGTGGTGACTTCCCCGGCGGCAGTCTTTCGTTGCTGCTGCTTGAGGTTTCCCAGCTCATGCTTGCCGGGGGCCGGCTTGGCGCCGTCGTCGACGTCCTGCCACCCGGCCGGTTCGAGCCGGACGCTGGCCCCGATCCCGATGCCGACGGTCTCCGCGAGTTGCTGGCCACTCAACTTGGCGCAGCCGATGAGTACGTCGAGGTTTTTGACCCCTATGTGCGCGACGGCGAAATTATCGTCTCCAGGATTTCTGACGACTTAGCCGATGCCGCTGCCGACTTGGTGCACGGTCTTGCTCATTACAAAGCAGGGCGGGCCACTGAAGCGCTGTGGTGGTGGCAGTACTCCTACCTCGCGAACTGGGGGTCCACCGCCAGCGGAGCGCTGCGCGCTCTTCACTCGGCCGTCGCACATACCCGACTCGACGTCGACGCTTAGTCGTCAGCAGCCTCGCCGTCGGCACTAGTTGGGTAGCGGTGTTGGTTGAGTCGGCGCAGTGAAAGTGCCCTTTCGCACGACCCGATTCACCTCGCGAATGCTTAGGTTTCCACTGGGGAAAGTGACGCGTGCGAGCAGTCCAATGAACGGACCCCGTTCGGCGAGGAAGCAGTACGTTCCCGTCT
>Ga0190272_10001797_pt1 | contig 10283 bp, 6 predicted proteins | sample Popmic504T_FD_133746 | JGI IMG/M metagenome (GOLD analysis project Ga0190272, IMG submission 133746) | Populus adjacent soil microbial communities from riparian zone of Shoshone River, Wyoming, USA - 504 T | ecosystem: Environmental > Terrestrial > Soil > Riparian zone | place: USA: Wyoming... | reverse complement strand
TCGGGAGCCTTCGGAGCGGGCTCCGGCGCTGGCGGCGCGGCCATCTCCTGGTGCGAGGCGGCCGGGCCTTCATCGACCGTCTGGGTTAGCTCCAGCACGTCCTCATCGTCGCCCGCGCCGGCGGCCTCGGATTGAGGCGCGTCATCTTCCGAGATGATGCGGCGGATGGAGGCCAGGATCTCCTCCATCGTCGGTTCGGGAGCGGACGGGTCGGACATGGGTCAGCCGTGACTTTGGGTGCGAAGCATCAAGCCCGCACCCTAAGCGCCGGGCCATCCGCTTGCAAACGCCCCCGTGAGGGCAAAACCGCTATTTGGGGGCGACGGGGGAGTCGGCCGGATCACGGCCGATCGGCGGCGCGCCGACGCGGTCGATAAGCTCGACGGCATGCTCCCACGGCACCCAGCCCCAGCTGCGCTTGACGCGGTTGAAGTTGGCGGCCGGATCATAGACCGGCACGCCGGGAACCAGCTTGCTGGCCTCCAGGTCGCCCATGGCCGACAGGACCAGGGCGGCGGCGACGTATTCGTCATGGCGGGCGGTGACCAAGGCGAGTTCGGCCTGGCGCAGTTCCTGCTCGGCGTTGAGCACGTCCAGCGTCGTGCGCAGGCCGACCTGGGCCTCCTCGCGCGTGCCCTCGAAGGCGATGCGGGCGGCGCGGACCTGCTCTTCGTTGGCCGTCAGGTTGGCGCGCTGGCCGAGCAGCTGGTTCCAGGCCTGGGCCACATCCTGCAGCACATCGCGGCGGGCGCCTTCGATGGCGATGCGGTCAGCGTTGTTGCGCTCGGCCGCCTGGCGGACCTGCGAGTTGGTCAGACCACCGGTGAAGATCGGCAGCGACCCGGCCACCGACACGGTCAGCGCCCGGTCGTAGTCCTGAAAGGGCGAATCGTCGCCGTTGGCGTCGGCGCTGACGCCAAGACCGCCGCGCAGCGACAGCGATGGACGGCGCTGGGCTCGGGCGGCGGCGACGCGGGCGCGGCTGGCGCGCTCGGAATAGCCCGCGGCGAGCACCGCGCCGTTGTTCTCCTGGGCCTTGGCAAAGGCCAGGTCGACGCTGGCTGGCAGCAGCGGCGCCAGCGACGGCTCGGGGGCCAGTTCGCCGGGGTTCTGGCCGACGATGGCGGCGTAGTTGGCGCGGCTGATGGCCAGCGACGCCTGCGCCGAGGCCAGGGTGGCGCGCGAGGCGGCCTGGCGCGCCTCGGCTTGCGCCACGTCGGTGCGGGTGATCTCGCCGACCTCAAAGCGGGCGCTGGCTTCTTCCAACTGGCGGTTCAGGACCGCGACGTTCTCCTGGCTGATGCGCAGCCGCTCCTGGTCGCGGCGCACGTCGACGTAGGACTGGACGACGTTCAGCAGCACGCCGGCTTCGACCTGGCGCAGGGCCTCGCGGCCGGCAAGCACGTCGGCGTTGGAGGCCGAAATCTGCGAGGTCACCCGCCCACCGGTGTAGAGCGGCTGCGAGATCGACAGATTGAGGGCGCTGGAGTTGCCCTCGGAGCTGTCGGTGGAGACCACCGTGTCGGGGATGAAGTTGCCGTCGGTGTCGACCGTCGTGGTGCGCGGCACGCCGAACTCGATCTGCTGGCGCGTGACGTCGGCGGTGACGCTGACGTTCGGACGCAGGCCGGTGCGGGCCTGGACATAGGTCTCGTCGAGCGCGCGCTGGCTGGCGCGCTGCTCCTGCAGGGTCGGGTTTGTCTGGTAGGCCAGCGCGATGGCGTCGGCCAGCGTCTCGGCGTGGGCGGCGGAGGCCAGCAGCCCGGCGCTGCAAACGGCGGCGAGGAGGCCCGCCCTACGGGTTTTGAGCATCAGTGTTTCCCGATACGCGCGCTGCGGCGCGGATCCTATATGGCTGCCTCTGGAACCAGCCGCCACCCCTCGGCCGATTAAGCTTTCGTCACGCCCGCCTGTCGCACGATCCTGTTGCCAAAGCATTTCAGAACGCCTGTCAGAAGGCAAAGCGCCGTTCGCGGTCGAAACCGGGCAAAACGGGCGGCGTCGCGTCGAACAGCTCTCGCCGCCCGGCGCCTTCGCGGGCGCGGACATAGATGACCGCCTTGCCAACGGGTCCGTCGCGCTCGATCAGCACCAGCCGGCCGTTGGGGCCCAGCGCCTCGATCCAGGCGGCCGGCGCCTGCGCCACCGCGCCTTCGCAGATGATGATGTCGTAGTCGCCGCCGGCAGGGCTTTTCAGGTCGTCCTCGTCGAACCGGTCGACGCCCACGCCGATGTGCTCCAGCAGCGCGGCGGCGTAGGGCGCGGCGATGGCCAGCGCCCGTTCCAGCGGCTGCGGGTGAGCCGCTTCGAGCAGCTTGGCGACATCGCGCGGCTTCAGCAGATAGCGTCCCGGGGCGTACTCGACCTCCATGTCGGCGTAGGCGGCATAGCCCTTGGCGGCCGGCGCGAAGTCCTCGCGGCGCACCTCGCGCATGGCGTCGTGGATACGCACGTCCGTTACGTCCTGCGTGCGCACCTGGCTTTCGACCATGTTCAGCCGCGCGGTCGTGAAATCGGCGCTCATGGATATCCTCGGGGGATGGAAGTTCCAGCGGGCTTATAGGTCGCCCCGCGTGGACAAGGCAATTGCCCGCAAGACGGCCTTCGGTCAGCGCTACGCCCTCTCCGTGAGCGCTTGGCGCGCACCTGCGGCCCGATCGCGGGGCGGGTACGCAGCGGACTGCAAATCCGTGCACCCCGGTTCGAGTCCGGGTCGGGCCTCCAAGCTTCCTTATTTGATCGCATCGCCGGCGGCGTCGATCGCCGCCAGGCGCCGGCGCAGCTGTGGCAAGGGCGGCAGCGGCAGGTCGCTGTAGGCCGGCTCGACGCTGTCGCCGACCACCCGGGCCAGTTCCTGGGTGGGCGCAAACCGGCGCTCACCCGGCGGCGTGGCGGGCATGCCGCCGGTCATGCGGGCGACGCGCTCGTAGAGTCCCTCCGACAGGAAGGCGACGTAGCGGTCGCCGACCTTGGCCGAGCCTGGCAGTCCGGGTAGCAGCATCGGTTCGCCATTGGCCTGTACGAAGGTCCCGTCGGGCTCCGTCCCCGAGGTCAGCCGCATCACCAGCCGATCACCGGGTCGGGCGGCGCCCTTCAGTCCTTCGATGACCCGCAGGTGCAGGCTGGAGCGCTGGCCGTCTTTCAGCCGCGCGCCATGGGTGTCCACCGCCACAACCTCGCCCACCACCACCTCGTCGGCGATGACGGCGCGGCCCTCGATACTGTCCTGGCCGTTCTGCAGCACCCAGTAGCGGACCGGGTCGAAGCCCCTGGCCCGCCAGGCGCGCACCTCCTCGGCGGTGAAGCCATGAGCGGCCAGATAGCGGGCGGTCTCCAGTGAGCCCGCCTTGCTGGGCAGGCGGTCAGCCTCGCCGTGGAACGGCAGCTTGGTCGCGGCCACCAGCACCCGCAGGTCCGCAAAGCCTGGCAAGGCCTCGATGCGCAGGTCCTCGGCCTCCATCCCTGCCTGCGAGTAACCCCCGGTGACGTTGGCGCCGGAGGTTTGGATCTGGACGAGGTCGGGGATGGTCAGGCGGCCTTCGACCGATGCGCGGCTGAGCGCCTGCAGGTCCTCGACGGACAGGCTCACCCTGCCCTTTTGGGCGTCGATGGAGGCGCCGCCCTTGAGGCCGAGCGCCTCCATGCTGTCGAGCAGTTGGTCACGAACGGCGGTCAGCTCGGCCAGCGTCCGCGGCGCCAGCTCGGCGGTGACGTGGGGCTGCAGGTCGCTTGGGACCAGCCGCGCGACTTCGCCGGCCGGGTCACGGGTAAAGGCCATCCGCGCCTTGCCGTCGCCATAGGACAGCAGGCCGGCGTAGGTATCCGGCGCCTCGCGCAGCAACCTGGCGTTTAGCTCATCAAACCGCTGCTCCCGCTGGCGGCCCTCGAGAATGCGGCGGGTGGCTTCGCGGACGCTGATCTTCTCGCGCGCCGCCAGGTCCTGCGCCTGCCGAGGCAGCATCTCCGCCTCGAACTCCGCATACGACCGGAAGCTGCCGAGGGTTACGTACGGGCCCGCGCAGACCGGGTTGGTGTCGATGACATCCGCCTCGTCGCCAACCGCGCCGGAACTGCCGCCCAGCGTGATCTTCTCGCCCGCACGGACCGACTTGCCCGAACGACGATCGAAGATGCGCACCACCCCCGGCTCGCTGGACAGGTCGAGCCGCGCCTCGTTGGGCCAGGCGATGACCAGGTTGCGCCGGTCCTCGACCAGCCGCAGGCAGCCGTTGTCCAGCACCGTGGTCCCCGTGATCAGCACCGCCAGCTCGATGCCGCCGCTGCGGTGCTTCATCCGGGGGAAAGCCTTTACCGGGTTGTTTACGGCCTTTGGCGGCGCCGCCGGGTCAGGGAACTTGAGCGGCGGCGCCTCGATCAGGTTGACGTAACTTGGCAGGTCCAGCTCGCCGCTGGCCGCCGCGGCCCTGGTGCGGGCCAGGTCGCCGACCACGTCGATGTTCACCGTCCCCGTCTGGATGTCGCTGGAGCCCCCCACCGGCCGGGCGCCAAGCGCCTGAAGCTGCTCGAACAGCCGCGTCTGCGTCTCGTGGAGTTCGGCCACCGTCGGGCCGGGTCGCAGGCGCGCCTCGAAGATCGGGTCGCTAGTGTATTTGCGCAGCGTCGTCTCGGCGTCGCGCGTGAAGGCGACGATCATCCGGTAGGTCGGCTGGTGCTGCCACCACATGCCGGCGAAGGTCGCCCCCTCCTTATCCGCCAGCGCCTGCTGGAGCTGGCCGTAGCTGTCGGGCGGTCGTGGAGGCGGTGGGCCCGGTTCCTCGCGGGGGCCGACGGCGTCGCGCAGCTGGATCGCCAGCCGGCGCTTGGCCTCGGTCAGGCTGACGCCGAACTGGCGGGCGTACATGGCCGCGTCGCTGTCGACGCCGCCGCGCGCGATCTGCGCGTCGATTTCGGCCACCTCGGCCGGGCTGAGCACATGGCTGCGCTCTTCCGCCGTCGCGGGCGAGGCGATGACGGCCAACAGGGTCACCAAGGACAGATAGCGGCTCGGGCTCATGCGCATGGCTCCACCCTCAGTCGCGCTTCCGGCGAAAGCATGGCCGCATCATCCTTGCCGCGTTCACATTTAGAGCGCATTGCGAGGCTAATGTCTGGAGCCGATCGGTGGCCTCCGGGTTATCGTTTTAGACCTCCGACCCGCACTGAAAGCCCCCTCGTTGACCTCCATCTCCACCGACCCGCGCGCCCTTCGCCAGGCGCTCTCCCCCTACCAGAGCCCCAGCCACCGCCGCAGCCTGTGGGAGATCGTCATCACCGCCGGTCCGCTGGCGCTGCTGTGGGCGGCCGCCTGGTTCGCCGCCGATCGCGGCTGGTGGTGGGGCATGCTGCTGACCATCCCCGCCGCCCTCTTTCTGGTGCGGATGTTCCTGATCCAGCACGACTGCGGCCACGGCGCCTTCTTCCGCAACCAGACGGTCAACGACTGGGTCGGCCGCGCCATTGGCGTCTTGACCATGACGCCCTACGACTACTGGCGGCGCACCCACGCCATCCACCACGCCACCTCGGGCAATCTCGACCGCCGCTGGCTGGGCGCGGTGGAGACGCTGACCGTCGAGGAATACCGTGCCCTGCCCGCCATCAAGCGGCTCGGCTACCGCCTCTATCGCAACCCGCTGGTGATGTTTGGCGTCGGCCCCGGCTACATGTTCATCCTCCAGCACCGCCTGCCGATCGGCCTGATGAAGGAGCGCGGCGCCTGGCTGTCGGTGCTCGGCACCAACCTGGCCCTGGCCGCCTTCATCTTTGCGCTGATCTATTTCGGCGGCGCCCGGCCGTTCCTGATGGTCCACCTGCCGATCATGCTGCTGGCCGCCTCCATCGGCGTGTGGCTGTTCTATGTGCAGCACCAGTTCGACGGGGCCTTTTGGGCCCGCAAGGAGAACTGGACCCTGCACGAGGCGTCCTTGAAGGGCAGCTCGCACTACCGCCTGCCGCCGGTGCTGCGCTGGTTCACCGCCAACATCGGCGTCCACCACGTCCACCACGTCGGCAGCAAGATCCCCTACTACCGCCTGCCGCAGGTGCTCGAAGACCACCCCGAGCTTGGCGAAATGAGCCAACTGGGCCTGAGGGAAAGCTTCAAGGCCGTTCGCCTGGCCCTATGGGACGAGGCCCGCGGACGGCTGGTTTCGTTCAACGAAGCGCGGCGGCGAACGCCATTAATGGCCGCTTAACCAAACCGCTCCAAACACCGGATCGCTTCCTCGTTCGAGGCAGCCCACCATCACCACATCTTTTTAAAGCCCGGCCTTCGCGCCGGGCTCTTTTTTGATCCGCGCCAGCCGCCCAGCGCCGCTTGCGCGCGGCCGATGCTTTGCCTATACGCACCATCCTTCGTGGCCCTGATCCTCGGTAGCTCAGTTGGTAGAGCAGGCGACTGTTAATCGCCGGGTCGCAGGTTCGAGTCCTGCCCGGGGAGCCACGGACCCCAACACCCTATCACGCAGCGCCTATCGCGACGGCTGACCGCGTCTTAGGTCGTAGGCGGCGGTGAACGGCGCGCGGCCCTCGTTCAGCCTGGCGCGGTACATCTGCACGTTCGACATGACGTTCATCACGTAGTTGCGCGTCTCGTTGAACGGGATGCACTCCATGAAGTCGATGGGATCGGCGCCGGGCGCGCGGGGATCGCCGCAGAACCCGATCCACTGACGCGGCCTGCTGGGGCCCGCATTGTAGCCGGCCGCCGCCATCACGTAGCTGCCGCCGAACTGGCCGACGAGCTGACCCAGGTAACGTGAGCCGATCCGCATGTTCTGCTCGCGATTCCACAACATGCCATCGTCCCAGGCGATCCCCATCTGGCCGGCGACTTCCCGCGCCGTGCTCGGCAGGATCTGCATCATGCCGCGCGCATCGGCGCTGGAGCGGACCTGCGGGTCGAACTGGCTTTCCTGGCGGATAATGGCCAGCACCAGCGCCGGCTCGGCGCCGCCTGGAACCATGGCCGGCGTGACCAGCGGATAGCCCCGCTCGTGCAGGATCACGCCTTGCTGGGCGGCCCTGCGATAGGCCAGCAGGGAGACCTCCTGCTCGCCCAGGAGCCTGATGGTGTCGACCAGCAGCGCCAGCTGCACGGGCGACTCCACGGCGGCCCCCATGTCGAGGCCGAACACCCGCACCAGGCTGCGCTCGCCCGCCTGCGACAGCAGCCGTAGGGCGCGGGTCAGTTCTGACGCCTCGAACGTCGCCCTGTCCTCGGCGGTCGGAATGGGGTCGGGCTCGAGCACCAGTTCGGTGCGCCCGGCCCGCTCGGCGGCCAACTGGCCGTAGAAGGTGGTAGTGTGCTGCGCCCCCTCCTCGTAGAAGCCGCGCGCGGCGGCGACGTCGCCCCGCTGCTCGTGCGCCCGCCCGCGCCAGTAGGCCGCCCGCGCCTTGCTGACAGGGCTCTTCACCGCCGCCTGCAGGCGGGCGAAGTGCCGGTCGGCCGTAAGCGGATCGCGCAGCTTGTTGAGCGCCAGCCATCCGGCGAAGGACTCCGCCTCCGCATACTCGACGCTGCCCGGCGCCAGATCATGGTTGGAGATCGCCTGGTAAGCGCTAGCCGCATCGCCGTTGCGCAGCGCCTCGTTCATCCGTGAGCGCAGAGCGCTGAAGCCTCGCCCGCCGCCAGCGTCGGAGCGGCTGGTCAGTTCGCTGTAGGGAATGGGGCCGATGGGCGTCTGCACCCCCCTCGCCCGCTCCAGCGCCCGCAGGCGATCGTCCTGGCGCGGCCAGCCTTCGAGTTGGCCGGCGGCGCGCTCCAGCTCGTAACGGCCCAAGGCCTCGCCAAACACGTCGACGATGGCCCAGTCGACGATCTTGCGAGCGACCGGATCGCCAAGCATCGCCTGCTGTCGCCTCGCGCCGGCCAGGTCGCGGGTTCGCGCCGACTGGAGCGCGCCGCGCAGGATCGACAGCTCCGACGCGCTCAGCGGAGACCCGGCGGGCTGAACGGGCGTGACTTCTATCGGCGGAGGCGGCGGCGCGGGCCGCGGCGCCTCGATCTGCCGGCCAGGCCCGACGGCGCACGCGCCCAACGCCAACGATAGTGCGGCGATCGCGGTCACCGTGGTTTGTCGCATTCGTCTACCTCGTCCGTTGGGGGAGCAAATCAGCCGATGAGGCTAGGGGCGCAAGGTGGCGGCCACATGGCGCACACCCTAGCGCCTGTCGATCAGGTCGCGGACCTTGTTGCCAAGGGCCACGGTGCTGAAGGGCTTGGTCATGACCTCCATGCCGGGGCCCAGCTGGCCGGCGCCGACGACGGTGCTTTCGGCGTAGCCGGTGACGAAGATCACCTTGAGGTCAGGGCGGGTGACGCGCGCGGCGTCGGCGACCTGGCGGCCGTTCATGCCGCCGGGCAGGCCAACGTCGGTGATCAGCAGGTCGATGCGCCGGTCCGACTGCAGGAGCTTCAGGCCCGCCGGCCCGTCGGCTGCCTCCAGCGAGGCGTAGCCGTTCTCCTGCAGCACATCGACGATCAGCATGCGCACCACCTCCTCGTCGTCGATGACCAGCACCGTCTCGCCGTGGCCGGGATGGGCGTCATCGGTCCGCTCGGCCTCTTCCTTCTCGGCCGCGCCGACGTGGCGCGGCAGGTAGAGGCACATGGTCGTGCCCTTGCCTACCTGCGAGTTGATCCGCACCTGGCCGCCCGACTGGCGCACGAAGCCGTAGATCATCGACAGGCCCAGCCCCGTGCCCTGCCCCAGCGGCTTGGTGGTGTAGAAAGGATCGAAGGCGCGGCCCATCACCTCGGGTGTCATACCGGTTCCGGTGTCGGTGACCCGCAGGCTGACGTACTGGCCCGGCGGCAGCTCCCGCTCCTTGGCCCCCGCCTCGTCCAGCCGCTGGTTGGCGGTCTCGATAGTCAGCCGGCCGCCGTCGGGGGCCATGGCGTCGCGGGCGTTGATGCACAGATTGAGCAGCGAGTTCTCCAGCTGGGACGGATCGACCCGGACCGTCCAGATGGCCGGCTCGCCGACCACCTCCAGCGCCACGTCGGGGCCGACGCTGCGGCGGACCAGGTCTTCCATGCCGGTGATCAGGCGGTTGACGTCGATGGGCCTGGGATCGAGCGTCTGGCGGCGTGAGAAGGCCAGCAGCCGCTGGGTCAGCGCCGCGGCGCGACGGGCGGCGCCCTGGGCGGCGTCGATATAGCGTTCGACGTCCGCCAGCCGCCCCTCGGCTATGCGCCGCTCGAGCAGCTCCAGGCTGCCGCTGATGCCGGCAGCAGGTTGTTGAAGTCGTGGGCGATGCCGCCTGTCAGCTGGCCGACCGCCTCCATCTTCTGGGCCTGGCGCAGGGCCTCCTCGGCCTGGCCGAGCTGGCTGGTGCGCTCCTCGACCCGGCGCTCCAAGGTGGCGTTGAGATCGGTCAGCGCCTCCTCACTCTCCTTGCGGTCGTGGATGTCTGTGTTGGCGCCGATCCAGCGCACGACCTGGCCGAACTCGCCCTTGATCGGCACCGCGCGTGAGATGTGCCAGCGCCAGGCCCCGTCGGCCCGCCGCAGCCGAAACTCGGTCTGATAGGTCTTGCCATCGGCCAGGGCTGCCGCCCAATTGGCCGCCGCACCGGCCAAGTCATCAGGGTGGACGATGCTGGCCCAGCCGGAGCCGTCCAGGCTGCCCGGCGCCGCGCCACTGTAGGCGTAGACCCGCTCGTTGAACCAGTCGAGCTGGCCATCGGGCGGCGAGGTCCAGACGTGGTTGGGCATGGCCTTGGCCAGAGTGCGGAAGTTCTCCTCGCTGGCTCGCAGCTCGGCCTCGGCGCCGACGCGCTCGACATGAGCCCAGGACCGCTCCGTGACCTCGCGGATGATCGCCAGTTCATGGTCGGTCCAGACCCGGGGGGCCTTGTCATGGATGGCCATCAGAGCTGTCAGCCGCCCCTGTTTGACCAGCGGCATGCAGATGGTCGCGGCGATGCCGATGTTCTGGAAGGTCGCCGCCTCCTCCGGCGCCAGCTCGCGCAGGTTGTCATTGATGATCAGCGGCAGGCCGGCGCCGAGGTTCTTGACCGCCAGCTTGCCGAAGTCCGCGAGGTGATAGTGGCCGACGATGCTGGTGGAGCCGGGCGCGGCCCAGTCGCCGCGGATGGTGAAGCCGTCCTCATCCTCGTCCATGTCGGCGTAGGCGCAGACGGAGATGCCCAGGTATTGGCCGACCATGCGGGTTGTGGTCGCCAGGATGTGGTCGGCGTCGCCCAGCTTGGCCGTTTCCTTGCCCAGCGTATCGAGGAAGCGCAGGCGTGTTTCGCTTTCGCGCAGGGCGGTCCCGCTG
>Ga0190272_10001796_pt1 | contig 10283 bp, 10 predicted proteins | sample Popmic504T_FD_133746 | JGI IMG/M metagenome (GOLD analysis project Ga0190272, IMG submission 133746) | Populus adjacent soil microbial communities from riparian zone of Shoshone River, Wyoming, USA - 504 T | ecosystem: Environmental > Terrestrial > Soil > Riparian zone | place: USA: Wyoming... | reverse complement strand
CCAACTCGGGAGTCTTGGAGGCGGCAACCATTTCATCGAGTTGCAGCGTTCCGAGATGACCGGGACTCTTTTCGTGCAGGTTCACACCGGCAGCCGCGGATTCGGACACGGTCTGGCAACTAACTATTTTGAGATGGCGCGTGAGGCGCGGCCTGATGCCGTCACAGACATTGACCTCGGATACTTCACTCCTGATTCCCTTCACTACCGAAGTTATCTAAACGCTGTCGCTGCGGGCGGGAATTATGCAATTCTCAACCGGCTGATAATCTTCGAACAAGTCGCGTCAGCATTTCGCGAAGTGTTTGGCTCCGACCTCGAGTTGATTTATGAAATCAGTCACAATCTGGTGCAAAAGGAATGGCATCCGGATTTTGGTGAAGTCCTGGTCCATCGTAAGGGCGCCACGCGCGCGTTTCCCGCGGGTCATCCATCTCTCAAAGGAACTGCCTGGGAAACCACGGGCCATCCCGTTTTGATACCCGGCAGCAACAAAGACTATAGCTACATCCTTCGTCCGCTACCCGGCGCGGTTAAAAGCGGCTTCTCCGTTAACCATGGAGCGGGACGCCGGCTGTCGCGCGGTGAGGCCAATCGCACACTCTCGCAACGGCAGATTGATGATGAATACGCGGCGGCTGGAATCCTTGTGAACATGGATGGACGCGTGCCGCTCGACGAAGCGGCGCCGGCTTACAAATCGTCAGAAGATGTTTTGCGCGCGGTGACTGAAGCGGGCTTAGCCGAGGTCGAGCATAAGCTCTGGCCACTTGCCTCACTCAAGGGCATTGACGAAAAGAAGCGCGGCCGCAAACAAAGGGGCAAGCGCGGCAAGAGATCGAGCCAGCACTACTAGCCATTGGGAACATTCCTGCCGCCGTGGTGATGTATGCGTTGATTAGGCGGAGATAACTTCTTGAGTAACGCAAACTGTTACTTTGCGGACGGTTCATTACAGAAGCCATCGTTCGATCGAGGTTCATCGTTCCGTATTTCTTTGCTGACGTCGGCAAACTAACAGTTTGCGTTACGGGCGCCCGGCTGCGAATACATCGAACGCGAAGCGTGATTTGTTCGTATCTTCCGCAGAGTCTTCGGATCAGTGAGGTGCGCAATGTATTGTCCTCAGTGCAGCCAGGAGCAGGTGTCCGACCAGGTGCGATTTTGCTCGCGCTGTGGCTTTCAGCTCAATGTAGTAAAAGAGCTGCTTGCGGCCAGTTCCGTTCTGACGCAACAAATCGGAGTACCCGATGCCCGTGACCTTCCTCGTCAAAGAGATGTAAATATCGGGACGACCTTGATGTTTGTCGGAGCGGCACTGGCGATGGCATCATCCAGAATCATTAGTTCGGGTCCTCCTACGGTTGTCATCGGCGCTACCCTGTTGGTGCTTTCCCTCGTCCTCATCAACGTGCTGGTTCTTTCGCGCCCTTTGTTGCTACTACTCCATAAGCTCTTACCGTCCGAAACTGAAGGCAGCAATGTCTCACCGCGTCGCAGCGATGCAAACCGGGGCGCCATCGCGATGTACATCGTCATGTTGGTCTCGACGTTTGTGGCCATGTTTCTGGGGGCGGACATTCGCATACCAATGATTCTCATCTCCGTAATATCCTTTGTCATCACGCTGGCACTCACAAACGTTTTCCCGAAGACGTTTCACAGGCTCTTCGCCGAAGATGCTTTGGACGTAGATCGGTTCTCTCTCGTGAGCCGCACTACGCTCGGCGCAACCGCTTTGCCCCCGGGGCACGACATTTCAATTCCGAGTTCCCGTGTGAACACGGCTGAGATGGTCCAACCACCAAGCATCACGGAACACACAACAACCCTGCTTGATCGTTCATGAGCGGCGACCCGAATTTACGCTTTTCGTTTAGATAGGGCACTTGTGCCCGTCGCGGACAGGGAGAGTCCCGAACAACACTTCTCATCAGTCCTGCTTCGTTGTAAATTGAATCTCGTTCGTCAGCATCGCTCAGTTTGGCATTCAAGGGAGTCGCATGATCAAGGGGACAGACTACGAAATCCGGCGCACAGCCACGGGCCTCGGGTTCTTCGCACTAAAGCCGATTCCAAAAGGAAAACGAATCATCGAATACACGGGGCCATATCTCCCGAATGAAGTGGTCGATCAAAGATCCGGAAAATATTTTTTCGGAGTGAATTCGAAATGGTCCATTGACGGTAGTCCGCGCAGTAATATCGCCCGCTACATCAACCACTCATGCAGGCCCAATGCAGAGGCCATCATTACCGGACGACGTGTGTGGATCTGGTCGCGAAGAAATATCAAGCCCGGGGAAGAAGTGACATACGACTATGGCAAGGAATACTTCGAAGACATCATCCAGCCGATGGGTTGTAAATGTGTGAAGTGTAGTGAGAAGTAATCAGCTGTCAGTAGTCAGTAGTCAGTTGGTGTCGCTTCGGGTTTGTGCGTGAATCTTGAATAACTGTTAGACGAGAAACGATCCATTAAATAACAGGGGTCAAGACGAACTGAGTACTGACAAAGGACTACTGACTGCTGATTGCTAACTACTGATTGCTGATTGCTTCCTCAGTAGTTCGTCAGAATCTCATTGGGCGCGAAACCCATCCGACCCAGGCGGTCGCGGGTTTGTTCGATCATTTCCAAAGAACCACAGATAAGCGCCACCGGAGATTTGAGATCCGGCAGCACATGGTCCAGGAGCGACTGCACATAACCGGTTGGACCAGACCAGTCGTGCCCGTCAGGCCTGGAAATCACCTGGCGCAATTCAACGCCGGCATCTTCCCAGCTCTGAGTCTCGTCGCGAAAACAAAAATCATCCGGCGTCCGGGCACCATAAAGCACCACAGACTGCCCGAAGTCAGCCTTCCGTTTCAACACGTGGCGCAGTGCCGATCGTAAAGGCGCCACTCCCGTGCCCATCGCTACAAACACCAGGTCTTTCCCTTTCTGATCATCAAGCGAAAACCCATGGCCGGCCACATTCATCAATTCAATTCGTTCGCCTGGCTCCATGTCGAAGATCAGATTGCTGGCGCCCATCTTTTGTTTCACCAGCACCTCCAGTTCCTTGTCCTCCGGCGCGCTCGCGAACGCGAAATAAGCCGGCGCTTCACCCGGGACTGAAAGCACGGCCACCTGGCCGGGAATAAACGGCACGCCGTGCGACTCGCGCGCTCCTTCAGGCATGAGATCGAATGAGCGCACGCCACGTGCCTGATCGCGAACCCTGGTGATAATGAGCGACGACAAAAGACTGATGGCCTCGAAAAAAGTATGACTACACTTGCGTCAGTTTAACCTGTGAAACTGGGACAGCATAAGCTTGGAGCGTCAAGAGGTATTCAGAGTGCAAGCTTTAGCTTGCTGGTTGGGAAAGAAGCAACCTGACTACTAGCTTGCATGGTTGGGAAAGAAGCAACCTGAAAGTTGTACTCTGAACACCTGTTGCCCCGCCTTATCTGTCACCTGTTCGCAGCTTTCTGTTGGCCAGGCGCAGGCAGGTGATACAATGCCCGGCAACTCCTCGGCAATAACTTAGTTACCTGCGATAGAAACCATGATGAAAAAATCAAGATCGTTAAGAATCCTGGCATCCCTTTTCGCCGCCGGCCTGGTGTTGAGTTTTACTCTCATTGCCACGGCGCAGTCCGGCAGGCGTGCCAACAAATCAACTCAAACGACTCCGCCACCAGTTGTGCCCGCCACGGTTCCGGCAGCTGCGAAGCCGTCGCCGGAAAAGCTCGGGCCCAGGGTGACGCTGCTCGTTGGTATGGATAGATCTGATGCCTTCTCCAGGATACCGTTGAGTGCATCGAGCGGCGTCCTGCATAGTTGTGTTGATCGTCTTAACGATGCCGCATCAGTAAAAGTAGTCATGGAAAGCCAGGACCTGCCGCGCAGTGATGCGCTCAAGAAAGCTAAGGCGTCAAAGGATGGGCAGCATGTGGTCTGGTTACAGGTTCACCTCGACAGGGATGCATCGCAGGGCGCAAATACCAATCTTAGCGACGTTGTCATTGAGTATATGGTCTTCGCTCCAATCACGGCGAAGTTAGTGGCCTCGGGCCGAACTTATCCGGAGACATACCGGAACAAGTCCATTAACCCGACCAGGAGGACCGGTGGGATGTATGGAGACTTTTTGTATCACGAGGCAGCCAGAGAAGCGGCTGAACGAATTCTGCGCGCGTTCCACTTAACTACGCGGCCCATACCGGGGTCTTAAGCGCAATACAGAACCGAGCGCGGACCGGGGTCCCCAGTGGGGCATCCCCGCTGGGGTGGTGGATGCGCCGGATCCTACAATCAACTTTAGTAATACTGGTTCTTCCGAAGGTTGACTCTATGATCCGGCGCTACCGCGCTCGGTTCTGTACTAAGCCGTGGTGTGAAGATCGTCGTCGTAGAGCGCGTCGATCACGTCGCGGTATTTTTCATCCACCACACGACGTTTCACCTTCATGGTAGGGGTTAGCTCGCCACCATCGATCGTCATTTCATTTTCCAGCAGCGCAACTTTCTTTACGCTTTCATACTGCGGCAGTTCAGAAGTCAGTGACGCCACCTGACGCTGGAAGAGATCGATGATCCGTGGATCTTTGCACAACTCCGCACGGCTGCCCGCCTTGATGCCTTTGACTTGGACGTAGGATTCAACGCGTTCCCAGTCAGGCACGATTAGCGCGGCGGCAAACTTACGACCATTGCCAATCAAGACTACCTGATTAACAAACTGCGAACCTTTGATCATCTGCTCGATCGGCTGCGGTGCAACGTATTTGCCACCGGAAGTCTTGAACAATTCCTTCTTGCGATCGGTGATGCGTAGAAAACCATCTTCGTCAAGCGTGCCAATGTCACCCGTTTTGAACCAGCCATCCGGGGTCAGCACCGCGGCAGTCTCCACCGGCTTGTTGTAATAACCGCGCATCACGTGTGGCCCACGCGTTTCGATCTCTCCGTCGGCGGCAATCCGCACCTCGACGTTTCTGATCGGCGTTCCTACAGTGCCGATACGATTGTCTTCCACTCTGCCCGCGGTAATGACGGGTGACGTTTCAGTCAATCCATAGCCCTGCACGATCGGTAATCCGGCTCCGATATATATGTAACCAAGCTCTTCCGGCAGCGCGGCGCCGCCCGACACCAGCAAACGGATTCGTCCTCCGAGCGCTGCGCGCATTTTCGAAAAGATCAACTTGTCCGCAATCTTGTGCTTCAAACCGAGCACAGCCGGAATCTTCTGATGGCTGACGGATAATTTCGCATGTTCTTTGCCGACCGCCACGGCCCAATTCAGAATGGCAACATTCATCTTCCCTTTTTCGGCAGTCTTCTCTTTCACGCGGGCAAAGATCTTTTCGAAGATACGCGGCACTCCTACGAAGATCGTCGGTCTCACTTCGCGTAAGTTTGGGCCAATCATTTCCAGAGACTCGCCGAAGTAAACCGCCATGCCGTGGTAGAGATACATGTACATGGCCACGCGTTCCAGCACATGCGACAACGGCAAAACAGACAAAACGCTGTCGTCTTTCTCAAATGAAAGATGGGCGGCCGAGTCGATCAGATTCGAGACCAGGTTTGAATGCGTGAGCATCACACCTTTGGGTTCGCCTGTCGTGCCGGAAGTGTAAATGATGGTGGCGAGATCGTCAGGCGAGATTTGGCGGCCCAGACTCTCAAACAATTCAGGCTGTTGTTTCGCGAGTTCGGCGCCGCGTTGTTCAAGTTCAGCCAGTGAAACGCGCTGCACGTCCTGGCTGGATGCTGGTTCAATGAAGACGATGTGCTCCAGCGCGGGACACTCGGAAAGCGCCTCCCGAACTTCAAGGAATTTTTCTTCATTAGCAACTATCAGGACACGGGCGCCCGAGTCCCGGAGAATGTAGCGGACCTGCGTGGGCGTCAGCGTCGGATAGATCGGGACATCGATGGCCCCGGCAAACAAACAACCCGCATCGCTCAGCGTCCATTCAGGACGGCTCTCCGAAAGCAGGGCCACGCGATCGCCGGCCCTAATGCCTAACGAATGCAGACCACAGGCAACGTGACCTATCCGCCGCAGCAGTTCGTCGGATGAAATGGGAACCCACCGGTCGCCGCGCTTATAGTTAACAGCGTCAGGCCGGTTGAATGTGCGCATCGCAGACTCGAAAATTTCGACAAGGGTGGTCGGTTCGCCGGGATTCAAGGGAACGCGCTCAGCATTTTTGACTTTCGATTCCATTGGGGGTTGGATGATCGAACTCACTTCGCGGCTACTCCGTTCAGAAAAATATCCAACACTTGATCGGCCATCGGCGCAAGCTTGTACCTGCGTTTCGAAAGGATCCAGTTAGTGGCCATCTCGTCCAGGGCGCCAAACAGAACTTTCGCCACCACCTTGGCGTTTAATTCACCACGGAAAACGCCGGCCGCCTGGCCTTCCTCGATAGTGGTCCGGATGAGATTGAGATACTCAGCAAAGCCCGCGGCTGAGAACTCCTCCATAAACTTGGTTGAGCCGCGCAATTCGACCTGGAAGACGACGGCGAGATCGCGGTCAGCGCCCAGGCGCTCCAGATGGAGGTGCGCAATGCTACGTAGTTTCTCACGCGGGTCGGAGATTCGTTTCAATTCTTTTTTGCCGGCCGCGATAGCTTCTTCCATGCTGCGGTCAAAGATTGAATGCAGAATCTCCTCCTTGCTTTTGAAGTAGAGATACACGGTGCCGTCGGCCACGCCCGCTTCACGTGCGATATCGGCGACTTTGGAGTTGAAGTAGCCGTTATGAGCAAACACGCTGATGGCGGCGCGCAGGATCGCTTCGCGCTTGTCGGCGACGACGGGACGGTCGGGATTTAGTGAGCGTGCAGCCCTCATAGTTCTCGATGAATGAACAATCACTCAGTGCCGCTAGCCTACCTAGTCCAAAGTCCAATGTCCAATGTTCAAAGATCAATGTCCAAGTTCCAATGTCCAATGTCCAAGGTCCAAGGTCCAAAGTCCAAAGTCCAAAGTCCAAAGTCCAAAGTCCAAAGGCTAATTCAACTTCAGAAGCACCTGAGAATAGTTAGAGGTCGGGAAGGAGGGCATGCCCCCGCTCTTCCTGTCGCAGGTTGCTCGTCAAAGAAATCGAGGCCGTCAGTAATCAGCGGAGGTCGCTGGAGGTTCGCAATCAATTATGTAAGGGCTAATCAAGGAAGAGCGGGGGCATGCCCTCCTTCCCGACCTCTAACTATTCAAAGTAGCCCCAAAGACTTCACTACTCACTATCGTAACCTGTGACTTTGGACTTTGGACTTTGGACTTTGGACTACTTACGGGGAGACTCTCGTTCGTCGCGTTCTATTGGGTGGCGCGACTCAGCTCTGCCCTCCGCCAGCAGATCGCCGGCAAGTTTGTTGGCATCCTGTGTTTTCAGCAGAAACTCCTGCGTGGGAAACGGAATCTCAATCTCGCGCTCACGGAAGAGTCTTTCGATGCGGTAGTTGATGTCGCTTCTAATCTGCGGGTGACGGCTCGGATGTCGAGTCCAAACCAGCAAACGGAAATCGAGCGAATAACCGCCAAAACTCAGGAACTGCACCTTAGGCGGTGGATCAGTCAGCACTCGATCCACTCCCTCGGCCGCCAACAGCAGGGTTTCAGTGACCAGGTCAATGTCTGAATTGACCGCAACGCTGATGGGAATCGGGATGCGCGCGCGCGGATCGCCGTAGGACCAGTTGACGACGCGCTGGCTAACGAGTTTTGAATTCGGCACGATGATCGCGATCCGATCGTTTGTGATGACTGTGGTCGTACGCAGGTTGATGCTCTGCACGTCGCCTTCATCCTCGCCGATCGTTACACGATCCCCTACGCGAACAGGACGTTCGAACAGCAATATGAAACCGGAAGCGATATCGGCGGCGATGTATTGCAAACCAAAACCGATGCCTACTGAGAGAGCGGTGAAGAGCACAGCCAGGGTCGTGAGGTCGACCCTCAAGGCGATTTGCAGAAACAGCATGATCCCGAGCGTGGTCACCACATACTTTGTTAGCCGTCCGATTGTGTATGCGATTCCCGGATCGATGTTGGCGCGTCTGGCAATGCGCCGTTCCAACATCGCGCTTAACCAACGCGAGATAATAATTGCCAGGGTGAGGATGACGAGACCCTGAACGAGCGTGGCGAGTGAGACCTCAATCCTGCCAAAAGTGAAACTCTGATTGACATAGCGCCAGATTCTTCTAAACGGTCCTTCCTCCTCCTGCCACAGCAAGATCGCGGCGCAGAACTCCAGCTTGATGAATAGTTGCATAGACAACTTCAGAGACTTACTAAGGATTATCTGACGGCCCAAATAATACCACGTTGGATTTATTCATTGCGGTCAGCCACATCGGCTATGGGCGAACGATCTGTTTTGGGGTGATCCGTTTGGAGATCATATGAGGTCGGGATCGTTTTGCGGCTTCGGATGATGACGCAGAGGTTATCACGCGCGGATAACACGGGTTTCTTGTTGAATAGTTTTCGGTATCCCCATAGGCTTTTATTCACTTGGCCAGATGCGGGAGTAACGGCCTCTTTACACCATCAACCGGCTCTCAATGGATCTGAATTGCGCTGTAGCGCAACTTAAAATTATCGATTCCTAGTAGCGCTTGGGCCAGCCGAGGAGCGCGTAGGCTCGGTCCCCCCAGTTCTTGAGTCTCGAAGCCCACGATTGAGTTGAGGCCATTCCGTTTTTTACTTGTCTGAAATAAGACCGTTGTCGATTAGCGCGGCCGTGATGTTCAGAGTCATTAGCGTAACTCCGAATTCCAAAATCCCCGAGTCGCTGCTCTTAGCAGCTGCAAGCGACCGCAGTCGATCGAGCGCGGCGTTTACAGTGGCGACATCTTTGATTTCGGCAGATGTGACCGCAATCGTTGAGTATGCCTTTTCGCGTAGCTCGGGCATCAGCGCACCAGCGGCGCCCATAGCACGATCCTGTTGACCAAGCTTTACTAGAAGAGGAATGGCGAGATAGCGGAAAAACTCGAAGTTCCCACCCACCGACAATTCCCGAAATAAGTGTTCGAGCCAGTCAACCGCACTGACTTTGTCGCACTTTTTCCAAAGAAATTCAGCACCCCAATCAGTGCTGCATATCTCTTATCAAGATCTTGCCAGGAATCGATGGTCTTGCGCGTTGCTTTTGCATTTTCGGGCGAAAGTTGGCCCATTACAATCATCAGGTCCATTTCATCCGCGGTGACGGGCCCCTTTTCGTGCGCCTGTCTTGCTAAAGCGAAGGTTTTCCTGGCACCGTCATAGTCACCCTTAATGACCTGTTGCTGTTGCAATATTTTCAAGGGCGTAACTCCGCACTTCCGTATATCCCGAGATTCTCAGGCCGAGCTCTTGGTTTGAGGAGCGAAATGCCCGAACCCTTGCGGGGTACGTTATCAGTGGCTCATCGCGTAAATTATGACATTGATTCCAAGCTTATATGCTGGCAAGCCATACTTGACCGGATAACTCGGGTCGTTGATCCATTCCCAAGCGTCTCCCAGATCGCAGTTACGCGCGAAGAACGCCACCATCCGGCCGTTCTTGTCTTCAATACCCATATAATGCGGAACGATCCCTCCTTTTTCTGAAGTATCGCCTCCGCGCCTGGCGTTATAGATATTCGGCACCTGGACCACTTCCTCGACGTCCAGATAGGAATGAAAGACGGGATGGTTGAGGGGAATATCTTTAATCTCATATTCAGGGAGAATTCTGTGAAATTGCTCCTGGACATTCTGCCATTCGTATTCACCCCAGAAATCGTCAAAGAAGATAAACCCGCCGCGTTGAATGTATTCGCGTAAACGAGCGGCTTGCTCCGTTGATAATTCCAGGCCACCCGGTTCGACAAAGTAGATGAACGGATAGTCAAACAGCCGATCGTCCATAATCTGGACCTGCTCAGGTCGGGGCGCGATTTTCAGATTCGTTCCGGCCCACTCGCGGAGGCCAACGATGAAATTGTTGTCCGCTTCGGGAAAGTCCACGGCCCACCCACCGCGGCGGCGATAATAACCAGAACCACCGTAACCCGAACCGTAAATCGTGCGAACGAAGGTGAACTCACCGAAGGATGGACCGGTCGCTTCGGGGCGCACCAGCGTTGGTCGCTGACGAAAGCTGCCTGGATCGTCGAAGGGGTTCTGGGCCGCGGTGGGAATCAGCAGCAGCGAGGCGAGCAATGCGGATAGCGCCAGCTTGAGCGCGAGTCTTAGCGGTCGTCTTTGTTGAGTGGTCTGATTCATTGTCTATT
>Ga0190272_10001795_pt1 | contig 10287 bp, 9 predicted proteins | sample Popmic504T_FD_133746 | JGI IMG/M metagenome (GOLD analysis project Ga0190272, IMG submission 133746) | Populus adjacent soil microbial communities from riparian zone of Shoshone River, Wyoming, USA - 504 T | ecosystem: Environmental > Terrestrial > Soil > Riparian zone | place: USA: Wyoming... | reverse complement strand
CGGTCGAAATCCTCGGTACGTGCGGCGTGACGGTGAATTCCGTCGAGGACATGACGGTTTGCCTCGACGGCATCCCCATCGGCGATATCTCGACGGCGCTCAATGATCCGTCGCCCTTCACGCTGCTGGCACTTGAGCTGGCGGTGGCGAAGAAGCGCGGCATTCCCTGGTCGCGGATTTCGGGCACCTCCAACCAGTCGGATTATCTCTCGCACTACATCGCCAACCACATGTTCTTCCGACTGGCGCTACCCGGCGCGAGGCGGGTGCTGCTCGACCACATCGCCTTTGCGCGCGAGCACGTGCCGCAGTGGAACTCGCTGTCGATCGTCGGGCAGCACATGCAGCAGGCGGGCGCCACACCCGCCGAGGCCATGGGACTGACGCTGTCGAGCGCCATTCAGTACGCCAGCGACTGCCTGGCGCGTGGATGGGACCCTGATCAGTTCCTGCCCCGATTCACATTTTTCTTCGACATCTCCATCAGCTTCTTCGAGGAGGTTGCGAAGTTCCGCGCGGGTCGGCGCATCTGGGCGGACCTCACGCGCAACCGCTTCGGTGCTAAGGATGCGCGCTCCTGGCGCTTCAAGTTTCACGGCCAGACCTCGGGTGTCGATCTCACGCGCGAGCAGCCACTCAACAACATCCCGCGCGTTGCCGTGCAGGCGATGGCCGGCATCTTCGGCGGATTGCAGTCGCTGCACACGGACTCCTACGACGAGGTGCTGTCTGTGCCGACGGAGGCAGCCGCGCGCATCGCGGTGGCCACGCAGAACATCCTCAAGGAGGAAGCGTACCTGACGGATGTCATCGACCCGCTCGGCGGCTCCTACTACGTCGAGGCCCTCACCGATCAGATGGAGGCCAAGATCCGAACGGTGATCGCCCGCATCGACGAAGCGGGCGGCATGTACGCGGCGGCGGAGGCGGGCCTGCCGCAACAGATATGCGGTGACTCGGCCCTTACCTTCGCCCGGAAGGTCGACGCCGGCGAGCAGACCGTGGTCGGCGTCAACAAGTACCGCGTGCCGCCCGAGGAAGACACGGGGCGCGTCGCGCTGAAGCCGCCGCCGCGCAAGAAGATGGAGGCACAACTGAAGCGCCTTGCGCATTTCAAGGCGTCGCGCAGCCGCGCCGATGCCGAGCGCGCGCTGGGGGACTTGCAGCGCGCTGCCGAGAGCAAGGATGAGAACGTCTACGCCAGGGTCGTCGATGCTGCCTGTGCCGGCGTCACCCACGGCGAGATTTGCGGCAAGCTGCGCGACGTCTACGGCTTCGGCAATCCGCTGATCGTGGCTTAGCGGTGCTGTCCCGGATAGCCGCCCAGCGGCTTCCGGGATGCACGATGGACTATGCAGCCTTCTTGCGGTTGGCTTCCAGCCTGGAATCCACCAGAGCCACGCCGGCATCGATCATCGGGTGGCTCAGGCCCTTCTGCTTGGCGATCAGCTGCACCAGCTTGTCGGCGCGCTCAATGTTGGGCACGCCGTTGTTGAGCGCGCGCGCCGCCGAGGCCGGCCGCGACAGGCTCTGGGCGGCGGCCGCGTACTTCTCGAACGGCACGAGATCGTTCGGATTGGCCCCCAGTTTCACGCACAGGTCGTTGACGAAGTTGTACACGGAACGCGAGGTCTCGATATCGGAGTGCACGGCCTCCTGCGCCGTGCGCATCCCGTCCTCGGTGATGCAGCGGTAGTTGCCGGCGAGCAGCATCGCCCACTTGGCCAGCGGTACGAAGATGGAGTCGTGCACGCGCAGCTTCACGGGCAGCTCGATCTTGCCCTCGGGCGTGTCATAGCGCACCGTATCGATGTCCTTTTCGAGCTGCTGCAGGATCGCATTGCCGGGCGCGTGATCGAACTTCGCCACCTTGAAGTTGGTCGGCAGGGTCACCTGCAGCACGTTGATCTTCTCCTCCGGCGGACGGATGGCCTGCGGGTCGGGGCTGTTGAGCGTGATCATCTTGGGATCGAAGCTGTCCCACACGCTGGCGTCGGTGTAGGCGGGCTTGAGCGCCTCGTAGTCGAGGCCGGGAATGCGTTTCACGTAGGGTAGTGGCGGCATGTTCATGATGGACATGCAGGGCACGCGCGATTTTGCCACCGCGTCGAGCAGCTCGCGCACGCCGGGCGAGCGATACTGCGGCTCCTGCATCGCAAGGCCGATGAGATCGTAGTCCTTGGGGTTCACGCCCGCGGCGCCGCCCGCGGTGACCTTTCCCGGCAGGTCGCGCGAGTTGAGCACGACGGGGTCCTTGCGGCCCTTGACCGGCAGGCGCACCTGGAAGCCCTCGGCGTTAATGAGTTCAGCCTCGGGTGGCAGGCAGATGAGATGCACTTTGTGACCGCCAAAAAGAATCTTCGAGGCAAGCAGCGATCCGTAGGACGCGCCCATGATCATGATGTTGTACGTCGGCATAGCCCACCTTGCTCCCTTGGCAGTGGTTTTAACTGTTTCGCGCGGCATGCTAAGCGCCGATCACCGGCGGTGCAATCGGCGTCCCGTGCATATTCTGCGCATCAATTGACGCTGGCAGGGCAATTGACTTTTCGCCTCTCGAAATCGGCCGGGGCACCGCTACGTAAAGGTAAGTTCCTCGCCGGTGGGAAGCGGCGCGAGGTAGGCCCGGACTAAGTCGTCCGAGATGCGGGCTAGCTCGGGCGGTGACCACTTCGGCTTCCCGTCCTTGTCGATGATGAGCGCCCGCACGCCTTCCGGGAACTCGCCGTCCTCGAACAGGCGTACAGTCAGGCGGAATTCGACCAACAGCGCCTCATCGAGAGACGTTAGTGTCCGCGCGCCACGAATGGCTGCAAGCGTCAGCTTGAGAGCCTTTGGCGATTTCTGCTTCAGGGTTGACGCCGTCTTCTCGGCCCAAGCGCCCGAGTCGTTCGCGAGCGCGAGGAGAATCTCCTCCACCGATGTGCCCGAAAAAATGTTCTCGATCTCGGCGGATCGCGCAGCCAATGATGATGGACCGGCATCCTGAGCGAACGCGGCGATGGCCTCGTCGACGCGGCCGCCCTTCGGATCGATGAGGCGCTCCGTAAGCGCGGTGCGCTTGTCCGAGGGCACGAATGTGTCCGAGAAGCGCGCATGGATCGCATCGGCGGCGTTCATGTTCTCGCCGGTAAGGCCGAGGTAGACGCCGCTCTCGCGTGGGGCGCGGGCCAGCAGCCATGTGCCGCCGACGTCCGGGATAAGCCCGATGCCCGTTTCCGGCATCGCGAGGCGTGAGCGCTCCGTAACGATACGGTGCGAGGCATGAGCCGAGAGGCCTATGCCGCCGCCCATGACGATGCCGTCCTGGATCGCAATGTAGGGTTTTGGGTAGCGGCCGATCAACGCATTGAGCCGATACTCGTCGCGCCAGAAGTTGCGGGCGAACTCGGAGCCCTGGGCCTTGCTGTCGTAAAGCGAGCGTACGTCTCCGCCGGCACACAGCGCGCGATCGCCGGTGCCGTCGAGAAGAACAAGTTCAACCGCTGGATCTGCTTGCCAAGCCCCTAGCGACGCGCGGATCTTGCCAACCATGCCGTGGGTGAGTGCGTTCAGTGCCTGCGGGCGGTTCATGGTAATGCGGCCGGCACGCCCCTCACGCCGGATCAAGACCTCGTCAGTTTCCGGTGGCTGCATGATCATTCCTTGACTTTCCTCGAGGTTCTCGGGATTAGCGGTCCCGATGCCGCAGTGCAATCGGTTACCTCCCGCGACAGAAGAGAACGGGCCTCAGCCCATGACAGTCTGGCAGAAAATTTCCGACCTCGCAGACGCCGCAAGCGGCACCGGGCTGCTGGGTGACCTGGCGCATGTATTCGGACTGGAGCGCAATGGCGGTGCGCCCGAGAAGGATGTCGCTTTCACCATCGGCGTCGTCGCACTGTCGGCGAAGATGGCGAAGGCGGACGGGGTGGTGTCGCCGCTGGAGGTGGAGGCCTTCAAAAAGGCGTTCCAGGCGAAGCCATCGGAGGCGGCCAACGTCCAGCGCGTCTTCGATCTGGCGAAGCAGGATGTGGCGGGCTACGAGGCCTATGCAGAGGAGATCGCCATGCTCCTCAAGGACGATCGCAAGCTCCTGCAGGACGTACTCGAAGGCCTGCTGCATGTGGCAGCGGCGGACGGTGTGCTGCACCCGAAAGAGGATGCCTACCTGTCGGAGGTCGCGACCCGCTTCGGCTTTTCGCCGAGCGAGTACCGCTTCTTCCGCGCCCGGTTCATCAACGACGGCTGCAATCCCTACGATGTCCTCAAGCTGAGCCCAGAGGCCACCAATGCCGAGATCAAGGCGCAGCATCGCCAGCTTGTCATCGACAATCACCCGGACAAGCTGATGGGCCGGGGGGTGCCGGCCGAGTTCGTCGAGATCGCCACGCGCAAACTGGCAGCGATCAACGCGGCCTACGATACGATCGCCAAGGAGCGCGACCTTTGACGCTGGCGCCCGACACTCCCCTTGTTCACGAAGTCAGGGCATCTCCCAACTTCGGCGAGCGCGAGGGCGGATTGCGGCCGAGCATCCTGCTGTTGCACTACACTGGCGTTCAGACAGCAGCAAAAGCCATCGACTGGCTCACCACGGCGGAGAGCAAGGTGTCGTGCCATTACGCCATCGATGAGGCTGGCCGCATCACGCAGATGGTGGCGGAGGGCATGCGGGCCTGGCACGCGGGCGAGGCCGTGTGGGCCGGCGAGAACGATATCAACTCTGCCTCCATCGGCATCGAGATCCATAATCCGGGTCACGAGTGGGGCTACGTCGAGTACCCGGATGCGCAGATGCGCACGGTGGAGGAACTTTGTCTGGACATCGTGGGCCGTCATGACATCCGTCCTGAGCGAGTCCTGGCGCATTCCGACGTCGCGCCGCGCCGCAAGCAGGATCCTGGCGAGAAATTCTCTTGGGAACGGCTGGCTCGGGCCGGTGTCGGTCACTGGGTAAAGCCCGAACCGTTGAACCCGGCCGAGCCAGGACTCGCGACGGGGGTCGCAGGCCCACTGGTTGCTGATGTGCAGGAGCTGTTGGCAAGCTATGGCTACGGCATCGAGGCAACCGGCCTCGTGGACGCACAGACGGATTATGTCGTTGCAGCGTTCCAACGCCATTTCCGCCCAGCGCGTGTGGATGGCCGCATCGATCAATCGACCATCACCACGCTTCAAAGACTAGTCACCGCGCTGCCGAAACAACCTTTGGTCGCCTAGGCAACACGTCCTCGTAGGCGAGAAATAACTGGCCGATGGTGTCAGCGCCCTTGACCCGGCGCGATCTTGCCCCCTTATTCCACACGCCAGCTGGCCGGACGGTCGCTGCCGGGCGAACAGGCTTTGCGGCCACAAGCGCCCGGTGGAGGAAAGTCCGGGCTCCAGGGATCGACGGTGGCGGCTAACGGCCGCCGGAGGCGACTCCAGGGAAAGTGCCACAGAGAACAGACCGCCTGCGCGGGGCAACCTGCAAGGGTAAGGGTGAAACGGTGCGGTAAGAGCGCACCGCGCGACCGGCAACGGAAGCGGCACGGCAAACCCCACCGGGAGCAAGACCAAATAGGGGCGGCACGGATGCCGGGGGCGACCCTGTCGTCCAGGCGTGATCCAGGCCGCCGCCCGGGTTGGTTGCTCGAGGCGCGGAGCAATCCGCGTCCCAGATGAATGGCCGTCGCGGAGGGAAACCTCCAGACAGAACCCGGCTTACAGGCCAGCTGGCAAATTATTCGAGGCGTCAGGCCAAGTACTGGCCGCCGTCGACCGACAACGTCTGGCCGGTCACCCACGACGCGGCATCGCTGCACAGGAACACTGCAGCGCTGGCAATCTCCTCGGGCTTGCCGAGGCGATCCCAGGGTATCGAGCGCAAGACCGACTGATAGAGTTGCGGGTTGGATGTTTTGCGCTGATCCCACACACCGCCGGGAAACTCGATCGAACCAGGCGCAATTGCATTCACACGTATCCCTTTCGGTGCCAGCATCAAACCTTGCGACATGGTGTAATTGATGAGCGCGGCCTTGACGGCGGCGTAGGGCGCCGAGCGGGCGCTCCCGCGATAGCCGGAAATGGACGAGATGTTGAGGATTGCGCCGCCTCCGGCTTTCTCCATCAGCGGGATGGCTGCATGGGACGCGCGCACCGTTGCCATGACGTCGATGTTGAGGCTTTGCGTCCAGCCAGCTTCGTCGTCGCCAAGTCCAAAACCTGAGGCGTTGTTGACCAGGATGTCTATGCCGCCCAGAGCTTCGGCCGCTGCGGCGATGTAGCTGGCGATAGCGTCCTTATCTCCCAGGTCGCAGGTGGCAGCGTGCGCCCTGACGCCGAGGGCCGTGATCTCGGCCGATGTCTTCTCCGACGCGGCGGCCCCCCGCGCGCAGATCGAAACCGAGGCGCCGGCTTTCGCCAGTTCCAGGGCGATCGACCTGCCGATGCCCTTGCTGCCACCGGTAACCACGGCGCTCTTGCCCCTCAAGCTGATGAGCACGTCTTTCCTCCTGGACTGCCACGCGCGGGACTTTCGGTCCGCCTAGCCGGCAATTGGCGAGGCTTCAGGCAGCCCTGTCAATCCTGGGTCCCGGTGCGCGTTGCGCTTTGCCACCTTCTGCCTTACTGGCAGGAGCCGGCCATGGGCGAGAGTGGGTGCCTTGACGACATCGGTGACAGTGCCGTTGTGGGTTGCCGTCGCCGTCGCGATACTGGCCACCATCGCCGTGGTTGATCGGTTGCTCACCCCCACGATCCGTTGGTGGCTCCGGCGGCGAGCCAACCGGGCCATCGATGAGCTGAACCAGCGGCTTCGTCTCAAGATCCCTCCGTTCAAGCTTGCGCGCCGCAAGCGGCTCATCGAGCAGCTTATGTTCGACCCTGAGGTGCTGAGGGCCGTCGAGGACGAAGCTAAGGCGCGTAGCGAACCAAAGAGTGTCACTCTTACGCGGGCGCGTCGGTATGCGAAAGAGATTGTGCCCGCCTTTAGCGCCTACACTTATTTTCGGGTAGGCGCGGCGCTGGCTAGACGCATCTCGACCTCCCTCTACCGCGTGCGGCTTGGCGCCTACGATGAGGCGGCACTATCCCAAGTGCCCGGCGATGCTTCCGTCGTATTCGTCATCAATCACCGGTCCAACATGGACTATGTGCTGGTGACCTATCTCGCTTCGCAAAGTTCCGCGCTGAGCTATGCGGTCGGCGAGTGGGCCCGCGTGTGGGCGCTGCAAAGTCTCATCCGCGCGATGGGCGGCTACTTCGTCCGCCGCGACAGCTCCAATCCGCTCTATCGCAAGGTGCTGGCACGCTATGTCCATATGGCGACGGCTTCCGGGGTCGCGCAGGCGGTATTCCCGGAAGGTGGCCTGACCCGCGATGGTGCGCTTCGCCCGCCAAAGCTGGGCATCCTCAGTTACATCGTCTCGGGTTTCGATCCGAACGGCGCGCGCGATGTCGTATTCGTTCCGGTGGGTCTGAACTATGATCGCGTGCTGGAAGACCGCGTTCAGGTCGCGGCTGCGGGTACCGCCCTGGGTGAACGCCCGCGCTTTGCATTCAATCCATTCATCCTGATCGGCTTCCTCTCACGCAGCCTCTGGCAGCGGCTGCGCGGGCGCTGGTATCGCTACGGTTACGCATGTGTCAGCTTCGGGCGACCCATCTCGCTCCGCGAGTACATGCAGGGTCGTGCGCTCGACCTCAGAACGCTAGCGACCGAACCGCGCTCCGCCGAAATCGAACGGCTGGGAACGCATCTGATGCAGGCGGTTGGGCAGGTGGTTCCAGCCTTACCGGTGTCTTTGGTCGCGACAGCGGTTCTGAGTAGAGGCGAGAGAGGTCTCACGAGCCTCGAACTCAAGGGCGCGGTCTTCGAGTTGATGTCGCGGCTGCATGGGTCAGGCGCCCACGTGCATGTGCCGCGCCAGGATCAGGAATATGCGCTGGAGGTGGGTTTGCGCATGCTCGTGCTTCGTCGCCTGGTGCTGGTGGATGATGGCCTCTATCGCGCGAACCCGACCGAGACCGCCTTGTTGCGTTATTACGCTAACTCCATCCGACATCTTTTTGATGACATGCATCGGCCAGCGGTCGCCCGCGAACGTCAGGTGAACCTCGCCTAGCTGAGGCAAAGAAGGTTCCGCAGTCCTTTTTCGGTGTATCCACGCACGGCCTTGCGTCCATTGGTGACGACAGGGACCGCAGGCGAGCCGAAATATTTGATCATGTAGGCTAGAGCTTCTGGATTCTGCCAGATCTCGATGCGGCTGTAGGCAATCTTGTTGCCGTCGAGGAATGCGCGCGTGTTGGCGCAGTGCGGGCAGCCTAGCATCTCGTAGAGAATAACCTTCTCAGCGCAGTTTTCCTGCACAGGCGCTTGTATCTGCGCTGAAACGGGCGACAGGGTCGCTAGTGCGAGGCCGAGAGCGGTAACAGCTTGTTTCATGCGCCTTGCATAGCCGATTCGGCTAGGCTTGCGGGCGAAGCCCCCTGAGGTAAGTGCCGACGAGGTCGTCAATCAGGCGCCCCGCCGTCTCTGTTGTCACAACGGATAGCTTGTCGGCAGTAGACAACGAAGTGATGCCGTGCACACCGGCCCAAAGCACGCGAGCCGCCCGCTGTCGGTCGGCTTCTTGTCCCGGGGCAAAGTGGACGCTGAGGGCGCGCTCGACGTGAGCCATCAGCGCCTCGAGCTTCTGCTGATACCAGGCAGGAAGTGCGGTTCCTGCCGGAAGGTGATGTTCAAAGAGGAGGTTCCAGAGGCGTGGCTTTTCTTGTGTGAACGCGAGGTACACGTGGGCAATCTGCACAACCCTGCGCGGCCCGTCTCCGCCGTCGCTGGGAATTTCGGTCAGCCGCTTTTCGAGGGCGTCGAGCACTCGGGCTTCGACGTGGAGCACGACATCATCGAGGTTTGTGAAGATGTTATAAATGGTTCCCGGCGAATAGCCGATGCGCCGTGCTATCTCGCGTGCCGAAAGGCCAGCCAGACCGTTGGCATCGATGATTGCCTGTGCGGCATCAAGGATGAGTTCGCGCAGTTGCTGAGGCGTATGCGTCGAGCGTCTTCCCATGGCACCCTCGGTCAACACCGCAGATATAGTGCGTGTGCTTCCTGAACGGTGACCAGAATAGGTGGAACTTGGCCGTTTGGGCAATCCCGGCCTGATTGCCGATCCCCGAAGGTCGAGTGAGGGTTAGAAAGTCGGCGAAGGACAGGTCGTATTGTCGGCCTTCAGCAGCATCGCGGCTTGGCCGCGCGGCTTCATGAAGATCCGTTCGGTCAGCGTATAGGTCCCGGCTCCCCCATCACCGCTGGGGAGGGTCTTCTTCAAGAAGTAATCGAAGATGATGGGGGTGTAAGTGTAGGTGACGTCCGCCACGACCACGCTGTCGTTGGTGGTTACGAGGTTCGGGGGCAAGTTATAGGTTTCGTTCATGCACGCGCATGTCGGGACAGGGTTGGAGCCTAGGCCCTTGAATGTGCACTGCCAGGACTGCTTGGTCTTTGTTGCGTCAGCCGCGGAGGAGGAGACGTTGCGTACCACGACCTGCAAGGGGGACTGGCTGTAGGGCATCATGATGTAGGAACCGATTTTTGTGATGTCCCCCATCTCCGTCTGCGTGATGGACGTTTCCTTTCGCGCGACCAGATCTGCCATGGAGCTGGCGACCTGGGTTACGCGCCGGTCGACCGTAATCGCTTGGCTGATTTCCACCGCGCCGATGAACATGAAGAACATGATCGGCACAATCATCGCGAACTCGACGGCCGCGACGCCGCTCTTGTCACTCTTCCAGCGGCGTGCGAATGCGACGCCGTTTCTGGCGAGCGCTCGTGGCATTTGGAGCAGCATGGTGTGCCTCGTTCAGTCCCGCGAGGAAATCGCCTATTGGGTTGGGAAGGGCTCTGTGCGGAACGCGACAGAAGCCTGGATCAGCAGTGAGCCGTCGGAAAGGTCGCCTAGTCCGATGAAAGGCAAGCTGCCGCCGAATGTCCACGGGTAACAGACTGTCACGAGCACCACCGAGCTGGCGCCGCCCGCGTCGAAGCCGGCGTCCTTCTGCTCGATCATTGTGCCATCCTTGGCGCAGGTCGGCTGCGTGATGCTGCCGAACCCGGCACTGTTACTCTGGACGAGGACGATGGCCTTCTCACAGTCGATGAACTGAGGCGACTTGGCACAAAGGGCAGCTTTGAAAGCCTTCTTCTTGTCGTCCATCGAAAGGCTGGCATAGCCCCCGACGCCTTGCTGGAACTGGCCCGTGCGGATCACGCGCGAGGCTTGCCAGACCGCATTCTCCATCGTGAAGTTGGTG
>Ga0190272_10001794_pt1 | contig 10292 bp, 10 predicted proteins | sample Popmic504T_FD_133746 | JGI IMG/M metagenome (GOLD analysis project Ga0190272, IMG submission 133746) | Populus adjacent soil microbial communities from riparian zone of Shoshone River, Wyoming, USA - 504 T | ecosystem: Environmental > Terrestrial > Soil > Riparian zone | place: USA: Wyoming... | reverse complement strand
CCATCGTTATCGATCGAGTTGCAAGGGCGGCGCGGCCAAGGGGCTGCGTCGCCCGATTTGCGTCGAGTTCATTTGCCCGTCCGAAAGGGTCAGCGTAGAACCGGCCGATACCAACCGAGTTTGAATCGGCGAGGCCGGCATGGTCGACGACAAGGACATGGCCGCGACGGCGACGCTTGACGCGGAGGCGCCGCCGCTGCGCGATGCCGACGGCGCGATCCGGCCCGAATATGTCGCGGTGGTCAGCGAGGCGGTCGGGGGCCGTGACGCGGGCCTGCTGCGCGCGCTGGTGGGTGAGCTGCACGAGTCCGACGTCGGCGACCTGATCGAGGCGCTCGACGGCGACCTGCGCCCGGAGCTCATCGAACTGATGGGCGCGGATTTCGACTTCACGGCGCTGACCGAAGTCGATGACACGGTGCGCGAGGAAATCCTCGAGGAACTCGAACCCGAGACCGTCGCGGAGGGCGTGCGCGATCTCGATTCCGACGACGCGGTCTACATCCTCGAAGACCTGCCGAAGGAGGAGCAGGCCGAAATCCTCGAGCAGCTGCCGCCGCCCGAGCGCGTCGCGCTCGCGCGCCGTCTCGACTACCCGGAGGATTCCGCCGGGCGGCGCATGCAGACCGAGTTCATCGCGGTGCCGCCCGCGTGGACCGTCGGGCAGACCATCGACTACATGCGCGAGACCGAGGACCTGCCGGAGCGCTTCTTCGAGATCTATGTGGTGGGTCCCGACGGCAAGTTCCTCGGCGCGGTCCCGCTTGACCGGCTGATGCGCACCAAGCGGCCGGTTCCGATGTCCGAACTGATGGAGCCGGAGCGCTACGTGGTGCGCGCGACCGACGATCAGGAGGCCGTGGCGCGGCAGTTCGAGCGCTACAATCTGGTCGCGGCGCCGGTGATCGATCCGCTGGACCGCATGGTCGGTGTGATCACGTTCGACGACATCGTCGACGTGATCGAGCAGGAGGCCGAAGAGGACATCAAGGCGCTCGGCGGCGTGCAGGCGCAGGAAGAACTCTCCGACACGGTGTGGACCATCGCCAAGAGCCGTTTCAACTGGCTGCTGATCAATCTCGCGACCGCCTTCCTTGCCTCCTCGGTGCTCGGCCTGTTCGAAGGCGAATTGCAGAAGATGGTGGCGCTCGCCGTGCTGGCGCCGATCGTCGCGAGCCAGGGCGGCAACGCGGCGACGCAGACCATGACGGTCGCGGTTCGTGCGCTCGCGACCCGCGATCTCTCCGACGCCAATGCCTGGCGCGTCATCCAGCGCGAACTGACCGTTGGGCTGTTGAACGGGTTCGCCTTCGCGGTCATCACCGGCGTGGTCGCCTATGCGTGGTTCCAAGTGCCGGGGCTTGGCGTCGTGATCGGGCTTGCGATGCTCTGCAACCTGATCGCGGCCGCGATGGCGGGTATTCTCATTCCGCTCGCGATCCAGCGCTTCAAGTTCGATCCGGCGGTCGCCTCCGGCGTTTTCGTCACGACGGTGACGGATGTGGTCGGTTTTTTCTCATTCCTCGGCATTGCGACGCTGTGGTTCGGGTTGAAGTGAGCCGCACCTGACAAAACCCGCTCAGCCGTTTATCGTTTGTAAAAGCGATTGGGAGAAACGCCGATGATCCCGAATGCTTGGCGGGGTTTTGACTTCGCGCTTGGCGAGGACGTGGACGCGCTGCGCGACACGGTCGCGCGCTTTTCCGATGAGCAGATCGCGCCGCGTGCCGACGAGATCGATCGCAGCAATGCGTTTCCGCGCGATCTCTGGCCGCGGCTGGGCGAACTCGGCGTGCTCGGTGTCACGGTCGGCGAGGAATACGGCGGGGCGGGCCTCGGTTATCTGGCGCATTGCGTCGCCATGGAGGAGATCTCGCGCGGCTCGGCGGCGGTCGGCTTGTCCTACGGCGCGCACTCGAACCTGTGCGTCAATCAAATTCACCGCAACGGCACGCCCGAGCAGAAGCGCAAGTATCTCCCCAAGCTCGTCTCGGGCGAGCACGTCGGCGCGCTCGCGATGTCGGAGCCGAACTCCGGCTCCGACGTCGTCTCGATGCGCACGCGCGCCGACAAGAAGGGCGATCGCTACATCCTCAACGGCACCAAGATGTGGATCACCAACGGCCCGGTGGCGGAAACTTTCGTCGTCTATGCCAAGACCGACCCGACCGCCGGGTCACGCGGCATGACGGCTTTCATCGTCGAGAAATCGTTCAAGGGCTTTTCCCAGGCGCAGAAGCTCGACAAGCTCGGCATGCGCGGCTCGGATACCTCGGAGCTGGTGTTCGAGGACTGCGAGGTCCCGGCCGAAAACGTGCTCGGCGCGGTCGGCAACGGCGTCAACGTGCTGATGTCAGGCTTGGACTACGAGCGCGTGGTGCTCGCGGCCGGCCCGCTCGGCATCATGCAGGCCTGCATGGACGTGGTGATCCCCTACGTGCATGACCGCAAGCAGTTCGGCCAGCCGATCGGGCGCTTCCAGTTGATCCAGGCCAAGCTCGCCGACATGTACGTGACGATGAACGCGTCGAAGTCCTACGTGTACGCGGTCGCGCGCGCCTGCGACGACGGCCGCACCACGCGCGAGGATGCGGCCGGCGCGATTCTTTACGCAGCGGAGCGTGCCACCTGGATGGCGCTGGAAGCGATCCAGTGCCTCGGCGGCAACGGCTACATCAACGACTTTTCCACCGGGCGGCTGTTGCGCGACGCCAAGCTCTACGAGATTGGCGCCGGCACGAGCGAAATCCGCCGGATGCTGATCGGGCGGGAGATTTTCTAGAAGACGGGATAGCGGCGATGGAGCCGATGATCACCGACAAGGGCGCAGTGCTCCCCTGGCATTGCGACGAAATGGGCCACATGAACGTGATGTGGTACGTCGGCAAGTTCGACGAAGGGACGCGGCATTTCTTTCATGCGCTCGGGCTGACGCCTGCGTTCCTGCGCGCGAACAAGCGCTGCATGGCGGCGGTCGAACAGACGATCCAGTACAAGCGCGAATTGCTCGCCGGCGACATCGTCACGGTCCACTCGGTGCTGCTGGAAATCAAGGACAAGTCGGTCCGCTTCGCGCACGAGATGCGCAAGGCCGACACCGATGAAATTGCCGCGACGACTGAACTGACGGGCGTGCATATCGACACCGTCGCGCGCCGCGCCTGCGCGTTTCCCGCCGCGATGCGCGAGAAGGCCGCCGCGCTGCTCGCATCGGCGAGCGGCGTCAGCCCTTAGGCGTCTTGCTCGCGTAGTTCCGCGCGATGCGCTGTGCTTCGGCCTTGTCGCTCTTGGCGAGCTTCGCCATCGCGTCGCTTGCGTCCTCGACGAGCGAGCGCTTGTGCTCCTCCTTGATCTTTTTTATCTGCGCCGCGATGTCACGAAGCTGCTGGAGAGGTTCGCCCTTCTTGGTGGATCGATTTGCCGCGAGTTCCAAAACAACCTCGGTGATAATGCCGAGTTGCCTGCCGTAGCTCGCCACATCCTCGACCACGTCCTTCTCGATGTCGGCATTGCCGGCGTAGTTCACGCTGACATTGCCGAACGACCAGCCGGGCAGAATGGGCTGGCTTAGGTTGCCCGGTGCGAACAGGCTGAAAGGCCAGGTGAATGGCGTGCTCATAAGGTCCTCCTGTGCAGGCCGGCGGCGGATCATGGGCCGTGGCCCAAGCACGATGCAAGCGAAGGGTGTCAACCGGCTGGCGGCGGGTGCGCTGCCCCGGCTAGAGTGCGGCCGCAACAGGGCGGAGAATGCGAATGCAGCTCGTCGAGGCGCACGGCGTGGGCATCCCGATCGTCGGGTTCGGCTCGATGCGGCTGAAGGAGGACGCCGGCGCGCAGGCGATCTTGTCGGCGATCGGGCAAGGTTATCGCCATATCGACACGGCGGCGTTCTATGGCAACGAGCGCGAGGTCGGGCAGGCGATCCACGCCTCCGGCGTGAAGCGTGAGGACATCTTCCTTACCACCAAGGTGCGCGACAACAATCTCAAGGCCGACGACTTTGCCCGCTCGCTCGACAACAGTTTGAAGCTGCTCGACCTGCCGGCGGTCGATTTGCTGCTGATCCACTGGCCGAACCCGCAGGTGCCGATGGCTGAAAGCATCGGCGCGCTAAACAAAGCGAAGCGCGATGGCCTCACGCGCCACATCGGTGTGTGCAATCACACCGTGGCGCTGCTCGACGAGGCGTGGGCGGTGACGAAGGAGCCGCTGGTCACCAATCAGATCGAGGTGCATCCGTTCCTCGACCAGACCAAAGTGATCGATGCCACGCGCCGGCATGGCATGAGTGTGACCGCCTATTGCCCGATTGCGCGCGGCCGCGTGCCGGGGAACGAGGTGCTGGAGCGCATCGGACGAACGCATGGCAAGACCGCGAGCCAGGTCTCGCTGCGTTGGCTCACGCAACAGGGCATCATCGTGATCCCGGGCTCCGGCAAGCCGGAGCGCCAGAAGGAGAACCTCGATGTGCTGGACTTTTCGCTCAGTCCGGCGGAGATGAACGAGATCGCCGGGCTCAAGCGGCCGGATGGACGTGTCGTCAATCCGCCGCAGGCGCCGAAGTGGGACGTCTAGGGTAAGGAACAAACATGCAAACCATTGAAGCAAACGGCGCAAAAATTCCGGCAGTCGGCCTCGGCACCTGGCAACTCAACGGCAGTGTCGGTTCGCGCATCGTCGAGCAGGCACTGCGCCTCGGCTACCGCCACCTCGATTGCGCCCTGATCTACGGCAACGAGAAGGAGGTCGGCGAGGGGCTGCATGCCTCCGGCGTGAAGCGCGAGGATATCTTCATCACCACCAAGGTGCCGCACACCGAGCTGGCGCCGCCCGCGCTTGAGCGCGCCGTGAAGCAGAGTCTCGCAAACCTGCGGGTCTCGGATGTGAACCTGCTGCTGATCCATTGGCCCAACCCGCAAATCCCGCTCGCCGAAACCATGGGCGCGATGTGCAAGATGAAACGGGAAGGCTACACGCGCCACATCGGCATCTCGAACTTCACCGTGCAGCTGGTCGACGAAGCAGTGAAGCTCTCGTCCGAGCCGATCGTCACCAACCAGATCGAGTGGCACCCCTATCTCGACGAGGAGAAGGTGCAGGCCGCGTGCCGCAAGCACGGAATCGCGGTCACGGCCTATTGCCCGATCGCGCGCGGCCGTGCCGTCGGCGACGAGGTGCTCACGCGCGTCGGCAAGAGGTACGGCAAGTCCGCCGGGCAGGTGTCGCTGCGCTGGCTCGTCCAGAAGGGCGCGATCGTGATTCCGCGCACCTCCAAGGTCGAGCGGCTGACCGAGAACATGTCGATCTTCGACTTCGAGCTGTCCGCCGCCGACATGGCCGAGGTCGATGCGCTGGCGAAGCCCGCCGGACGCGTGGTCAGCGTCGGCTGGGCGCCGAAGTGGGACTGAGCGCTATTCGGCCGGCTGGATAGCGGCGCGCGGTCCCGCGCGCCGCTCGTCGGCAAGCCGGCCGTTGCGCTGAGCCTCGCCGCGCACGTTCCATAGCACGCCCGCGATGATCAGGCCGGCGCCGGTGAACACGAATGCGTCGAGGTGCTCGCCGTAGAACATCCAGCCGATCACGGCGATCAACGGCACGCGCAGGAAGTCCATCGGGATCACCACCATCGCGTCCCCATAACGGAAGGCGTTGGTCAGGCAATAATGGATCGCCAGACCCGCCACCGCGACGCCCAGCAAGGGTAGGGTCATGGAGGCGTCGAACTTGAGGAAGAACGTGTAATCGCTGCTGCCGAGGTAGTTCATCGGCAGTTGCATGACGTTCATCCAGAACATGATCGAAAATGTCGACTCGGTCACGATCAGTTTCTTGGTGATGACCGCCGCGATCGCGAACAGCAGCGCGCCGAACACCATCAGAAGCGCGACCGGGTGGAACGCCTCGTGGCCGGGCCGCAGCACGACCAGCACGCCAAGGAAGCAGAGCGCAAGCGCGCCGGCGCGCGTCGCCGTCATGCGTTCGCCGAGAAACAGCACCGCGAGCAGCGTGACCCAGGCCGGGATGATGAACTCAAGCGCGAACACCGTTGCGAGCGGGAGTACCGCGATGGCAACCGTCCAGCAGATCTGCGAGCCGAAATGCGCAACGTTGCGGCCGAGCTGCAAGCCCATGTGGCGCCTTTGGACGCTGCGCAACAGGGCAGGCGAGGCGAGCCCCATCGCAAGCAGGATCACCAGCCCGCCGAAGCTGCGGACCGTCATCATCTCGAACGCGTTGAAATGATGCGAAAGCGCGCGCACTGAAAGCGCAGCCACGATGAACGCGGTGAGCGTCCCGCTCATCCAGAACATCAGCCAGCCGAGGCGTGACGGGGAGTTGGAAGCCTCTCCGGCCTGCACGATCTCCATCGCGGCAGCACTGGACTCCAGCGTGTTCACCGCGGGAGCGGTGGTCGCGCTGTCATCTGGCGGCCGCGGTCGAAAGTGGAGCATCCCGACTCTCTGTCTCCTGCAACTGAACGTTGAACGAGCGTCTTCGTCAATACCTGCCGCGGGTTTTTCCTCGCCTGACGTTACGTCTCGGTTGGTGCTTCTTCGCCTTGCCGCCGCTTGCGGGTTTGCACGGCGTATTCGCCGCGCTGGCGGTGCGGGTCTGCCATCGGCTTCGACACCGTCTTGTGGAAGTCGTCCCAGTCGGAAGGCTGAAGGTCTTCGATGCCGTTGACGACCTCGAACTCATCGAGCGCGTCGCCGTACACGCTGCGATGCACCGGCTGGACCTGCAGGAACGGGTAGTTGGCGTCAAACTCGATCGGCACGTTCGGCCGGGTGAGGCGGAGATTGACGAACAGGGGGCCGAACCAGCGATCGGTTTCGATGATGCCCTCGTAGCTCTCGTAAGCCTGGCTGTGCGTCAGATTGGCGGGCGGACGGACCAGCAGGCTCCAGCCTGGCGCGGTGCGTGCCACAAAGCCGCTCCACAGCATCAGGCCGGCGGGATCCTTGAACGACCCCAGGAAGGGTGGCGAATAGCCTTTTACCTCAGGCGGCGCGACACTGTCGAAGTGCTGGGCGAAATTCGGGAACTGCGCGGCGTTCAGCGAATACCAGTTGTCATTGTTTTCGTAATTCCAGACGACATCGTTGGCGCCATCCCACATCAATTTGAAATTCATCGGCGGGAAAATATACCATCCGAGCGCGGAGGCAGTCCGCATCGCCTCGCAGTAGCGGAAGGCGCGTGTCGGCATCGAGCCTGCGGCGGATCGGTCGGCGCGCTGCGGGGCGCGTGCTCCAGGGAGAAACCGATAGAACTTGACGATGGGGGCATCGGGCGAAGGCTGATCCATTACGGCCTCGGTGCGCCCGGGGTGATGATGGGCAAGCACAGTGTACCCGCCGCGGCGCGGCGGGCGTCAAGATTGTAAACAACCTTATCAGGTATCGGGGCGGTCGCTTGCCCCGATACCTGTGGTTCCGTCGACCTAGAACGCGGGGCTCATTGAACCCATGCGAACCTTGCCCTTGTCGGTCGTTGCGGCCGGCGCCGGACGCACAGCCGGGAAGTTCGGGCTGAGGCTACCCATGCGGACTTTGCCGCCGTCGGCGGTTTGGGCCGGCGCGGACTGGACGGCTGGGAAACTCGGGCTCAGATTGCCCATTCGCACCTTACCGCTATCGGTTGTGTCCGCCGGGGCGGAACGCACGGCCGGAAAGCTCGGGCTCAGATTTCCCATACGCACCTTGCCGTTATCCGCCGTGGCGGTGGACGCGGTGCGGACGGCGGGGAAGCTCGGGCTCAGATTCCCCATGCGTACCTTGCCGTTATCGGTTGTTTCGGCTGGCGCGGGGCGCGCCGCCGGGAAGCTTGGGCTCAGGTTCCCGAGACGAACCTTGCCGCTGTCCTGGACCTGAGAAGGAGAAAGTTTGATCTGCATTTTGCTGACTCCAGCTGCTGTTCGCGCCCGAAGTGGCGTCGATGATTCAGCTTATGCGTGAGCAGACGCCTCCAGTGTTAAAGTCGCGTTTAACTATCGTGAAAACTTGGAGGTTCCCGGTCCGGACCATCGTGATTTTTCTGTGAAAATGTACTTTTCAGCGGTCGACAAACCTGAGTAAGGTTGTGAAGACGGACTGCCGCAAGTGAAAGCCGATATCCGGCGCAAGTGGGGCTTAAGGATGCAAAAGCGTATTTCCCCGGCCGACCTGAACAAGGTTGTACCCCTTGCCAAAGGGCCGGAGTTTCAGCGGCACGCATCACGGCCGGTGGCACGAATTCACATCCTCGGCGCGATGCGGGCGACGTCCTATCTCGGTCACGACATCCTGCCGACGGGACGCAAGGCCCGCGCGATCCTCGGCTGCCTGTGTCTTGCCTCGGGCAAGCGCATCGCGCGCAGCCGTCTCGCCGCGCTGCTCTGGGATCGGGTCCCGGAGTTTCAGGCGCGCGCGAGCTTCCGGCAGGCCTATCGTGAGCTCGTGGTCGCGTTCGGTCCGCTGGCGAAGGAATTGATCTCGGCCGATCGCGAAACCATCGGGCTCAACACCAGCGCTTGCTGGATCGATGCGCTCGCGGTTGTGTCGCTTGAAGTACAGGACGGCGCCCATCGCAGCGAACTCGCATCGCATTGTTCGGGCGATCTGCTGGAAGAGCTCGATGGCGTGACGGTGGCGTTCGATCACTGGCTGCTGAGCGAGCGGACCCGCTTCGTCGAGCGCCGCAGGGCGCTGCTCGAAGCGGAGCTCGACGAAGCGCATGGCGAGCACACCGACGCGCGTGCGCGCGCCGAGATTGCCCGGCGCCTGATCATGTTCGATCAGACGCACGAGGGGGCGTCGCGTATCCTGATGCGTGCGCTTGCCGATATGGGCGAGCGGCCGCAGGCCTTGCGCGAGTTCGCGCGCTGCCGCGATGCCCTGAAGCTGACGCTCGATGTCGAGCCTTCGCCCGAGACATGCGCGCTCTATGAAGCCATTCGGAGCTTTTCGGCGCGCGAGGACAAGGACCAGCCGGCCGCGCCGCCTGCGCCGTTGCGCAAGCGCGCCAAGGCAGTCGCGCCGGCGCCGAGCCGCAACCGCCTGCGCGTTGGCGTGCTCCCGTTCCTGGCTGCGCGCTCCCCGCGCGACGAGGGCGTGGCACTGTCGCTGAGCCAGGAGATCGCCGCGGCGCTGGCGCGGTTCCGCTGGTTCGACGTGATCGCGCCTGTCGCGCTGAAGCGCCGCGACGGCGCGTCATCGCTGAGCGACGACGTGTTGCGCCCCAACGAACTGGATTTCGTGCTCGACGGCGCGCTGACCAGCACCGCGGAGAAATACCAGATCAGCGTCCGGCTACTCGATCTGACGCAATACGCCACGCCGGTCTGGAGCGATCGGTTTGAATTGAGCATCGACGAGCTGCATCGCCTCGACGAAGTGGTGGTCGCGCCGATCGTTGGGCGCATCGATCCGGTTATTCTCTTTATCGAGGGGCAACCGAAGCGGCGCGAGAAGTACGGCGCCACCGGCCTTCTGCTGCGCGCCATCCCGCTGTTTTACAGCATGGACAAGGACAGCTTCGAAGAAGCCGGACGACTGATCAATGAGGCGCTGAAGATCGATCCCGACAACTCCATGGTGCTCGGCTGGGCCGCGCACTGGCACATGACACATGTCGGGCAGGCGTGGACGAGCGACGCGGAGCGGACATTGGCGATAGCCGAAGAGCTCTGCCTCAAGGCCCTGAAGGTGGATCCCGAGAATGCCGAGGCGATGGGGATCTACGCGCACACCTGCTCCTGGAAGAAAGACTTCGCCACCGCGCTGCACTTCTTCGATCGGGCGCTGCGGCTCAATCCGAACCTGCCCGTGGTCTGGGCGCTGAGCGCGGTCGCGCATTGCTACATCGGCGACTACGAAGGCGCGCTCAAGCGCATGGATCGCTACCGCGAACTCGCGCCGTTCGATCCGTATTTCGGCTTCTACGAGACCATCGACGCGATCGCGCACCTGATGGGGCGCAACTATGCGACCGCCGTCACCATCGGCCGCCGCGTCGCCAAGGCAAATCCCGGATTCGTCAACGGCTCAAAGCCGCTGATCGCGGCACTCGGCCACCTTGGCCGCGCGGACGAGGCGAAGCCTTACATCAAGAATCTTCTGGACATCGAGCCGAATTTCACGGTGCGCAGCCATGGCGAGGTATATCCCTTCGCCAATGACTACGACCGCGCGCACTACATGGAAGGGCTGCGGCTCGCCGGAGTGCCCGAGGACTAGTCGCGCGCGAGTCCCTCGCCTATCGTTTCAGCACGATCCTTTTTCCTCTCACCTCGGAGGCATCCTTTGAGTCTT
>Ga0190272_10001793_pt1 | contig 10293 bp, 20 predicted proteins | sample Popmic504T_FD_133746 | JGI IMG/M metagenome (GOLD analysis project Ga0190272, IMG submission 133746) | Populus adjacent soil microbial communities from riparian zone of Shoshone River, Wyoming, USA - 504 T | ecosystem: Environmental > Terrestrial > Soil > Riparian zone | place: USA: Wyoming... | reverse complement strand
CAAAGTGGGGTCGCGGGGAAGGCCGGTTCTGAGCTTCGCTCTAGGCACCGTATAGTTTTTTGGGGTCTCCTAGTTACCCTGCTTACGCCCGGTGGCGTGTCCGCTTCATACTCCAAGCTTACAAAAGAAAAGCGGCCCTGTCAATACAGGACCGCTAAAACTTTTTGTAACTACTCCGAGTAGTCCTCGTACCGTTCGAGTTCTTCGTCGGTTGCATCCTTGTTGGAGAACTCCAAGAGCGTGTCACTCTTCCAAGGGTTGACGTACCGATCAATGACGCGTACGACGTTCAACCCTGCCAGTTCCGGATGCTTCCGCCCGAACGCGGTTCCGATATAGACGACTGCCGGATCTTCCGCGCCACAGATCGTTTCTCCGATCTGGTGCCAGTCGGTCTGGTTGTCCACGATGTCAGCGAACAGTTCCGGTGTGTATGTGAGAGTCTTCACTGTGTTCCTCCTTGGTTGGTAATACCAGCGTACTAGCGTGTGGACACTTTGTCAAGACTGGTGTTCAAGATGAATCCGCCCCGACCGCCAAAGTGCTCTTGTTCGATGAACTCCCAGCACTGTTCCGTTGTCCACAGCTTGAGGTTGATGCTGTACGGTTCGTAGGACTCTGCTACCCATTGACGCGCCGCGTAGTTCATCTGCTTAGGGCTGTAACGGACGGGGAACTGGACGCTGTACGGTTCGTGGTCCTCCATCGTTTCCTCGTTGTCGATGACCTGCTGTGCCTCTTCCTGAGACGCAAACATGACACTCTGCCACATGCGGTTTTCGTTGTTCCGAATGTACCAGATGGTAATGATTTCGGTAACTGTGTCCGTTGCTCGTTCCATGGTGCGCCTCCTAGGCTTTGTTGGTACTCCCAGCTTACACGCCTAAGGCCGATAGCGTCAAGCTACCGGCCTTAGAAAGTTTTGTAACTACTTTGCAAGCTGTGCTTTCAGTGAGTCCAGCGCTTCCTGCTCTGCCCACCGATGGCCGTAGAAACCCCACACGAACCCGTCGTCGATCTCTTCCCACGTGTCCATGTCGTCGTAGTCTTCTTCGTCCGTAGACCACGTGACGCGCTTCTCAAGGCCTACGCCCCATACGTCACCTTCGGCCCATGCGCGGACTTCTTCGAGAATGTCTTCCCGTTCGAAGGACTCGCCTACGCCCACTTCCTCACGCCAAGCTGCCGTGTCAAAGCCAACGTAACCATATTCACGGATCGTCCCGACGTTGTACGAATCAACCTTAGTAGCTCCGTGGAAGATTCGCATGTACCGTTCGAACACTTCGTACTGGTAGCCGTTGCCGTGGTACAGGTCAGACAGTACGTTGAACGCGTGAACGAACGGTTCGGCCTGATCGTTGAACGCTTCAGCCTTGACACTGCCGTAACCATTCGAGTCGATCTGAAGGACAGGAACCATACCGTAGCTTTCCGGCTTTTCGGGTGAGTCATCCAGCTTGATTACCGCGCGGTAGTCTCCGGACTGTTCTACAATCTCTTGGTACTCGCTCACTGTGTCCTCCTAGGACTGTTTGGGTTGGTAGTACAAGTCTAGGGTATCGAACCTGCTATTGCAAGTCCGATACCCTAGAAAGTTTTGTAAACTAGTCTTCGCCCTGTTCGTCCCACTTGAAGAACTCTTCTTCGAGTATCTGGTACCCTTCGAGCAATTCCTTCTCGCTGCTGTACTTGGCGACGTATACCATACCGCTGTCTACTGCCGTAACGATGAAGTGCCCAACCAGTTCGGCCCGCAGTTCCGCGGAGTCTATGACTTCCGGATTGTAGTCAAGCCATTCATCCATGATGGAAGAGAACTCTGTGTTCTCCTGCTGTACGTCTTCAGCCTTGTTGCTGATCCTCCAGAAGTATCCCGTTGGAGCTTCCGAATTGCCGTCCGACTCTTCCGCCCAATCAGACAGGCACAGGAAGTGAAGAATGTCGTCGCGAGCGGACGAGAACTTGGAAAGGGGAACGTAGCCGTGGTCTGACATGGTGGCCTCCTGAGCCTTGGTGGATCTGGTTGATCCGTTAGTAAAGACTCTACGCTATCGAACTCACGGATGCAAGTCCGATAGCGTAGAAAGTTTTGTAACTATCGGCGGTAGACCTCGATGTTCCCATCCGGCCATACGCGCCACATGTTACCGTCTTTGTCTTCGACCGCTGCAAGGCCGGTAGTGGGAGAGTAGAACTCGTCCAGTCGTTCCGGGAAGTGGTGAGCAACCATGACTTCAATGGCTTCCTGCTTGTTGTGCGTCAAGGGGAACGCGGAGAACTCATCGTCAGCAGGTCCGAATGCTGCACCGAGTGCCCAGCGCCACGCGATTTCCTCGGTGGCACCGTTGCCGAACTCGTCGCATGTGTTCCAGTCGGGGACCTTTTCAGAACCGGACTGGTCAATGTAGACCGTGACGTTCTTTCCCGGTATGAAGACCACGGACACGTTGCAGTAGTGCCGAATGAAATCCTTGGCAACGTCAAGCGGGCCAGTGTAGTAGGCCCCTTCGTCTCGGTTCTCAAGGTCTTTGATGGTGAGCATGTAAGTCACGGTAGCCTCCTAGGCTGGTTGGTTTGGTAGAACCATCGTCTCATAGGGTACGGAAGTCTGTCAACTCCCGTACCCTAGAAACTTTTGTAACTAGATGACGTCGTTGTAGTGCGTACCTTCGAGCACGGTTCCGTCTTCGTCAAGGTAGACAACCCAATCGGAAACCGTTTCGTCATTGAACGATACACGAACATTGGCACGCTCCGTGCCCTGTTCTAGTACTTCGATGGACTGGACAGCATCATTGCCACCATCTGAAAAGTAGATCTGGCAGGCTTTGAACAGTTCCATGTGTCCTCCTAGGACTTGAGTGGTTGGTAGTAAGAGCATATCCCGATACCGGATCGATTGTCAATACGGTATCGGAAGAAACTTTGACTACTTGGCCGCAGCTTCCGCGTGCCTACGCAGTGAGAAGAAAACCCGCAGCGTTGCCGTAAGCAGCTTGGCATGATCCGTCTTGCTCTGCTTGTAGTTGAAGTCCGGGAGGAAGTCCAAGCGTACCGGATGGTAGCCTGCTTCGTCCTGCCTGAATCCGTCAATCACCGCAGAGATACCGTTAGCGGTGTTGCCGGGATGGTAGGAGACGTAAGTGTCCATGGGGATCAGGCCAGCCTGCTTGGCTTCAATGGTGATCTGGTCAAGGATGGAGCGGACTTCGGTCGAACTGTAGCGAGTAGACATTTTGTTCCCCTTGTTGGTTGGTACTTCATACTCTACAGGAGTCCAGCCCCCAAAGCAACTGGACTCCGGTAGAAACTTTTGTAACTAGAACTTCGTGAGAGCGATAGCCAGCGCTTCCGCGTGCAACCCACGGACCACGGCACGGTTCTCCAGCCGGTTGATCTGGGCCGCAGTACCTTCCCACGGATCTTTCGCGTACTCTGCCCGCAGTTCTTCGGCCCGCACCAGCAGCGTTTCCTTGTCCATCACCGCTGCCACGCGCAGGTCTTCGATGGTTTCTTTGGCTTCAAGATAGGTCATGGTGTCCTCCGTTGTTGGTTGGTACCTAAAGACTATCGGCTTTTTGTTCCGGTGTCAATTCGTTCGTGAAGATCAATCCGTCGTAGAACTCTGCGTCGGTTGCAGAGACCTCGACAAGGTATCCGACGTAATACGGATCGTTGGAGAAGTGGACGCTGATCAACCACGTATTGGTTCTCGGATCGTAGTCACCAGAGGTCATAGCCAAGCTTCGACGCTCGGTGATTTTCAGGAAGTCAAGCGCACGGTTCACAGCGTCACGGTACTTGACTGCCGTAGCTAGGTCCTCGTAAAGCTCGGGATAGTACATGGCTCCTCCTCCTGTGTTGGTAAGTACAACGATACGCTACGGGACTTCCGGTGTCAACTACAGGACGATAAATTTCTTGTCCTTCAGGACGTAGCGGGTAAGTTCCTCTGATGTCTCAATGTTCTTGAACACGATCACGTAGGAGTCACCTTCTCCGAACGGAAGTGTGTGCTGGGTGACCTCCCATGCACCGGAGTCACCGTTACCTTCTACCTTGTCGCCGGTCTGGAGGTCTGAGGCTTTAACGATGTGACGCATGGTGTTCTCTCCTTGTGGTGGGCTGATACCTAAACACTATCAAACAAATACGGCCCCGTCAATGACGGAGCCGTAATAAGTTTTGTAACTACTCGTTGACTGGAGTACCAGCGAAGTCAGAGTACGTGCCGTGGAAAGGGGACTTGTAGATTTCAAACACCGTTCCCTCGGTTTCTTCGTCCCCTTCGAACTCCGGAGTGAGTTGGACCCGGTAGCCATGGAGGACGGAACCGAAGTGAGCTTCCAGAGCTTCTGCCGCAATGGAGCGGACGCCGCCTCGTGGGATGTTGCCGTAGCCGGTGACCGTAACGGCCTGCGGTGTGCCCTCATCGTCAAGGGTGAGGAAGGCTTGGATGTTCAGTGCGACTTTTTCCTTGGACTGGCTCATGGTGTCCTCCTGTGTTGGTGGGTTGGTATTCAAAGACTACAGGACTTCGCGGTCCTTGTCAAAGGTCTTCCGCAAGAACTCTTCCTGTTCGGCAGACAGGCCCACGTCGTCGCCTTCCGCATCGATTCCGCCGATGAGTATCACGTCGCCGCGCAGGTCGTTGACCGTAAAGAAGGAGTACATGTACAGAGCCATTGCCCGCAGGTTCTCGCCCAGATCCTCACGGTACAGGAACTCTTCGTTGCAGTACATGTCCATGGCAAGCATGCCGTGTTCGTTTGCCCGCAGCCGTACGGCTTCGATGTGGCCGTCAACGATCTTCTGCTTGGCGTTGAGGTTGTTGGGGATCTCGGTGAACCGCATCGGTTCAAGGATGTCTGCGGGAATGATCGCTACCGCAATGGTTTCTGCCTTCATGGTTCCTCCTGTGAGTGGTTGATGATCAAAGACTATCAGAGTTCGGGCTGCACCGCAACCAGTTCCGAACCAAGGTATTTCCATGTGTTCCCGGTCTCCTTGAGGTAGACCCAGTAGTAGCCGGTACTACCTTCTACCGAAGTGATGTGTCCGATCAGGTCGTGGGCTGGTTCGGTCGGTGTGTTGACCCGCACCGCATCATTTTCTTTCACTGGAGGATCTCCTGAATCCAGTAAGGAAGGGCGTCCACCATACGGTACCGAACGTCATAACGCTTCTTGAAGTTGTCGTCGCCTAGGTAGATGCCAGAGACCAGTATGGTGACCGGCTCCGCATCCCCTATCCACTCCATCTGGAGCTTGTCCGCACGGATCATGGTGCCTTCCTTGTAGCTGGCGGTTCGCCCCATACCGCAATCAATTACGGGACCGTCCTCAATGAGGATGGTTCGGTAGTGCCTAACTACTTCGCTGTGCTTGTCGCTTAGTACTTTCATGGTTCCTCCTGTGGTTGGCTGGTAACACAAGCTTACGGCACCGCATCTCATTTGTCAAAGACTATGAGGCACGGCACCGCAAGAAAGTTTTGTAACTATTTGGAAGCTTGGCAGGAATCGCGGGCCGTCTTGTAGCTGGCCGTATGCGTGTCCAGCGAGGCGTTCAAGACTTCGATCCGTGCTGTCACGGCATTGATGTCAGCGGCACTGCCGTACGCCGCAGCTTTGATCCCGTCCGACATAACGTCGGTCATGTCAGCGGCAACCCCGAAGATCTGTTCGGCATACTGTATGGCCTTGAGGCAGGAAGCCGGGGTTTCCTTGACGGTCTTGGTTACGATCTTCTCGACCGGCACTTCCTTGACGATCTCGACGGGTTCCGGCACCGCACTTGCTCCGGATACCCCGCCTACGAGCAGACCGGCAAGCAGCAGGCCTACCGGCAAGCCGAACCGCTTGAACTTGGAGGCCTTCTTCGGCACCTGTGGCGGCACGGCAGGTGCGTACTGGAACTGCTGGTAAGGGTCCTGCGGCTGATCTGACATGGTGTGTCCTTTCGTGGTGGGTTGGCTTGCTGATGAGGAAGACATTACATCAACCGCATCAGCAAGTCAAACACTTAGAAAGTTTTGTAACTACCGCATCGACATCGTTCTAACGGGGTACCTGTCCTCACGCCGGAAGAGTGCCTGTGAGATACCCCACCGCACGTTCTCACGCGGCACCGTATATACAGAGATCTCATATCCTGCCTCGGCAAGGTCATCCTCGTATCCGGCAAACCACTCTTCAAGCCCGTCCAGTGTGGCGAAGCAGCAGTTCTCATCGGGATAGATTCCCTGAAGCAGTGGGTCCTCGTCAGGGCTAGGGTGATCCGCACCACCATGCGTGGCATTCATAGCTGCAAGGAACGGACTGGTGGATGAGTAGGGTCCAGCACCTACGGCATCCTCAACGCGAAATACTGAGACCTTCAAAATATACCTTCCATAGTTACACGGTTGTGATTCATTTGGGGTCAAAAAGATGCCGCACCCTTCGAGGGGGCACGGCAACAGTCAGGACTCCCCAATGTCCTGCTTGTTATTCGGTTATGTGTTCCGCATTACTTCTTACGGATCGGTGACCTGACTGGCTTCGGCAAGCTTACCGCATCCTTGTCTAGGGACGGTATGACCTCCAGATCATCCAGTAGGGCGAACGCGTTACCTTCTCTGGTCCCGATCCGCACCGCACTGCACTCTGGCTGTACATCTTCTACAACGCCTTCCGTGTCCTTATAGGGACCGGCAACCACTTTGACGAAGACTCCTGCTTTCAAATCCGTTGACTTCATACCCAGATCCTACCCGGCACTACTTGGTTTATCAAGTCGGTAGTACTCAGTTTGACTTAATGGACTACCTGTGTTTTGTCCAAGATCCGCATGATCTAGGGGATTTTCTTCACACTACAGAACTCTTTATTGAAATAGTGTTGACGGTGTTAAGGCATCGGCGTAATGTTTGAGACATGGAAAGCAGCCAACAAGGGAGGCCTACCAGAGACAAACAAACCACTAACAGGAAAGAGACCCACATCATGGCACGAGCAACCAGCACCGCAACCAAGACCCGCCGCACTTCCCGCACCGCAGCCTCAGAGGCCGCAGTCGGACCCATTGCAGAACTGCTTCCGCAGGTCGAGACCGCAGTCGAAGCGGCAACAACGGAAGCGACCCCCAAGGCTACCACACGGAAGCCCCGCAAGTCAACCGCACCCGCAGTCGATCCCATGTTCTCGGACAACCCCGCAGAGAAGGTCGATCCGGAAGGTGCACCGGAACCGGAGGTCGCCGTGGAGGAAGTGCCCGACGTGCCTGAGCCGGTGAAGAAGGAACGCCGCATGAAGGTGCAGGCGGAATTCGTTCCCGGTAAGTCGGCACTGGCAACGGTCACGGCAGACGCCCTGCACGATCTCGCATTCGTCTCCACGTACAACACCATCGATGAGCAGTCCTCGTCCCCACGGCAGCACGGCTACCAGCGCGATCCGATGGCCGCACGGTTCCCCGCAATCGGTCGGTACTTCGCCCAACAGGAGGGTGACGGCATCCACACACACGCCCACCTGATCACTCCGATCATCATGTCCGTCCGCGTCTACTCCGAGAAGGAACGGGTCCGCTTCAACTTCCTGTTCGACCGGGGCGAGATCAACAAGATCCACGAAGAGTTCGGCAAGAGTGTCGTCTCCATCGTGGATGGGCAGCACCGAGCCGGTGGGTTGTTCTGGGCTTGGGAGCGGGAGGCATCCTTCAACCCGGACATCCCGATCATGCTTTACTACGGCCTGCGCTACGCCGACGAAGCAACGCTGTTCGATGACATCAACACGAACCAGCGGAAACTTCCGAAGGCTTTGATCGAAGCCACGAAGGTCCACATGGAGGCGGGAGATCCTTCCCACCAGCAGACCATCCGAGAGACCGCACGTGCGCTCGCTGAGGACGGGGACTCCCCTTGGTACGGCAAGGTCAACATGACCGGTGGTCAGGAAGAGAAGGCCAAGCCTGTCACGTACGAAGGCCTCCGCCGCGCTACCGGCAACATGATGCACGAGAAGCTCGTCGCCCGTCTGGTCCAGCGCGGGTTCACTCTCGACAAGGTTGCCAAGAAGTACTGGGAACTGGTAGCTCGGGCCTGTGCACCGGCTTGGCAGGACCGCAAGCGCCTCGTGGTCGCCGTCGATGGGGGAGACCCTACGGAAGAGACGGTCAAGTACCGGCTCAAGGATCTGGCTGGAGTTGCCTCGGTGTCCCGTCTGGGAGCGGACATCATCGGGTCGGCACTGGAGCAGTCCCGGACTGAGGAAGAGTTCTGGTCATCCGTGGCCAGCAACGTTTCCAAGCTCGGCCAGATCGACTGGGAGAAGCGGGAAGGCAATCCGTGGACCTCGGCGGGAGCAGGGTTCGCCGGGATGACCGGCCTGTACAAGATGCTTTTCGAGCTTGTGTACTTGGACAAGGCACCGGGCGTTTCGGCCACCGAGTAGTCGGCTGAGGTACCCCACCAGAAAGGCCCCGGAATCTGCAAAGGTTTCGGGGCCTTTCGGTGCGACAGATAACTGGGCTACAGCTTTTCTGACAGGTACAGTATAGCATGGAAAGAGGCCACCGGGTGCCTCTGGGGGGAAGTTTACCCGGTGACCCCTTTATCCCCAATGCGAGGGTTCCGACTCCCTCGTTAACCATCAGGCCGTTCGATCCCTGTTGGTAAGATCACAATAGCAGGTCAGCGTACCGGGCACTAGAGAATTTTGTAAGTTGACATCTGGTTATCTAGATGATAGACTGATCGGATGTCTAAAAAACAGGTACTAATCAGCACATGTGACCGCTGCCACTTTGAGGTTCAGTCTCCCTTAGTGCATGTGAAGGGGCGGTGGGCCAAGAGAGAGTTTGTACTGCCTCCGGGCTGGCTCCACGTACAGGGTGACACAGCCACTCACACGGTCTTCGAGGTTGACCTGTGTGAGGACTGCAAGGGTGTCGTGTTGGACGCGGCAGGGAGCGCTAGACGGTCCTAGTCGGCATCCGTATCTGACCAGTGGAACCCGCCAGTGGTCGTTGACGAATGCAGGTTCACATGGCCGTGCTCAAGCTCGCACTCATTGAGTCCGGGGAGCAGTCCAGCGCGTGTGAACTTGCTGGAGCAACGGCCACGGCGTAGGATCTCCGTCTGGGCTAGGGACCATGCGATGTCAAGGCCGTTGACGAAGTTCCGATGGTATGCAGCCTCTGACAGACCCTGATCTTCCAGATCACGGCAGTACATCTGCTCAACCTTGAGGCGATCTTCGATAGCCTTTAGAACATTTTGTAAGCGTTCCTCAGCCGGTAGCAGTTCGCCCTGTGGCTTGATCTGTGTGATCTGTACGCCATCTGCATCGAGCCTGCGTTGGATGGATCTGTTACCCATAGTCTATCAGCTTTCCTCTGGTTCGTCAATGACCTCTCCGAGATCGGCAAGGTCTTCTTGCTTTTGTTTGGTGTCTGCTCCCATGCGTTCGTGCATGAGGGCCAGCTTCTTGGAGATCTCATCGGCAGCGGATACGTTGCTGTTGATTTCCACGTTGACCTCAAAGCCGCCCTTGATACCAGCGCGGTCGAGTATCGATTCAGCCGCTTTCAGCTTGATTGCATCGGCACTGGAGTTCTGCGCGAGGTCAAACAGTATCTCAAACGCCTTGGGAGCGTTCTGTACCATCATCATTCGCACGGACAGGAGTGTGGCCTCTGCTTTGTTTTTTACGGAAGGGAGGGAGCCGCCATGATACATGCACATGGCAGGCGTCCCATTGAATCCTGTTCCCCTGATGCCGAACTTCTTGCAGCGCCTACCGTCGTCCTCTTCATGTGTGCATCGGAGAGCGGGAAGTTCACGCCCTGCCCTAGGCTTCCAGTTGTCTGGAACCTTCTCATAGCCTTCTGCACTCGGGAAGTTTTTGTAAGTCCCGGTGCCATCATCGATGTCTGGTGGATTGATGATATTGTAGTCGTCGTCGAATGGATTCTGCATTTTCTGCCCTATCTAAGAGTGTCTCTTCTATGAGTCATTATACACCCTTATGCATAACTATGCATCGTTACCATTTCGTTACACTTGACGTATAGCCTCAATAGTCTTTCGAACCCGACGAGCCACAACCCAACGCTCACACTTCAGCAGCGTGATTCCCAGTACAATGTATACTCCCAGTCGAAGCCAGAAGTTCACATCCGAAAACCCCCACAACGCCAGAAGAACGAATGGGACGATAAGGACCAGCATAATCAGAACGAACTGCCACTCCTGCGTCTTCTCGAACTGTGCTGTCAGGATCTCTTCGATCTGCTCCTGTGTCAT
>Ga0190272_10001792_pt1 | contig 10294 bp, 8 predicted proteins | sample Popmic504T_FD_133746 | JGI IMG/M metagenome (GOLD analysis project Ga0190272, IMG submission 133746) | Populus adjacent soil microbial communities from riparian zone of Shoshone River, Wyoming, USA - 504 T | ecosystem: Environmental > Terrestrial > Soil > Riparian zone | place: USA: Wyoming... | reverse complement strand
TTACCAATGGCAGGTTTTCCTGGTAGTTGATTTTTAATGCTAAATTTTTCTGGTCGAATAAAGAAGTTGTAGCAGAAATAGCCCTCTCAGCAACCTCCTGCATCGAAACGCTTTCCATATTCCATTCCATCTTACCTGCTTCTATTTTAGCAAGGTCCAATACTTCGTTGATCAGGTTCGTTAATCGTTCTCCTTCGGAAATAACAACATTCAGATTATCCGAGATCTGGTGAACGGTTTTTTCCGTTTTGGGGTCAGTGAAATCGATGGCCGGAAATATTTTTTCTTCCAGCCTTTTTTTAATGATCTTGGTAAATCCTAAAACAGATGTAAGAGGTGTTCTTAACTCATGGCTGACTGTAGAAAGAAAAGCACTCTTGGCTTCATTGGCTTTTTCCGCCGCTTTTCTTGCTGTTTCCGCATCCATTTTGGCAAGTTGTACTTCTTCAAAAAGTTTGGCTTTGCGTAACGCTACTCCAACTGATGCTGCGATGGTAGAAAGCAACCGAAGATCATTTTGATTAAACCGACTCTCCTCTTCTGTACTTTGTACACTTAATACACCAATCACTTCATCACCTACTGGTATAGGAACGCCGAGATAGGAAGCGGCGGGGAGGCCCACCTGCCGCACACCGATCTGAACTCTCAATTCCTGCAGGTCTTTATTGATTAATAGTGGTTCACCGGATAAAATGATTTTGGATGTTAACCCCTCACCCAAACTAATAGACTCCATGTTGTCTCCGTACTGGTAAACAAAATGAATCATTTTTGATTTTGGATCCAGTAGTGCCAGGTAGACAATGTTTGCTTTGAAAAGATCACGCATCTGGTCGCCGACCAGTTTAATCAATTCATCAGGATTTAACTGAGAAGCCAGTGCCTGGCTTACATTATTTACTGTAGTTAATTCATTTGCACGTTGTTTAGCTTCTCCCAGCAAACGGTTGGTTTCATCAAACAACCTTGCATTTTCCAAAGCCACGCTCATACTGTTGGTAAGTGTAGTCAGCAATCGCAGATCAGAGTCATTAAATGCATTTTCTTTTTCTACATTTTGCAGGCTTACCGAACCGCGCACCACGTCGCCTACAACCATAGGAACAAAGAGTGCTGATTTGGGTGGTAATCCTTTACTAACCCCGGAACCTCCATGTTTTTGGGCCGTTTCAACATAGTTTTCGTTGATAAGTAACGACTGCTTTGTTTTCAAAAGAAGTTTGTTAGCCCACATAACCGGTCGGGGATTACTGTAAAGCCGCTGACCTTTTTCAATTGCATATTGCCAGTATTCCAATTCAGCCGTTTGGTCAAAAGTGCGGATCAATACAGTTTGTGTATTGAACAGTTCACAGATCCGATTCCCAACCAGGTCATAGATAGCCTGCATATTCATTTCCCGAACTAATCCATCCTGTACACTATTGATTACAGCAAGCTCGGCTGTACGTTGCTCCGTTTCTTTCAGCAGGCGGTTGGTTTCATCAAACAACCGGGCGTTCTCCAACGCTACGCTCATACTATTTGCAAGCGTCTCCAGCAACCGTACATCAGGTTCTGTAAATGCATGTTCTTTATCTATATCCTGCAAACTGATATAGCTATTTATTTTATCTCCAATGGTGAGAGGAACAAACACCGAAGATTTTGGCGTGGCTGTACCATGAAGAACTTCGAGTCCGAATTTTTTCATCGCATCGGCTGTATCCTGGTTGATTACAATCTTTTGTTTTGTTTTTATCAAATGTTGCCTCAGCTTATCAAGTGGCCTGGGCGATGGATATGATCTTTCTCCTTTTTCAATCAGGTATTGAAAATGCTCCATACCAGCTTCGTGATCAAAAGTGGCAATTATTACAACCTGTGAATTGAAGACGTCACGTATGCGGTTACCAACCAATTCATAAATGGCCTTCATATCCATTTCTCTCACCAAAGCATCCTGTACACCATTTATTACAGCCAACTCCTCTACCCGCTGTCTTAATTGCACGGTGCGTTCCGAAACGATTTTTTCCAGCTCACGATGCTTTTTTTTCAAATGCCTGGTGCGGTTGCGAACCACTATATACACAATGGCCAGTGCAGCCACAGCGTATAATAAATAAGCCCACCAGCTTGCATACCAGGCTGGCTTTATCGTAAATGCATAAATAGATTCTTCGCTTACTTTTTGGTAAACATTTTTTGCTCTTACATGAAAATGATATTTCCCTGCCGGCAGGTTGGTATATTCTTTATAGTAGTTATTATCATATCCTGACCATGTTTCTTCAAATCCTTCCAGCCATGTTTGATAAACTGTTTTGTCCTCTTGTTCAAAGAAAGGAGCAGCATATTCAAACCTCAATGTGTTGTTTTTGAAACTGACCGTTACTTTGTTTTTATCAGCAGATACCGGATCGGGATTCAGAATGTCCTTGCCTGCAGTGACATGCCGTAATAAGGTTTTGAAAGGCAGCGTATAGTTTTTTTCCAGGGATTCATCATAACGTATTAAGCCGTCAGTGGTGCAAATCCAAACGATTCCATTTGCTTCGGGGTAAATTCCACTGAAACTCCGGTCAGCGAGTGGTAAAAAGGGAGTTTTGTCGATTCTGTATTTTCCATTGGGTTGTGGCGTAGCCAAAATAGTTTCTTTACCAAAACGTAACCATACCCTGCCGATATGATCTTCAACTATATCAAATTCGCTTATGCCTCCACCATCTGGAAAATGACCAAATGTAGTATCAGGATAAAATCTTTTTTGGGTTTCATCAAATTTTAAAAGGGAAGAATCGCCTACAAACCAACTTTCACCTTTTATATTATAAACTCCCCCTGATGCGTTTTTTAATCCGTTGGTTTCATCAAATCTTTCATAGGTAAAACGGTCAATAGCCGGTTCTCCATTTTCATTAAATGAGGGTATCACTCTATACACGGCGGCGCTTTGCGTTCCGGCCCAGATAGTTCCATCCTTAGTTTCCGAAAAGGTCCAGAACTGGTCGTCCAGCTTAGGAATATGTCCTTTAAAACGCCAGGTTTGTGTCGTCATGTCTTTGTAAAAAACGGCTACACCGAAAGTTGCTCCACCTAGCAACATGTTAGGATGGGCTTTTGAAATATATAAACCTGATAACTGGAGATCTCCTCCTATAGATGATCGGACCAGTATTGTTTTATCATTACGAATCGAAAAAAGCCCGTCATTGGGAACCAATAAAGTATTACCATCTGGTACCAGCTTAAAAGTTTGATTAGGGGGAACACCAGCAACCTCTTCAAAACGGCCGCTCTGGTTATTAAATTTTAATAAGCCATTGGTTGTTCCAATAAATAGTTTTCCTTCAAATCTTTGTATGCTCAGCGTTGCAGTGTTGATACCAGATTGATTGGTAAATTGGGTAAGCGGGGAGTTTGTTTCAACACGGGATATACCATTATCCAACGCCAGCCATAATGTGCCTTTACTGTCTGAATAAACGCTGTAGACGGACTCTTCCTGCAATCCAACATCCCTGTTTATCAACTGTAAAATTTTCCCGGCCGGGTCCAGAATAACAAGCCCTTTGCCGGTGGTGGAAAGCGCAAAATTTCCATTGGGTAGTTTTGCACCCTTATATAAAGTTGCTGCCTTTATTAACTCATCCGCCTCTGTTTTAAAGGGGCTAAAATTGGTACCATCAAAAAGAAAAAGGCCGCTGTAAAAAAGGCCTACCAGGTATTGCTTTCCGGATGTTTTGGCGGGCTGAGCAGATGGAGGAGTGTACGGCAACATTACCTGCATACGTTCCTGCCCAAGAAATTCGCTGCCGGGTATTAATTGCAAAGAATCTTTTACCAATTTCAAAAGGCCCACTCCCTGCTGATGAACAAAGTAAGTGTCATCGTAAAAAAAGGCATACATGAATTTTGTTTTTGGAATCCATGTTTTAACCTGCCTTTTCTCATTTATCCTGAAAATATATTCTCTCGACTGGAAATAAATCTCCGGGCCAACTACATAAATGGTCCAAACATCAAAAAAATTGCGGTATGATTCAGGAACGTATTGTAATAAAGATATTGCGTGTGTTTGTCCGAGACTATCCCGGGACAGGTAGCCAAAATCAGCAGCAGCGCCATAATAAACCACTCCATTTTTATCACGGGCAAGAGACCTTACTACTGGGGGAGGCGTGCCCTTAAAAAGTACTTTGCGCCATTTTACTCCGTCATATTCCAGGATGGTGGATTGCACACCAAAATACATAATTCCTTGTGTGTCCTCTATAGCGCACCAGGCCTGGGGAAGTGCTTTGAATGTTTTAGGTGTATAGTTGGTAATAAAAGGAAGTCCTTTCTCCGGATCTGGCTGCGCTTTCAACAATAGAGAAAATAGTAACCCGGCAGTCATACAGATAACTGGTAAAGAAACTTCTTGCCGCGACTTGAAAGGTTGGCTTTTTCTCATGATGATACTGCAGTTGTAAAAATTTGCTGCTTATAAGGGAGGATGAGCCTTCAATGGTGCGGGATGAACTATGCAATGACGATAACAGTCTTTAAATATAATACTTTCTCAAAAGAAGATCAATTTTAATAGCCTGTTTATACTTACGGATTTATCTATTTGATATAATCAAAATGGATAGTGAAAATACCCGGAGTAATGCCTGGTTACAGTATCGCTGGTTCCGCTCATGGGTTATGGATTTGGTTTCTGTATTATTTGCGTAAGTTTAGCAAGATTAAATTACCCCTTTATGAGAATCAACGTTTCGTTTATCATTTTACTTTTTATTCTTTGTTGCTTCAATAATTTTTCGGCTGCACAGGAAACAGTTTTATATAATCCATCTTATAAACCGGCCGTATTCACTGATCCCGCACGACTGGAAAAGGTAAAAAAATCATTTTCAGCTATTGATAGTATCTATAAAAAATTGGCAAGAGATAATCATTTTCCTGGTATTGCTTTTGGAATTGTAGTAGATGGTAAGCTGGTGCATACCGGCAACTATGGTTATACAGATATTGAAAAAAAAATCCCTGTTACATCTTCATCTTTATTCCGCATCGCTTCGATGAGCAAAAGTTTTACAGCGATGGCTATTTTAAAATTAAGAGATGAAGGCAAGCTGAATCTTGACGATCCGGCCTACCGATATGTCCCTGAATTGAAAAATCAAAAATATCCCACCGCCGATTCACCGCCGATCACCATTCGTCACTTGTTGACCCATGGCGCAGGGTTTCCGGAGGATAATCCCTGGGGAGATCGGCAACTTGCGGATACCGATAAAGAATTCATTGAGTTTTTGAAGAAGCAGATATCTTTTTCGAATCCTCCGGGTATTGCGTATGAATACAGCAACCTTGGTTTTGCTTTACTTGGAAAAATTATTACAACAGTATCCGGTAAGCGATACCAGGATTATATCCGGGAAAATATCTGGAAACCGTTAGGTATGAAAACAACTGAATGGGAGTATGGAAATATTGCGTCGGGCAAACTCGCCCATGGTTATCGCTGGCTGAATGAAAAATGGAATGAAGAAGAGTTGCTGCATGATACACCCGATGGTTCCTGGGGCGCTATGGGAAGTATGATCAGCTCTGTTGATGAATTTGCTAATTACATGGCTTTACATCTTTCGGCATGGCCACCTGATAATTCAAAAGAAACTGGTCCTGTAAAAAGAAGTTCGGTAAGAGAAATGCATCATCCCTGGCGGTTCAATGGGTTTAATGCCAATTATAAGTATCCTGGTGGAAGAACCTGCGCTATCGCATCGGCATATAGTTATGGCCTGGGCTGGACAAGTGATTGCGAAGGCAGGGTGTACATTGCGCATAGTGGCGGCTTGCCTGGTTTTGGCAGTCAATGGAGAATAATGCCCGATTATGGTATAGGTGTTGTTGCATTTGCAAATCGTACGTATGCCGGCGTAGGCGGAGCCAACCTGCAGGTATTGGATACGATCATAAAAATTGCAGGACTGAAGCCGGCACTATTGCCCGCATCGGCTATTCTTGAAAAACGAAAAAATGAACTGGTAAAATTGTTACCGGATTGGAACAATGCGGAGCAAAGCGGAATTTTTGCAGAAAACTTTTTTCCAGATTACCCCATTGATAGTTTAAAGAAACAGGCCAGGCAATTATTTGCAAAGGCCGGAAAAATCAGTTCAGTAAAAGAAGTACGAGCGGAAAATCAGTTAAGAGGTTCTTTTATTTTGGAAGGACAACAACAGGATATCCGCGTCTACTTTACACTATCACCAGAAAACCCTCCACTGATACAGGAGTACAGAATAGAAATAATACCAGGAAAATAGGATCTTAACGACCCTTCTGAATCGCGCAAATAACCCGTAACTTCAGTATAACTATTTTTCAGCAGGCGCTGTTCCCCCGCTATCCCTCTGGAACTACATACGATTTCTTTGCCCCGAACTTTCATTCATCTCTAAAAATTATTTTATGCAGGAAATCACATTGCCAAGCCCCCTTGCGATGGCTCAAAAAAACATGCGGGATTATTTAAGATCACACGATGCAAGATATGTAACCGATGATGCTGTATTTATCAATAAAGCTACCGGCGAACGCTTTGAAGGGCGGGAAGCTATCGGTAAGATGCTGCAATTTTTTTATCATATTGCCTTTGATGCACATGCCGAATTTTCCCATGTTCTTGTTACCGAAGACAGAGCCGTTGCAGAAGGTCTTTTTATTGGCAAGCATATCGGTGAGTTTGCCGGCATCCCGGCTACCGGGAAGATTGTAAGTGTTCCGCTTTGTGTTACTTACCATTTGGAAAACGGACTGATCAAAGAAGCAAGAATCTATATGATGGGTGATGTATTGATAAGGCAGTTGCAGAGCTGATAATTTTTTTTGCTGAAGCTAAGTGGATTCAATGAGGCGGAATACCTATCCTGGTGTTAAAATTATTGGCATAAACCTATTTTACAAACATTTTATATGTCCCAAAAAGACATACTGATCATCGAAAACCTTGCTGACTTTGAAAAAAAGATCAACAGGGATGATCGTCCCTATGATATCAACATGATGGTGATGCCGGGAACACTGGAGGATAAGCATAAAGATGTTGATCCTGAAAAAGGTATCAGGGCACTGCGCCGCCAGTTTCATTTGATTTATATTTTATTGGGAGGTGTACACGATGTGCACCTCGGAGCTGATTACCGGTGGCTGAAACCTAATGACCTTGTGATTGTGCCGGAGAATTTTTTATACGCTTCAACCAATGTTCGTCAATGTGTTGGCTATTGCATGCATTTTAAAACGGAATTTGTTCAACCTTTACTGAAAGGCCCGCTTTCACAAGAGTTTCCTTATTTCGGGTCCGATGCAGAACATATCATTAACGTAACAACAGAAGAAAGCGAATTGATACAGCAATCCTTCAAAGATATTATTGCAGAGTATGAACGGTTCTCTCATGAGAAGGACTATGTTCTTCGTAACTACATTCATATTTTACTACTGCGCATACGTGAAATATACCGGCCGCATGTAAAAAAAATGAATGAATCGGTTACAAGATCAGGCCGTATCGCCAATGAGTTTAAACATTTGGTAGAAAAGAATTTTATTACCGTGCGGGAAGTACAACAATACGCAGCCCTGCTTCACGTAACACCAAAACATTTAGCCGACGTTGTAAAGCTAAATACAGGGAAATCTCCCCGGGAATGTATCAATGATATGTTGTTGCTGGAAGCAAAAGTTCTTATAGGGTCAACCGATAAAACGATAACACAAATTTCTCACGATCTCAATTTTGAAGATCAATCTCATTTCAGCCATTTTATAAAACAGCATACCGGCTGTTCTCCACTGGAACTTCGCAAAAAACTCTGATCCATACATATAGTCCCGACGTTAGTACAAGGAAACTGCCTTCTTTCCTCCGCATCTTTACAGGACTGATTCCGGAATGAAATAAACTATTGTTCACTATAAAATTATTACAATGAAAACGGGTTTATGTTTATTATTAATTGCTGTTACAACAGTATTATTATCTCACCATCCTGGCCAACAACGAAATAGTTTTCCCTGGGATACTGCGGAATTAAAAAGTTTTGGCAAACCAGATGAGGTCCGGGAGTTTCCTAAGGGCCGTGTTGAATTAGTTAACATTGGCGGCGCCAGCATAGGTCGTGCAACCTTTCAACCGGGTTGGAAATGGTCAACTTCGGTGCAACCGTTAGTAAAAACAAAAAGTTGCGAAGCTCCGCATTTTCAATACCATGTTGCCGGCAGGCTGATGGTAAAGATGGATGACGGAACTATAGTGGAATGTAAGCCAGGGGATGTTTCATTGCTTCCTCATGGGCATGATGCATGGGTAGTAGGCGATGAACCGGCTGTTGTGGTTGATTTCCAGGGGATGGTTGACTATGCGGCAAAGAGATAGGAAATAATTTATCATTTTAAAGACGCACTATTATGTATATCGTACGTGATATTTTTCACCTTCGTTATGGAGCCTATAAAGAAGCCAGGGCCCTGCTGGATGAGGCGTATGGCAAAGGCATATTACCAGAGGCTAAGTCATCAAGGATACTATCAGACTTTACAGGAGATGCGTATCGTCTTGTCTTTGAAGAGGGGTATGATACGCTGATGGAATATGAAAAGGCACTTGGAGAAAGTATGGGAAAGGCAAGCTGGAAAAAATGGTATGAGAAATTCAGGCAACATGTTAATAGTTCTCACCGGGAGATATTAAAACAGGTCATGTAATGCAAAAGGTCTGTAAGAGCAGAGACTTACGGACCTTTATTCTTTGTTTATCAATAATAAAAAGGCATAGTATTTTTTAGTAAAAAGAGATACTGATAAGAATAAAAGAAAATTGTAACTTTAAAAGAGCTCTTTATTTTTTACTTAAAACTTTGCTGTATGGACCTCCTGCATCGCCTTCAATTCTGGGGTGATAGGCATCATCCCAAATGGATGGACATTATACGTATTGCTTTGGGTATATTTCTTGTTTACAAAGCAATTGACTTTCTCAACAACATGAGTGACCTGGTCACCTTAATGTCTCAATCCACATCTTTCGGATCCTTCGCTTATGTACTGGCCGGGCACTATGCCGTGTTTGCCCATTTACTCGGTGGTATCTTATTAATCTTTGGTGTTTTAACCCGTTTCGCCTGCATTATTCAAATACCGGTAATGCTTGGGGCTATTTTCTTTGTAAGCTCCAATGAAGAAATGTTAAGGCCTTACTCTGAATTATTTCTTTCCATTATCGTATTGCTGCTATTAATTTATTTTTTGATTGCAGGTAACGGGCCATTGTCCGTTAATATGGATGAGCCCGAAAAAGTAAACAAGAATCCTGGTTAAGCTATCGATCAAAATGGTTTTTTTTGATTGCTGTGCGCAGGGCCGTATAAAGCCTTACCTGCACGGCTACCATTGTGTTTTTCATTTTCTACGGTCAGTATACCGTTGACGATCACATAATGAAACCCTTTGGAGTAAGCATGCGGCTTTTCAAAAGTTGAAATATCTTTTACTTCATTTTCATTAAAGATCACGATATCGGCTGCATAACCTTCCCGCAATAGTCCGCGGTCATGCAATTGAAATTTCTGCGCAGGCAAAGAAGTCATTCTGCGTATCGCTTCTTCCAGGGAGATGACCTTTTCATCCCGTACATATTTGCTCAGTACTCTTGCATTGGTACCATATCCCCGCGGGTGCGGCATTCCTGAGTTTAATACACGGATACTTGCATCACTGGCAAACATGTTGAATGGATATTGCATAATACGTTTTACGTCCTCTTCGCTCATACCATGAAATATAGCACTAGCTCCTCCATTGATCATAATATCAATAACTGTTTCCGCTTCTTCTTTTGCTTTGTGTTTTCTTCCTTTCATTAAATTAATCTCTTCAATGCTTTTACCGTTATAGGAAGTATCCGGCCTGTAAAAAGCTACCACTGCATAACTGAAATGTTTTAATTTTCTTTTTTTCAGCTTACGCAACATTTCACTGATCGCATATTTTTTTACATCCGCCCTTTCTAATCTTGCCTTTATAGAATCCTGTCCATCAGCTAAAATTTCATCAGGGATCAATGTACTGATAGAGGTACTGCTGGCGGTATAAGGATACTGATCAATGGTCACTTCAACTCCTTCTTCCCTTGCTTTTTTTATCAGGGCCACGGTTTCTTTACTTCGCCCCCAGTTTTGCTGACCACTCAGTTTAAAGTGAGATATTTCCACAGGAATTTTTGCTTCCCGGCCGATTGTTAAGGCTTCTT
>Ga0190272_10001791_pt1 | contig 10299 bp, 10 predicted proteins | sample Popmic504T_FD_133746 | JGI IMG/M metagenome (GOLD analysis project Ga0190272, IMG submission 133746) | Populus adjacent soil microbial communities from riparian zone of Shoshone River, Wyoming, USA - 504 T | ecosystem: Environmental > Terrestrial > Soil > Riparian zone | place: USA: Wyoming... | reverse complement strand
TCAATGCCTACGACGTGGTCCGCACCTTCCTTGAGACCGCCACGCTCAACTCGGCGACCAGTGAGGCCGAGCTTGATGCTGCGTTGGACGACCTTGTTGACGCAAGCGTCGCCTTTCTGCCGTGGCTCCTGTACTCAACGCTCCTCGCCTTCGCGTCGATCGTCTTTGTAGACGCTGGAATCAGTTTCGTCACCTCGCGGGCGGTACTCGGAAAATCCACCTCCGCCGGGGCCGCGGTATGCGCCCTCGCGAAGCGGACGATTCCCCTCGCCGGACTTGCACTTCTCATGTCTTTGTCGATTCTCGCCGGGTACATCCTGTGTGTGCTCCCCGGCCTCATTCTCAGTTTGATGCTTTTTGCTGCGCCTTCGATATCAGTCCTGGAGGATGCATCTGTCGGTAGTTCCTACAGAAGGTCGCTGCGGCTCACCGCCAAGTCTTTCTGGCGGGTGATCGGCATCTTGTTGTTGGTTCAGTTGTTGTTTGGCATCGCGATGCAAGTCGTGAGTTCCCCTTTCTCGTTCCTCGCCGGTTTTGGCCCGCTGGGGGCCGCTTCTTCGTCCGAGCTCGGCGACTTTCCGATCGCGTTGCTCATCGCCAGCTACCTAGGGGTATGGCTGTTCAGCTTGCTCTGCTACCCGCTGGTGTCGGTCGGCAAGACCCTGCTCTACATCGACCAGCGCATGCGGCACGAAGCGCTCGCGAACGCGCTGATAGCCAGCAGTCGGTCGAGCTCAGGTACCCGGTAGGGCCTAGGTGCCAAGCAGGAGAAAGAAAACGCCGATCGAGTTCACGATGCAGTGAGCCAGCATCGAGGCGGCTAGACCTGCGTAGTGACGAACCACGCCGAGGACAAACCCAGCCGCTATCAGCGCCACAACGCGTTGCGGCTCAAAGTGGAAGAGACCGAACGCGACGCCCGAGATGGCAGTGGCAATCCAAGGCGACCAACCACGTTTCACGATCGCACCCCAGAGCAATCCTCGGAACGAGATCTCTTCAACGAAGGGGGCGCCGATCGCGATGAAGACCAAGAAGATGGCGTAAGCCAACGTCACTTCTGACATCCCGCTGACGACTTCGGCGGCGGCGGAATCTACCTCTTCGCCGAGAATCAGGGACGAGATTAAGGTGAGCACAAGAAGCACGATGAACGTGGCGATGCCACCGACAGCGCCGACCCACCAAGCGCGACCGTCCACCACGAAACCGAACGCGGCACGCCACCCGTCGCCCTTCCATCGGCCCACAATCAGTGGCCAGGCGGCTAGTCCCGCCATCGCCACTCCCTGCGAGATCACCAGGATCCAGGCAACCGCCGGGACGTTGTAGTCGAGACCCGCTCCGTCGAACACTTCTGGGTTGATGAGTGCGCCGACCACGACGATGACCACTCCGGCAACCAAAGCCCCGACAATGAACAGTGTCATCCAGCCGATGTCGGGCAGACCCCAACTGCCTCTCGGGGGCGCAACAACACTCGAACGTGACGCGCCAGCGCCGCCGCCCTCTGCCTGGGCCTGCCGAAACACGACGTGCGATGTCCACCCGTGACCATCGAACCAGCGCTGCGAGTTGGGGTCGTGCGGGTCTGGGTACCAGCCAGCCGGTGGGTGTGTGTGAGTGGTCACCCGGCAAGCCTGCCAGGCTCCGGGCCATGCACGGCACCAGACTCACCCGGTCGGCTCACCCGGGTTTCACCACGCGGATGTTGAAGTCGGGTGAGCCGACGTGGCTCATCAGCTGCAGCCAGAGCGGGAGATACATCTCCGTGGCTCGGGCTGCTTCAATGCCGCCGAGATCAATCACGGAGTCGCCGGTCCATCCAAAATCCGCAAGAAGAGCGATAACCGCTTGCTTGGCGGCGGCGTCGTTCCCGGCCACAAAAATATTGTGTTGACCAGGAACTCTCGTCGGGTCAACCATGATGTCGGCATTAACCGTGTTCAGGCTTTTGACCACCAACGCGTCGGGAAGGGCACGTTGGATCTGCTCTCCCAGACTGTCGGTGTTTGCTACCGAGAGCGAGGGTGGGAATCCCCCAGAGAAGTCCAGCGGGTTCGTGACGTCGACCAACACCTTGCCGGTGACCGCCTCACTTGGGATCGAGTTCAGGGCGTCGAGGGCGTGCACGCCGGGAAGACAGATGAACACACGTTCACCAAAGTCGGCGGCAGCAGCGAACGTCGAAGCCGTTGCTCCGCTCCCAGCCCGCTGGGCCCATTCTTGTCCTGCCTGGCTCGCCGCGGTGCGAGATCCCAGACACACCTGATGACCAAGTTGCATGAGTTTGGCGCCGATGGATTGCCCAACGCTGCCGGTCCCCAGGACGGCGTACTTCATGGTGGTCAGTAGCGGTAGTGATCGGGCTTGTATGGGCCCTCGACGGGAATCCCTAGATACTGAGACTGTTCGTGGGTGAGTTCGGTGAGGCGGATACCCAGCGCGTCCAAATGCAGTCGGGCAACCTTTTCATCGAGGTGCTTCGGCAGGGTGTAGACACCCACGGGGTAGCTCGCCGTTTTGGTAAACAACTCGATCTGCGCAATGGTCTGGTTCGCAAACGAGTTGGACATGACGAAACTGGGATGCCCTGTGGCGTTTCCAAGGTTCAGCAGACGCCCTTCGCTCAACACAATCACTGCATGCCCGTCGTCGAAGTGCCAGACGTCGACCTGCGGCTTGATGTTCTCGCGTCGGGCTCCCGAGGTCGCGGCGAGCCCAGCAATATCGATTTCATTGTCGAAGTGACCGATGTTGCCGACGATGGCTTGATGTTTCATGTTCGCCATGTCACTGGCCTTGATGACATCTTTGTTTCCGGTTGCGGTGATGAAGATGTCGGCCGTGGAGATGACATCTTCCAGACGGACCACCTGGTAGCCATCCATCGCTGCTTGCAAGGCGCAGATGGGATCGATTTCGGTAATGCATACACGCGCACCCTGCCCACGCAACGACTCGGCTGACCCCTTGCCGACGTCGCCATACCCAAAGACGACCGCGGTCTTGCCCCCAATGAGGGTGTCGGTGGCTCGGTTGATTCCATCGATCAGTGAGTGACGGCACCCGTACTTGTTGTCAAACTTGCTCTTGGTGACCGAGTCGTTGACGTTGATCGCGGGAAAGAGCAACTCGCCCTGCTCCAACATCTGATAGAGCCGGTGAACACCCGTGGTGGTCTCTTCGGTGACGCCCTTGATGCTGCCAGCGATCTCGGTCCACTTGTTGGGTGTTGTTGCCAGTGATCGGTTGAGCAAGCCCAGCACGACTTCAAACTCTTCTGAGTCGGCGGTGCTTGGGTCCGGGGCCACTCCGGCCTTTTCGAACTCCACGCCTTTATGAACGAGCAGCGTCGCGTCCCCGCCGTCGTCGAGAATCATGTTGGGGGCTTCGCCGGGCCAGGTGAGTGCCTGCTCGGTGCACCACCAATACTCCTCAAGGGTCTCGCCCTTCCACGCGTAGACGGGCACGCCCTGGGGTGAGTCCGGGCTGCCGTCGGGACCAACCGCGATCGCGGCAGCGGCATGGTCTTGGGTGGAAAAGATGTTGCAGCTGGCCCACCGAACATCGGCGCCAAGTGCGGTCAAGGTTTCGATCAACACGGCCGTTTGGACGGTCATGTGCAATGAGCCAGTCACGCGTGCGCCCGCGAGTGGTGCGGCGTCGGCATACTCGCGCCGGATGGCCATCAGCCCCGGCATCTCGTGTTCGGCCAGCCGGATCTCTTTGCGGCCGAACTCGGCCAGCGAGAGGTCAGCGACCTTGAAATCAATGCTGGGGCGCAGCACCGGCTGCTCGGAGTTAGCGATGGTTGAAGTCACCCACCCAGACTACCTAGCCATCGGTGACGGGGCGCGGCGGCCGCCCGCCGTCTGAGGGTGACTTGCCGCTTTCGAAGACCGCGGGCTCCAGATAGATCAGGCAATCAACCGTGACGGCCGCTCTGATGCGCGCTTCCGCAGCATCGATCCACCTGCTGACCTCGGCGCCTGTGGCACCCGGCGTCGTCGCGACCTTGGCTGCCACAAGGAGCTCGTCCGGGCCGACGTACAGCGTCTTCATGTGAATGACGCGGTTGATGTCGTCGCCAGCTTCGATCGCCATCTGGATCGAGCGCACATCGACCGGATTGGCACCCTCACCGACAAGCAGGCTCTTGGTCTCAACGCCGAGGATGAAGGCGATCACGACGAGCAGCACTCCGATCGTGATCGTGCCTATGCCGTCCCACAACGCATTGCCGGTGATACCCGCTGTCGATACGGCGATAAGCGCGAGCACCAGTCCGAAGAGGGCCGCGATGTCTTCCAGCAACACGACCGGAAGTTCTGGTGCTTTCGCGCGCCGGACGAACTGGACCCAGCTCTGGCGTCCCCGAACTCGGTTGGATTCGACGACCGCAGTGCGCAGCGAGAATGACTCCATGACGATGGCGACCAGCAGCACAACGATGGGAACCGCGATGTTGGTGATGGGCTCGGGGTGCTGGATTTTGTGCACGCCCTCGTAAATCGAGAACATTCCACCGACAGAGAACAAGACGATGGAAACAACGAATGCGTAGACGTACCGCTCGCGGCCATAACCGAACGGGTGCTCAGGGGTCGCTTCGCGACGTGCTCGCCGGCCGCCAATCAAAAGCAGGACCTGGTTGCCCGCGTCCGCCAGCGAATGGACCGATTCGGCGAGCATCGACGAGGAGCCAGAGATGAGGTAGGCAATGAACTTGGTGATGGCAATCCCCAAGTTGGCAAACAGAGCAGCAATAATCGCCCGCGTACCGCCCTCGGTGCTCATAAGTCGATCCCCCACTCCGGTTCAGGATGTCGTGGTAGCAAGTCTGTCCTTGAGAATTTGAATGGGCCGTATCGGCGTGGGGTCGACGCCACGCAACAACCCTAGGTACACGCTCGCATAGTCACCGATGGCGCACAAAGAGGCCATGCGCTCCAGCGGGTGTGCGCCTTCGGCGTGAATTCTGCTCACTGGCACCTGCGACTCAGCAGCCAGGCGTGCTGCTTCGTCGGCCGCGCGAGCCACAAGGGGATGTTCGTTGCTATCGCGCATCAAGACCAGTCGAATCGGAACACCCGAGACGTTGGGTGACTCAAAAGTGACGACCTGGTTGTGCAGTGCTTCCGGCAGTACACCATTGATGGCTGGGTACTTGGCATTCTCGGCCAACTGGCAGAGCAACCGGTAGGCCGCGATCCCAGCGAGGTCACTGGTGCCCCAAATCATGGGGAAGGTGCCGTCGAGTTCGAGCGCAAGTTGCTTGGCAGGGTTGTCAGATGTCGGGACACCCAGACCACACGTGGTTGCGAGTTCGTCGAGGAGGTCGGCGACCACCGCCAGTTCGTCAGCAGCGGCGTCCAAAATGCCGATGTCGTGGGCGGCCACCAGGAGCGGCACCGAAAGGGCCCACAAATTGGCGCGTGGAGGTCGACCCGACGACACCCGCACCCACGGCACCTGCGATGACTCAGCGAGTTCGGCGAGTGGGGAGTTGGGTGCTGCCACGATCACTAGCCGAGCACCACGTTGCAGTGCTTCCCGCGCACCGGCGAGGGTCTCGGCCGTACGACCTGAGCTCGACACTGCGAGCACGAGGTCGTCTGGTCCCACCCAGGCCGGCAGTCCCCAGCCTCTAACGCGCTCGACGGGCACCGGACACTCTGGCCCGGCCGCGGCCTGCAGGACATGGCCCGCGATCCCGGAACCGCCCATCCCCGTGACCACCACGGCCCGCGGTCGGCCTCGGTGCTTCACCTGACCCAGGGCAGACTCACCGCAGTCCACCAAGGCTTGCCGAACTTGGCTTCCGGCGCTGCCGACTTCTTGCAACATGTCCCCGGGGTCACGCTCGGAAAGGGCGTCGGGATCGTCGAGCAGTAGACGAGCCGCCTGACCATCACCGTTCGGCACTGCGCGCCTCATCAATGAGCATCACCGGAATGCCATCCTTGACGGGATAAATCAATCCGCACTCGGGATTAGTGCAAGCGAGTTCGTGCCCGTCGCTGGTTTCCCGGATAGTTGTTCCCCGGATAGTTGTTCCCCGGATAGTTGCTCCCCGGATAGTTATTTCCCGAATACCTGTGTGGCATTGAGGGCAGACCAAGAGGTCGAGCAATGTTTGATCGACTCTCACGGCCGCTCCTGCCGAATTTGTGCAAGGACTTCATCGCGCAGCGACTGCATCTGCGCTGAGGTACCAGCCTCGACGTTCAGGCGCAACAGCGGTTCGGTATTGCTTGCCCGCACGTTGAACCACCAGGCGTCACCCCAGACGGTGAGACCATCGAGCTCATCGGTCTCCACGTTGGGGCGAGCACTCCAACTCTCGCGGATTCGATCGATGGCGCGCGCTTGGTCGCGAACCGTGGAGTTGACTTCCCCACTTGCCGCATAGCGGTTGTACGCGTCAAGCAACGCCGAAAGCGGACTGCTGCTAGCGCCCAACTCTGCCAGGGTGTGCATGGCTGCGAGCATCCCCGAGTCGGCACGCCAGAAATCCCGGAAATAGAAGTGCCCGGAGTGTTCGCCACCGAAAATCGCTCCGGTCTCGGCCATCACCTGCTTGATGTACGAATGCCCAACTCTTGTCCGTACCGGAGTGCCGCCCAATTCGGTGACAACTTCAGGCACGGTTGCGCTCGTGATGAGGTTGTGAATGATCGTGCCGCCTGGTTCGCGCTTTAACTCCCGAGCAGCGATGAGGGCAGTGAGCACACTGGGCGAAACCAGTCCGCCCTGCTCGTCGACGACGAAGCAGCGGTCGGCGTCCCCATCGAACGCCAGCCCGATGTCGGCACTTTCCCGAACGACCGCTGCTTGTAGATCCTTCAGGTTCTCTGGCTCGATCGGGTTGGCCTCATGATTGGGAAACGTGCCGTCGAGTTCGAAGTACATCTCGACCAGTTCGATGGGCAGACCGTCAAAAACCGCGGGCGTCGTGAGGCCCGCCATCCCGTTGCCAGCGTCGGCGACCACCTTCAACGGGCGTATCTCGGAGAGGTCCACAAGGCTGCGGAGGTGCTGTGCGTACTTCTGCAACATGTCGACGTGGTCGATCTCGCCCTGAGCGGCTACGGGCGAGGCAGGAGCCGAGGGCAACTTCGTGGCCGCGTCGACTGACTCGGCGATCTGCCGAAGCCCCGATTCCTGTCCCACCGGCGCCGCACCCGCGCGGCATAACTTAATGCCGTTGTACTGGGCAGGGTTGTGGCTAGCAGTGAACATTGCCCCCGGCGCATCCAGCGAACCGGAAGCAAAGTAGAGCTCGTCAGTACTTGCGAGGCCAATCATCGTGACGTTCGCCCCAGCGGCCGCCGCACCCTTGGCAAAGGCATCCGCGAGCAGCGGCGATGAGGGTCGCATGTCGTGGCCGACTACGAGCCCCACTTGGTCGGCGCGCTCTTCTGCGCGGACCAAGTCGACGAATGCCGCACCGACCCGGGCGGCCACCGACTCGTTGAGTTGGTCAGGAACGACGCCCCGAATGTCGTAGGCCTTGAAGATCGTGCCGAGATCAGTGCTCACGGGGCGTGAGCCTATCGGCGCGGCGAGCGCCGCCCATCCCCCCGGCAGGGGGCGCTAAACCTTGCGGGTTTTGTTCAACACGTGGTCGACACCGAGTTCGACGGGATCAGTTCCGGTCGCATCCCGCCAGGTCTTGTGCTCACAGCGATGGCACGACGTGAAGTCCACGGGCGTCCCATCGGTCAAGGTCATGGCCAACGAAGTGACGCGTTCGCTGCCACAGGCTGCACACGTGGCTTCACCACGGGCACCGTGTTGGGTCAAAGAACCGAGGGGGACGTTGAGGGCAGGTGAGGAGCTGCGCGGCATGACGGGTCCTTTTGTCTAGATGAAGTGCCAGATGAAGTGCTACGAGGTGTTGCCTTGACCCATCGGCAGTCAACGACCGGGACATTAAATTTAGGGCGTTTCTTCCTATTTACCCTTTATCACCTATATCGGACAAAAGGGGCGGGTGATCGCCACCTACACCGGCTCGTCTACGGCTTCCGAGGCATATTGATCAAGCGAATCAGTCAGCGGAGGCAGGACCCGCAGGTGGCCGCGTCGGCCCGTCTCGGGCCCGAGAACGCCAGCGGAATCAACGTGGCGGGCCGCCACCGGTCGCGCCGCCTCCCGGACAGCGTTGGCAAGTGCCTCAAGATCATCGCTGCTCGGACCCAGCGCGTCGGGGTCGGGAGCCAAGCGGACGATCTCCCATCCGCGCGGGGCGGTGAGCCGCTCGCCATGAACCTCACACAGGTCGTAGCAGTGGGGTTCGGCGTAGGTGGCCAGCGGCCCCAGCACGGCCGTGGAGTCGGCGTACACATAGGTCAGCGTCTGCACCGCGGAGCGGTTACAGGCCGTGCGCGAACAACGCCGCATAGGACTCACGCTGCGTGACGGTACCCGCCGGGTGTGAACATTCGCGGCATTAACGGTTGAACGCGATCACGTGTCGCCCCAGCCATGTCACCGCTGCCATAAGGTCATTCGTGTGCGGCGTCGACGAGATCGACATGAGCGTGGGATGCGCGGTCCCCTCGCACCCTCCGGGGGACCAACCCAGCCGAGTCGTTCCGACATCTTTGACGACATTGTCTTAAGTGCCATCGAACGACTTGAGGAATGGCTCCCCGACGAGATTGACAGCATCGAGTTCCAGGTGGCTGACGTTCCGCCACCGGAAGATCTGCTGACCGCCTGGGAAGGACGTCGGGTGCCGCTTGCGGGGGCACGCGGTGGGCAGATCCCGCACATCGTCTTCTACCGTCGCCCGATCGAACTGCGCGCGGAAACGGATGAGGACATCATCAACGTGGTGCAGCAGGTGCTCGCGGAACAGGTCGCCGACCTGCTGCATGTTCACCCCGAGGACATCGACCCGGAGTATCCGAGCTAGCGCAGCGTCCCTCTACTTCCCAATACTTCCCAAAACTCCAAAACTACTGACCAAACTGTCTAATCAACCGTGCCAGCAACAACGTCAGGAACCGTCACCGGCACCACGGCGGTGAGTCGGGCGGTACGTAGCGGGAACGACGTCACGAGCGGGCCACGTGGGCCTTCCTCATCGAGCATTCGCACGGCATAAACGGGGCCGGAGCCTGTTTCGGGAACGACGACTAGTCCAAAGCGCTTCAGATCCTTGGGTTCGACAGTTAAGACTTGCGTTGACCCGCCGGGAATCTGGACGGTCTCCACGGGAATGGTGGTGGTCCCGGCGAAGGCGCTCACCGATACCTGCGCGCTCTCTTGCGGTGCGCTGATGATGAGCCGGGTCACCAGGTCCTTCGTCGTTCGGTTGTCGGGCACCACGGCGGGGCCGTCGAGAGGCTGACTTGCGGCCAGAAACAACAGGTCACCAAAGATGTCCGGGTCTTCCAGGGTCACCCGGGCTCCCGCAGTGATGGGCGCGTCTGACTCCAGCACAATGGCCGCCGGCTCGCCGCGAAATGCGTTGGTCATGTCGACGGACTCCATGCCCCCCGCCGGAACATCGACAACGTCCACTCCCTCGGGGACAAACGAGCCTTCAGGGGTCACCACACTCACCCGAACGACCGCGGCCTCGTCCGGAGCCACCACATCAAGTTGAACCGTGAGCGAACGCCCTTGATTGACGGCCGGAACTCCGGGAACAACCACTGAAGTGGAGGGCGCCTCGGCCCGGGCTATCCAATCAGTGCCCAACGGCTCGAAACCGAACACGTCGGTCTCGATAACAGCAGCCGATAGTCGCCCTACACGAACTTCCACATTCAGCGCCAGCACCGCTTCACCGGGAACCAACTGGTCAAGCTCCAGCTCAACGCTTCCCCTTTCGGGAACTTGCACACCACGAGCGTTGGGGACATCAAGCGGTCCGCGTTTCCCATAGAACCCCACGTCGACAGTTGCCACCGCAGATTCCGGATTCGTGAGCACCAGCACGGCACTTTCGCCGACATCTGACGCTGCACCAACAAACCAGAAATCGTTTCCGGTCGGCAAACATTGTGTGCTGGCCAAACCTCGCCCGCGGCCGTCAACAGTTCGCTCAGTCTGTGTGACCGAGAAGCCAGGCGCCAGCGAACCTTCCGCCGAACCGGTCACCGAATCTCGTTCTCCGTTGCGCCCCACATACGAACCGCGGTCCCCGGGAGCCGTCAGGGAGATGAGCGCCTTGTCTTTCGACTCGTCTTCAGTGAGCGTGCGCACCACTCCACGACCCGACGCATCCGGGTCGACACCTTCAACCTCAGGCGGGGTGGCAGCGGCAACCTCGGACTCGGT
>Ga0190272_10001790_pt1 | contig 10300 bp, 8 predicted proteins | sample Popmic504T_FD_133746 | JGI IMG/M metagenome (GOLD analysis project Ga0190272, IMG submission 133746) | Populus adjacent soil microbial communities from riparian zone of Shoshone River, Wyoming, USA - 504 T | ecosystem: Environmental > Terrestrial > Soil > Riparian zone | place: USA: Wyoming... | reverse complement strand
TTCGCGGGCGGATACGGCACATGACGGGTGTGTTTATGCCGACGCCAGAGATTATCGCCTGGCCTTTTGTCAGTGCGGGCAGCTCGGCGAGCATTGCCCGGCCGGCCCCTTCGACGGATTGGGCGACGGTTTGCTGGTCGATCGGGTTAACGATCCGCATGATGATCTGCGTCATGCATTGCGAGAGCACGTCCTGGTCGAGCTTGCCGGGCCGCTGTGTGATCAGCCCGATACCGACACCGAATTTGCGCCCCTCGGAGAGGATCTGCTTCAAAATGTTGGTCGAGACCACGCTCGCGCCCGCCGGGGCGAAGCGGTGCGCCTCTTCGAGCAGCGCGAAGACCGGGTAATTTAAGAAATTCTCGCCGGTTGTGGCCTCGCTACGGACGGTCATCATCCGCGCCTTGTTGGCCCGGCGGAGCAGCGTCCCGACGATCACCTGCTGCTCATGCTGCTCGATATCCGATAACTGGAGGATGGTACAGCGGCCGGGGCGGAAAAGGTCCTGGAGCTCGATATGCTCGTGGGTGTGAAAGATGCCGTCGGGGCGGTCGAAACGAGAATCGAGCCGCCAAAGCAGCCCCTGGATCGATGAGACATTGCCGCCGTCACCTGCATTAGCATCGTCTTTGCCGTACTGCTGCTTTACTACAAAATCGCGTAGGTCGTGATAACTATACAGATATTCCCGTTTGCCCTGGATCTTCAGATCTTCATTCAGCGCGCGGAAAGCCTGTGAAAGGAAGTGAAGCATCTTGTCCGACGTTCCCTCGGGCAGAAGATATTTCACATCGGCCTCGGTGAGGGTGGAAAAACGCACCTTTATCTTGTCCGGCGTAAAGATCTTTACCTCGGGGCGGTAGCCGTCGGCGTCGGCAAACTGCGGGTCGCCCTGGATCGAGGTCATCGTGTGGTATTCGGCGTGTGGGTCGACGATCAGCACGGCTGCGCGGTTATAGGGGCGCATCAGCTCTTCCATCAGCACACCGGCGGTATAGGATTTACCCGAGCCGGTCGAGGCGAGAATGGCCAGGTGGGTCGAGACGACGTCCTTGACCGACAAAACGACCGGCACCTCGTTCACCCCGCGCGTGAGCAGGCTGCCGATATGCGCCGAACCGGTCTCGGCCATCCGCCGGGGGCTAAGCATCTCGGAGAGCGTCTCGGAGGATGCCAGGTGGATCGGGTCACCGGGATTCGGGGGGATGCGCGGGTTGACGAAATCCTTTAGCGTTTCGCTAAAATAGCCGACCGTCTCGACCGTTATCTCGTAAATTTCAAGCGCGTCGCCTTCGAGCCCGATCAGCGAGGAGACCGATGACGGCGGTGTGTTGGGGTCGGCAAAAAATGCGTCCGGGAGATTTCTGACGAGCCTGCGCTCCTTGATAGTACCGACGATCCGGCGCGTCGCGTCACCATCCGTCGCGGTGTAATAGACGAATTCACCGATCCGCGTCCGCTTATTGTCGCGGGTGATAAAAAGGTACTCGTGCGGGAGGGCGCCCGGGCCTTTTACGGTGCCGGTCAGGATATCTGCTGTTTCGGTCATAAGATCAGGAAAATATTGAGTGTTATTCGTGAGAAGTATATCATGAAAAGATACGCGTATCCGGGAACAAAACCGTTTCGGCGGTGTCTAAAAAGGTAAGGGTCCCGTGGAGGTGAAATGATGGAACGCTACTGGTCGAGATTGAGGATGCCATGGCTTTTTGTAAGCCTTCTTTGTCTTATCGCGCCCGTCTTTCTTCCATCCGCTCCTTATCCGCGCGACTTTCTTGACGATGCCATGGGTACGGCAACGGTTATCATGTTTGTCCTCTCCTTTCCTATCAGCCTCCTGGCGACACCGGTTATTTTTTTCGTTGGAATTGGTTTAGGGCTCAGGCCGTACTCGATCCAGGCAGCGTATATGAATCTTTTTCTTCTATTTGCGCTCGGTGCTATCCAGTGGTTCTGGATAATCCCGCGCGTCAACCGGAAGGATAACGGGGATTTGCAGATACTGGACCTCCACGCCCCTGCAACCCCGGCCGCCCTCGGCGAGGCACATTTGGGTACAGATTTCCCCTTTTTCGATAGAGAATCGAGAACACCGGTCGAACGCGTGATCGACGATTATTCCGAAAAGTTGTAGCGCCAGCTTCCAGCTGGCTGTCCTGAGGGCATCCTGCCCTCAGTTTTTGCGATTACAAGTGGCGGCAAGATGCCGCCACGACAGCCGCCAGGATGGCGGCGCTACATCGTGACCGCCTTTCTTACAGCCCTCCAAATTTTTTATACAAAGTCTTGGATTTATACAATCCGGCTTGCGTCCGTACAATACACCCCCGCGAAAGTAAGGTAAATTAGCCTCAATATGATAGACGACATGGAATGGGCGGACCGTAGAATAATAAACATGGGAAGAAACATCGCCCTTATTACGTCTAATCAAGACCGGAATTTTACACACCTTATAATTTGTGACCGAGAACGGTCGAAAGGAGAATAAAAATGAAGATCACATCTATTTTATGCGCCTTGCTATTATTTTTGCTGCCGATCGAGGGGCGCCAGCAGGCCTGTGCCATCTCGCCCGATACCAAGACGACAACGCCAATGGCCGTTTCGGTCGATTGGCTGGACCAGAACCTGAACAACCCGAAACTCGTGCTCCTGCATATCGGGGTCAAGGAAGAATACGATGCCGGCCATATTCCGGGCGCGTCGTTTATTACCCTGCAGGACATCTCCGCGCCCGATGAAAAAGAGAGCGATCTTTCTCTACAATTGCCGGCCCCGGATAAATTAAAGGCCGTGCTCGAAAAATACGGCGTTAGCAACGATTCGCGGATCATACTGTATTTCGGCAAGGATTGGGTGTCGCCTACAACGCGCGTCTATTTTACGCTGGATGTTTTCGGCCTGGGCGATAATACGTCTATCCTCGACGGCGGCATGCCCGCCTGGACCGCGGCGGGAAAAACGCTGACGAAGGAGGCACCGGCGAAAAAGGCGGGCTCGCTAAAGCTCTCGGCCAATTACGGTCTGGTGGCCAAAGCGGATTGGCTCAAATCCAACCTAAAAACGGGCGACGTGAAGATCATCGATTCGCGCACCGCTAATTTTTACGATGGCTCCAGCGCCGGAGGGATGGCGCGCGCCGGGCATATCCCGGGAGCAAAGAACGTCCCGTTCAACACACTTTCAGACCCAACGAACAAATTCAAAGACGAAGCCGCCCTGCGCAAGATGTTCACGGATGCGGGAGTCAAGGCGGGTGATACCGTCGTCACCTATTGTCATATCGGCCAACAGGGAACGGCGGATTATTTTGCCGCCAAATCGCTCGGCTACAAGGTGATGCTGTACGACGGCTCTTTCCAGGAATGGAGCCGTCTTTCCGAATTACCGGTAGAAAACCCGGCCGGTGACCCTCCAAAGCCGAGCGTTACGGTCGTTACCGCCCAATGGCTCGAAGAACACGCCAACGACCCGAATTTGCGCATTCTCGATACACGCCAGAATGTTTACGACTACTTCGCCGGCCACGCGCCTAACGCGGTCCATCTCTCGGATTCGGCAATGCGGTTTCCGAGCGAGGGTTATCCCACGCAATACCCGGAAACCTTTATGCTCGGACAGCTTTTCTCGCGTGCGGGGATAAAAAAGGGCAGTAAAGTGGTTGTTTATTCCGAGGGTGACGGGGTGCTGGGCGCGACGATGGTCGCCTACCTGCTGGAGCGGATCGGGCACAGCGAGATTTATTTTGTCGACGGCGGCTGGAAGGATTACAAGGCCGCGCAGAAAACCATCCAGGAATACCCGGCATACAAACCGGACCGCTACGACACGCTCGATAACCGGAGCGTCCGCGTTACCGTGGATGACGTCAAGACCCTGATCGGCAAGGACGGCATCAGGTTTATCGACGCCCGCCCGCCGGACGTTTACCGGGGCGAGACCAAGATCTGGACCCGCAACGGCCATATCCCCGGCGCGGTCAACGTTCCCTGGAAGCTGCTGATGGATGAAACGAACACTCACAAGCTAAAATCGGCCGCCGATCTCCGCGCCGTTTACGCGGGTAAGGGCATCAAGGAAACCGACGATATCGTTGTTTACTGCGGGACCAGCCGCGAGGCGAGCCTGGAATATATGATCCTGAAGCATATTTTGAAATTCCCGAAAGTACGGCTTTACGAGGGTTCGTGGGCGGAATATACCAATCATCCGGAACTGAACGTCGAAACCGGCGCGGGCAAGTAAGCCTCACAAAAACCAATGAACAGCTATATTCGCGGGCTTTTTCCTGCCGCGAGCAAATACACGTATCTAAACAGTGCGGCCGTAGCCCCGCTTCCGGTTTCCGCCGTGCATGCGGTCGCCGCGCAGCTGAGGGATGCGTCATGCAACGGCTCGATCAACATGGCCGACTGGGCTATCACGAAAGGCCGGGTCCGCGCCGCGGTCGCCGAAATGCTGGGCGTCGAGAGTGATGAGATCGCGTTTCTACGAAACACATCGGACGGATTGTCGGGAGTGGCGTCCGGGATGAAATGGAGCAAGGGCGATAATATCGTCAGCTTTGCCCGCGAATTCCCGGCGAATTTCTACCCGTGGCGGCGATTGCGGGATGAGCACGGCGTCGAGCTTCGCTTGTGCCCCGAGCGCGACGGCCGGATCGACGCTGACGAGCTTATCTCGATGATCGACGGCAATACCAGGCTTGTTTCGGTAAGCGCGGTCCAATATTCCTCGGGGTTCAGGCTGGACCTCGAAAAGATCGGGCGTGAAGCGCGGCGGTCCGATGCGCTGTTTGCGGTCGATATAATCCAGGCCTTTGGCGTACTGCCTTTCGATCTGCCCGCGCAGTATGTCGATATCGCCGCCGGGGCCAGCTATAAATGGCTATGCTCGCCGGAGGGCTGCGGGATTTTTTATCTCGGAGCGCGCGCCCGCGAGCGCGTATCCCGCGTTCCGACCGGGTGGACGAGCGTCGGGAAACCCTGGGATTTTGACGATACGGAGCAGGATTTTAAGACGGAATGCACGGCCTGGGAAACCGGGATGTGCGGCACCGCGCTCTTTTACGGGATGGAGCAGAGCCTGGGACTGCTTCGCGACGCCGGCGTGGAGAAGATCGCGGATTATCTCGAGGGGCTGACCGATTTTTTGTGCGAGATACTTCCCGAGAAATACGAAGTGGCCAGCTCGCGCGTCAAGGGCGAGAAATCGCAGATCGTCAGCATCCGGCACCGCGAGGGAATGGCCTCCGATGAGATAGCCGCTCACCTGCAGCGCCGGAACATAATCGTCTCGTCACGCGGGAACCGGACACGGATCGCGCCCCATTTCTTTAATAACCGGGAAGATATACAGATATTGGCGGAGAATTTGCCGTGAAGGGAAAGGATTTTAACGCAGAGAACGCGGAGTACGCGGAGACGGAAGACCAAGTTCGAAAATTACATTTACATCTCGGTTCCGTGGCTGTATATGGGAAGGTATTCTTCTTCCCCAGCGCCCTCCGCGTACTCTGCGTTTAAAGTTTTTCCATTGGTTAAAAGCTACGCGTTCATGCGGGCAGGGATGCCCGCGCTCCCAGTTAACTATTCATCGAGGTCCGGAAAGCGCCGGGTGTGGTGCCGGTAAAGCGTTTGAAAATACGGTTGAAATGGCTCTGATCCGAAAAGCCCGAAGTATAGGCGATATCCGCCAGCGGGATCTCGGGGTTGAGCAGCAGCTTCGAGGCATGCGAGACCCGTCGTTTTTGGACGTATTCGCCGATGCTTTCGCGATAAAAACGCCGGAAAACGGACGCCAGATGAACGGGGTGGATCCGCGCCTCCAGGGCGAGGTCTTCCGAGGAAATATTGTCGGTAAATTCTTCGTTCAGCCGCTCGACCACCCGCTGAAGCCAGCGCGGCGCCTGCGTTTCCGCCGCGGCGGCATTTTTCCGGCCGAGCTGCCCGAGCATTTCGAGCGTAATGCCCTCGGCTATCAGCGGTACGCAATTTTGCCCGCTCATTATCTCGAGCCGCAGCCGGGCGGCCAGCCAGGTCAGGGCGCCGGTCTGTTCGACCAGGCGCTGGGGAATATTTTTCTCGTACTCGGCCAGCTTGTCGAGCGCGCTCTGCTCGATCTCGACAAAAAAGAATTGCGAGCTATTGGCGTCGACGCTGTCACTGTGCGATGTTTCCGCGCCGCGCCAGAGGACCGTCATCGGGGTGTACGCGTAATGCCGGCTGCCGAATTTTTCAGAGTAGCCGCCCTTGATTATAAGGGTAAAAAACGCGAGCTCGTGCGAGTGCTCAGGCAGCGTCAGTTTTGTTTTGTATACCGATTCGGAAAAGACCGCCGATGTTGTATGCATCCGCGGGGAGACGATGCCGAAATGCTCTCCGGCCTTGAGTTTGCACTCGTTTAGTATTACTTCGGACATATGACTAATATCTAAATACGGTCAAAGCAAGTGAAAGTTGCAAAAAAAACTTTAATCAGCTTTACAGGAAAATTAATAAATTGGTGCAAAAAAGCTTTGATTCGTTCAATACGCAAATAGATGTTTGGATTAAATTAATAATCCGGAGAGTTTTTGGGGATTTTTAGACGAGTTAACGGATATGAAAAAAATAATATATTTATTCGCAATCATTACGACGCTGGCCGCATTGGGTCTGTCACAGGACTTGCCGGCGACGTCGTACCAAGGGGTAACGTGGTCGGCCGACGGGAAACATCTCGCGTTTACAGGCATGCTGATAAAGAGCATGAAGCCTTTTAGCATGCAGGCGGATATTTACATATCCCGGCCTGACGGCACGCAGATGAAAAAGGTGACGGGTGACGAGACCAACGATTTTTTAGCGGCCTGGTCGAAGGATGGTAAGCGTATTTATTTCGGTGCCTCGGTGCCCGATTCAAAGACGGGCGATATCGCTTCTATAAAAACCGATGGGACCGGACTGGTTTACCTGACAAAAAACGCGGGCCGTAATTCGGAGCCCTCGGTTTCACCCGATGGCAAATGGATCGCCTTCGAATCCGACCGCGACGGCGGCAAGGTCCAGATATATGTGATGAAAACGGACGGTACGGGTCTGAAACGCCGGACATCGGACAGCTCGATTGCCTACTACACGCCGGTTTGGTCGCCGGACGGTAAGAAACTTGTCTATTATGCGGAAAAAGGGGACCGGAAGGACCAGATCTGGACGATGAACGCCGATGGCTCCAACCCTGTACTGCTGACCAACAATACGGGCCACAATTTTTACGCCGCCTGGTCGCCGGATGGGAAACACATTATTTATTGCTCGCCAAGCGAGGGTGGGGAGCAGGTGATCTACCGGATGAACGCGGACGGTTCGGACAAAAAACGGCTGCTGCCGGTGAGCAGCTCGTGGGCGAGATATTCGCCGGACGGGAAATGGGTCGCGTTTATTACAGGAAAGTTTCCGAGTACGGCGGTTTATGTAGCGAAGGCGGATGGGTCTGAGGCGAAAAAGATCACTCCGTAAATTCTGAATTCGACGCAGATACAACCTCCAGAAAGATAATCTCTTGCAACTTTTTTGGCGAAATCATACACTAAATATTGTCTAATGGTGTCGCATACGATACCATCATCTAAATAGTATTGTAATAATACAGCTTGATGAGTAGAAGATGCCAGAAACTATTAGAAAAAGCCGAAAAATCAGCAAAGAACTTTCGCTTTAATGATTTGTGTAAATTGGCTGAATGTTTCGGTTGGGTTTTTATTCGACAAGAAGGATCGCATCAAATGTATGAAAATTCCGAACTAGACCAGACACAAGGTCGTTGGCAGAATTTTCAAGAGGTAGGCGGACAGGCAAAGCCTTATCAAGTTAGACAGTTATTAAATGCGATTGATTACGTGATTGAAATCAGAAAAAATGAAAAAGACAGTGGAAAATAAATATAAATTCAACTTAGCCTGGAGTGACGAAGATGAAGGTTACATTGCGACTTGTCCAGAATTTGTCGGACTTTCTGCATTCGGAGAAACTCCGGAAGACGCATTAGCAGAAGCTAAGGTAGCTTTGAACTTATTTATCGAAACGTTTCAAAAACAAGGGTTGCCGCTTCCTGAGCCTCAAACGATTCAAACCTATAGTGGTCAGATTCGCTTGCGGTTACCTAAATCGTTACACGCGCGAGCCGCAAAAATGGCCGCAGAAGACGGTGTTAGCCTTAATCAACATATTATCTTAGCTGTTGAGGGGAGAACGTCCGGTAGAGAAGTAGGTAAAAGAATTTCGAAAGAAGTTAAGAAGCATATCTCAGCCGTTAGTTCATCGTCGGAATATCGGCAGAATGAAGAAAAAGGCAGGCTAAAATTCGCCAGGCCAAGTAAAGGCAATCGGGTTATTAATACAGTATCCGAATATTCGCACTAATTTCGAGACGTACTAAAGCGCCATGGCAAATCAGAAAAAATCTCATACATTTAGTTTCCAGGAAGTGGTTGAATGTTTAATAAAAAAACAAGACATTCACAGTGGATTATGGGGCATCCTGGTGAGTTTTACATACGATGTAATAAACGAGCCGGACGATGATGAACCCAACGTTTATTATCCGGCAGTGGTGGCTCCACTTATGGAAATCGGTATTCAAAGATTTGACGAGCCAAGTAATTTGACCGTAGACGCGGCAGTGGTAAATCCACGCCCCTCAAAAGCCAAGAAGAAGATTGGTAAAACAGAAATAAAAACAACAAAATTAAAGTTGATCTAAAAGCTTTTATTCAAAATCCAGGAGTTTGTCTTCGACCTCGGCCAATTCCTTTTGCAGATTGGCTTCGATCCCGATGAGCACCTCGTCCTGTTCGAGCTGGATGGCTTGCTCTTCCGGGTCGGGGTCCAGCTCAAACTCCTCGCGGATATTATCACTCGCGCGATTTAGCTGCGCAAGGATCTCGTCGCGGCGCTTTTCCAGTTGCTCTTTTGATTGCTTGATCTCCGGCATCGTTTGTCCTCCCTGGATCGATATTATTACGAATTATAGCGCAAAAGGCGCGGCAAAGTCTTGAAAGTTGAGGAAGTCTGGAAAGTCTCGAAAGTCCCTGAATAGTTTGGGTGGTTTCACGCAAATCCCAAATCCCAAATCCCAATTCCGAAATTGAAAGGTTCCTTTTGTCCTGTAATTCCATCCGTTCGTCACATCACTCTTGCCGAAATTGCGGTTTTCTGTCTAAATAGACCTGTTATGGAGCAAGAGCCCTCTCTAAAAAGAAAAGTCCTCAAATGGGTAGCTATTTGGTCGATCTGGACACTGTTCGGTTTCGTCTTTACGAGCCAGTTTGCCTTACAGAACCAGTACGCCAGAAACCCTTTCCCGTTATGGCAGATATTGTCCTGGCAGATGTTCTCGGGCTATGTGTGGTTTGCCATGAGCCCCCTAATCTACCTGCTGGGGAAAAAGTTTCCTCTCGAAAAAGGTAAATGGCGCGTCAGCCTGCTCGTTCACTTTGTGGCGTCATTTATTTTTGCCGGGGCGCTGCTGCTGATCGATTCCTATTTTCTGCCGAAGCTCGGCTACCCGGTTCGCGAGACGATCACGTCGTTCGGCGACCTTTATAAATATTTCATCTTCTCGAATATTTACCTGGAAATCAGCATTTACTGGACGGTGCTCGGCCTTCAGCAGGGTGTGAAATATTACCGGAAAAACCGCGAGCGCGAGCTTCGAACATCGCAGCTCGAGGCGCGTCTGGCGCTCTCGCGCCTGCAGGTGTTGAAAATGCAGCTTCATCCGCATTTTCTGTTCAATACGCTCAATGCCATTTCGGAGCTGATGTACAAAAACCCGGACGCGGCGGAGCGGATGATATCGCACCTGAGCGATCTGCTGCGCCTTTCGTTCGAGAATCTCGAGGTCCAGGAGATATCGCTCAAACAGGAGCTTGAATTCTTAAGAAAATATCTCGAGATCGAGCAGATGCGGTTCGAGGACCGGCTCCAGGTGGAGATGAATATCGCGCCCGATACGCTCGACGCCAGTGTGCCTAATATGATCCTGCAGCCGCTGGTCGAAAACGCGATCAAGCATGGCCTGGCGCCGCGCGCCGAGGGCGGCCGGATCGAGATCGGGGCGGAGAGAAGCAACGGCCATCTGAATCTGACGGTCAGCGATAACGGGATCGGCGTTCCCTTCGGCGACCTGGAGCACATGGACGAAGGAGTAGGACTCTCGAACACCCGCCGCCGGCTAAAGCATCTCTACGGCGACACTCACCGGTTCGCTCTTAAAAATGCGGCTAAAAGCGGGCTTATAATCGACCTTACGATTC
>Ga0190272_10001789_pt1 | contig 10300 bp, 6 predicted proteins | sample Popmic504T_FD_133746 | JGI IMG/M metagenome (GOLD analysis project Ga0190272, IMG submission 133746) | Populus adjacent soil microbial communities from riparian zone of Shoshone River, Wyoming, USA - 504 T | ecosystem: Environmental > Terrestrial > Soil > Riparian zone | place: USA: Wyoming... | reverse complement strand
CAGCGTCAGCGTCGATCGGAGGGCTTCGAGGCTTTTCTCCTTCTCCCCACGCACGGCGTGCAGCTCCGCGTCGGTGTAAAAGATTCCGCTGCCTGTCTCGTAAAAGAAGGAGCCGCCGCCTATGGAAAAACGCGGCTCTTCAGCGGCTGCAATTTGTATCTCCTGCAGCACGCTCGCAGCTTCGGCGGTCTTCCCGAGCTTCAACAATGAATAGCCGAGCTTGAGCTGCCAACGCCGGAGCCGCATCGGCTTCTTGGCGCCGTCCTTGAAGCTTGAGCTATCGATGAGCTCGCGAAAGGTGTTCGCGGCTGCCTCGAAGTTACCGCCCAGAATCGCCGCGTCGCCGGCAAAACCCCGTTTCACCGCAGCGCTACCCGGGCGGCTGGGCAGATCGCTCGCCAGCTTTGATACCTCTGCGCGATTGTCGCGCGCGGACGCGAGCAACAGCTGCAGCGCGGCGACCGCCGGTGAGTCCGGCGCGGTGGCAGACGCGCGCGCCAGCCACAGCTCAGCTTCTTTGAGATCACCGCTGACGATAAACACCAGCGCCGGATACGCGTTGATCGGCACGCTGGCGTCGACAAACGCCGGCGCTTTGCGGTACGCCTCAATGAAAAACTGCAGCGCGCGATCCGGCCGGCCACGAAGCCAGATTTCATAGCGGCCAAGATCGACATACGCGGGAATGAACTCCGGGTCGGAGCGATGAAGCTCGACCATTGCGCGGTGCGCCTCCTCCACCTGCCCCATTCCGTCCAGCGCAGTTGCGATCTGGCGCTCCAGGTACAGGTCCGTCATCCCCAATTCCTTCGCGTGACGAAGATGCTTCAGCGACGTTGCCAGGTCGGGTGCGGTCAGGCCGAGTCCCTGCCAGGCAAGGGTATCGCCAGGCTTCAACTCCGTCGCACGGGTGAAGTTCTTGATCGCCGTCGTCTGGTCACCACGCCGCCGGGCGATTTCGCCCAGCGCGAAGTAGCCCTCCGCGAGACTCGGGTCCAACGCGACCGCTCGCTTCGCCGCGATCTCGCCTTGCGCGACATATTGATCATACGCCGCACTGGAGTCGGTGGTGAAGAGGAACGCCATGTTGCTGAGGAGTTTTGCCTTCAAGGCATAGGCAGCGGCAAACTTCGGGTCCAGGGCGATTGCCTGGTCGATGAACCTGAGCGCTCCCGGCACATCGCGTTTGTTGCTCGTGGCGTCGAGCGCCTTCAGATAAAAGTCGTAGCTCGCCAGGTTCTCCGTTCCGCTCCGGACGCTTGGGTTCGTGCGTCCCTCAAAGGTGAGTTTGAGCGCGCGTGCGATGGCTTGCGCGATTTCGTCCTGCACCGCAAACAGGTCTTTGGCGTCGCGGTCGTCGAAGCGCTCCGACCACAGATGCAAGCCGCTGCTCGCGTCGATCAGCTGCGCCGTGACGCGGATACGGTCGCCCATCCGCTGCACGCTGCCCTCGAGAACGTTGTTTACGCGGAGGTTGCGCGCAATCGCCGCGATGTCTTCGTTTTTGCCCTTGTAGGCGAAGGAGGAGGTGCGAGCCGCCACGCGCAGACCAGGCAAATGCGCGATCGCGTTCAGGATCTCTTCGGTGATCCCGTCGCTGAAGTATTCGTTTGCCGGATCGCCGCTGATGTTCACGAACGGCAGCACGGCGACGGATTTCATCTCCGCTGCTGCCGGCGGCTCTGCGGCGGAAGAAAGCGGCTTTTCCCCTGGCCGGGATTGCCATTGCCAGACCGCAACGCCAACCGCCGCAATGGCGGCGATCGCCACGAGAGCGATCCACCCACGACGCGGTGACTTTGAAGCCGTGCCGGCATCCGCTGCCCTCTTAAGGCCCTGCGCCGTCAGCTCGAAGGCCCACGCGAGAATCAGCGCAATCGGAAATCCGAGGGCCACCAGTGCGATCACGAGCTTGGTCACCCAGTTGGGAATTTCGAGAACCGGAAATGTCGCAGTCGCGACCTGAATCAGCAGCCAGGCGATGACCGCGTAGGCGACCGCGACCCTATAAACATTGCGCCGCTTTAGCTCGGCGAAGAAGTTGCGCGGATCCATCGGCTGGTGCGCGAATCCTACTTCGGCGCGAGCGAAAGGAGAAGTTTCTCGAAGCGCGGTTCTTTTCGCAGCGGGTCCCAGCGCTCGTCGAGCATCAGTTCGCCATAGTGCGGTCCGCTCGGCTGTGCGACGACGTTTTCGAGGGTTTCCAGCGCTCGACTCGCGTCGCCGGCGCGGGCAACGACCCCGGCAAAACGACTCAGGATTCGCAAGCCGTCGAGCGCATCTTCGCTCACCGGCAGAAGCTCAATCGCACGTTGACCCTGACGGAGCGCGTCTTCCTTTCGTTCCAGCCGAGCATCGATTTCGGCGAGGATCATCAGAGCTTTGCCATCGTCGGGACGCTTGGCCACGTTCGCCGCCGCGCGCTCCCGGGCAGCCAGAAATGCGGCCTGCGCCTTCTCGCGATCGCCCAGTCCCTGCGCGATCAACGCCGCGTACCACTCCCGCGGGGTGACGTACCCGGCACCGGGAAAGTCCGCGGCCTTGGTCGCCGCAAACGCCAGCTCCGCCGCCTGATAATCTCGCTGAAGAAAGGCGAGATCGAGCCGCGAAACGGCAAACTGCTCCGGGCTCAATGCTTTCGCGGCCGGTCCGGCCAGGACGGTTTCCATCCGGCGCGTGTCGCCGCCGGCGAGCCGGTCCACGCGCGCGCGCGCCATCTCGGAGGCGAAGTCCCGTTTCCAAGCCAGCACTCCGTCGCACACTCGCGCCGCATCGTCATACCGCCGAAGCGCAACGTAGTTCGTCGTCGCCAATTCAATGAGGGTCGTCGCGTTCCGTGGGTCGAGCGCCACCGCCGCCTCCAGGAAACGCGTCGATTCTTCCCATCGACCCTGGCGCCGCGCGATGGCGCCGCTGAAATAAACGATGTCGGCGTTGTTCGGCAACGCGCGACGGGCGATGGCCAATTCCTGGAGGGCACGACTGTAATCTCGTGCTCCCCAATAATGGAAAATCCCGCGAGTGAGATACACCTCTCCGGCATCCGGCTGTAACCGGGCCGCACGATCGAGCGCCATCTTGCCAAGCTCGAGCCGCGCGGGCGTGTGATCGTAATTGCTCCAGAACAACTCAAGATGACCCCGCGCGAGAAGGCAGAGCGCCGCCACAAAAGCGGGGTCCTGCGCGACTGCCTTATCCAGGAGTGCGATTTGCTGCGTCAAACTCTCGCGGGTCGATCGTCCGGCCCGCTCGATTTCTTTGGCGCGCAGGAAAAGATCGTAGGCGGCCAGGTCGGCGGTCGGCTTCGTCTGGAGCGCGGCGTGCTCCGTTGGCGAAAGCACCGCGCGAAGCTGTTGTGTAATCTTTTGCGCGATTTCGGTCTGGATCGCGAAAACGTCCGCCAAGTCGCGATCGTAACGTTCCGCCCAGAGATGCGCGTCGGTCCGCGCGTCGATCAACTGGGCCGTCACGCGCACCCGATTGCCGACACGCTGGACGCTGCCTTCGAGCACATGCGCAACCTGCAAGGCCTGCGCGATCTCCGGCAGTTTACGCGACGTGTTCTCCCGATATTGCATCACGCTCGTGCGGCTGATCACTTTTAGGTCGGCCACTTTCGCGAGCGTGGTCAGGATTTCGTCGTGCACGCCGTCCGCGAAGTAGGCGTTCTGATTATCATCCGACAGGTTTTGGAAGGGCAGCACCGCAATGCTTTTGTCACCGCTCGAGGTTGCGTTCTTCCGGAAGAGTTGCCAGGCGAACAACCCGGTGGCCACGACAGCCGCGGTCACTATCAACGCCGCGACTTTCCGTCCGGTGCGGCGCGGAACGGCTTCGTTAGGCCCGATCTCGCCGGTCCGTCTGATTCCTTCGGACGTCAGCTCGAAGGCCCACGCCAGGACGAGCGCAACCGGGAAACCGAGAACGGCGACAAACACCACGGCGCTCGTAATCACACTGGGCAGATGAAGAACCGGCACCACGGTCGCGGCTACCTGAATCGCGAGCCAGCCAACCACGGCGTATCCAGCCGCAACACGGTAAACGTTGCGGCGTTTCAGCTCGGCAAAGAAGTTTCTTAGGTCCATTTCGTCCAACAGGCGCCATGTTTCCGCCGTTGGCCATACGAGGTATCGGAACACCCCGCGTTTAGCAAATTGGCATCAAACAGCGTGAAGCCCGCGTTTCACTTTCTCGATGCGCCCTGTGCGCATCCGGCGCCCCATGAAACCGGGGATGCCGTGAAAACCGAAGGCGAATTCAGCATCGCAAATAGATACTGGACGGCGACGCGGCGGGTTTGGTTACATGCCGCCTTCCACCGCTGAAATGCTGTTCAATTCCCTTACCTTCATCGTTTTTTTCATCGTCGTTTTGGCGCTGCACAATGCGCCCCTCCCCTGGCACGCGAAGAAAGTAAACCTGCTCATCGCCAGCTATATCTTCTACGCCGCCTGGTCGCCACCATTCGTGGTCGTGCTCTGGATTTCCACCGCCATCGACTGGTTCGTGGCGAAGCGCCTTTACGTAACGGAAGGGATCGGAAAACGGCGAACGCTTCTCTGGATTTCGATGGCGGCCAATCTCGGATTGCTCGGCTATTTCAAATATGGCGGCTTTCTCGTGGAAAACTTCGCGATCGCCGCGGGCGCCTACGGCATCACTTACTCACCGCCGACATGGAACATCGTCCTGCCGGTCGGCATTTCATTCTATACCTTCCAGACGATGGCTTACTCGCTCGATGTCTATTTCCGCCGCGCGAAGCCAGCGAAGTCGTTCCTCGACTTCGCACTTTTCGTCACCTTCTTTCCGCAATTGGTCGCGGGGCCAATTGTGCGCCCGGTGGATCTAATCCCGCAGTTTGCGACGCCACGCACTGCGACGCCGCGCCAGCTCGGCTGGGGTTTGATGCTGATGGTACTGGGTCTGTTCCAGAAGATCGTGCTTGCCGATGGCTTCCTCGCGCCCGTCGCGGACAAAGTTTTCGGTGCGAAGGAAATGCTCCACCCGCTGGATGCCTGGCTGGGCACGCTGGCATTTTCCGGCCAAATCTTCTTCGACTTCGCGGGCTACACCACGACCGCCATCGGCTGCGCGCTCGCGCTCGGGTTCTCGATCCCCGATAACTTCCGCGCGCCTTACGCCGCGATTGGTTTTTCAGATTTCTGGAATCGCTGGCACATATCGCTGTCGTCCTGGCTGCGCGATTACCTTTACATCCCCCTGGGCGGCAACAGGAAAGGACCGGTCCGCACTTATATCAACCTGATGACGACGATGTTGCTCGGCGGCCTCTGGCACGGCGCCGCTTGGACGTTTGTCGTCTGGGGTGGCTTGCACGGATTCTACTTATGCGCGGAACGCTGGTTGAAGCCGCGTCTCGGCCATCTCGCCGTCTGGGGAACGGTCGGCGGAAAAATCGCGCTCGCGCTCCTTACTTATTTTCTTGTGAACCTGACGTGGGTATTTTTTCGCGCCCAGGATTTCAGCACCGCGCGCCGGATGATCACCAGCATGCTGTTGATCGACGGGAGCGGCAAACCAGTCCTCACCATGTGGTTTGTCATCAGTGCAGCGGCGGTCATCGCGGTAATGCTCATCACGCACTGGCGTCTTCGTCACCAGACTTTGCATGAAGAAGTGCAACGCTGGCCCGCCCTCGCCGTCGGCACGGCGTGGGGGGCGATGCTCTGGCTTATCGTAACAACGCAGGGAGGTGGAAATGCTTTCATCTACTTCCAGTTTTAGGCCTTCCGACGCGCCGCCGACGTATCAGCGCGAGCTGCCTGCGATCAATCTCGGGCGCACGTGGGCAATCGCGGCGCTTCTTTTCGTTATTGGCTTCGTTCTATGGGAGCTAAAATGGCGCACGTTTGGGGTCGAGCCTTCCTATCGGAACAGCGACGGCGCCTGGGCCACGCAACGCCGCCGCATCGATCAGGGCGAAGGACACAAGACCGTCTTGATCGGTTCGTCTCGCGTCTTGTTCGACGTCCAATTACCGATTTGGCAACGCGTCTTCGGTGAACGTCCGATTCAGCTCGCGCTCGAAGGGACGTCCCCCATCTTCGCCCTCGAAGATCTGGCCGACGATCCGAAATTTACCGGCCGGTTGCTCATCGGGATCACTCCTCCGCTTTTCTTTAGCGGCTTCGATCGGCGCGAGAAAGCGGTGAAAACCTGGCGTAACGAAACCCTGGCGCAACGTTCGGGACAATGGCTCTCGATGCTGCTGCTGGAGCCGTTCTTCTCCTTCTACGACGAAGATTACGCCTTGATGACGGTGCTCAAGCGCCAGGAGTGGTGGCCGGTGCGGCCCGGCGTCTTCCTCTTTAAAGATGTGCGCCGCCTGGCCGCGCAAGATGCCGACCGCAACACGCGCCTGTGGCAGAAGCTCGAGACCGATCTCGAATATCAGGCGCTCGCGAAAAGCATCTGGCGACAACTCTTCGCGCCACCACCGGGAGTGACACCGGAAATGGCGCGTCAAAACGCCGAGAAGCAACTGGAGCGCGCCGTCGCAGCCGTGGCGAAGCTGAAAGCGAGAGGCGTGCCGGTCATGTTCCTGCGCCCTCCTTCGACCGGCGAATTTCTGGAGGCAGAGAACAAGGGCTTTCCCCGCGAGCGCACCTGGAATGTCCTGCTCGAGCGGACTGGCGCCCCGGGGATTCACTTCGAAGATTACCCGGAGCTGCAAGGCCTCAGGCTGCCCGAGTGGTCGCACCTCTCCGCCGCAGACGCGGAGATTTTTACCGAACGACTTTGCCGCATTTTGGAGCGCGAGCACGGCTGGAGCGCGAAATCCTCCACGCCCTGATCAATGCCACCGCCGGCCTTCAAACCTTCCGACGCGCCGCCGGCCTATCAACGGGAGTTGCCTGCAATCAACCTCGGCCGTGCCTGGCTGATTGCCGTTGTGCTCTTCGTCGTTGGCTTCGTCGGCTGGGAATGGAAATGGCGCGCGTGGGGCGCGACGCCCACCTATCGCAACAGCGACGCCTCCTGGGCAATGCAGCGCCGCCGCCTCGACACTGGCGAGGGGAACAAGACGGTGCTGCTGGGCGCTTCACGCGTGTTGTTCGATGTGCAATTGCCCGCGTGGCAGCGGGTCTTGGGCGAGCGTCCCATCCAGCTCGCCATCGAAGGCACCACGCCGCTGCCGATGCTGGAAGACCTCGCCGGCAATCCAAACTTCACCGGCCGCCTGCTCGTCGGCATCGCACCTGATGTTTTTTTCACCGGGTTCGGCTACCGCGAAGGCGTGCTCAAGTATTATACGAACGAGACCCTGGCCCAGCGCTCCGGCCAATCGCTCTCCATGCTCCTGATCGAGCCGTTTTTTGCCTTTTACGACGACGACTTCCGACTGATGACAGTGCTGAAGCGGCAGAAGTGGCCCGGTCGCCCCGGCCTTCCGGATTTCCTCGATGTGCGCAAGCTCGCGATGCAGGAAGCCGACCGCAACACATCGATGTGGAGCAAGGTCGAGAACGACCTCGCCTATCGCGATCTTTGCCGCAAAGTCTGGTCCCAGTTTTTTAACGAGCCATTGCCCGGAATGGAAACGCCCGCCGATCTCGAGCGTGTGGGCAACGAACAGATCGAGCGGACCGTCGCCGCCCTCGCGAAACTGCGCACCCGCTCTGTGCCCGTGGTGTTTGTGCGGCCGCCCGTTGACGGCGAGTACCTGCAATTCGAAAGCCGCGATTTTCCCCGTGCGAAAACGTGGGATTCCCTGCTGGCCCGCACCGGCGCCCCGGGCATTCATTTCGAAGATCATCCCGAACTGCAGGGCTTCAATCTCCCTGAATGGTCACACCTTGCGGCCTCCGATGCCGAACGATTCACGGAGGCCCTCTGCGCCATCCTGCGACGCGACCACCGCTGGTAACTGGAGCAGCCGCGGGCTAGGCGAAGCGGGAAGACCCTAACGAACGAGTGAATGCCACCCCTGGTCGTTGCGAAGACCCTTTCGTTACTGAAGGAAGTTGTTTCGGGTTGCCCCTTGCCTGAACGGTTTACTTCCCGGCTGGATCGTGGCCGCGACCGGTACTTCCTTTGGACCGCTCGTTTCCGCTTTGTCGTGATTCACGGCATGCGTATCGTGCGCCGCATGAAATTTTCTTTCGGCCGATTTTTTTTGGTACTCCTCGCGTCGCAGCTTTCTGTTTTCGCGAGCAACAGCGTCGTCAATATGTCGCACTACGACCTCATGCGGGTCGATTTCAACGCGATGAGGAATGCGGGCATCGTCGGAGTAATTCATGAGTCAAGTTATCCGCCCTGGGTGGTCGACGATAAATACGCGGTCCGTCAGGGGCAGGCGGTGCGGGCGGGGTTGCTTTGGGGCGCGTACCATTTTGCCAATGCCTCGGATCCGGTCCGCCAGGCGGATTTTTTCCTGAGCACGGTGGAGAGAACGTGGCGCCGGTCAGGTCCGGAGAGCCGGCCTAACGAGGTTCTTCTGGTCCTCGATTTCGAAAAGAATGGTCACTATCCCGGCGGCACCATGCGGACTGACCAAGCGGTGGCGTTCATTAAACGGATTCATGACCGGACGGGGATTTATCCCGGCCTCTATTCGGGCGAGTATCGGATCCGCGACGTCATTAACCACCCGTCGGTCAGCGCGGCGCACAAGCAGATCTTCACGCGCTGCTGGCTTTGGGTGGCGAACTACCATTACCAGCCTCGCGTGGTAAACCCCTGGCGGCACTGGATGATGTGGCAATACACGGGCGACGGCGTTTGCGACCTTCCGCGTTCGACTCATCCGAAAAATATTGCCAACATCAAAAACGCTGAACGTAACATGTTTCGCGGGAGCCCCGACGCTGCGCGTGCCTTCTGGAAGCAGCACGGTTGGCGTCCGGGTGAGGACGAGAAGCCAACGGCCATCGTCCCTCGTCAGCCTTTCAACCAGTAGCGTTGGTCGGCGCCACCGCCTCGGGATGATGCTTGCGCCAATAGCGCACAGCCGCGGTCACGGCCATGAAACTTGGATCGGCCGCTTCGTAGGCGTGGACTTCACTTTCCGTCGCGCCTTGCGTGCGCAATTCTTCGACCACCTCTTCCGCGAAGAGCGGCGTTAATTGCTGTTCGTCCTGGCCGGCGCGTATTCGATCGCGGAACCAGTCCGCCCAGCGGCGCACGCGTTCCGCCAGCTCATCGAGATGGGCGAAGATGGAACCTTCCACCGGTCCGAAGTGAGGCAGATATAATTTTTTCACTTCGAGCGAGCGCACGAGTTGGATGGATTCGAGCCATGACTCGATATGCAATTCGGGTGGAACAAAGGGCGGAATCGGCGGACCTCCGCCTAAGCGCACCCCGGCGATGTCACCGCCGAAAAGGTTGTCTTCCCATTGATACACATGGTGATGACTGGCGTGGCCCGGGGTCTCGATCGCGCGCACTTCGAGCGCGTCGACCTTTACGACGTCCCCGTTGTGCAGAACTCGGACGCTCTGCTCGGCAATCGGCGCGAACCGTCCCCACAGCCGACTCATCTCGTCGCCATAGATCCGCGTCGCCGATTCGATAAGCCTGGCCGGATCGATCAGGTGCGGCGCGCCTCTGGGGTGGACGTAAATCGTCGCGCCCAGCTCCGCGAAACGCCAGGCAGCTCCGGCGTGATCGAAATGGATGTGGCTCAGAAAAACATGCCGCACATTCCCCGCGGCAAATCCAGCTTTCTGAAGTTCGGCGGTTACATTCTCGAAAGTCGACTCCGGTCCGGTGTCGAAAAGGATCAGCCCATCGTTCGTCTCGAGGGCGGTGGCGGCGATGATGCCTGGCCGGCCCAGCTGCCGTGTGTCGAAAACATGAACGCTCATTGACCCACCAGTCTTGCCCGAAACTCCCCGGCGAGAAAGCCGTGAATCGGGTCGTCAACGATCGCCTGGAAACCGGGTCAAGGGCTTGGAAGGCGGATGCAGCGAAAGAAAAATTTAGCCATGGCACGAAAATCCATTGACGGATGCGACTCATTTGTGAGAAATATTGTAATTATTAGAAACAACTGGTCGCTTTAAACCGGCCGCAAAAGCACTCCATAAACTATGAATCGAATCGGCATCATCCTTTCCATCACCGTCATCATCACGGTCCTGATGTGTTGGCTAATCCCTTCTCCGATACTTAATTAGAGATAACGGGCGCTTCGCGGTTGGCTTCTCTACTTGGTCTTGGTTTGCGGGATTCCGCGTTCCGAGACCAGGTAAACCGCGAAGCTGCCAAGCCAGTGCCCGCCTTCGTAGTGCGCCCCAGTGACAGCGGCGAGGCCGGCACGGCGGTG
>Ga0190272_10001788_pt1 | contig 10300 bp, 6 predicted proteins | sample Popmic504T_FD_133746 | JGI IMG/M metagenome (GOLD analysis project Ga0190272, IMG submission 133746) | Populus adjacent soil microbial communities from riparian zone of Shoshone River, Wyoming, USA - 504 T | ecosystem: Environmental > Terrestrial > Soil > Riparian zone | place: USA: Wyoming... | reverse complement strand
TCGCGAATGCCCTTGTCGGCGAGCAGGGCGCTGCCGGCTCCCTCGCGGGCGACCTTCTTGCCCTCGAGCACGTATGCGTAGTCGGACGCGGAGAGCCCCATCGCCGCGTTCTGCTCGATGAGGAGGATGCTGGTTCCCAGCCGGTTGATCTCCAGAATGATCTGCTTGATCTGTTCGACGATCAGGGGCGCCAGCCCGAGCGAAGGCTCGTCCAGCAGAAGGAGTCGCGGTTGCTGCATGAGGGCGCGACCGATGGCCAGCATCTGCTGCTCTCCGCCGGAGAGCAAGCCGCCCAACTGCTTTCGGCGTTCGCCGAGGATCGGAAAAAGCGAGTAGATGCGCTCGCGCTGCTCGCCGTACTCCGAGCGCCGACGGGTGAAGGACGCGGCCTGAAGGTTCTCCTCGATCGTGAGGTCGCCGAACACCCGGCGCCCCTCCATCACCATCGAGATCCCGTGGCGCACCCGCCGCGTCGGCTCGAGCCCGTTGATGCTCTGCCCTGCGAAGCGGATGGTGCCGCCATCTCTGACACCCCCGTTGTAGGGCAGGAGCCCCATGATCGCGCGCAGCGCGGTCGTCTTACCTGCCCCATTCACGCCGAGCAGGGCGACGACCTCCCCCGAGCGAACGGTGGCCGACAGGCCCTCCAAGGCCCGCACGGACCCGCCGTACGTCACACTCACATCCTCCAGTTCGAGGAGGACGTCGGAGGGTCGGGGTGGGGCCTCGGCAGCGGCATCCACATGCGCAGTCATTGAGCACTTCCTTGTGAATCGAGCGATGAAGGGTGCGAGCGGAGCGACAGCCCCGCTCGCACCCTGGGACGAGCTACTTCAGCGACGCAACATAATCCTTCACCCCGCTGGAATCGAAGTTGTACTCCTGCAGCGCGAGTCCGGTCGGCACTGAAGCATCGACCGTGAAGAAGGACATCAGGTTGGGCGGGGTGCGATCCGCGGCACTCGTACCGTAGTCGTACGGACCGCCGGCCATGCCCATGTCGTCGACCTCGCCGAGCTCCCCGAGAGCGATCTCCTGCAGGTTCGCGCGACTCATGTCACCACTCTCGATCGCCTTCGCGAGAATCTGCGTCGTCAGCGCGGCGTTGACCCATCCGGTCTGGTACGCGTTCGCGGTCGGGACGATCTCGACCCCCAGCCCGTCGAGCGCCTCGACCATCTCGGGCTGACCAGCTGCTTGCGTGCCGTCCCACTCGGTTCCGGTGACGGCGTAGACGACGTGCTCCGCGATCCAGTCGGCGCCGGGGCCGGTCGCGATCGTGATGTTGTACGCCGTGTTGCTCGCAATGATCTGCGGGTTGTAGTCGAGCTGTACCGCCTTGATCGCGAATTGCTGCACGATCATGCCGACGCCGCCGATGAGCACGACCTCGCATCCGTCGTTCTTGAGTGCCGATACCTGGGCGGTGAAGTCCTCGGTGCCCGATGCGAAGCGAAGCTCTTCGCCCGTGTCGACCGCGAGGTCATCGACGGCGAAGTCGTATGCCTCCTGCATCGCGTCGCCGAAGATATCCTCCACGACGAGAGAGCAGAACTTCGCGTCACCGTAACCGAGCTCGTTGGCCGCGTAGTCGACCGCGGCCGCGTGGTAGGTGTTCAGCAGCGGGAACGTCGGGACGAGATTCTCGTCGGTGAGGAACCTGGGAACGATACCCGCCGGCACGCCGATCAGGTTGTCCTCTTTCATCGTCGGCAGCAGCGCGTCGATGATGGGGGCACCAAGGATCATGCTGAACATCGAGACGTTGTCCTTCATCCCGTTGAAAAGCGGTATGGCGGTGGCCGGATCGTACTTCGAGTCCTGGTTGTCGACGACGACGCTGTAGCCGTCGAGAGGACCGCCATCCGCGGTCGCCTGCTCGAAGTACGCCTCCATGCCCTGGATGTTCGTGACGGCACCGGCCCATATGCCCGATACCGGAACGAGCGAACCGACAGTGATGGTCTTCGTTTCCGAGTCGAATCCGGGCGCCGCGGCGAGCTCGCCTGCCGGCCCGGACGGGTCGGTGGGCGTCGCCGATGTTCCGGCGCAACCCGCGAGGGTCAGTGCCCCAACGGCCGTCAGTGCGACCAGGCCTTTCATGTACTTCCTCATTGAAGTGTCCCCTTCGTGATGCAGATGGTGTGTTGTGATGCGGTTCGTCCGACGCCGGGTGACGCGCGAATCGCTGTGCGTACTACGGCCTGGTCGGTCGCACTGCCGGAACGACCGGCAGTGTGATGAATGACGGATGCAGCCCATCGTGGTGGATGCGCTGGCGCGCCGCGCCCAGGGTGGTGGCCCAGGCATGGTGTGGGCCGATCCCTCCGTTCCGGTCGAACTCGGGGAAGCTTGCGCTGGCGATATCGACACGCACGCAGTGACCGGCCCGGAAGAGCTGTCCGGTGGCCCACATGTCGATTTCCACGCTGTATACGGAGCCGGGCTCGACCGCGCGGGGAGCGGCCTCGGGCCCCTCCCGCCGACTGAGGCGGACTATGCCCGAGACGACACTCATCGCACGACCATCCGGCCACACGTCGACGAGGCGGGCGATGAAGTCGGCGTCGGTCGCGTCCGTGCTCACGTGCAGGGTCGCTGTGACCGGTCCGATCACCTCAAGGTCTTCGACCAGTGGCGCGCTGGCGAATCGAACGATGTCCGTTCGATCGTCGAGCACACTCTGGTCGCGGGGGCCCGGGGCCCATTCGACTCCGCCATCGCGACCGCCGGTCATCAAGGTCTGACCGCCCACCGTGGGAGTCGGGTCTGCCGGGTCGAAGGCGTACTCCGTGAAAGCGTCGGCCTCTGAAGGCGGTGCCGGGGCAAGGACACCGCCCGCACTGAGGTGCCAGGGCTGCCAGTCGGTGCCCGGGATCGGCCACTCCTCTGCGGTGCGCCAGCGGCCGGCTCCCATGACGAAAACCCGCACGACCGGACCAGGGATCTCCGCGTCCGGGTCGAGTGCTGCACGCAGGAAGTCGGTCTCCATCCTCTCCAACCCGACACCGAGGGCGGACCCCTGAGGGCCGAAACTCAGTTCGCCGACAGTTCCGGTCTGATCGACGTGAGACCAGGGCCCTACCACCAGCCGCTGACCACTACGGGCGCGGGCATTCCTCGCCTCCGCGCGGAGGGTGCGGAAATTGTCCAGTGTCCCGCCGAGGAAGAGATCGAACCAGCCTCCGACGTGCAGACCCGGAACTGCGATGCTGTGTCGACGGCCACCGTACGACAGCTGATCCCAGTACTCGTTGCGGACTCCCGCCTCGAGCCAGCGGCCCCACGACGGAAGTATCTCCGATACGAAGGGCGCCTCGGTGACGGGAAGGTGCATCATCGTCGCCAGCACGTCCTGAGAGTGGCGCCCCAGCTTCTGCATCCCTTCGCGCACGTCCTCCCCGCGAGCAGCGCGGTGCAACAGGGTCTGCATCGACTTCAGGGTGTACCAACCCGTCAGCTGGCCCAGGGCGAAAGCACCCCCGCGATACGCCAGACCCGAGTGATAGTCATCCGGGGTGACGATCGGGATGATCGCACGGAGGGCGTCCGGTGTCCGCGCTGCCGCGGCCATCTGGACCATCCCCGAATACGACGCGCCGTACATGACGACGTCGCCGGAGGACCAGGGCTGCGCTGCACACCACTCGATCGCATCGAGGGTGTCGTTCTCCTCCGCCTCGAAAGGAACGAAGTCGCCGTCGGATTGCCCCGATCCGCGGCAGTCCTGAATGACGACCGCGAAGCCGGCGTCGGTGAGCGGCGCGACCGGAATCGACCGTGTCATCATCTCGCCGTACGGATTGCGCACCAGGACCACGGGACGCGGCTCACCGGTGCGGTACACGGTGGCCCGCAGGGTCACTCCGTCTCGCGTCGCCGAGGGCACGGCGCGTTCGAGTACCAGGCTCGCCACCGCCACGCCTTCGTGGATGATCGTCATCTCTGAGTCCCGAAGGGCCGTGTCAGGAGGCGACGGAGAGCGCGGCGTCGTAGTGCTGACGCGCCTTCGGCAGGACCTCGCGGGCGAACAGATCCATGCTGGCCTTGCCCACTTCGTGCGACATTCCGCCGAAAGTCGGCTGCAGGATGACCTCGAACTCCCCCATCTGCTCTTGAATCCAGGCCAGCTTGTCGAGGATCATCTGCGGCGTTCCGTACAGGGCTGCCTCGGCGTAGTTGCGGCCCGATTGGCTGATGCCGTTCTCGTTGATCATGTCGGCGGTCATGGCGTAGCGCTCGTACCCCTTGGTCGTGGCGAAGTGTCCGCCGTTCATCTCGTAGTGAACGACATTGGCGTCGTAGAAATTGCCGACGTACTCGTAGTGGCGTTGCACAGCGGTCTCTTCGTCTTCATGGCAGTACATCGCGACATTGAGGCAGACCGGCGGAGCTTTCTCGCTCCAGGTCTCGAAGTAGTAGTCCTGGTAGGCCTGGAAGGTCGGCAACAGCTTGTCGACCGGCTTCAAGATGAACGACATCAGACGGGCTTTGTTGTGCACCCCCGAGACCATCGAGTCGTGCGAGCCGGCGACGGTGTACATCCGGTCATCCCACGGGGCGAACGGACCCGGCTTCAGAGGGGTGCGCGGCTGGGAATAGAAGCGACCGTCGCCCTCTATGACGCCGGTCTGGATCGCCTCGATGATCATCGCGGCCGACTCGTCGAAGCGCTCGCGGGTTTCGTCGAGGGGAACACCGAAGGGGGCGAACTCCTTGCGTGAAAGCCCACGCCCCATCCCGAAGAGGACGCGGCCGTCGGTGAGGTTATCGAGCATCAGGAGCTTCTCGGCGACGCGGATCGGCTGCGCGTTCCATGGCAGGATCACCGCGCCCGTACCCAGTTTGATCGTCTTGGTGCGGCCTCCGATCATCGAAAGCCAGAGCAGGTTGTCTGGGCAGAACGAGTAGTCCGAGAAGTGGTGCTCGACGGCCCAAACACTGTCGTAGCCCCACGCCTCGCTCATGACCGCCAGTTCCGTCTCGCTGCGATAGATCTCGTGGTCACTGACCGTCGGGTCACCCTTGCCGAAACCGAACCCCACGCCGATGTGCATCATTCCTGCTCCTCTGCAGTCCGAAGTTCTCGGTCGAGAAGGCCCAGGTCATCCCGAAGCTGCCGAACTCGACGTAGACGAAAGACTAAGCAGGCCCCAGACAAGCCCGACTCTCACTTTGAGACGGGCCCCGAGCACGACTCGGGTCGGGCGCTCGGCTTCTCTGCGCGAGCGGGCTCGGCAACGATCTACGACCTGCTGCTCGGCACCGTGATGCCGAACTGCTTGAGTTTGCGGTACATGGTCGCCCGTGAGATCCCGAGGGCTTTCGCAGCATCCTCGCGATTCCACGCCGCTTCACGAAGACCCGTGAGCACGAGTTCTCGTTCGAGCCGCTCGAGTTTGGAGAGATCGCGAGCGCCGGCCTCGGCAAGGGCGGAAACGGGAACGTTGTCGATCGTGACCTCAGCCCCGGTCGCATTCATCGCCGAGGTGGCAAGCACCCGTCTCAACTGCGGGAGGTTTCCGCTCCACCGGTGCCGCGCGAAGACCGCCAGCACTTCGGGCGAGCAACGCAGCTGACGGCTGCCGGGGTTGAGGTCGGCCAGGATGCGGGCGACGATCTCCGCCAGCTCCTCGCGTCGTTCTCTCAGAGCGGTGCGTTCCACGATCACGACGAAGTGATCATCCAGCACCGACGGAGCACCGACCGAGACCGCGGAAGAATCTGTCGCGACGGACCACGCCGAACCCTCGCGAAGAATGTCGCGCAAACGACTGTGCAGTTCGATCGGAAGCTCGTCGAGATGACGAAGCAGGATCGCCGGGCTCGAGGACGAGGCCGTGCGCACCCCGGCGACCCACGCACTCGGGTCTTCGACAGCGGCTCTTGCGTCGAAGGAGATCCATCCCTCCGGCATGGCCGCCAGGGCGAGCGTGGCCTTTCCCGCGCCTCGCTCGCCCACCACGATCGCCGGCAGACCGCTGGCCCGGGCACGATGCAGGCTCGCGAGAGCTGCGTCGGCGGGCTTTCCGGCACTCGCTCGTGGTGCCCCGAGATCCGCGGCGGAATCTCGTTCGACCGCACCCCGCGACAGAGACGCCATCGCCGCCATGCTGCCGTCGCGGAGGCCGATCGGCCGACACCGCACAGTGATCGTGCCGTTTTGGAGATCGAGAGTGAATTCGCTCTCGTTGCCGTCGGCGACCTCTTCGAGGACGCGCGCAGCAACCGCGTCGGCATTGAGTCCATGCATGATGAGCTGCCGAGCGGCCGCATTCGCAACGAAGACGTTTGCTCCCACCGCGATCACTGCCTGAGATGGCCGTCGCGATTGATGAGTGAAGTGTGCGAAGAGGTCACGCTCGACTCCGTAGGCGTCGTCGATCAGGCGTTCGCGAATCGCCCACGCCGCGTCTCTTGCGAAAGGCATCAGGAGCTGGTTGGCGTTTTCGAGTCGGCAGTTCAACGACAACACGCCCACGACTCTGTTCAGCGCGTCTCGAAGCGGTGCACCCACCGAGACCAAGTTGAGTTCGGAGTCACGGAAATGCTCGGAACCGACGACGGCGAACGGTTCCAGACGCTCGACGGACATCCCCGCGCCGTTCGTACCCACAACTGATTCGCGGAAGTGCGCGCCGACGCGGCTTCCGCGTTCACGGGTGATGGGAATGACCCCGTTGCCGCCGATCGCCGGCGTGAGCTGGATGCAGTCACGATCCAACAGCATCGCCCAGGCATCCGATCCTTCCAACTGCTCCTGGAGGCGCTCCATGACCGGTTCTGCTGCACGCATGAGGCGCTCCGCCCGACCTCGGACGTCGATGGAGGGAAGCTCCATCGTGCGGAAGTCGACCCCGCTCTCGAGGGATCGGCGCCACGAGTGAAGAATCTCAGGTCGCGGAGCTGTATCGCTCTGACTGAATGCGTCCGGGTCGCGGAAAAACGCTTCCCTCGCGGTCCGGGCCCGGGCGACAGATTCGTCGTCAAGCGGAACCACGTAGGTGTTCAGCTGGCTGCGTGAGACCGCCACTGTTCCTCCGTGTGTCTCATGACGACGTCAGTGCGGTCTTCGAACGGACGCTTGTTCCCCTGGGGCGCCTCAGTATACGCGGCCGACCCTGACTGCCATAGACAGGGTGCCCCCAGCGACATGTATTATGCGCGTGCATCCTGCGTCATTGTCAAATTGACACCTACGGGAACCAACGTCCGCGCCTAGATTCTGATGACGCACGAGAACGACAAAGGAGTTGGCCCGATGACCGGACTGCAGGATCTCGAGGGACGCGTCGTCGTCGTGACGGGCGGGGCCTCCGGCATCGGTCGTGGCATCGCCGAGGAGTTCATCGCGCAGGGATGTCGCGTCGTCGTCGCCGATATCGAGCGTTCGACTCTGGAGACCACCGCGAGCGAGATCGGCGCCGTGGGAGTGCTCTGCGACGTGACTGACCCCGACAGCGTCGGCTTCCTCGCTCGGCGCACGATAGCCGAGTTCGGACGCGTCGATATCGTCTGCAACAACGCGGGTGTCGGCCCGCGGGCGCCGATGTCTGATCTCACGCTGGAGGACTGGAAGTGGATTCTCGATGTGAACCTGTGGGGCGTGATTCACGGCATCCAATCGTTCCTGCCTCTCATCAAGGCGAATCCTGACGGCGGCCGGATCGTGAACACCGCCTCGGTCGCGGCGCTGCTTCCCCCGAAGTTCTACGGTCCCTACGTGGCGAGCAAGGCGGCGGTGCTAGGTCTGTCGACTGTCCTTCAACGCGAACTCGACGATGAGGGGTCTTCGGTCGGTGTGACGGTGCTGTGCCCGGGACCGGTGCGTACGAACATCATGAACAGCTTGCGCAATCGCCCAGCCGAGCAGTCCGGCAGTGCGGCGCTCAAGGATCACGACATCGCACTGACTGTGCCGGAGGACTGGCGGTTCGCGGAGCCGCGTGACGCGGGCGTCATCGTCGCGCGCGCCGTACGCAACGGCGACTTCTACGCCATCACTCATCCGGAGTGGGTCCAACAGATCGTCGCGCGCAATGACGACCTCGAGTCGGCGTACCGGAAGTACGGCGTCACAACCGCGGACGATGTGGCCCTTCGGCCATGAACTCGAGGCTGGGCTTCGCGTAGCGTGCGAATCCTGAAGCGGGCGACCCGCTAGTCGCCCAGGAGACGCAGGACCTCGCGCGCGACCCCCTCAGCCGACGGTGGGTTCTGCCCAGTCACGAGACGCTCGTCCACGACGACGCTCGGCTGGAAGATGCCGTTGTCGCTGTAGGAGGCACCACGCTCGATGAGGGCATCCTGCAGGAGGAACGGCACGACGACGTCCAAGGAGATCTCCGCCTCTTCCGCGTTCGAGAACGAGGTGACCTTCTTGCCGTCGAGCAGGTGGGTGCCGTCGGCGAGGGTGATCCCGAGCAGTCCGGCGGGCCCGTGGCACACGGCTGCCAGAACGCCCCCCGCGTCGTACACATGGGCACCGATGCGAGCGATATCGAGGTTGCCGGGGAAGTCCCACATCGAGCCGTGGCCCCCGACGTAGAGCACCGCGTCGTACTTCGACGGGTCGACATCGGAAAGGCGCAGGGTGGTCTGGAGCGCAGGCTCCTCGAGGAAGGAGACCTGATCGGGGTCATCGAGCTCGACGCCCTCAACGGGCGGCAGACCGCCCTTGATCGAGGCGAGGTCGATGCGGTAGCCGGCATCCGTGAAGACCTTCCACGGGTGCGCGGCCTCGGCCAGCCAATAGCCGGTCTCGCGGCCGGTGTCACCGAGGTCGGCGTTGCTGGTGAGGACGAAGAGTACGGATCTCATGTCAGGCTCTCTGGTCGGAACGGATGAGGTCTGCTGCGCGCTCGGCGATCGCGATCGTCGGTGCGTTGGTGTTACCGCGCGGCACCGTCGGCATGACGGAGGCGTCAACGACACGAAGGCCAGCGACGCCCCGCACGCGCAGGAAAGGGTCGCACACCGTCTCAGCCGAACCGCCCATTGCACAGCTGCTCGTCGGGTGATGCATCGTCACCACGTTCTCGCGTACCCAGTCGCGCAGCTCACGGCCGTCCTCCACGGACTCACCGGGCAGTGTCTCCTCTGCCACGAGCGAGGCGAAGGGCGTTTGCGCCGCGACCCTGCGGGCGAACTCCACTCCCCTGGCCAGCGCCTCGAGGTCGCGAGGGTCGGTGAGGTATCCGGGATCGATCGCGGGCGCGACGGCCGGGTCGGCGCTGCGCAAGGTGATCGAGCCGCGACTATGCACCTCGATGCCGACGACGAGCACCGCCACCGAGGGCGGCTCGCCCTGGTCGAGTATCGACGGCGGGCAGGTCATGAACTCGATATCGGGAGCGTCGAGTCCCTCGCGGGTACGGATGAAGGTTCCGACCTCGCCGCCGTTCGACGCGTACGGCCCACGCCCGAACAGCCGCCACCGGATGCCGGCGAGCCAGTTGCGCCGGGGCGCCCCGGTCATGCGCCACACGGCCGTCGCGCGCGGGTGATCCTGCAGCCCGGTGCCGACCGCGGGCATATCGAGCACCACGGGAACCCCGTACCGCGAGAGCTGTTCCCGTGGCCCCACGCCCGACAGCAGGAGCAGTTGCGGCGAGTTGACCGCACCCGCTGCGAGTATCACCTCGTCGGTCGCGGCATCCGTCACCTCGGTTCCTCGCCAGCGATACGTGACACCCGTGGCACGCCCGCCCTCGATCACGACGCGCGACGCGAGCGCGCCCGTGCGCACCGTGAGGTTGGAGCGCGAGAGGGCCGGTCGCAAATACGCGTCCGCCGTCGACCAGCGCCTGCCTCGACGCTGGTTGACGCTGAAGAATCCGACACCATCCTCGGTGACGCCTGGGAAGTCGCCGACATCGCGGAGGCCGAGACGAACCGCCGCGGCAACCCACGCGCGCGTCAGCCTGTCTTTGTAGCGCAGCGCAGTCACCCCGAGCTGCGCGTGCACACGGTGGAAGTATGGCAGCAGGTCGCTGTAGCCCCAGCCCTCGCAGCCGTATTCGTCGCGCCAGCCGTCGAAGTCGGCGGGACTGCCCTGGATATAGATCATGGCGTTTGTCGACGAGCTGCCGCCCAGCGTGCGCCCGAGGGGCCAGGTGATGCGGCGATCGCCAGCCGCCGCCTGCGGCTCGGTCTCGAAGTTCCAGTCGACGGCGCTTTGAAAGAGGGCCACCATCTTCGCGGGCATTCGGATGTCGTCGGCGATGTCGGGTGGGCCCGCCTCGAGCAGCAGCACCCGCGTCGCAGGATCCTCGCTGAGTCGCGCTGCGAGAACGCAGCC
>Ga0190272_10001787_pt1 | contig 10301 bp, 11 predicted proteins | sample Popmic504T_FD_133746 | JGI IMG/M metagenome (GOLD analysis project Ga0190272, IMG submission 133746) | Populus adjacent soil microbial communities from riparian zone of Shoshone River, Wyoming, USA - 504 T | ecosystem: Environmental > Terrestrial > Soil > Riparian zone | place: USA: Wyoming... | reverse complement strand
GTTGTGGAAAGGAGCGCCGCAGCTATGAACTGGGCCAGGATCATGGTTCCGCTGGCCGGGACCGCTGACGACGCCGGTGCGCTGGCGGCGGGGCGCGTGCTCGCCGAAGCCTTCAACGCCGAGCTGGCCGCCATCCATGCGCCGGCCGACATCGCCGACCTCATGCCGTGGATGGGCGAGGGGTTCATGGGCGGGGTGCAGGTCTCGGCCATGGAAAGTCTCAAGGAAGCAGCCGCCGAGGGCGAACGCGCGGCCAGGGCCGCGTGCGACGCCAGCGGCTATCCCCGGACGCGGCTGGTCTCGCTGGCGTCGCCGGTGTGGGCGGGCCTGGCCATGGAAAGCCGGCTTTCCGACGTGGTGGTGTTCGACCAGGCCGCCGCCTGCGGACGGGGCCCTTTGGCCGAAGCCTTCCAGCAGACCCTGGCCGATGAGCAGCGGCCGGTCATCGTCGCCCGCCAAGGCCAGACCGTCGGCGGCGTCGTGGCGCTGGCCTGGGATGGCGGCAAGGAGGCGACACGGGCTGTCCGCACCGCCATGCCGCTGCTGGTGAAGGCGTCGGGGGTGGTGATCCTCGGCGCGCCTGGCGCCTCGTCGCGCAGCTTCGATCCAGGGCGCCTGCGAGAGTTCCTGGCCGCCCGCGGGGTCGAGGCCGAGATCAGTTCGGTCGAGGGCTCCAGCGACGCCGGCCAGCTGCTGCTGTCGGCGGCGGCTGACGTCGGCGCCGGGCTGCTGGTGGCCGGCGCTTTTGGCCACACACGGCTGCAGGAATACATTTTCGGCGGCACGACACGGACCTTGTTGAACTCCGACGGCCCGTCGCTGTTTGTATCTCACTAGGCCAGCCAAGAAGGATGACCATGAGCCTTTCGCGTATCGTCATGCGCCTTGCCCGCAACCCGGGCACCGAGTTCGCCGGTGGCGACGACCATCGGGGTTATGCGCTCACCGCGCCGCTGACCGCCGAGGGGCGCCTAGACGAGTCGGCCTACTCCAAGGCCAAGGCCGAGTGCCTGGTGCGCCGCTTTGCGCCGGATGAGGACCCGGCCGACGGCCATCTGTCGCGGCGCGGGCAGCGGTGGTTCTTCGACTATGACGATGGCGCCGACGTGGACGACGAGCCGGTGCACCGCTTGGGCGAGCACCGTTTCGCCGTTGGCGAATACGTCACCGTTACCGACGAGGACGGCCGCCCGCTGACCTACAAGGTGATGGAAGTCACGCCCGTCAGCTGATCACTCGCCGACGTTGCGTTCCACCAGGTCCTTCATGTCGTCGAAGACGTCGTCCTTGTCCTTGCCTTCGCGAGCCTTGACGACCGCCACGACAAGCGGCCCGGCCTTTGGCCCGCGCGCTTCGTAGCCGGCGACCTGATAGCCGCTGGCGGCCTTGTCGCTGGCCAGGATGTACGTGGAGCGAACGCCGTCCACCTTGCCGTTGGCCGTGCGGATTTCGGCGCCGTCGCCCCCGGCGTTGACGGTGGTGCCTTCGCCGACGCGGATCTCGGCGCCGTTGTCGTTGGCGTCCACCTTGATGCCGCCGATGCGGATCTGGGCGCCCCTGTCGTCAGCCTTGATGTGCAGGCCGGGGAAGTCGATCTCGGCTCTTTCCTGTCCCGTCTCCGCAGCGGCCACGGTGTTGGTCGCGGCCGAGCTGGGCGCTGGGGCGGCGGCCGACGTCAGCGGCGGCAGGGCCGGTGGCGGGATCAGGCCCTTCAGCTCGGCCTCGACGGGGTCGAGCACCGTCTTGGCCTCCGCGCCATTCAGCGCCACCAGCCGCAAGGTCACCTCGGCTCCATCGGCCTGATAGGCGCAGCTCAGGCCGTCCGGCGCGGCGCTGACCCGCTTGAGCGCGCCTTGGCTTTCGGGACAATCGAGACGGCTGATGGTGCGCAGCGCGCCGCCGCCCTGGTCGGACTTGGCGTCGGCAGTGGCTTCGCGTTCGCAGGCGCCCAGCGCCAGGATGGCGGCGGCGCCGGCCAGCAGCATCAAACGGTTCATGGTCTTAGCCTCCCTCAGGTCGAGGAGAGGGTGAGGCGCAGTCCCGCCGTGGTCCAATGAAATCGCGGTAAGCTATTGCCCCGGGCGGGCAGGAGAGCCTTCGCGGCGGGCCAGGAAGGCAAGGCGTTCGAAGAGGTGGACGTCCTGCTCGTTCTTCAAGAGCGCGCCGTGCAGCGGCGGGATCAGCTTGGTGGGATCCTTTTCGCGCAGGGCCGCCTCGTCGATATCCTCGACCATCAGCAGCTTCAGCCAGTCGAGCAGCTCGGAGGTCGACGGCTTCTTCTTCAGGCCCGGAACCTTGCGCATGTCGTAGAAGATGCGCAGCGCCTCGGCGACGAGCTTTTGCTTGATGCCGGGGAAGTGGACGTCGACGATGGCGTTCATCGTCTCCTCGTCCGGGAAGCGGATGTAGTGGAAGAAGCAGCGGCGCAGGAAGGCGTCCGGCAGCTCCTTTTCGTTGTTCGACGTGATGATGACCACAGGTCTGACCTTGGCCGAGATCGTCTTGTCGGTCTCGTAGACATAGAATTCCATCCGATCGAGCTCCTGCAGGAGGTCGTTGGGGAACTCGATGTCGGCCTTGTCGATCTCGTCGATCAGCAGCACCGGGCGCTCGGGTGCCTCGAAGGCCTCCCACAGCTTGCCCTTCTTGATGTAGTTGGCGACGTCCTTGACCCGCTCCTCGCCCAGCTGGCTGTCCCGCAGGCGGGTGACGGCGTCGTATTCGTAGAGGCCTTGCTGGGCCTTGGTCGTCGACTTGATGTGCCAGGTGATCAGCGGGGCGTTCAGCGCCTTGGCGACCTCGTAGGCCAGCACCGTCTTGCCGGTGCCCGGCTCGCCCTTGATAAGCAGGGGACGCTCCAGAGCGATCGCGGCGTTGACCGCGATCTTCAGATCGTCGGTGGCGACGTAGTCTTGCGTGCCCTGGAAACGGGAGCTCATCGGCAGGTTCATCCCCTCGGCGGATGCAACTGCGAGCATCCGAACAAACGTTCAAATCAAGGATAACCTAGAGGGGCGCGGCGTGGGCGCCAAGCACGCTTTGCGTCAGTCGGCGCCCGGATTGATTGAGACCGGGTCGCTGGCCGGGAAGGTTTCCTTCAGCCCGTGATCGAGTTCGCGCTCGGTCTGGCTGCGGCCGTCCTTCTTTTCCATCTGCGACAGGGCGTCGTCGTCGTCAGATTTTGGGGCGTCGTCGGCGCGGGGCTTGTCGTTCTCATTGGGCATGACGGCACTCCTGGTCTGGCGAAGCTTGGCCTCGCGTTCGCCAAATCAACCCGTGCGTCCCGCGATCGTTCCGGCTGGGCCGCAACCGCGCCTTGAAAGCACCGCTGTGCCGGGTTAGCGGACTTGCATGGAAAACGACGCGCAGCCGCCGAAGGACCGCAAGGTCGTCCTCATCACCGGGGCGGCGCTGGCGCTGGCCGCCGGACTGGGCGGCGCCGTGCTGATCATGGCCAAGGATGATGGGACCACCACGCCGCCGCCGGCCTCGCAGGGCGGGCTGGTGGTGGAGGCTACCCGGCCGTCGGACGACGGTCTCGATCCGGCCCGGCCGCTGCGCTGCTTCGTCAGCGGTGAGTTCGTGGGCGAGATCACGCTGGCCGAATGCGCCGAGCGCAACGGCGTCGCCACCGGATCGCTGGACGTTGGGCTTGACCAGAGCGGGGCCCTGGCCGCGGCCGCTGTCGCCGGCACAGTGCTGACGCCGCTGCCGCCGGAGACCCAGGCTCCCGTGGTCGTGGCCACGCCCACCAGCCCGCAAGTCTCCCAGCCGGTGCAGGTCTCCACCGCCACCTGCTGGCGCTACGACGGCGGCTGGCGCCAAGTCGGCGAGCTGGGCCGAGGCGCCTGCGCGCAGACGCTGTTCGCCGGGCAATGCACGGGCCGGGGCGGGGCGCTCTACGGCCGCTGGGGCGAGCAGACGCTGCGCCTCGTCACCGGCCGTGTGGAAATCTCAAACGACAACCGCCGCTTCCGCACGCTGGTGGAACAAGGTCCCGCCTGCTCGCTTCCTTCGGTGGATTAAGAGGACTTCGCCATGCGCAGACTCGCCCTTCTTGGCCTGATGGCCACCGCCGCGCTCGGCGGCTGCGCCAAGCATCTGGAGGCGCCGACCGACCGGGGCGTCTGCTATGCGCTGAACTTCGACAAGGACGGCAACCCCAAGTTCAACGCCGTCGCCGAGAACATGCCCAACATGGAAAACTGCGCCGCCCAGCTCGAAGGCATGCGGCTGCGGTTCGTGCGCATGGGCGCGGCGCTGACGGAGGTGACCGGCTCCTACCAGGGCCAATTCATTTTCATCAAGCCGCAGGGCATCTTCACCGCCCAGTACTACGAGGGCGTGCAGTATCCGGCCCTGGTGCGCACCGGCGACGGGCGTCTGACGGTTCCGGGCAGAATGCCTGTGGAGTAATGCCCGCTGACGTGAACGAAGTGGGAACATTCCTGTAGACGGCGCTTTTGCGCCCCGCTAGCTTCCTTGGCGTAGATTCCGGCGCGCCGGCGGTCGGTTGTCGGCTGTCCGGGGGAAGGTCGCCGGGCGTTTAGGGAAACTTCGCCATGGCCGGCAGCGTCAACAAGGTCATCCTGATCGGCAACCTCGGGGCCGATCCCGAAATCCGCACGCTCACCTCGGGCGACCGGGTCGCCAATCTCCGCATCGCCACCTCCGAGAGCTGGCGCGACCGCGCCTCGGGCGAGAAGAAGGAGCGGACCGAGTGGCACCGTGTGGTGATCTTCAACGACAACCTGGTGAAGGTGGCCGAGAGCTACCTGCGCAAGGGCGCCAAGGTCTACATCGAGGGCGCCATCCAGACCCGCAAATGGACCGACCAGTCCGGCGTCGAGAAATACTCCACCGAGATCGTGCTGCAGAAGTTCCGTGGTGAGCTGACCATGCTCGACGGCCGCGGCGGGGATGCCGGCGAGAGCGATTACGGCGGTGGCGGCAGCGGCTTCTCCAGCGGCGCGCGAACCCAGCCGTCCGGCCCCAAGGAAAGCTTCTCGGCCGACCTGGACGACGAAATCCCGTTCTAGGCGATGCCAAGCCTGGCTGGAGGCGCGGCCCAGGGCACGGGCCGCTTTTCCGCCGCCGAACGGGCGGCGGTCGCGGCCATCATCCTCATCTGGGGGATCAACAACGTCGCCGCCAAGGTGGCGACCGACGTGCTGCCGCCGCTGCTGGTCGGCGGCCTGCGCTTCGCCATGGCGCTGGTCCTGCTGGCCCCGTTCATCCGCCCGCCGTTCCCCGAGCCGCGCCGGCTGCTGCTGATCATGCTGCTGGCCGGGCCGCTGCACTTTTCGGCCGTCTACCTGGGCTTTGCGCTGAGCCGAAACCTCAGCCCCTACGTCGTGTCGCTGCAGCTGTGGATCCCGATGACGGCGGTGTTCGCCTGGTGGCTGCTGGGCGAGCGGATGCGGCCCATCGCCATTGCGGGCCTGGCCATCGCCATGATCGGCGTGACCTGGATGACGCTGGATCCCAACGGCGGCGCTGATCCGCCGGCCATCCTCATCGGCGTAGCCGCCAGCGCCATGTGGGCGCTCGCCACGGTGCTGGTGCGCCGCACGCCGGGGGTAAAGCCGCTGAAGATGCAGGCGCTCACCGCCCTGGTCGCCGCGCCGGTGCTGCTCGGCGCCTCGGCGGCCTTCGACACCGATATTCCGGGAAAGCTGCGCGAGGCGACGCCGCTGGTCTGGGTGGCGCTGGCCTGGGCCGGCATCGTTTCCAGCATCGCGGCGACGGCGCTGCTGTTTTGGCTGGTGCAGCGGCGCGAGGCGGGCAGGGTGACGCCCTACCTGCTGCTGACGCCGGTGGTGTCCTGCACGCTGGGAGTCCTGCTGCTGGGCGACGCGATGTCGGCGCAGGTGGTGATGGGCGCGGCGGCGACGCTGGTCGGGGTGGCGGTGGTGTCGCTGGCCGAGCGGCGGGCGCAGGCCAAGGAGCTGCCGACCCCGACCTAAGCTTTCCGTTTTGTAATCTAACGCGGCCTTGCTGATCAGGCTGGCCGATGATGGAGTGCCGCCGCGCCCGGTGGAGGCGCGAGTGGAGCCCCCCGCATGTCCCAAATCTCCCGCCGCGACGTCATCGCCGGCTCGATCTTCCTGACCGCCATGGCAACCGCCGCGCCGGCCCTCGCGCAAGCCGGGGGCGAAGTCCCCACCACCTGGGACCTGACGGAGCTCTACCCGACCGACGCCGCCTGGAGCGCCGAGCGGCAGGCCATCCTCGACGCCCTGCCGTCGGTCGCCCGCTACAAGGGCCGGCTGGGCGAAAGCCCGGCGACCCTGCGCGAGGCGTTGCAGACCATTTCCGACCTGTCGCGCCGCTATGCCCGGCTGGCGACCTATTCTTCGCTGAAGGCCGACGAGGACCTGCAGGTCTCCGCCAACCAGGAGCGCGACCAACTGGCCGTGGCGCTGGGTTCGCAGTTCGGCGAGGCGGTGTCTTGGGTCGATCCGGAGCTGCTGACCGTCGGCGCCGACAAGATCAACGCCTTCGTGGCCGCCGATCCGGGCCTGGGCAAGTTCCGCTTCGCCCTCGCCAACGTCCTGCGCCGCGCGCCGCACACCCTGGGCGCCGAGGCCGAGAAGGTGCTGGCCGCCGCCTCCAACCCGATCAGCGGCATCCAGACCATCCGCGGCCAGCTGGTCAGCTCCGACATCCCCTGGCCGGAGGTGACGCTGACCACCGGCAAGGTGCGGCTCGACCCGCAGGGCTTCTCCGCCGCCCGCACCTCGCCCGACCGGGCCGACCGCAAGCTGGCGTTCGACACCTACTTCTCGACCTACGACACCTATGACAGCTCGCTGGGCGCGGCGCTGACGGCGCAGGTCAACGCCAACATCTTCGAGGCGCGGGCCCGCAACTACCCGACCGCCCTGGCCAGCGCCCTGTCGCCGGGCAACATCCCCGAGGCGGTCTACCGGACGCTGGTGAGCGAAACCAACGCCGGCCTGCCGGTGCTGCACCGCTATTTCGACGTGCGCCGCCGGCTGCTGGGGCTGCCGGACATGCGCTACTCGGACATCTATCCGCCGGTGGCCAAGATCGACCGCAAGTTCACGCTGGCCGAGTCACGGACCCTGACGCTGGAGGCGGTCAAGCCGCTGGGCCAGGCCTATGTCGACGAACTCTCCAGGGCGACCGCCGCCCGCTGGGCTCACGTCTATCCGCAGAAGGGCAAGCGCTCGGGCGCCTACATGAACCCCGGCGCCTACGATGTGCACCCCTACGTGCTGCTCAACCACACCGATGACTACAACGGCCTGTCGACCTTCGCCCACGAGTGGGGCCACGGAATGCACAGCGTCATGGCCGCCAAGGCCCAGCCGTTCGAGACCGCCGACTACCCGATCTTCACCGCCGAAGTCGCCTCGACGATGAACGAGCAGCTGCTGTCGCGGCATATGCTGAAGGGCGCCAGGACCAAGGCCGAGAAGCTGTTCTACCTCGATGCGGTCCTGGAAAGCTTCCGCGGGACCTTCTTCCGCCAGACCATGTTCGCCGAGTTCGAACTGCAGATCCACGACGCGGTCGAGCGGGGCGAGGCGCTGTCGGGCGAGACGCTGACGCAGATGTACCGGGCGCTGCTGACCAAATACCACGGCCCCAACGTCATCATCGAGCCGGTCTACGCGCTGGAATGGGCGGCGGTGCCGCACTTCTACTACAACTTCTACGTCTACCAGTACGCCACCTCGATCGCCGCCTCGGTCTTCTTCGACCAGCAGGTTCTGAACGGCGGGGCCAAGGCGCGTGACACCTACCTGGGCGTGCTGAAGGCCGGCGGCTCGGACTATCCGGTGGAAATCCTCAAGCGCGCCGGCCTCGACATGGCATCCCCAGCTCCCTACCGGGCCCTGGTGGCCAAGTTCAGCGACACGCTGGACCAGGTCGAGGCGCTGATGAAGACGTAAGGACGTGTCGAAGGACGCAATGCCGCGCCCCATCGCTCATCGCGTGGAGTTGGGAAGGGTCGCGGAGCGCCGGGCCTCGCCCGGATACCGTGGATGGTTATGTGTTTCGGCGAAGTTAGACGCTCCGCGCAGCCGTTTTCCGCCGGCGTCCGGCAGGCAGCCGTCTTAGGGCTTACCCGGACCTCCTCCGTTTCGGGAGAAGCTGCGCCGCTCGGTTCGCACCGGGCACGACGCCACGCCGGCCATGGGCGGGTCAGGCCAGCACCTGATCCCCGGACTCGCGAGTAACCCCCTCGCGCCACAAGCCCACTCGGCCACCGCCCACCGCCGCAAGAGCGCTGGCCATTGCGCCCTTCCCATGCGGTGGGGTGAGAGGAGGATGTGGCCGGTTTGGGTGGGGGTGGATAAGTCTTCCCTTCTCCCCTCGCGGGAGAAGGTGTCGGCGTTAGTCGACGGATGAGGGGGTTCTCAGAATTATCCGACAGGCGGTCGGCGGAGAGGGCGGTGCGCCCCCTCATCCGTCAGCCTTCGGCTGCCACCTTCCCCCGCGAGGGGAGAAGGGATTCTAACGCGTCAGGCTCCCGCAGGCGACGCGGGCGCCGGAGCCGCCGATGGGCTGGGTGTACTGGTCGTCCCTGGCGGCGTGGATGACCAGGGCCGAGCCGTCGTCGTCCCACAGCGTGATGCGGCCGGCGCCGCCGGTCAGCGACAGCCTGTTCGAGAAGAACTGCGCCTTGCCGGTTCCGTCACTGGCAACCCACAGGTTAGGCAGGTCGCCCGGCTCGCCGCCCGAGGCGGTCATGAAGCCGTGCTCGCGTGCGGCGGGGCCGCCGTGGACGTGGGCGCCGGCGGAGGTGAAGTCGGCGGCGCTGCAGTCGGCCTTCTCGTGGATGTGCAGCCCGTGCCAGCCGGAGGTCAGCCCGCGCACATCGATCTCGATCAGGACGCCGTGCGGGACCTGCTGCATGGTGGCCGTGCCGATCTCGGCGCCGCCCGGCGCTTTCAGATGCACCATCGACCCCGGCAGCGGGGCCAGCGCTGTGGAGGCGGTCGGAACGGCGGCGCAGGCGGATAACGCGGCGGCGGCGAGGAGGGGAATGAGGCGCATCATGGGTCCTTGTCGTTCACGCTGGGGACGAAAGCAGGCCGATGATGGCTGTGCTTGTGCGTCGTTTTTCAGGCGGCCGCGGCCAAAGCCGGGCGGCCCTCCGAGACAGGCCGCTCGGGTGGTGTTCACAGCCTGCGGATGTTAACAAACGAACCTACCTATTGGTCCGATTCTAACCGGCTTTTTCCCCTTTGACAGACGATACGATCATCCCGCCCGGCGACGGGGGCATCCCCCCTAGCGACAGCCCGCCGCCGCCGCCCAGCGACGGCGGACGCGGGCATATCGCCCCCATCGCCATCGAGGCCGAGCTGAAGCGCTCGTACCTCGACTACGCCATGAGCGTGATCGTCAGCCGGGCGCTGCCGGACGTGCGCGACGGGCTCAAGCCCGTGCACCGCCGTATCCTGTTCGCGATGAACGAGAACGGCTTCAACTCGACGGCCGCCTATCGCAAGTCGGCGCGGACCGTCGGTGACGTCATCGGTAAGTACCACCCGCACGGCGACCAGTCGGTCTATGACGCCCTGGTGCGCATGGCGCAGCCGTTCTCGATGAACATGCTGCTGATCGATGGCCAAGGGAACTTCGGCTCGGTCGACGGCGATCAGCCGGCGGCCATGCGCTACACCGAATCGCGGATGACCAAGGCCGCCGAGATGCTGCTGGCCGACCTCGACAAGGATACGGTCGACTTCCAAGAAAACTACGACGGCTCCGAGAGCGAGCCGACGGTGCTGCCGGCGCGCATCCCCAACCTGCTGGTCAACGGTGCGGGCGGCATCGCCGTCGGCATGGCGACCAACATCCCGCCGCATAACCTTGGCGAAGTGGTCGACGCCTGCTTGGCGATGATAGACGACCCCGACATAGAGCTGGACGCGCTGCTCGACCTGGTGCCGGGCCCGGACTTCCCGACCGGCGGCGAGATCCTCGGCCGCACCGGCGCGCGCACGGCGCTGATGACCGGGCGCGGCTCGGTGATCACGCGCGGCGTCGCCTCGATCGAGGAGGTCCGCAAGGACCGCGAAGCCATCATCATCACCGAACTGCCCTTCCAGGTGAACAAGTCGAACCTGGTCGAGCGGATCGCCGATCTTGTCCGCGAGAAGCGGCTGGAAGGCATCGCCGACCTGCGCGACGAGAGCGACCGCGACGGCATGCGCGTGGTCATCGAGCTGCGACGCGACGCGGTCGCCGACGTCGTGCTCAACCAGCTCTACCGCTACACGCCGCTGCAGTGCTCGTTCGGCGTCAACATGCTGGCGCTG
>Ga0190272_10001786_pt1 | contig 10309 bp, 15 predicted proteins | sample Popmic504T_FD_133746 | JGI IMG/M metagenome (GOLD analysis project Ga0190272, IMG submission 133746) | Populus adjacent soil microbial communities from riparian zone of Shoshone River, Wyoming, USA - 504 T | ecosystem: Environmental > Terrestrial > Soil > Riparian zone | place: USA: Wyoming... | reverse complement strand
GACCGTGCTCGACATCGTGGTGACGCGCGATCCGGCCAAAATGCTCCCCGGCGTCGACAACCGCACGCTCACGGTGACGAAGGGCGATAGGCCGGTGTAAAACCCCGGCATGTTTCGCCGCCCCCTCGCCTTCCTCTTTGCGCTCACACTCGCCACCGCCGCTCAGGCGGCCGAATGCGCGCGGCCGAAGGAATTGCGCTTCGAGGTGACGGGCAAGATCGTGCGCAGCGAAGTCGGCTTCACCCAGGGGCTGGAATGGCGCGACGGCAAGCTGTTCGAGAGCACCGGGGCGGTCGGCGGGCGTTCCGGGCTCAACACCATCGCGCCCGACGGCACCGTGACCAGGCTGCGCGACGACGGCACGCGCTATTTCGGCGAGGGCCTGACCATCCTCAACGGCGAAATCTATCAGCTCACCTGGCAGGAGCGCGACGTCTTCGTCTACGACCTCGCCGGCAAACTCAAGCGCACCATGCGCAATCCGCGCGAAGGCTGGGGCCTGACCAATGACGGCACCAGCCTGATCTTCAGCGACGGCGGGCCGGCAATCTACTTTGTCGATCCCGCAACGTTCGCGGTGAAGCGCGAGGTGAAGATCAAGACCGACCGGCCGGGCGACGTCGCCGGTCTCAACGAGCTCGAGCTGGTCGACAGCAAGCTCTACGGCAACTTGTTTCAGACCCAGACCATCGTGCGCATCGATCCCGACAGCGGCTGCGTCGAGGCGCGCGCCAACATGGGCTCGCTCTGGCGCTCGTTCACCGATGCCGACAAGAAGCAAGTCGCCGAGGAGCAGAACGTGCTCAACGGGATTGCCTACGACAAAGCGGCGGGGGTGTTTTACGTGACGGGGAAGCGGTGGCGGACGATTTTCGTGGGGCGGTTTTCCGAAACCAGGTGACGTTCGCGGCCACTATCGGCCGGTTTTCTTCTTCTTCGCCTCTGATTTCGCTTTCTTCGGTCCCGGCTTTGCACTGACCGCAGATGCGAGCGTCGCAGGCGCGCGCTTCGCAGGCGCGGGCGCCGCCGGCTTAGCGGCTGCCGCCGCTGATTTTTCCTCCTCACGCTGGCGCTGTTCGTTGCGTGCGAATTTCGCCTCGCGCATGGCCCGCAACTGATCAACCCGAGGCGATGGACCTTTGCTCATGCGAATCTCCTCAAGACGCGGCTTTGCGTGACGAACAGCGAATCATCGACCGAGCATAGGCTCGCGCCGACGCCACAAGAAGCGAGTGAATGCGGTATCGGATGGAGGCGACTCTTCGCGCTTCAAACAAGCGCAGCTTGCTGGTGCGGGCGGCCGGACTCGAACCGGCACGGGGTTTCCCCCGAGGGATTTTAAGTCCCTTGCGTCTACCATTCCGCCACGCCCGCGCGTGGTTCTTCTAACACCGCCGCCCCACGCAAAACAGAAGCGGGCGGCACCGGCCGCCCGCTTTGACGAACTCAAGCTGTGGCGGCGCGCGCGATCAGGCGCGCCGTAATCCGATCGCGCCCCAGAGCTCCTCCCAGTCGTGCCCGTGCTGGTCGGTGACGCGGCCGTCCTTGGCGAAGAACTTGTTCGGGATCTGGAACATCGCGATCATGATGCCGCCTTCGGGCGTGGTGGCCGAATGGCGGCTGCCGGGCTCGCGCCAGACGAACTCGCCGGGGCCGACCGTCAGGCCTTCTGCCGGGCCTTCACTGTCGACCAGCTTGCCCGAGATCACATAAGTCTGCTCGACCATGACATGCTCGTGGTCGGGCAGCACGGCGCCCGGCGCAAACTTCATCAGCAAGGTCGCTATTCCGTTCTTGGCGTCGACATAGAGGGGCTTTGCCTCGCAGCCGGGAAAGCTCGTCGGCCGCCATTCCATCTCGGCCGGGCGCACGATGTGCGAGTGGCCTTCCACTCCGGCTTCGGGCTGGCCTTTCGGGGTCACGGCATCCATTGAGGTCTCCTCCTGCGTCCGTTGGGCGCCATGATAGCGCGCCGCGTGCGCCCCGTCGCGGGCCGCGAGCGGGTTTTTCACGGGCGCGAGATCCTCAACGCGTTCCCCGAATCTCGCCCTCAGTGTTAGCGATGCGCTAACGCCAGCATGAGGAAACGCTGGCAAAAAAGCGCGCCTTAGGCGAAAAATGTCGCTCTTTCAGCGACTTGGGCGACTCGGAACAGATCGAAATTACCGAGATATTTCAATAACTTACGCTTTACACGCGACATTCGCGTGATAGCCTCTACGTGTCTTTCGACTACCCTTGGCACGGAGGTTCCAGATGACAACGTTTCAACCGATCAACGACGCGTATGACCTTGCGGCGAGCCGTCTCGCCCGTTCGAAGACGACGACGCTCGCCGAATGCGTGCCGTTGCTCGACGTCGCGCTCGAATTCATCGATCGCGGTCCCGCCGAACTCACCATCGAGGCGATCGAGACCTATCGCGAAAGCGCGATCCGTCTTCTGGAAAGCATGCGCCCCGTGATCGAGCGGCAGGCCAAGGCCACGCTCGCGGCATGGAAGCACCAGGTCGGCGATGTGGAGCTTCGCGCCGCCGCCTGATCTCTCTGAACTGACGTGACGCACTGGGAAGTAACCGGGCGGACGATAACTGGGCGCTTTGGCTTTGCGGCGAGCAGGCGGTGTCGGAGACGACCCGCGGGTGCGGTCGACGCAAAGATAGCGCGGGCAGTTTGACAGACGGACGCAGCTAACAGCGGCCCGATTGAACGCTTCGTCTTCGTGAACAGCAGGCGGTTTCCGCGGGTGCTGTCGGTCAAAGACGGGAAGCGTGGGCAGGATCGGCGCGCTGGAAGAGTCCGGAAATCGTTCGCCGACATGCGAGCAGCCCTGCCCCCGGCAGGGCTCCCTCGCTCAACAAAGATCGAGGCCGACCATGTCCAAGCTCATGATCCTGTTCGTGCTGTTCGTCTCCGGCTCGCTCTACGATCCGCCGCGCGTGCTCAACCACCTTGGGCCGGGAGCCACCGCGATCGGCTGGCACATCAAGTCGACATTCAATCTGCGCTGAGGAAATCCTTCAGCGCGCGCGTGAAGCCGGCCGGGTCGTCCAGGTTGGAGATGTGCCCGGCACCCGCAAGTTCGACATAGCGCGAACCGGCCAGTTCCTGATGCATCGCCTTCATCGCGGCCGGCACCGCGCCGCCCGCATCCTTCTCGCCCGCCAGAAACAGCACCGGCGGCTTCGTGCTCGCAACCGCGGAACGGAAGTCGTGATCGGCCAGCGCCGCCGAGCAGCCGATGAAACCGTTGACCGGCGTGTTGCGGATCATCGCGCGGGCCCGGTCGAGATAGGGCGGGTTGTTCGCCACGACATCGGCCGGAAACCAGCGCGTTACGGTCGGCTCGACCAGCGGCTCCATGCCGCCCTTTTGCGCCGCCGCGATACGCTCCTCCCATTGCTGCGCGCTTTGCGGCGTCGAGGCGCAACCGGAATCGGCGACGATCGCGCGCTCGATGCGGCCGGGATGGCGCTGCGCAAGGCCGAGCGCGGTCGCACCGCCCATCGAGAGCCCGCAGAAATTCGCCCGCGTGATATCGAGCGCATCCATCAGCGCGAGCGCGTCGGCGATCAGCATGTCGAAGCTGTAGCGGTCGCCCGGCGCCTCGGTCTTGCCGTGGCCGCGCTGGTCGTAGCGCAGCACGCGGAATGACGACGAGAAATCCTTCGCCTGCTGGTCCCACATGGTGAGATCGGTCGCGAGCGAGTTCGACAGCACGAGCCATGGACCGGCGTTGCCGTCGATCCGGTAATTGATGCTGATGCCGTTGGCTTTGGTCTGCATTACTTGGACTCCCCATTCCGGATCGGCGGCTGGAAGCTCAGCCCCAGATCCCAGGGAAAATAGATCCAGGTGTCCTGCGACACCTCGGTGATGAAGGTGTCGACCATCGGGCGGCCCATGGGCTTGGCATACACCGTCGCAAAGTGCGCCTTCGGCAGGATGTCGCGCACGATTTTCGCGGTCTTGCCGGTGTCCACGAGGTCGTCGACTATCAGCACGCCCTCTCCGGCTCCGCCACCGACCTTGACGATCGAATCCGCGACACCTTTCAGCACGCTGAGCGAGCCTTGCGACTTGTAGTCATGATAGCTCGCGACGCACACCGTCTCGATCAGGCGGATTTCCAGTTCGCGCGACACGATCGCGGCCGGCACCAGTCCGCCGCGCGTCACGCACACGATCGCCTCGAACGGACCTGCGCCGGAAAGCCGCCACGCGAGCGCACGCGCATCGCGATGAAACTGGTCCCACGAGACCGGGAAGGCCTTTTGTGCCTGTCCTTGAGCCACTGCTGCTTCGGCCATTGCGCTTCCCCCAACCGTCCAAGGCGGACGTTCTAGCGCATGTCGAGCACGAAATCGAAGCGTCCGGAGAGCGAGCCTTGGTTCTTGGCGGTGCGTATCAACAGCTCCTTCCGGAACAGGCCGTCCCGGCGGTTGTTCGGCTCGCCGGGAAAATAGAGCTGCGTGGTGAGCAGGCGCCCGGCGGGCGGCGCCACCTTCACGTGGAAATGGCGCGTGCGGCCCTCGTAGTTGCCAGGCACTATGGTGCGGAAACGAAAGCGCCCCTCGGCATCCGCGCGCTGATGGCCGCGCAGGCGGAAGCCCGAATTGTCGTACGCACCCTTGTCGTCGGCGTGCCACAGATCGACCAGCGCGCCCGCCACCGGCTTGCAGTTGCGCGTCAATACGAAGCCGACGAGATCGATCGGCTGACCCGCCAGGCCCGGCTCGATCAGTTCGGCGCGCTCCGGCGACGACGGCTTGAAGAACGGGCCCTCGGTCTGACGCAGCGTCGCCGCGTCGCCGTCATGGCATTCGGGCGTCGGGCTGAGCGGCTGGGCGCGGCCGGTGTCGAGCGTGAGGAAGCCGCTCGCGGCCAGCACGCTGGTGGCAAGTACGCTGCGGCGGCTCGGAAGGTCGGACATGAAACGCTCCATCCGTGTCCCGCATGCGGTGCAGCGCGCCGGACACACGAGACCTGCGCGTCAATGGCGGCAAAATTCAGCCGAGAGGAGAGCCCTTCGCCTTACTCCAGCGTTGCATCCAGCGTGATCGTGGCGTTCAGCACCTTCGACACCGGACAGCCGGCCTTCGCGGCCTCGGCGAGCTTGGCAAATTCGTCCTTCGACAGGCCCGGCACCTTGGCTTTGAGCGTCAGCGCGACGGCGGCGATCTTCCAGCCGCCCTCGATCTGCTCCAGCGACACGTCGGCGCGCGTATCAAGGCTCTCCGGCGGGTGTCCGGCGCCGCTGAGTTGAAACGCCAGCGCCATCGTGAAGCAGCCAGCGTGCGCCGCCGCGATCAGTTCCTCCGGGTTGGTGCCCTTCTCGTCGCCGAAGCGGCGCGAAAAGCCATAGGGCGTGCCGGACAGGACGCCGCTCTGCGTCGTGATCGCGCCCTTGCCCTCCTTGCCGGTGCCGCTCCATTGAGCCGATGCGTTGCGCTTGATGGTCGCCATGGCATCTTTCCTCCTGTTATCGCGATACCGTTCAGCTAGGTACGAGCGCGCTCAGTTGCCAGCCGCACGGGCGGCACCCAGCCAAAGCCGCACGCCGGTGAAAATCGCGAATAGAATCGCAACGATGGTCACAACCCAGCCGATCGGCGAATCGTCGATGCCGATCATGGCGCGCGCCGCGACGATCAGCGCCAGCGCGGCGATCATCGCCCATGCGTTCTGGCGCCAGATGTAGGGCGCAAGCGCGAAGCACATGAGCGCTGGAATAACGACAAGCACAGCCAGCAGCCAGTCGGAGGGCTTCAGGCCGAAGGTTGCGTAGATCACAACGAGGAAGGCGAGCAGCCCGATGCCTACCAGCGCCGTCATCATCGCGTAGCCGTACGCCACGGCACGCAACAGATCGGCGCGCGGCTCGCTCATCTCAGACGCTGGCCTTCAGTGTGGCCCGCACGCGCTGGAGCATGGTCTCCACGTCGGCCTTGGCTGCCGCCAGGTGCCCGGCGTCACGTGAACGGATCACCAAGTTGGTATTGGGCCCGGCCTTCTCGTCGAAGAACGGATAGCTGCCGATCATGACGCTCGGGTGCAGCTTGGCGATCTCGCCGAGCTCCGTGCCAATGTCGCCTTCGCGCACGTCGCCGCGGACCGACTCGGACATCATCTTTACGCCCGTTGTGAGCATCGGCGCCGCGGAATCGAGCATGACCTGCATGATCGACGGCACACCCGCCATCACGAACACATTGCCGATTTTGAAGCCGGGCGGGCCCTGATTGGCCTTGAGCAGATCGCCTCCAGCCGGAATGCGCGCCATGCGCAGCCGCGCCTCATTCATCTCGATACCGCGCGTCTTGTAGCTTTCCTCCATGATGGCCCGCGCGCGCGGATCGACATCGATTGAGACGCCGAACGCCTTCGCCACCGCATCCGCCGTGATGTCGTCATGCGTCGGCCCGATGCCGCCGGTGGTGAATACATAAGTGTAGCGCTCGCGCAGCACATTGAGCGCCGCGACGATTTCGTCCTCCTCGTCAGGCACCACGCGAACTTCCTTCAGGTCGATGCCGATATTGGTCAGGTACTCGGCGATGTAGCCGATGTTCTTGTCCTTGGTGCGTCCGGACAGGATTTCGTCCCCGATGACGAGAATGGCTGCGGTGATGATCGAATGGGTCATGAGGTCACTTTGCTGAAAGGCCTGCCCCATCATGGCCCTGCCAAACGCAGCGCCGCAACAGCATTGACTGAGCACCTATGAATTCTTACTTTCGGAAGTAAGAATAGGAGATGCCCATGCGCATCACATCCAAGGGCCAGGTGACGATCCCGGTCGCAATCCGCGAAAAGGCCGGACTGATGCCGAACACCGAGGTCGAGTTCGCTTACGAAGGTGGCGAGGTGTTGATACGGCGGCTTCGTCGCGCAAAGCGGAACGGCAAGCCTACCCGAGGCGAGCGCCTGATCGCGCACATGCGCGCGCATCCCGGCGATGGGAAAATGACGACTGATGAGATCCTGGCGCTCATGCGTGGCGAATGACAGTTCTGGTCGATAGCAACGTCATTCTCGATGTCCTGACGGCTAATTCTCGCTGGACTGATTGGTCGTCGAACGCGCTTGCGGAAGCATCCGACCACGGCCGTGTGGTGATAAATCAAGTCATCTTTGCCGAAGTTTCCGCGCGCTATGACACGATTGAAGAACTCGACGCCGCACTGTCGCCGAGCCAATTTGTTCGTGAACAAATTCCGTTCGAGGCAGCGTTTCTGGCTGGCAAGGCATTTCTGCTTTACCGCAGCCGTGGAGGCCAGAGGCGTTCTCCGATCGCGGATTTCTACATCGGCGCGCATGCTTCGATTGCGGGCTATCGCCTGCTGACGCGCGACGCCACGCGATACCGTAGTTATTTTCCGCGGCTTCCGCTGATCACGCCGGATGCCTGACAGGCCGTGGCATGATGTTCTAGAGACAAGAAGAATGAACGAGCCGACCAAAGCCGCGAGCACCCCGCACCGGCCGATCGCGTTTGCGCCTGCGCAGGTGAAGCGCACGGCCGATCCCGACGGGACGATCCGGCTGACCTGCTCGGCCGAACTCGGCGCATACGACCCGAGCCTCGCGCGCCTGTTCCGGTCGGCGGTCGAGGCGCAGCCGGGCCGCGTATTCCTCGCCGAACGTACGGGAGATCGCTGGCGCAAGTTGACCTACGCGGATGCGCGCCGCACCGTCGATGCGCTCGCCGCAGCGCTGCTGACGCGCGGGCTTTCGGCGCAGCGGCCCGTGATGATTCTCTCCGCCAATTCGGTCGACCACGCGCTGCTGATGCTCGCGGGCTACACGGCGGACGTGCCGGTAGCGCCGATTTCGGTCGCGTATTCGCTGCAAAGTCAGGACTTCGTCAAGCTGAGACACATTGCCGAATTGCTCGATCCTGGGCTCATTTACGTCGCCGACACCGCCCCATTCGCCAAGGCGCTCGCCGCGATCAAGAGTGGCGCCGAAATCGTCGCGAGCCGCGACGGTGCGAACCTTGGTGCGACATCGTTCGACGACCTCGCGCGCACGTCCATCGGTCCCGCCGTCGATCACGCCGCCGCGGCGTCCGGCGCGGACACGATCGCGAAAATCCTGTTCACCTCGGGCTCGACCGGCCTGCCCAAGGGCGTCATCAATACGCACGGCATGCTCACCGCCAACCAGCAGCAGGCCATGCAGATGTGGCCCTTCCTCGCCGAGCAGCCGCTCACGCTGGTCGACTGGCTGCCGTGGAATCACACGTTCGGCGGCAACCACAACTTCAACATGGTGCTGCGCCACGCCGGCACAATGGCGATCGACGGCGGGCGTCCGCTGCCCGCCATGGTCGGCGAGACCGTGCGCAACCTCAGCGAAATCTCGCCCACCATCTATTTCAATGTACCGGCGGGCTACGCCGCGCTGCTGCCGCACCTCGAACTAGATGAAGCATTTGCGCGCTCGTTCTTTGCGCAGTTGCGGCTGATCTTCTACGCCGGCGCCGCGTTGCCGCAGGATTTGTGGGAACGTCTCGAAGCGGTGTCGATCCGCACGACCGGACACCGCATCCCGATGTCGTCGTCCTGGGGCACGACCGAAACCGCGCCGCTCGCGACCGCGGCCCATTTCCTGCTCGACCGTGCCGGCAATGTCGGCGTCCCCGCGCCGGGCATCGAACTGAAGCTGGTGCCCGGCGGCGGCAAACTGGAAGTTCGCGTACGCGGGCCGAACATCACGCCCGGTTACTGGAAGCGGCCCGACCTGACCGCGGCGGCGTTCGACACGGAAGGCTTCTACATGCCGGGCGATGCGATGCGCTTCGCCGATGAGAACGACGCCGCGCGCGGCGTGATGTTCGACGGCCGGCTGGCGGAGGATTTCAAGCTCACGACCGGCACCTGGGTGAATGTCGGGACCCTGCGTGTCGGCGTGCTCGCCGCCTGTTCGCCGGTGTTGCAGGATGCGATCGTCGCAGGCGCGGATCGCGCGTTTGTCGCGCTGCTCTGCTGGCTCAATGCGGGCGGCTGCCAGAAGCTCGTTGGTGGGAGCGCGCCTGACGCCCTGCCCGATCTCGCGCGCCATCCCGCGGTGCGCGAGCACGTGCGCCGCGCGCTCGTGCAATGGAATGCCGCGCATCCGGGCTCCACGGAGCGCGTCGCGCGCGTGCTGCTGTTGCCGGACGCGCCTTCGATCGACGCGAACGAGATCACCGACAAGGGCTACGTCAATCAGCGCCTCGCGCTCGAGCGGCGCGCCGCCGATGTTGCGCGGCTGTTCGCCGTGCAGCCAGATGCGAATGTGATCGTGATCGGCTGATTTGCTTACGCGACCGCGCGCTGGCGTTCGCGCATGCGATCGCCCGCATGCTCGGCCTGCATCAGCACGTCGAGCGGAAGCCACGGCTTGGGCATGTAGACGACATTGCCGGGTAGCGCCTGCAACCGCTCGCCTGGATATGCGGTGGTCACTACGATCGAAATGCGCGGCCACAGCGCTTTAACGCGCTGCGCGAGGTCGACGCCATCGAGCAGGCCCGGCAGCCGCACGTCGGTAAAGATCAGCGCAATTTCCTCGCCGAATTTGCACAGCGCCACGAACGCCTGTTCGGCGTCTTCGCACTCGACGACGCGGAGGTTTGTCTCTTCCAGCAGAGCGGCCGCAAGTTCGCGGACCACCGGATCGTCTTCAACCACAAGCGCGATCGGTGCGGCTTCAAGATGGGTCGCCATGTCACCCTCCGCGGCCGGACTCCGGGCCGGTTGGAAAGAAGCGCCTCGCACTGCTACTGGATGGCGACAGCAGATCAGAAAAATTGACCGCCGTCAGGAAAAAGCCTTTTCGTCAGGGTCACAATCCCTACCGAAGTTGCACAAAATTGATCGATCATGCGGGGAACCTACACACGTTCGCACGAGCGCGGTCCGTGTCCTGCCCAGCCAAAACCCATAATTAGCCCAATAAATGGGCAAACTGGCGGGACCCCGACCCTCCCAAGCGCCTCTTTCATTGGCGTGGAGATTGCACCTAACATGCGCAAAGCCGGGTGGGTCGCCCATTCGGCGTTCCGGGGGAAGAATGTCGGCCGCGTTCGACGAGATGAACGGCACGGATGGGCTTACCCGGCCCGCCTACCAGGAATTGGCCGGCTGGCTCGGGCAAGTGGCCCCAGAGGTGTTGCAGCACCGCCGGCGTGAGGCCGAGCTTCTGTTTCGCCGTATCGGCATCACTTTCGCGGTCTACGGCGAGGCGGAATCGACCGAGCGGCTGATCCCGTTCGACGTCGTGCCGCGCATTCTCGCGGCATCCGAGTGGCAGACGGTCAAGCG
>Ga0190272_10001785_pt1 | contig 10310 bp, 13 predicted proteins | sample Popmic504T_FD_133746 | JGI IMG/M metagenome (GOLD analysis project Ga0190272, IMG submission 133746) | Populus adjacent soil microbial communities from riparian zone of Shoshone River, Wyoming, USA - 504 T | ecosystem: Environmental > Terrestrial > Soil > Riparian zone | place: USA: Wyoming... | reverse complement strand
CCGCCCCTGCTCAGGCGCGGTGGCCGGCGCATGGTGATAGCCGACGGCAAGGCAGACCGGCTCCGGCAGCTTCCACGCTTCAGCGATGTACATCCCCAGGTCTGCGTGGTCGAAGCCGAACGTCGTCCGCTCCAGCGCCGAGAGCGCTTCGTGGGTCACCGGGAATGGCTCGCCGGGGGCCGGCGGCGCGTCCTTGCGGATCGAGGCCGAGCCCAGCACCTCGCGGTAGAAGCAGCTGCGCTGGCCGGTGTGACAGGCGGGGCCGGCGGGATCGACCATCGCCACCAGGGCGTCGCCGTCGCAGTCGTAGCGGAGCTGGCGCAGGCGCATGAAGCTGCCCGAGGTTTCCCCTTTGCGCCAGAGTTCGTCGCGCGAGCGGCTATGGAAGTGCAGGTCGCCGGTCTCGAGCGTCATTTCCAGCGATTCAGCGCTGACGTAGGCGAGCGTCAGCACCTCACCGGTCGAGAAATCCTGGACAACACAGGGAGCGAGGCCGCGCTGATCGAATTCGATTTCGCTGAACATCGGACAATCGTAATCGGCGGACGCCTATTCGATGCCGAGCCGGTCGAGCAGGTCCTCGTCGCGGCGCCACTGGCGGCGCACCCGAACGCTGAGGTCGAGGTGGACGCGAGCGCCCAGCTCACTCTCCAATGAGCGGCGCGCGGCGGTGCCGATCTCACCGATCTTGGCCCCTCCCTTGCCGATCAGGATCCCCTTCTGGGACTCGGTCTCGGCCCAGATCTCGGCCCGCACGGTGACCAGGCCGTCCTGCCGGCTGACGATCTCCTTGACCGAGACCTCGACCGAGTGCGGGATCTCCTGGCGGGTGCGGTTGAGGACCTGCTCGCGGATCAGCTCGGCCAGCAGCAGCTCGCTCGACTGGTCGCTGCTGTCCTCGGGCGGGTAGAGGTAGGGGCCCTCGGGCATCAGCTCGCCGAGCCGCTCGATCAGGACCGGCAGGCCCTCGCCGGTGTGGGCGCTGATCGGGAACACCTCGTCGACTCCCTTCATCCCCGCCGCCGCGGAGAGGACCGGGACCAGCTCGTTGGGGCCGAGTCGGTCGGCCTTGTTGACGGCGCAGATCACCGGCAGCCGGGCACCGGCCTCGAGCAGATTGCGGACGATGAAGCGGTCGCCGGGGCCGACACCCTCCTCACCGTTGATCACGACCAGGGCCAGGTCGGAGTCGGTCAGCTCGCGCTCGACCCGTTTCTGCATCCGCTCGGTGAGGATGTCGCGGGGACGCTGCACGCCGGGCAGGTCGACGAGAACGAGTTGGCGCCCGGCCTCGGTGTCGGTGGCGACGCCGCGAATCGCCCGCCGCGTCGTCTGCGGCCGCACCGAGACGATCGCCACGTGGGAGCCGACGATCGCGTTGACCAGGGTCGACTTGCCAACGTTGGGCCGCCCGGCGAGGCCGACGAAACCGGCGCGGCTCACCGCAGCACCGCCATCACCTCGTCCTGCAGGGCCAGCATCTCGCCGCCGTCGACCTCATGGTCGTAGCCGCAGAGGTGGAGGACGCCGTGGACGGCGGCCTCGGTGACGTCGCTGCAGTGCTCGGGGCAGATCGCGACGTCGCCCAGCTCGCGCGGGCCAACAACCGGGCCGGCGCCGTCGAGCGGGAAAGCGAGAACGTCGGTCGGCGCGTCGCGGCCGCGGTGCTCGCGGTTGAGCTCGCGGATGCGCTCGGCATCGACCAACTCGACGGCGAGATGACCGTCGCCGACCCCGGCCGCAGCCAGCGCCGCGGCGACGGCCTCACGCAGTTCGGTGGGAACGTCGTCGAGATCCGCGGTCAAGAGCCCGGCGTCGGCCCGTGTTCCGCCTGCGCCGACCGCTCGCGGCTGCCGTGCTCGTCGTAGGCGGCGACGATCCGTTGGACCAGCTTGTGGCGGACGACATCCTCCCCGCTGAAGTTGACGAAGGAGATGTCCTGGACCTGGTCGAGGATGTCGCGGACCACGATCAGGCCCGAGCGCTGGTCTTTGGGCAGATCGATCTGGGTGACGTCGCCGGTGACCACCATGCGCGAGTTGAAGCCGAGCCTGGTCAAGAACATCTTCATCTGCTCGGGGCTGGTGTTCTGCGCCTCGTCGAGGATCACGAAGGAGTCGTTGAGGGTGCGGCCGCGCATGAAGGCGAGCGGTGCAACCTCGATCACGTCGCGCTCGAAGTAGCCGTTGACGCGGTCGGGGTCGATCATGTCGTAGAGCGCGTCGAACAGCGGCCGCAGGTAAGGATCGACCTTGGCCTGGATGTCGCCGGGCAGGAAGCCGAGCCGCTCGCCGGCCTCGACCGCGGGGCGGGTGAGGATGATCCGCTGCACTTTTCGTTCGGTCAGCGCGGCGGCCGCCATCGCCACCGCCAGGAAGGTCTTGCCGGTACCCGCCGGCCCGATCCCGAAGGTGATCGTGTGGCCGCGGATCGAGTCGACGTAGCGCTTCTGGTTGAGCGTCTTCGGCGCCACCTTGGTGTTGCGGTGGCGCCAGACCACGTCGTCGAGAATCTCGGTCGGACTCTCGTCGGCGTCGAGGGCGCCGGTGACCGCTTCGATCGTCCCCGGCACCACTTCGTGCCCCTGCTCGATCAGCTCAACCAACTCGTCGACCAGGGTGGCGGCGGCCTGCACGTCGCCGGAGTCGCCGTCGAGGGTGAGGACGTTGCCGCGCAGGTGCAGGTCGCAGTCGAGGCGGCCGCGCAGTGCCCGCAGAACCGAGTCCTCCGAGCCGGCCAGTTCGGCGGCGACGGTGTTGTCGAGGGTGAGCTGCCGACGAGCCAACTCAGGCACCCAAGCGCTGCCGCACAGCGGCGCTGACCCGCTTGCCGTCGGCACGGCCGCCGACCTTCGGCATCAGCGCCGACATCACCTGTCCCATCTGGCGCTGCTCGCTGGCCCCGGTCTCCTCGACCGCGGCGGCGACCAACTCGGCCAGTTCCTCGTCGGAGAGTTGCTGGGGCAGGTAGCCCTCGATCAACTCCGCCTCAAAGCGCTCTGCGGCAGCCTGCTCGGCGCGTCCCGCCTTCTCGTAGGCCTCGGCCGCCTCGACCCGCTTCTTGCGCTCGCGCTGCAGCGCCGCGACCTCGTCACCCTCGCCCAGCTTCGCATCCTTCTGCAATGAGTCGACGACCAGCCGCAGCGCCCCGACCCGGTCGCGCTCGCCGGCCTTCATCGCCGTCCGCACATCGTCCTGCACCTGCTCCAAGAGACTCATCGGCCTAAGGGTAGTCGGCGCCGTCCGGGGCCACCGCGAGGCCCTTGGAGACGAGGTCGCGGATATCGGTGCTGACCAGAGTCCAACCGTGCCGCCGGGCGGCTGCCACATAGGCGGCGTCATAAGCGGTCAGGCCGTGCTCGATCGCCAGATCAGCAGCATCCGCCGCTAGATCTAGGTCGACGGTGGCCAGCCGGCTCTCGCACCGGGCGAGGACCGTACGCACGAGATGGCGCGCCGCACTGGGGCGTTCCTTCCTAACGGCGACGTTGGCGACCTCGTAGAGGGTCAGATCGAGGCCGGCAAGCGGACGCTCGAAGTCGAGAACGATCGTTCGAGCCGTGGCGTGGAAGCGATCGGGTGGGTCGCCAGCGGCGATCCAGACACCCGCGTCGAGGAGACGCGGGCTACCGGGCGTCACGTTCTTCGCGGATGATCTGCGCCGAGTCGCCTCCCAGGGGCTCAGCCGCCAGGAAATCCAGCAACTCCGCCACCTCTTCCCGGCGCCTTACATCGCCCGATTCGAGCTCGCACTCGGCCAGGCGGCGCAGGAAGCCGCTGCGGCTCTCGTGAACAGCCTCGACGTGAGCGTCGATCCGCTCCAGGAGCCCATCGGGAATGGAGATCATCACCTTCGCCACGGGGCGAGTATATACGGTATTGACAGCTAGGGCGGTTGACATGCGGGCACCCTTTAAGAGGGGTTGTCGCGCGTGGTGCGCACAACGTGCCAACTGCGTCTCAGGAAAGTGCCGAGATCGTCAAATCTGGCCGGAGCCGGCAATCTCGACCCGCTCGACCTCGCCGAGCGGCATCTGCAGGAAGCGGGTGCCGAGATCGCGGAAGGCGGCGACCTCGCCGGTGCAGAGGAACCCGTAGTCGCCCTCGCCGTCGGGCGATCGTGCCAGGCCGGCACGCTCGAGCGAGCGCTGGACGGCGGCCGCGACGGCGTGGCCACCGCTGACCAGGCGCACGTCGCGACCGAGGATCCGCTGCAGCATCGGCGCCACCAACGGGTAGTGGGTGCAGCCGAGGATCAGGGTGTCGACCTCGGCCCTCTTCAGCGGCGCGCAGTAGGCGCGGGCCATGCTCATCGTGCTCTCGTCAAAGGGGGAGCCGTCCTGGATGAACGGCGCCAGGTCCGGCGCCTCGACCTCGGTCACCTGCAGCTCGCGGCCCTGGCCGGCGAGCGAGCGCCGGTAGGCGCCGCTCTCGACCGTGTTCGGGGTGGCGAGCACGCCGACCCGGCCGCTGTCGGTGATCGCCGCCGCGATCTCGGCCTGCGGCTCGACCACCGGCACCACCTCCACCCCGCGCTCGTCGGCAACCGCGCGGACCACGTCGACGCCGATCGAGGTCGCGGTGTTGCAGGCGATCACCAGCAGCTTGGCGCCGCGATCGAGCAGCAACTCGGAGATCCGCGCGATCCGCTCGCGCAGACGGTCGGGGTCGCGGCTGCCATAGGGGAACATCGCCGTGTCGCCGAGATAGACGAAGTCCTCCTCGGGCAGCGAGACCAGGCACTCGTGCAGGACGGTCAGGCCACCGACGCCGGAGTCGAACATCCCCACCGGCAGCGACGCGTCGAGATCGGGCACCGGGCGAGGCGCGGCCGTCACGGCCGGGGGCTCACAGGAAGGGCTTGTAGGCCATGAAGAAGGTCGTCACCACGACGATCAGCCCCGCCAGGCCGCCGACCTGGCCGATCCGCTGCCCGAGAGCTTCGAACTCGGGGCTGAGCGCATCGCCCGCCTTCAGGTCCCGCTCCGCCAGTTCCTTCGCCTTGCGCGTCTGGGGCTGGAAGAAGGCGTGCTGGAGGCCGAAGAGGACGACGATCGCGACGAAGCCGACGCTGATGAAGGCCGTGTTGGTCTCCCAGTCCCCGTCGACGAGCAGGTAGATCCCGGCCGCCAGCAGGACGATCATCCCGGGGTTGACCAGGTAGCGATCGCAACGCTGCACCCCCTCCAGGATCGCCGGCGTGGCGCGCGGGTGCTGGGGGGCTACCGAGAAGAAGAGCGCGTAGCCGAAGGTCGGGCCGAAGGCGAGCACTACCGCGAGGATGTGCAGGAACAGCGCGAACTTGTAGCCGGGATCGACGATCGTGGCGAGCATCGCGAAAACATATCCCGCCGCTGCGACGGAGACGTGTTTTCAGCCGCGTAGCAACAGCAGCGCCGCCCAGTCGCCCTCGTGGCGGCGCTCGGCCTCCACGAGGCCGGCGGGAGCGAAGGCGGCTGCGGTGTCGTCGAGCTCCGGCCGGAGCAGGCCGCAGCAGACCAGGGTGGCGGGAGCCGGACCGACCATCAGCGTCGCCACCTCGCGCAGGACCGGGGCGGTCATGTTGGCGACCACGGTCGGCGCCAGTTCGGGCAGGCGCTCGCGCAGGTTGACGCGCTCGATCAGCAACTCGACGCCGTTGGCAGTGGCGTTTTCCGCCGCCGCCTCGATCGCCGGGGCCTCGTGGTCGTAGGCCGCCACCGGCCCCCAGCCCAGCTTGGCGGCAGCGATCGCCAGTACACCCGAGCCGGTGCCGAGGTCGGTCAGGGGGCCGCCGGCCTCGCCCCCCTCCTCCAGCTCCAGCAACAGCTCCAAGCAGAGCCGGGTGGTCGGGTGGGCGCCGGTTCCGAAGGCCTGCCCGGGGTCGACCAGCAGGTCGATCGTGCCCCCGCGCGGCTGCTCCCAGGAAGGGCGCAGCCAGAGCCGGCCGCCGACCAGCAGCGGCTTGTGGAAGTCGCGCCAGCGGTCGGCCCAGTCGTCGGGAACCTCGGTCGCGCTCACCTCGACCGTGCCGGCGCCGACCGCGGCGTCGATCTCGCCCAGTTCCGGCAACTCCCCCTCTCCGCCGTAGATCGCGTACTCGACGTAGCCGGGCCCGCGCTCCTCCTCTACCCCGTTCGGGGCCAGCACGGTCAGCTCGGCGAGAACCACCTCCGCCTGCTCGGGAGCACAGCGGACCGCGAGGCGGATCATCCGAAGGCGCGGCGCACGCGGTTGAAGAATCCCTCGCCGTGGCCCGGCTCGAGGTTCTCCGGGCCGAGCGAGTCGTGCAGCCGCTCGACCGCCTCTCGCTGCTCCTCGTCGAGGTTGGCGGGCACCACCACCTCGAAGACGATGCGCTGGCTGCCGCAGCGGCCGCCGCCGAGGCGGGGCAGGCCGGCACCGCGAATCGTGTGCTCGTAGCCGGGTTGCGTCCCCGGCGGGACCTCGACCTCCTCGTCACCGTCGAGCGTCGGCACCGTCACCGTCGTCCCCAGCATCGCCTCGGTGGCGGGGATGCTGACCGCGCTGAGCAGATCGGTGCCGTCGCGCTCGAAGCGCTCGTCGGCGGCAACCCGGACCTCGACGTAGAGGTCGCCGGGCGGCGCACCCGGTTCGCCGGCGTGACCGCCGCCGGTGATCCGCATCCGCTGGCCGTCCTCGATCCCGGCCGGGACCTCGATCTCACGGGCCTGACGGCCGGCGGTGCGACCGCTGCCGCGACACTCGGCGCAGGGGGTCTCCGGCACCTTGCCGGCGCCACTGCAGGCATCGCAGGCAACGCCACGGACCATCTGGCCGAAGGGCGTCCGGGTCACCTGGCGCAGCTGACCGGCGCCGCCGCAGCGCTCGCAGGTGGAGATCGGGGTGCCGGGCTCGGCGCCGTTGCCGTGGCAGTGCTCGCAGACGGCAACCGCCTCGAAGGAGACCTCGCGGCGAACGCCGGCCGCGACCTCGGCCAGCTCGACCTCGACGGCGACGGCGATGTCGCCGCCGGCCGCCGGCCCTCCCCCGCCGCGGCCGAAGCCGAAAGCGTCGCCACCGAAGACAGCCTGGAAGAGATCGTCGATCGACCCGAAAGAGGAGGAGGCGCGCGGGTCGAAGCCGCCGGAGCGCAGCCCCTCATAGCCATAGGCGTCGTAGGTCCGGCGGCGCTCGGCGTCGGAGAGCACCTCGTAGGCCTCGGCGGCCTCCTTGAACTTCTCCTCGGCCTCGGGGTCGTGGTCGTTGACGTCGGGGTGCAGTTCGCGGGCGAGGCGGCGGAAGGCCTTCTTCAGCTCGGCCTCGCCCGCCTCCCGACCGACGCCGAGCACCTCGTAGTAGTCGCGGGGCATTAGTTAGGGGTAGGCATCGTCGGGGTCCGGCTAGCCGTCGTAGACGGTCTCGAAGTAGCGCGAGAGCTGGCGGGCGGCGGCGCGCACCGAGGCGATCGCGGTCGCGTAGTCCATCCGCAGCGGGCCGACCACGCCGACCGAGCCGAGGTTGCGATGCCCGAGCCCGTAGTTGGCGCCGACGACGCTGACCGAGCGCAGCTCCGGCTGCGGGTTCTCGTCGCCGATCCAGAGGAAGACGGAACGCTCGTCGAGGGCGGAGCGAAGCATCCGCAGCATGCCGGCGCGGCGCTCGAGCGCGCTCATCAGCTCGTCGGCGCGCGGCAGGTCGGCGCGGTGGGCGGCGGAGAGCAGGCGCGAGGTGCCGTCCATGTAGAGAGCGTCGCCGGTCTCGCGCTCGAGCTCGGTGAAGGCGGCGGCGAGGGTGCTGACGAAGGCGGCCTCGACCGGGTCGAGGCCGGGATCGGCGAGGCGGCCGGCGATCATCCGAGAGCCGACGCCGAGACCGGACAGCGACTCGTTGAGATAGCTGGAGGCCCACTCGACCAGGCCGGGGTCGACGCGGCCCTCGAAGTCGAAGACCCGCCGCACCACGTCGCCGGTCGAGGCGATCGCAATCACCACGACCTTGGCCGGGGCCAGCAGCAGCACCTCGACCCGGTGGATCGTCGCCGAGGCCAGCGGTGGCGCGGTCACCATCGCGACCAGGTCGGTGACCTGGGCCAGCGCCGTGGTCGTCTCCCGCATCGCCGCGTCGACCTCGCGCCGCAACCGCGACAGCTCCAGCTCGACCCCCGTCCCGGCGGGTGTCCCCGACTCCATCAACCGGTCCACGTACAGCCGGTACCCCGACTCGGTCGGCACCCGCCCCGCCGAGGTGTGTGGGTGGGTGAGCAAGCCGGCCGTCTCGAGAGCGGCGAGCTCGGCGCGCACGGTCGACGAACCCCACTCGACCTCCGAAAGCCCAGCCAGCTCTTTCGACGCCACCGGCTTCGCCGACGCCTGGTAGGCATCAACCACCAGCTTCAGAATCAGCTCCTGTCGCTCGGAAAGCACTGACACATCTTAGGAATCGACGCAAACGTCCCCCCGGGAGGGGGCGGGCACCCTGCGAGTGGGTGAACGAGTTGGGTGCCCGCCCCCTCCCGCGTCACGCTAGAGCTCGATTTCCGCCTCGGCGTTCTTGATGATCTGGCTGTCCCCCTGGCTCGCCACGGTGTCGACCACCACCCGGCCATCCTCGGCCGCCTTGACCGTGCCGGTGACGACGATCTCCTGCTCGGGCATCCCCATCCCGCGAAACTGGACCGAGAGCCGCTTCAGCGCCCGCGGGTCGCCGCCGGCCAGCGTCGTGTTGGCGCGGGCGACGAGGCCCATCGAGTAGAGGCCGTGGAGGATGTTGCTCGGCAGCCCGACCGCCTGCGCGAACTCGGGGTCGATGTGGATCGGGTTGAAGTCGCCGGAGGCCCCCGCGTAGCGGTGCGGCAGGTACTTGTCCGGGGTCACCCGCAACTCGGGGACCTGGTCGCCGCTATTGAAGTCAGCCATCTCAGACCCCCCTGACGATGTTGGTCCAGACCGCGCGCACGACCTGCTCGCCGTTCTGGTTTACGGACGTGGTCTCGAAGACGTAGAAGCCCTTGCCGTCCTTCTCGTAGATCTCGAGGCACTTCGGCGTCGTCACGATCTCATCGCCGGAGCAGACCGGCTCCTCCCACTCGAACTCCTGGCCGCCGTGCACCATCGCCGCGAAGTTCATCTCGACCTCGGGGTCGAAGAGGACCGGGCCGAGCGCCGGCCCGCTGTAGACGACGGTGAACATCGGCGGCGCGACCACGTCGCGGAACCCGGCCGTTCTCGCCGCCTCGACGTCGAAGTGGACCGGGTTGTCGATCCCCAGCGCCGTCGCGTACTCCTTGATCTTCTCCCGCCCCACCTGGTAGGTGACCGGGGCCCATTCCTTGCCTACCGCATCAGTTTTAAGCGTCATGGTCGCGGACTTTATCCGGCCAGCCAGCCAGGAAGCTCGCAGCCCTACTCGTCGATCTGCAGGACCGCCAGGAACGCCTCCTGGGGCACTTCCACACGCCCCACCGACTTCATCCGCTTCTTGCCCGCTTTCTGCTTCTTCAGCAGCTTCTGCTTGCGGGTGACGTCGCCGCCGTAGAGCTTGGCGGTGACGTCCTTGCGCACCGCCTTGACGGTCTCGCGGGCGAGGATGTTGGAGCCGATCGCGGCCTGGACGGGAACGTCGAACTGCTGGCGCGGGATCGTCTTGCGGAGCCGCTCGACCAGGCGCTTGCCCTGCTCATAGGAGAAGTCGCGGTGGACGATGATCGAGAGCGCATCGACCTTGTCGCCGGCCAGCAGGATGTCGACCTTGACCAGGTCGGAGGCGTGGTTGCCGATCGGCTCGTAGTCGAGCGAGGCGTAACCGCGGGTCGAGGACTTCAGAAGGTCGAAGAAATCGAGGACGATCTCGGCCAGGGGCATGTCGTAGCGGATCTGCACCCGCACCGGGCTCAGGTAGCTCATGTCGACGTGGGTGCCGCGGCGCGCCTGGCAGAGCTCCATCACGGCGCCGACCTGCTCGGAGGGAGCGATGATCGTGGCGCGGATGTAGGGCTCTTCGACCGAGGCGATCGATCCGGGGTCGGGCAGGTCGGTCGGGCTGCGAACCTCGCGTGAGTCGCCGTTGGTCATGTGGACCACGTAGCGCACATTGGGGGTGGTCGAGAGCAGGTCGAGGCCGTACTCGCGCTCCAGCCGCTCGCGCACGATCTCCATGTGCAGGAGGCCGAGGAAGCCGCAGCGGAAGCCGAAGCCGAGCGCCTCGGAGGTCTCCGGCTCCCAGGACAGCGCCGCGTCGTTAAGGGCTAGCTTCTCGAGCGCGTCGCGGAGGTCTTCGTAGCGGTCGGTGTCGATCGGGAAGAGGCCGCAGAAGACCATCGGCCGCACCTCGCGGTAGCCCTCCAGCGGCTCGGTGGCCGATGCCCCCTGG
>Ga0190272_10001784_pt1 | contig 10310 bp, 5 predicted proteins | sample Popmic504T_FD_133746 | JGI IMG/M metagenome (GOLD analysis project Ga0190272, IMG submission 133746) | Populus adjacent soil microbial communities from riparian zone of Shoshone River, Wyoming, USA - 504 T | ecosystem: Environmental > Terrestrial > Soil > Riparian zone | place: USA: Wyoming... | reverse complement strand
TACTACCTGGAGCTGGTCGGCCATGCCTGACTACTTCGACCGTCTGCTGGCCCGCAGCGTGCCTGGCTACCCGCTGCCGCCCGGCGACGTTGTGGTGTCGCCATGGCTCCCCCAGGTCTTCGAACAGGTCAGCCCTGAGCCGGAGCAGTGCGAGCCGGCCGCCCCACCAGACCCGGTGACACCCCGCACCCCCGGCACGCCTGGCCCGACGGGCCCCCGTGGACCGTCCGGAGAGCAACCAGGCGTGGCTTCGTCTGCGGTGCAGGTTTCACGTCCCGAACCGGTACCCGCAGCACTGCGACTGGTTCCGGTTCCGGAGTCGCGAACGTTCACCACGTCTGAGCGGACGACGCACGAAGTGCTCCGGGAACAGCCCGTTGGCCAGCGGCTGACGACCGTCGCGATGACCGTGCACCAGAGCGCGAGGATCGCCGAACTCGAGCCGAGCCACACGACCGCCATCGCCCCGGTGCAGTACGTCGAGCCACGGCGAGTCACCGTGACCCAGCGTGCCGAAGCGCATCAACCACAGGTGGTTCACGTGTCGATCGGCCGGGTCGAGGTCACGGCCGCCGCGCCGCAACACAAGCAGGCCGCCCGCACCGCCACAAGACGCCCCGACCCCGCGATGAGCCTCGAACGTTACCTCGCACGTGAGGACGACCGCCGGTGAGCAACTTCCTCGCCGTCGCCACCGCGACCAAGGCGCTGCAGGTATTCCTGGCACAGGCCGTCATGGAGGTTCAGGTCGGCGCGACCGTGGACACCCGCAAGCCGCCCGCTGACCCGCCGCAGGAGCCGTTGATCACGGTCTTCCTGTACCAGGTCACGCCGAACGCCGCGCTGCGCAACCGGGACGCGGTGACGCGCGCGAGCGACGGCACCGTGCTGAAGAAGCCTCAGCTCGCGGTCGACCTGCACTACCTGATCAGTTTCTTCGGCAGTGAGTCGGAACTGGTGCCGCAGCGGCTGCTCGGCGCCGTGGCCGGCGCGCTGCACGAGCAGCCGACCCTGACCAGAGCCGACATCGACACGGCTGCGAGCCAGCCGCCGCTGCTCGGCGCCGACCTCGCCGCGTCGCCGCAACTCGTGCGGTTCACGCCGGCGCAGCTGGACCTCGACGACATGTCGAAGCTGTGGTCGACGATGTTCCAGACGCCGTACGCGCTCTCGCTGGTGTACCAGGCCGCCGCTGTGCTGCTGGACGGCAAGTCCACGCCGGCCGCCGGCAAACCCGTGCTGCGCAGGCGGATCGCGGTGGAGTCCTTCACCCGCCCGGTCATCGACTCGGTGCTGTCGCTGGCGCCGAACTCACCGCCGGGAACACCTCCGGACGACAGCGCCGTCACCAAGGACCGCGAGCTCGTGCTGATCGGGAGCAACCTGGGCCGCCCCGGTCTGAAGGCCGTGGTCGGCGGCGCCGCGGCAACCGTCCTGCGTTCCCGCGACGACCTCGTGGTGCTCGCGCAGCCCACGGGCCTGCCGTCCGGCGTGCATCCGGTGCAGCTGCGATACGACGTGACGTTCGGCAAGCCCGCGACAGCGCGACCCTGGCTGGAGTCCAACGCGGCGCCGTACGTCCGGCGCCCGAGGGTGCTCGACGCGTCGCGGGAGGCGAACGGCGACGTGCGGCTGACGCTCGACATCCCGGCCGAGCCACAGCAGCGGGTGACGGTGCTACTGGACGAGCAGGCACCGCCCGGTGAACCGCACAGCTACCAGTTCACCGCCAAGTTCCCGCTCGCACCGGGCCCGGACCCGGTGGAGGAGTTCACGGTCCCGATCAACGACGTCGCCGCGGGCACCTATCTGGTGCGGGTGCAGATCGACGGCGCGCAGAGCCCGCTGACGTTCGACGGCAGCGCGTTCACGGGACCGACCGTCGACATCACCGGGTGAGCTAGGGGGACGGTTTGGCAGGGGGTGGTTCCACCATCGACGGCGACGTGCACCGGCGTGCACTGGTCGCTGCGATCGGCGCCGCCCTGGCCAGGCTGGACGGATCAGCCGGCACGGAACCGGCTGGTACCGAGGTCACCGCGCTGGACACGCTGTGCTCCTGCTTCGGGCTGACCTCGTTCGAGCGGGATGTGCTGCTGCTCGCGGCGGCGGCGGAGTTGCTGCCCGACGAGATGACGGGCCGGCCACCACCGACGTTCGCACTTGCGTTGGGTGCGTTCGACGCCGCGCACTGGAGCGCGCTGACACCGGTCGCACCGCTGCGCCGCTGGCGGCTGGTCGAGCTCGACCCCGGTCCGGTACTGACGACCAGCAGGCTGCGGATCGACGAGCGGGTGCTGCACTTCCTCGTCGGGGTGCCTTATGTGGACAGCCGGCTGCGCGGAACCCTGACCAGGGTCGACGTGCCGGATGACCTGCCAGAGTCCCAGCGGAGGTCGGTTTCGTCCGTCGCGGCCGAGTGGGCCGGCGATCCGCACGTGCAGCTGGTCGGGGGGGACCAGCGGACGCGCTGGGAGGTCGCCGCGGCCGCCGCTGCGCAGGCCGGCGTGTCGTTGCACGCCATGTCCGCCCAGGACCTGCCGGCCGACGCCGTCGAGCGGGAGGCGCTGGCCAGGTTGTGGGAGCGCGAGGCGCTCCTGCTGCCGTCCGCGCTGCTCGTCGAGATGCCCGGGCAGCAACACGTGCAGGCCTTTGTGGACGGCCTGGACGTGCCGGTGGTCGTCTCGGCGCTCGACCCGGTTCCGTCCGGGCGGCGGCACTGGCCGCGGGTCGTGCTGACCCGGCCGACGCAGGACGAGCAGCGCGCGCTGTGGAAGTCGACGCTCAACGGCAGCGGCTCCCAGGTGAGCGATCAGCAGCTGCGCGAGCTGGTGGCGCAGTTCTCCCTGCCCGCGCACGTGATCCGATCGGCGGGGGCGACGGTGCGCCGGGCGTCCGGTGACCCGGCCGAGCTGGCGTGGCAGGCGGGCCTGGCGCAGGCCCGGATGGCGCTGGACGAGCTGGGGCATCGCATCGAGCCGCGCGCGGTGGCGGCCGACCTGGTGCTGCCCGGCGCCCAACGCGCGGTGCTCCGCGAGATCGTCGCGCACGTACGACAGCGGTCCCGGGTCTACCAGGAGTGGGGCTTCGAGAAGGTGCTGCGCCGCGGGCTCGGCGTCACCGCGCTGTTCGCGGGAGGCAGCGGCACCGGCAAGACGCTCGCCGCCGAGGTGCTGGCGGGCGAGCTCGGGCTCGATCTGTTCGTCATCGACCTGTCCCAGGTGATCAGCAAGTACATCGGCGAGACCGAGAAGAACCTGCGGAAGGTGTTCGACGCGGCGGAGAGCGGCGGCGCGCTGCTGCTGTTCGACGAGGCCGACGCGTTGTTCGGCAAGCGAAGCGAGATCAAGGACAGCCACGACCGCTACGCCAACATCGAGGTCAGCTACCTGCTGATGCGGATGGAGTCCTACCGCGGACTCGCGATCCTGACCACCAACATGAAGAAGGCGCTGGACTCGGCGTTCCTGCGGCGCATCCGGTTCGTTGTCGACTTCCCGTTCCCCGGCCCGGCGGAGCGCGCGGAGATCTGGCGCCGGGTCATTCCGGCCGACACCCCGACCGACGGCATCGACGCAGAGAAGCTGGGGCAACTCACTGTGGCGGGCGGCAGCATCCGCAATGTCGCGCTGTCCGCGGCGTTCCTGGCCGCCGAGGAATCCACGCCGCTGGCGATGCGCCACATTCTGGCGGCCGCACGCACGGAGTACCTGAAGCTCGAACGCTCGCTCACCTCGTCGGAGGTGGCCGGATGGAAGTGAAGGAGCACATCCGGGTCGAGATCGGCGAGCTGGTGCTCACCGGCTTCGACCGCATGGACACCGACCTGCTGGCGGCGTCGTTCGAGCGCGAGCTGACCCGGCTGCTGCGCCGGCACCGCATCGCCCCGGTCGCGCGGGAACTGGTGAGCGGGCTGCCACCATTGCCGCACACCACCTCCGCGCACCGTCTCGGCGAGGCGCTCGCCCGTTCGGTCCACAGCGCGCTGCTCGGCGGTGCGCCATGACCAGGGCGATGGCGCGCACCCCGGCGAGCGAACCGGGTAAGCGCAAGCCGAAGGACAAGCCCTCCCAACCCTCCCGCACGCCACGTGAGCTGCGGGAGATGCTCGCGTCTGCGGGGCATCCCATCGACCTCGGGCTGCGCCGCGAGCTGGAATCTCGCCTGGGGTACGACTTCAGCCAGGTCCGCGTGCACAACGATCGTGATGCCGCCGAGATGACGTCGCTGCTCGGCGCCGACGCCGTGACGGTCGGGCAGGACATCTTCTTCGGCCGTGGCCTGTTCCGGCCGGAGACGCCGGACGGGCAACGGTTGCTGGTGCACGAGCTGCTGCACACGGCCCAGGTCCCGCACCCGCTCGGCGCGCTGCGCGAGGGCCGGGACACCGGCTCGGTGAGCCTGCCGGCCGAACCCGCCGAGCGGGAGGCCGAGCGGATAGCGGGCTCCGATCACGCCTCCGATCGCCCTTCTGATCGCGCCTCCGATCGCGCAGATGAGCCGGTGGAGCGCGCGGGTGCCGCGTGGATGCGGTACGCGACCGTCAATGCCGACCGTATGCGCACCGAGCAGCTCGACCCGGCGACGCTGGTGGACCGCCTGGTGGCCGGAGTGCTGCGCAGCCTGCGCGGCGATCCCACCGACGTGTCACGCCGGGTTCGCGCGCAGCTGAACCGGTTCACGCCCGAGCTGCGGACGTCGGTGCTGATCAGGCTGGAGCGCAGACTTCCGTCGGCCGAGTACGCCCGGTTGCTGGAGCTGGTCGAGGAGGCCGAGGGCTCGCTCGATCCGGTGGAGACGCCTAACGTGCCGGAACCCGTCGAGGAGACCGAACCGGCGGAACCTGAGCCGGATAGGCCCGAGGAGCCCCAGGAGGTTGAGGAACCGGCCGAGCAGGAACCTGAGACTGAGGCTCCCGAGCCGGAGCAGGAGAAGCCCGAGCCGGGGAAGCCCGAGGAAAGGCCTGACCAGGAACCAGAAGAGAAGCCTAAGGACGAGAAGGACCCAGAGCAGAAGAAGGAGGGCGAGGGCGAAGGCCAGGAGCAGCCGCTGCCTGTCGAAGGTGAGCCGCAGCCTGGTGCGCTGGGAGCGATGGGCCCGCCCGGACAAGGCCCGGTCGCAGGTGCGACGCCGATGCCCGAGGGTGGCGTGGCGATGGCTCAGCCAGGTGAGCCCGCTCCGGCGCAGGTCGAGGAGGCCGCCACAGCGCCCGACAGCCCGTTGGTGCGGCACGGACTGCTCGACGAGCCGGCGAACGAGGACCGGCTCCAGGAGCAGGAGAAGCCGATCGGTCTGGACCCGGCTGCGGACTCCGAGGTCGAGCTGCCCGAGCCGGAGGAGCCGAAGGCCGGGGAAGAGGAGCAGGCGCAGCCGGACCTCAAGCCGGAGGACCACCTGCCTGCGTCGGACATGGACGTCTCGAACGTCCCGACCGCTGACAGGATCACTCTTCCGGCGAGCGGATCTCCTCCCCCGCAACAGGAAGCACCCAGTTTTCCCAGCCCACCGCCGACCAGGGCGGAGCAACTGGAGGAGCAGGAGAGCACTCCTGACACGCCCGCGTCTGCTGCTCCCGTCGAAGATGAGGCCGAGGCCGAAGAACCGCCCGCCGAGCGGCCGCTCGAGGCCGAGGTCGGTCCTGAACCTGCCGCAGCGACGACAATGGCTGCTCCGCCTGCCCCAGAGCTTGCACCGGCTTCACCAGCCGAAGCCGCCGAGCCGGTGGCTGCGGAGCCTGTCGCCGCTGAACCCGAACCCGCGGCGGCGCCAGGTCCTGGCCCGGTCGGTGCGAACATCGTTCCGCTGGACGTCGGTGACCAGGAAGGTCCGGAGAACCTCGACGCCGGAGCAGCGCCGGAGGCGTCGCTCGAGGCCGGTGGGGGCGGCTGCGAGGGCGCGCCACTGCCCGCCGAGCCCGAGGCCGCGGCGGCCTGTGGCGGCGGTGGCGCTCCGGCGGCAGCACCTGCCGCGGCCGAGCAGAAGCCCGCGCCACCGGACGTGTCGGCGCAGCAACCGGAAGCCGCACTGAGCACCGTCGCGACGCTGCCGCCCGACCAGATGCAGGCATCGCTGTCCGGAGTGGACAGTGCGGTCACGGGCAATGTCGCGCAGGAGCAGGCCGCACTCGCCGCCGCTCCGCCGACGACCGAACGTCCGTCCGGCGCGCCGCAGACGATGACGGGCCCGCCGGTCGCCGCGCCGCCCGGTGAGCCCGTGCAGGTCAAGCTGGAGAAGGCCGAGGCCGCCCGCGAAGCGGAGAAGAAGGCAGCCGAGGCCAAGCAGGTCGAGGGTCAGAACCAGGCTCAGCAGGCGCCCCGTCCGCACGTCGCGGGCAACACCGAGGGCAAGATGACCGAGCAGGAGGTCCGGGACGTCCAGCAGGCGGTCAACAGCGTCCCGACGACCGATCCCGCGCTGAACACCAACGTCGGTGCCCCACCGAAGGTCGAGCTGACCGGCGAGCAGGACCCCACCCGCATCGACGACCAGGCCGGTGAGGCGCGCGAGGCCGGCGCGCAACTGCACACCGGCGGGATCGCCGAGGCCGCCAAGCCACTGGGCGAGGACCAGATCTTCCCGAACGCCCCGGCGGAGACGCTGACCGCACAGGTGCCAGGCGCGGAAGGCGGCGGTGGCGGCGGACCTGTGCAGGCCGCATCGGCCGATCCGGGCGTTGCCGTTGTGGCCCAACAGGAGCGTGGCGCGGAGATCCAGGCCGGGGTCGCGCAGGGCCAGACCCAGATGGGCACCGAGCGACAGACCCAGCAGCAGGGTGCGGCTCAGGCGAACACCGATCACCAGGCCGCGGTCGCCGCGGAGACGCAGCTGAACGCCGGTCAGCAGACGGAGGAGCGCGGCAAGGTCGCGTCCGACGTGGTGGCGAAGCGCGATCAGTGGCGCGAGGAGCAGAACAAGAAGATCGAGGAAGGCAACACCAAGACCACCGAGGAGCACGAAAAAGCACGGACCGGCATCACCGAAGAGAAGACCAACACCGACAAGAAGACCGAGGAGAAGAAGAAGGAAGAAGACGACAAGATCAGGAAGGAGCGCGAGGCCGCCGAGGAGAAGGCCCGCAACGAGAAGGAGGCCAAGCAGAAGGAGTCCGAGGGCGGTGGCTTCTTCAGCTGGCTCGCATCCAAGGTCAAGAGCTTCTTCGAGGGCCTGCTCAACGCGATCACCGCGATCTTCGACGCGGCGGTCGCGCTGGTCAACGGCATCATCAAGACGTTCGCCTCGTTCGTCACCGGCCTGATCGACCTGGCCCGCAAGGCGATCGTCGGCCTGATCAACGCCCTGGCCAGCGTGCTGCTCACGCTGATCGACGGCCTGGCGATCTTCTTCCCCGAGCTGGCGGCCAAGCTTCGCAAGGAGATCGAGGACCTGCGCGACGCGGCGATCGCCAAGGTCAACGAGTACGCCGACAAGCTGAAAGCCGGGGTCGAGGCGCTGCTGAACAAGCTCGCCGAGGCGTTGACCGGCCTCCTTCGCCTGCTGGAGAAGGGTTTGAAGGCGGCCGTCGAGATCGTGCGCAGCGCGGTCAACGCGGCGATCGAGTTCGCCAAGGCCGCGATCCAGATGCTCGGCGAGTTCGCGGCGATCATCGCGGACATCGTGGCGATGGGCGTTGGCACCTGGCTCGGCCGGCTCGCCAGTTCCGCGCAGGAGGGCATCCAGCAGTTCCTCTGGGGCGCGATCAAGTCCGCGGTGAAGGTGTGGTTCAACGAGAAGGTCGAGGCGGTCCTCGGTCTCGGCAAGTCGGTCATCAACGTGCTGATCAAGGGCTGCTTCTCGATGGCCAAGATCGGCAAGATGGTCTGGGAGGCGCTGATCGCCGCGCTGCCCATGATGATCGTCACCGTCGTCATCGAGCGCCTCGTGTCCCTGATCGTCCCGGCGGCCGGCGCGGTGCTCGCCGTGGTCCAGGGCCTGATGGCCGCGTGGGGCACGATCAGCAAGATCCTCGCCGCGATCGGCGCGTTCATCGCCTTCGTCAAAGCGGTCAGAGCAGGCCCCGCGGCGTGCCTCTTCGCGACCGCCGTGGCCGCCGGTGTCGTCGCCCTGCTGGAGTTCATCACCAACTTCCTGATGGCCAAGCTGGCCGGCGCCGCCAAGGGCGTGGGAGGCGTCCTCAAGGGCCTGGCCCAAAAGATCATGAAAGGCCTGGCCCGCGCCGGGAAGGGCATCCGCAAAGCCGCAGGCGGCGCCGTCAACGCGGCCCGCAAGGGCATCCAGAAGGTGGGAGCCGCACTCAAGCCGAAGCCGGGCCGCCCCCGTGGTGCGGGTCGCCCGACGAAGCCAGCGCGCCCCGGCCGTCCCAGCAGGGCCGCGAAGCCGGGCAAGAAGCCAACGGCGGGTTCGCCGAGGGGGCGGCTGAACCAGGCGAAGGCAGCGGTCGCCAACGGCGTCAAGCAGGTCGCGACGACCTTGAAGAACGTCGGCAGGAAGATCGCGAACAGCAAGCTCGGCAAGTCACTGAAGAATGCCGCGAAGAAGGCCCGCGACAAGTACAAGGGTTTCCGCGACCGCATCAAGGACAAGCTGAAGAACAAGGACAAGAAGAACAAGCAGGAGGAGCGGCAGAACTCCGAGGATGTCAAGAAGAAGCGCCTCGCCCTGATCGTGGCACGGATCAAGCCGAAGATAGCCAAGCTCATCGGCCGAGGCGTGTGGTCCGTTGTTCTGCGTGGAGCGCTCACCGGCATGCGGGTCTGGTACCGGTTGAGCAGTCTGGCGAGCATCGGCGCCAGACAGGTTGCGATCAAGGCCACGCTGAATCCCGAAGTGGTCGTCGGCGGCGGCTTCCGCCTGACCGGCGAAGACATCCGGAAACTGGTTCACGAAATATCGCGTGAAATCCTGAACCGCCCAGATGTCAAGCAGAATGCCTTACGCATGCGACTCACGAAGGCACGCAGCGGCGAGCACCCTATCGACGCGACGCGCTCCGAGGACATTCCAGGAGCAGTCCGCTACCTGCGCAATCAGCGCAGTCCTGAAACTGTTCCGATGCCAGGAGGTGGCAACCGCACCATCGCCCCACGGAGGGCGCGAACCTGGAAAGACGATTCCTACCTGGTCGGGCAAGAACGTAACGTAGTGAAGGAGATGAACACTCCCGGAACCACCAACGCGTTCACCCGAGGGGTCACCGCGTATCCGGCAATCGCAAATTCATTGCGGACGACCGGTCTGTCTGACCAGCGGATCGCGAGCATTGTGCGCACCTACGTCAAGACCGGCCACCTGCCCAACTCCCTGACTCCTGCCCAGAAGTCCTTGCTCAGGAACATGAATTGGCTGATGTTTGTTCGGGAATCGGTACGGAACCCGGCGAATCTGGGCTTCGCGGCCATGGCCACGGACCTCGTGAGACGCGGGCCTCAAGGTGGCGGGACGACGTGGCGGCAGACGTTCACGGACTACGAAGGGACCGACATCACGGGTGAACGTGGCAAGTTCCCGATGTCCATGAAAAAGGCCGCACGCGCCACCAGGGGTTTGGAAGCAGAAGAAGGCGGGCGGAGCACCGGAAAGGCGAGCGAAGGGGGAACGAAAGCCGAGCGAGATGAACTCAAACGTCGCGAAATCGAAGTAGCCAATATGTGGGCGATGGTCATCACTAAGAACCAGGGAATAATTGGCGAGACAGAGGCTGGTGCCGTAAGATCCGGTCGGAAGATGATATCCGATTACATGCTGAAGTTCTACGGACTTCACTAGGGAGTGACTGGGTCATGGCGGGATTCAAGAAGCGGCTGATTGTCAAGCCGCACGTCACCGGGCCGGACTTCGAAAACCTCGCCTGGAACCAGGATTGGAACCTCTGGGAGATGGGTATCGAGGACGCGGGCGCTTTGGCGGACACATGGGTTACCGATGACCGGGAATCCGAAATCCACTACGTCGACGACCAGCCGATCGGACTCAGGTATCTGACCTTGTACGGAGAGGACGCCGACGCGATCGAGGAGCAGATTCGAAGCAGTCTCGATGTTTGGACACTCGATGAGGCCCTGGCCGAACTGGGCCGCGCGAGCAACAGCGAAGAGAAAAAGATCGGCCTCTACACTGTAGCCCTCGCCTCCCCCGGCGAACAGGATGATGCCGTCCTCGAACGCATTCTCCCATTGGGGCAAGATTCGGACCCCTCTGTCCGTCAGGCATTTATCGAGGCTATCGGATACCTGCCTTGGCCGAAGCTCGTGGAGAGTGTGGAAAGTCTGTCTCAGAGTGACCCCGTTCCAGCGGTCAGGGGAAACGCTCGCCTTCTGTTGGAAGGACTCAGGTCGAGCGGCGAGGAGCAGCAG
>Ga0190272_10001783_pt1 | contig 10313 bp, 6 predicted proteins | sample Popmic504T_FD_133746 | JGI IMG/M metagenome (GOLD analysis project Ga0190272, IMG submission 133746) | Populus adjacent soil microbial communities from riparian zone of Shoshone River, Wyoming, USA - 504 T | ecosystem: Environmental > Terrestrial > Soil > Riparian zone | place: USA: Wyoming... | reverse complement strand
TGACCTCGACCGGCACCTGGTAGGTCGAGCCACCGACGCGACGGCTCTTGACCTCGAGGGTCGGGCGCACGTTGTCGAGCGCCTTCTTGAGCGTGGCGACGGCGTCCTGGCCGTTCTTGTCCTCAACGCCCTTGAGGGCGGTGTAGACGATCGACTCGGCGAGCGACTTCTTGCCGTCGACGAGGATCTTGTTGACGAGCTGACTGACGATCGGTGCGCCGTATACCGGGTCGTTGACGACGGGGCGCTTCGGGGCGGGTCCCTTGCGAGGCATGTTCCTTAACCCTTCTTCGCGCCGTAGCGGCTGCGAGCCTGCTTACGGTTCTTGACGGCCTGGGTGTCCAGGGCGCCGCGGACGATCTTGTAGCGGACACCGGGGAGGTCCTTGACGCGACCGCCGCGGACGAGCACGAGCGAGTGCTCCTGCAGGTTGTGGCCCTCGCCGGGGATGTAGGCGGTGACCTCGGTGCCGTTGCGGAGCTTGACACGGGCGACCTTGCGCATCGCCGAGTTCGGCTTCTTGGGCGTGGTGGTGTACACGCGGGTGCAGACGCCCGCCTGCTGGGGGTTCGACTTCAGGGCGGGTGCCTTGGTCTTGGCGACCTTGGGCGAGCGTCCCTTGCGAACCAACTGCTGAATGGTTGGCACGTTCTCTCCTTGTAAGTGCTGCACGGTGACAGCGTCGTGGTCTCCCCTCGGGCTCTGCGGATGTTTCCATCCGTATCGTCCGAGGCTCACGTGGACCCACCGGCGCGGCATGATGAATGACGCGAGTGTGGGGTGGGTATGCCGTGGGGGCCGCCTGTTCGCAGGCTTTTCCCTGAGATGCGGCGCCGGCTGCCTCGTCCTGTGCCGGGGCACAGCACAAGGCGCGCACAAGCGCACACCCTCCAATGATACGCGGTTTTCGCGGGGGCGGTCAAACGCGCCCCGGCGTCAGGCCGTGAGCGCGATGGCCAGCAGCAACGCTGCCGATCCGATGGCGACGGCGGATGCCGCGATCACGACGGTCAGCGCGGTGCGACGGGCCCGGCGCCGCTGGTGCGCAGAGGCCGCAGCGCCGTCGACAGGGGCTTGCGGGACGCGTTCCGGCGGAGCGGTACGGGTCGCCACGACGGGATCGGCGACGCGTGCGGTGTAGACGGCAGCGGATGCCGCGGCCGGCGCGGCGGCCACCCGGCCCCCGGGCGCGGGCGCCGACGGAGCCGGACGAGATGGCATCCCCGGACGATCGGCGCTCGCCTGCTCGCGGGCGGCCCGGCGCCGTGACTCCCGGTGAGCGATGACCGTCGAGCCGTCCACGGGCTCGGTCGCCGGGTCACCTCCGCCCACGGCGGTACGTCGGACGGGGATCGTGTCATCGTCGAGGGGATCGGTCATCCCCCGCTCCGCTGGAGGCGCACCTCGGCGTCACCCAGGAAGAGCCGCTCGCCGGCCTCGACCTCGACGCCGGGAGTGGCCTCGACCTCGGTTCCCATGAGCGTGGCGAAGAGCACTCCGTTGGTGGAGCCCAGATCGGTGACGTACCAGTGGTCATCGCGGAGCTCCAGGCGGGCGTGGGTCTTGGAGACCGTTCCGTCGCCGATCGCGATCAGCTGCGCCTCGGGGTAGGCGCCATCCGGCGCCGGCTTGCGGCCGAGGAGGACGACCTCGGCCGTGATGGGGACGGCGGTGCCCGCGGGCGTAATCAGCGACCACGCGGTGCGACGGCGGCGGGTGATGACCGTCTCATCGATCGGGTCTTCGGGGATCTCCGCCTTCGTGTGCTGCGCCGAGATGCTGGCACGAGCCGATCGCGGGGTTCCGGCATCCGGCGCTCCGACGATCGCCGAGACCTGTCCGGACGTGTCGGGGAAGGTCTCGGGATCGCTCATCGGAGACCGTGCGGGGGCCCACGGCTCGGCCTCCGGGGCCGGGTCGGGCGCGGCGGGAACCCTGGTGACCGGCGGCGCCGTGCGCGGCGGTTCCGGGTCGTCGTCGACGGTGGATCGGACGGGGACGGCTGAAATGGGAGCGGGCGCGGACGAGTGCGCTCCGGTGACCTCATTCGTGACCTCGCTGACGGCGCCCAGATCGAAAGCCCCCCACCTGCCCTCATCCGGAGCCGCCTGAGGGGTGTACGTGGAGCGACCGGCGACCGGGGCGGGCGCCGGCGCGCGATCGGCGATGGACGATGCCGCCCCGGATGCCGGCGGCAACGGCGGGGCGGGAGGAACCGGTGGCGCCGTCCAGCCGCCCGCCGGCGGGGTCGGCAACGGCATCGACGGGCTGTACGCCGGCGGGGTCGCACGCGGCACGAACTCGTCGGGCGTCGAGTCGGACTGCGACGTGCGGCGGGGTCCGCCGCCGGGGCCGCGAGCGGCCATCTCGACTCCGAGCCAGCGCGCAGGCCCGAAGCCGAGGATCGAGGCCCACACCGGCAGCAGCAGCGCCGCCAGCACGGTCATGCCGGCCCCGAAGCCGAACGAGAGGTTGATGCGGTAACAGGCGACGACCAGCAGCGCCCACACGATCAGCGGGCCGACGAACGGAATCAGCACGAGCAGGTAGAGCCAGCCCGAGAAGCGGCCGAGCTCGAGCAGCACCACGTGGTTCAGGACGGGCACCCAGGCCTTCCAGGCCTGCTCGCCCGACTTGTGGAACACTGCCGAGAGCGCCAGCGCGGTCCAGACGTAGAGCGCGGCGACCAGCAGGAACGTGATCAACCCGAGCGCGATGCCGGTGGAATCATCGATGGTTGTCATGGCGTGAGGCGCGCGGGCTGCGTTACCCGGCGCTTCCCCCTCTCGGCGAAGCGCGACCTGGTACCGGGGGGCGCCAGGTGACGGACGAATGATCTCAACGATACGGTCGCGACGATCCTGCGCCAGACCCCGCGCTCACGGGCGAGTCCTGATCGCTCCGCGTCCACGATGCGCCAGAAGGCCTGGGCCTCTGCGGAGGAGACCGCGGCGCCCGAGAACACCGCGCGATCGGCATCCCGCGCGAGCACCTCGCCCGACGATGTCGCGAACAGCCCAGCGAGCTCGCTGCGGGTGAGGACAGGCGACGCGTCGCGGCCAGAGTCCACGGCGGAGTCCACGTACTCATCCCAGCCGCCCGCGATCTGCACGGCCGGCGCGCCCTGCGTGCGACGCGCTCGGCGGCGTGCGGCCTTCGCCGCGCCGACGAGCACGAACGGCCCCGCGACCAGCAGCAGAACGAGCAGCACGATCCCGCCGATGCGGAGGATCGGCCACAGCCAGGCGAGGTCCAGGGCCTCGGCGTCGTCGGTGCGGTCGTCGGCGCCCGAGTCCTCCTGGACGGGATCCGGCGGAACGACGTCCTCGACCGCCTCCGGACGCACTTCGGTCACGTTCTCGGGGTTGCGCTGCTCGGTCACGGCGAGGCTCGGCGACTGCGCGAACTGCGGCGTGACGTCGATCGGCACCCACTCGCCGGCGGCGGACTGCACCTCTGTCCACGCGGCGAGGTCCCGCGCGCGGCAGACCCCGGCCTGGCACGTCGCCAGCGCCGGTTCCGCCGAGGCGAGCCGGGCCCCCACGACCACACGCGCCGGGAAGCCGAGTTCCTGCGCGATCAGGGCCACCGCGGTTGCGAACTGCTCGTCGTCGCCCACCGCCGCCACGTAGTTCTCGGATGCGGCAGCCCGAGGGTCGGTCTCCCGCTCGAGGAGGCGGCCGAACATGGCATCGACGCGCGCGAGCGAATGCCCCGATGCGCTCGGCTGGAACGTGTACTCCGGCAGCTCCCGCATCCACGTCGGGTCCTGCTCGCCGACCTCGAGCGCGTGACTGAGATAGCCACGCTCGCGAAGCAACTGGACGAGGCCGGCCAGCGCCGCCCCGCCCAAGCCGGACGCGTGCTCATCGACCCACGCGCGGAGGTTCTGCGGTGCCTCGACGGCGCTCCCGAGACCGCCCGGTGCCTCGATCGATGCCAGGTCGGGCAGCGACGGCTCGACCGCTTCGAGCCGGTACGCGTCGTCGGCAGCGAAGCCGCCCCCCGCTGTCTGCACTCCGGCGGCGGCCGCCGAACGGTAGTAGAACCGATCGGCGAGGGATGGCGCGCGCGGTCCGTCGAACTCGACCGAGGCGAGCTGCCCGAATGTCGGCATCCAGATCCCGTCGAGTTCCGCGATCGTGACATGGGCGGCGAGCGGGCGACCGGCGCCGGTCTCCAGCGCCGAGGGGACCCGGACGAAGCGCGCCTCATCCAGCGCACCCGCGCCGCCGCTGCGATAGATCTCGCCGTCGTAGCTGTCCAGTGTCGCGAGGCGCACGCGATCCGGAAGCGCACCCTCGGCGGACACGGTGAACAGGACGTCGTCTGCGCGCTCGTCGGCGAACAGCGCCCGGTACTCCGCGAGGGGGCTGATGGCCGACGACACCGCGACCTCGGGGCCCGCGCTCGCACGCAGCACGTCGCGATCCGCACCTCGCGAGGCGAACGGAACGACGATCACGGCCGCCGCGACGGCGACCGCGACCATTCCGGCTCCGAGCGCCGTCCTGCGCTGGTCCGCGCCGGACGGCCGCCGAGAGAGGTGGACACCGCTGGATGCCGCGGCACGCTGGAGCGACCGCATCCGCTCGTCACGACTGCGCCACGCCAGCCACAGCAGGCTGGACAGCAGGGCGGCGATGCCGAGCGCGGTCTCCAGCGGTGCGGAGACGCTCACCGGCCCGATCGTGAGCGGGGCGCTGACCGTCGTTCGACCGAAGAACAGTCCGAACGAGATCATGCCCAGCGCCACAGGGACTGTGCCGTACGCCGCACGTCCCTCGCGCCAGGACAGCAGAAGGCCTGCGCACGTCCCGACGAGGAACACGATGAGGGCGGGCACGAGGAGGTTGCGATACGTGCCGACCGGCAGATCGACGGTGATCAGGTCTTTCCAGGCGAACAGCGCTCCGGTCGCGACCTCGCCGATTCCGCGCACGAACTCGAGCGGATTGCCCAGACGCGCCGGCACCGCGAGAAGCACACCCAGCACGAAGAAGGCGCCGGCCAGCAGCGCGGCCGCACGCCAACCGCCCCAGCGGCGACTCCAGACCAGCGCCGCGATCGCCGCGGCGACGAGCGCTGCGACGCCGACCACCAGCAGGAACGAAGCATCCCGGTAGATCGGCCACGCCGCGATGCCGGCGATCGCCACCGTTGTCGTGATGAACAGCGATCCCGCAACGATGCGCGGCACCAGAAGGCCGCGGCGCCGCACGGTCACCGGCGCGAGGTCATCGGGCGTGGCGGCCGGGATGGGTGTGCCGAACTCGTTCCGCCCGCTCATGAGGTGGCTCCGCGCAGCAGCAGGCCCGACAGGTCCTCGAGCGTGCCGACGGTGAGCACGGTCAGGCCCGACAGGGCGCGCATGCGGGGATGGGCGCGCTCGTCGCAGACCACGGCGACCACCGACGTGTCGGCGGGGAATCCGAGCGACGCCTGGCGCAGCCTGCCGAGGCTCACCGTGGAGCCGACCACGAGGAAGGCGATCGACAGTCGCTCGTTCGACTCGCCGGCCAGCCGGCACACGTCCGCGATCGGCATGGTGTTCTCGATCATCTCGACGGCGCTGAATCCGTCCAGCATCGTCCGCCGGGAGACGGCCGGGATGCGACGGATCGCGCGCAGGCGCCCGCGGACCACCCGCGGGATCTCCGTCCCGGTGACGATGTCCACTTCGCGCGCGTCGTGCACCGCCCGCAGCCCGAGCGAGGCTGCCGACCCGACGGCGAGCTCGAATTCGTCGGCATCCGCATATTCGGGCTGTGCGACCGACAGCACGACGGCCATCCGCGAGCGACGCGACTCCTCGTACTGTCGCACCATGAGCTGACCGGTCTTCGCGGTGGACTTCCAGTGGATCTGCCGCCGCGAGTCCCCCGGAGCGTACTCGCGGATCGCATGGAAGGACATGTCGGCATCGACCAGACGCCGCGTCGGGTTGCCCTCGAGATCGCGGATGAGCCCTGCACTCGTGGAGGGAATCGGGGTCGTGCGCGGGTGCACGTACAGCTCATGCACGTCGTGGAAGGCATGCTCGCGGCGCAGGAGGCCGAGGGGGTCGCTGCGCACGGTCGTCGCCGGACCGACGGTCACGATGCCGCGCCGGAGCGCAGGGATCTCGAGGGGCTGCGCGATCGTGTGGCCGGGTCGCAGGAGCGGCACCCCGAACTCGACCAGCCCCGCGCCGACGGGAATGTCGAGCCTCCCCGGCAGCGCGGTACGTCGCCCCTCGTTGCGCACGACGATCTCGCCTGTTATCCCGTCGCCGGCCACCACGCGTTCGTGGGCGAGCACGAGGTCGATCTCGTAGGAGCGCGCACCGAACAGGAACGGGACGCACATGGCCACGAGCACGAGTGCGATCGCACCTGCGACCATCCACTCCACCCATCCGAACGCGATCCCCAAGCCCAGCCCGAGGGTCGCGGCGAGCACCACGAGCACTCCCGCGGGGCGCACCGTGCGCGCCGTCCACGCCGTCGCCGCCGCGAGCGCCGATGCGACCGCGTGCGCGGCCCGAGTCCCCCAGACGATCGCGCGAACGATGCGCCGGCCCCGCCGGGCGCCGGTCATCTGCGTGGTCGCTCCCTGCACGCCGGTGTGCGCGGTCGACGTCGCCGAGCCGGTCGATGCCGACGTGCGGGTGAGGCGGGACTCGGTCAGACTCATGCGATCTCGCGGCGACTGGGGGGTGCGACATCCAGCAGGACCTGCCCGATGACCGCTTCCTGCGTGACGCCGTCGAACTCCGCCTCGGGCTGCAGAATGAGCCGGTGCGAGAGCACCGAGACGGCGAGCGCCTTGACGTCGTCCGGCGTGACGTACGTGCGCCCCTGCGACGCGGCGCGCGAGCGGGAGGCCTTCGTGAGCGAGAGCGCGCCGCGGATGCTGACACCGAGGCGCACCTCATCGGCGGCGCGCGTACCGTCGACCAGCCGCGCGATGTAGTCCAGCACGAGCGCGTCGACGTAGACGGAGGCGGCGAGGTCGGCCATGCCGATCATCGCCTGGGGCGTGATGACCGGGGAGAGCTCTGCCGTGGCGACGGCGGCGCCGTCGAGGATCCGCACGGTCGCGGCGTGGTCGGGGTAGCCCAGCGACGCGCGCATCATGAAGCGGTCGAGCTGCGCCTCTGGCAGCCGGTAGGTGCCGGCCTGCTCGACCGGGTTCTGGGTGGCCAGCACGAGGAACGGCACGCCCACCTGCCGTGAGACGCCGTCGATCGTGACCTTGCCCTCCTCCATCACTTCGAGCAGCGCGGACTGGGTCTTCGGGCTCGCCCGGTTGATCTCATCGGCGAGCACGATGTTGGCGAAAATCGGGCCGGCGTGGAACTCGAACGTGCCGGTCTTCTGGTCGTAAACCGTGATGCCGGTGATGTCGCCGGGCAGCAGGTCGGGGGTGAACTGGATGCGCGTGTTCGTGCCCTGCACCGACTGCCCGACGGCGCGGGCGAGCGAGGTCTTGCCCGTTCCGGGAACATCCTCCAGCAGCACGTGACCGTCGCTGAGCATCGCGGTCAGGACGAGTTCGACGACGTGACGCTTGCCGAGCACCGCGCGCTCGACGTTGTCGGCGATCTGGCCGAACGTCTGCGCGAACCAGGTCGCCTGTTCCTGCGTGATGGTCATCTGGAGGTGTCCTTCGTGGGGTCAGGCCGGGATGGTCAAGGGGCGGGCGGGGCGGGCGGGGCCGGCGGGGCCGGCGGGCCGAATGAATTCGGGTCGCAGGACGCCGAGAACGTGGCGGTCGCAGGTGAGAGGCCCCAGTTCTGCGCGTTCCAGTCCACCGACACGGTGATGCCCTCCACGCGGGAGGCGCCCACCGGAACCGCCCACGTGTCCGCCGTGTGCGGGACCACGGCACCGGCGGCGTCGAAGTACTGCAGTGCTGCATTGCCGAAGGTGATCGCGGCCCCGCCGCCCGCGGCATCCGTCGAGGAGGCGCCGCCCGCCACGAGGTTCGATCCGCCGACGCAGCTCTGCACGCTCCAGCTCGCCTGGACCTGGTACGGCGCGCTCCCCCCGCGCGGCGTGACAGTGGCCCACGTCGTGGCGGTTCCCCAGATCTCGTGGACGTACCGCACCTGGATCCCCGGGTCCTGTCCGACGACCGAGCTGGGCAGTCCTGCGAATTCCACCCGGTTGCGGTTGGGAATGCGCTCGGTCGAGGTGGGCTGGTCCCGCACGATCCAATCGGCGCGCCCGTCGCCGACGTTCGGAGCGGCATCCACGACGAACGTGTACCCCTGCGGTGCCCGGCCGGTCTGCTGCGCGCGGACGCTCGCCGTCGTCGCGGCGGCCCCGTAGACGTCGCCGTCGAACCACGACTCCACGCACACCGTGAACGCGTACTCGTCGCCGTCGGCGAGTCCCGGGAACGTCGCGGCCTCGCCGCCCGCGACCGGCGTGCATGCGTCGCCCTCGCGGACGATCCCGTAGCGCAGCTCGGACCCGTCGCCGTTCGGCTGGGCCGAGCCGCTCGCGGTCACCGTCGAGGTCCCGTCACCGTTGGAGGTCGAGGCCAGCGAGAGCGTGGGACCGGTCGGCGCGCCGATGCCGTTGCCCGACACCGTCGTCGCGGCACCTGAGGGGCTGCCGCCGCCCAGGCCCGGGGGCAGCTCGAACCGCGAGTAGGGGGTGATCGTGATCGGACTGGACGTGTTCGATCCCACCCGGTAGTTCGGCAGGTCGACGCTGGTCTCGTTGCGGCGCACCGGCACCTGCACGGTCTCGCCGGCGGGGCTCGTGATCTCGAGGGCGCCCGTCGCCTCGGGGTCGACCCCCTCGATGTGCAGCGAGACGACGCCGCCGTCACCGGAGGTGACGACCGGGCGCACCTGCACGCCGGCGGGCGAAACGGGCGCGTTGTAGGCCCACGCGATCGTGGACACGCCCGATCGGGAGGTTCCCACCGCGTTGCGCGCGAACGCGTCGTACGTGCGCTGCTCGCCGTTGGGTGCCGCGATCGGCGGGCAGACGCCGTCCGCGCCGCACTGCGCGACGTCCTGCCCGTTCGAGCGGATCACGAAGCCGCTCAGAGCCGGGTAGGCGAGGCGGGCCTCACCGGGATCGACGCGCAGGGTGAGCGACGCGTCGGCGTATCCGGTCTGCGACACACTCGCGGGCGCCTTGGGGAAGCCCTGCAGATCCAGGAGCAGCTGACCGTCCCGCTCCGCGTTGGTGCGCCTGCCCTGTGCGTCTTGGACGGAGAAGGATGCCGAGCACGTCGCTCCGGGCGCGTCGGGCGACCACGTCGCGATGACGGACGTCGCCGACGCGACCTGGAAGCTCACACCCGCGCACGCGCCGGTCGCCCGCGCATCGATCAGAGTGAGCGGCGTGCGCGGCAGCGGATTGACCTCGCCGCCGGCACCGATCACCGAGATCGTGCACGACGAGCCCTCGGCCTGCGAGCACTGCTGCGTGACGGATCCTCCCTGAGGGAGCGTCGAGGGAGCGGCACCGACACGCAGGATCAGGCGCACCGGAGCGACCGCGGTGTGGCTGGTCACCGAGACGAACGCGGCCTCCTCGGTGCCCGGCACCGCGCGGTCGGCACCCACGACGGTGACGATCGAGCCGTCCACCGACACCTCGAAGGCCGAGCCGTTGTACTCCAGCGCGTAGCGGATGCCGCTCCAGTCCTCGCGCAGCTGCCAGGAGGTCATGTTCCGCAGGTCGAAGGTCGCGGTCTCGCCGGGGCCGACGGTCATCGATCCCGCGCGCAGTTCGGGCTGCGGGTCGAGTGCGCGGACGATGATCGGCACCGAGAGGTAGGTCCAGTCGGACTGCCCGGCGATCCGGACGGGCACCTGACACGCATCCGCCCAGGGCGCGCCGGCGCCCGAGTCGTACCGCACCGTGGTGCCGGACTCGACGGCGCAGGACGCCTCGCCGCGGGCGCCCGACGATCGCACGTCCGCGCCGAGTTCGAGCGTGGTGCCCCGGGGCTTCGCCACGAGCGAGGCCATGTCGAACGAGACGGACTCCAGCTCGGTCACCTCGGGGGGCGCCGCGCTCGCGCGGAGGGCGAGCGACAGATCGCCGTCGCCGGGCACGCGCAGGAAGGCGTATGTCGTGACCTCTCCGTCCGTCCCCTCGCCGGTGACGGCGAACGGGATCACGCGGGTGGTCTCGGGCAGTTCGCCCCTCAGCTCCCGGCCGTCGACTGATACGCCGGGCGGCTCGCCCCAGAGACTCACCTCGAGGTCGCCGACGTCGCCGCCCGACCACGACGCGCGGCCCGTGAGCACGTCCACGCCCGCCGGGAAGTCATCCCTCGACTCGGCGGTCAGCACGGTGTCG
>Ga0190272_10001782_pt1 | contig 10318 bp, 11 predicted proteins | sample Popmic504T_FD_133746 | JGI IMG/M metagenome (GOLD analysis project Ga0190272, IMG submission 133746) | Populus adjacent soil microbial communities from riparian zone of Shoshone River, Wyoming, USA - 504 T | ecosystem: Environmental > Terrestrial > Soil > Riparian zone | place: USA: Wyoming... | reverse complement strand
GGGGCCGCTCAGGCGCAGGGCACCGTGAAATCGGTGCATGCCGACTGGCAGATTCGCTGCGACACGCCGCCCGGTGCACAAGGGGAACAATGTGCCCTGATCCAGAGCGTGACCGCCGAGGACCGTCCGAATGTCGGCCTCACCGTCATCGTGCTGAAAACCGCCGACCAGAAGAGCCGCCTGATGCGGGTGCTTGCCCCGCTCGGCGTGCTGCTGCCGTCGGGCCTGGGCTTGAAGATCGACAAGGCCGATGTCGGCCGCGCCGGCTTCGTGCGCTGCCTGCCGAACGGCTGCGTTGCCGAGGTGGTGATGGACGACAATCTGGTGAAGCAAATGCGCACCGGACAGTCGGCGACCTTCATCATCTTCCAAACGCCGGAAGAGGGCATCGGCATCCCGATGGGCCTGAAGGGCTTCGGCGAGGGCTACGACAAGCTGCCGTAGCGCGTTCCTGCGGACCCTCCCGGTTGCGGCCCGCGCTGCCTATCTAACGGCCGACGAACCCAACCTCGCGAGGAACCTGCCTTGAGTTCTCAATCCTCCCTCCTCGATCGCGCCGAACTCGACCGGGCGCGCGTCACGAAACTGCTCTCGCGTGGCCTGGAAGGCGCCGACGATGGCGAGCTGTTTCTCGAGTATCGCCAGGCCGAAGCGCTGGTGTTCGACAACGGCCGCCTCAAGCAGGCGACCTATGACACCGCGCAAGGCTTCGGCCTGCGCGCCGTGAAGGGCGAGGCGGTCGGCTACGCGCATGCCTCGGATGTGTCCGAGGAGGCGATCGCGCGCGCCGTTGAGGCGGTCCGCGCCGTGCAGGGCGGGTATTCGGGCAGCTATTCGCAAGCACCCGCGCGGACGAATGTCCGCCTTTACAGCGATGAGAATCCGCTCGGCGCTCCCTCTTTCGAGACCAAGGTGAAGCTGCTGGAAGAGATCGACGCCTTCGCGCGCGCGAAGGATCCGCGCGTGCGGCAGGTGTCGGTGTCCTTCGGCGCGACATGGCAGGTGGTCGAAATCCTGCGCGCCGACGGCGAGACCTATCGCGACGTGCGGCCGCTGGTGCGCGTGAACGTCTCGGTGGTCGCGGGCGAAGGCGACCGGCAGGAATCCGGGAGCCACGGTTACGGCGGGCGCGAGGGGTATCAGCGATTCATCGAAACCGGCGCCTGGAAGGGCGCGGTCGAGGACGCGGTGCGCCAAGCGCTGGTCAATCTCGAAGCCGTGCCGGCGCCGGCGGGCGAATTCGATGTCGTGCTCGGCGCGGGCTGGCCCGGCGTGATGCTGCACGAGGCGGTCGGACACGGGCTTGAGGGCGACTTCAATCGCAAGAAGACGTCGGCCTTCGCCGGCCTGATGGGCCAGCAGGTCGCTTCGAAAGGCGTCACGGTCGTGGATGACGGCACCATGGCGGACAGGCGCGGCTCGCTGAGCATCGACGACGAGGGCACGCCGACCAATCGCACGGTGCTGATCGAAGACGGCATTCTGGTCGGCTACATGCAGGACCGGCAGAACGCGCGGCTGATGGGCATGAAGCCGACCGGCAACGGGCGGCGTGAGTCGTATGGCCACGTGCCGATGCCGCGCATGACCAACACTTATATGCTGGCGGGCAATCGCGATCCGGCCGAGATCATCGCGTCGGTGAAGAACGGCATTTACGCGGTATCGTTCGGCGGCGGGCAGGTCGACATCGTGTCGGGCAAGTACGTGTTCCAGTGCACCGAGGCCTACAAGCTCGAGAACGGCAAGGTCGGCGCACCGATCAAGGGCGCGATGCTGATCGGCAACGGGCCGAGCGATCTGCACCGCGTCAGCATGGTCGGCAACGATCTCGCGCTCGACACCGGCATCGGCACCTGCGGCAAGAACGGCCAGGGCGTGCCGGTCGGCGTCGGTCAGCCAACGCTGCGCATGGATCGCATCACGGTGGGCGGGACGGGCGGGTGATGGCGCGCACGCCCCGCGACAGTTATGCTGTGGCGATAGGGTGATTTGCCATGAACGAACGTGTCACGGTTGAAGTCGACGCCGAGACCCTCAAGAGGGCGCGCGAGGCGGGCCTCGATCTATCCGGGGTGCTGGCGCGAGCGATCCATCGTGCCTTGCCGCCGCCTCCATTGAGCGACGCCGAACGGAAGAAGGCGGCGGACGCGTGGTATCGGGAAAACAAAGAAGCCGTCGATGCTTCAAATGAATTGATGGAGAAGCACGGCCTTTTCTCCGACGGCGCCCGGATGTTCTGATTGCCTTATCAGTACGACATCGTCGAGAATCGTAACGCTCAAACTCGCAGCAATTTTCCGTTCGTCATTGTCCTGCAGAGCGACCGGGGGCCTCGGTCGGCAGCCTTATTGTGGCTCCGCTGGAAAAATCGCGTGGAGCTTTCTCGCAATCGCGAATACACCCGTCCGTCGAAATCGACGGCGTCCGGTATGTCGTGCTTTGCGAACGAATGGCCGCCGTTCCGTTGACCACTCTCGGACATGTCGTCGGATCCGGCGAGGTCAATCGTTATGCAATCACCGCCGCGCTCGACATGCTCTTCACCGGCATCTGATGCATCAAAAATAAGCAATGCTCCGGCCGCAAATCGCGACCGCGACCCACACAACGATCGAGACGATGCCCGCGCGCCGCGCGGCCGCGGGCAACGGTGCGAGCGGTGGAAGGTTCTTCACCTGCGGCGCGACGAAAAATTCAAACAGCGTGATGTTCAAGAGGCCGAGCGCGATCAGCGCGAGCTTGAGCTGAAACACCGCGTTCATGATCACGTGACTCGCCTCGGCGGTGAACAATACCGCCCCCGTCAGCACGAGGCCGAGAAAGGCCAGGATCGCGACGCGCCGCGCACCGCCGAGCACATGGCCAGGCGACGTCGCGGCAAACGCGCCCGCCATACGGAGGTCCAGCACCGCGACCGCACCGGCAAAAACCATCAGCGACACGATGTGCCCGACATTTGCCGCCATGTAGATCCAGGGCGACTGCCGGATCGCCTGCCCGACGCCGGAACCTTCCAGCGCGACGAAGATTCCGGGGGCGGAGTCGAGCATCAACGCATCTCGTAGGTCTTGCCGTCGATCGTGATGCGCTCGGCACGCATTTCGTCCTTCTCCACCGTCGAGGGATAGCCGAAGGCCGAAACGGTCTTGCCGACCGAAACCACGGCAAGGGACGCGCCCCGGTTACCCATGCGCGACGTCGGCGCGAGCGTGACCGTCCACTCCTTGTCGCTACCTTTTACCGTCAGCGTCGCGTGCGGGTTTTCGTATTTCGAGGTGATGATCGGGCCGGTGACTGTGACGGGCTTGGCAGCGTCATAGCTGCCCCAGCCGTGATGAGCGACGGCGGGACCGGCGAGCAGAAGTGCGGCCAGCACGACATGACTGCGTTTCATCGCCTATTCCTTCTGTACGTGAGTTCGATGTCCATAATAGCGGATAATGTGGCGCGATCACCGCACCACGCCCGACACGCAGCACGGCTTGCGGCGCGGCGCGGTCAGCCGCTCCTTGAGGAAGCAGCGCGCCGAGGGGCCGAGATAACCCGGCCGCACGTAGGTCCAGGCGCGGCAGCGCTGCTCGGCTTCGCAGGCCTGCCCGCACACCGAGCCGGTAGCGTCGTTCTGCACGTCGATGCTCTTGAAGTCGCCGCCGGTGCGGTCGATCGAGAACTCGATCGGTCCGCTCGTGCGCTCCAGCACACCCGCGCCCTTCACGCCCGAGACGCAGCAGGAATTCTCGACACGCGCCGTGACCTGGTTCTTGAGCCAGCACACGGCGCCCGTCGCCGCGGTCCGCGGATAGGAGAAGCTCCAGGCGCGGCAGCGCCCTTCCCGTTCGCAGCGCGCCGCGCAGGCTGCCGGATCGCCCGAACGGACGGAGAAGTTGGAATAGTCGCCGCCCGGCCGGTCGTAGCCGGTTTGCGCACGCGCCGGCGCGCACGCCAGAAGCGAGGCGATCAGGCAATAGATGAGGATGCGCAGAGAACGCATTCTGTCGCCGCATGTCTTAGCCGATAAGGAATCGGCTTCGTCCGCCCCAAGGCATGTTAGTCAACCGCGTCCGCCGATGCGAGAGGGTCAGGCCGAGCGGTGTTTGGCGACGCAGGCGCGCAGTCTGTTCATCGCCACCCCGATCCCTGTCAGATGGAACAGCCGCACCCGGGTCCCTGTGTTGATCCGCAACAATTTTCCGTTGGCGAGCCGCTTGTCCCAATCGGTGCCCCTGAGTGGGGTCGTCAGGAGCCGGGGGGTCACGGCGGTGAATACCTTGGTCAGCACTGGTCCCTGGTCGAGCTGAATGCGCAGCGCGGCTTTCTGGCCGAAGATCATCTCCCAGGTCATGTCGATCTTATGGCTGCGCAGGCCGAGCTTCATTTCTCCCGCCGCATCGAGGGAGAATCCGACATCGTAATTGTTGATGGCGGAGATCCACATCTGGCACTGGAAGAACTTGCCGTCCTTGAGTGCCACCTGCCCTTTCCAGCCCTCGTGGGTGAATTCGGAAGCAGCGAACGCCGGCGCGGTGCCAGCCAGTACGAGTGCGGTCGCCAGGCTGACGCAGGATTTGTACATCGCCCCCTCTACCTTTGCGGGAACATCCTGCCATTGCTGTGCGGTGGCCGACAAGCACGCGCTGCCTGAACCGCGGCGCGCGCTTCCACCAGACGCTGCGGGTCTGCCACCCGCGCTCCACTAGGTGCAGGCAGGCCGATCGTGTAGCAAAACCGCAGCACCCCTTGGGACCATGCCGATGAACTCTCATTCCGCGGAAAGCCTGCTCGCCCTCCCCGTCGTGCTGCTCGCCGCGGCCGTCATCAGCGTGCCGATCGCGCGCTTCGGCCGGCTGTCGGCGATCGTCGCCTATCTGGTGGCCGGCGTGGTGATCGGCCCCTACGGGCTCGGCATGTTTGCGCGGCCCGAAACCATCGTCACGGTGGCGGAACTCGGTGTCGTGATGCTGCTGTTCCTGATCGGGCTGGAGCTTGAGTTGTCGCGCCTGCTCGCGATGCGCCGCCACATCTTTGGCCTTGGCGTAGCCCAGCTCATCCTCACCGCGGCCGCCATCGCTGGTCTCGCAATCGCGACCGGCCTGTTCAACTGGCGCGCCGCTCTCGTCGCAGGCCTTGCGCTCGCGCTGTCGGCGACCGCGATCGCGCTGCGCATCCTGGAGGAGCGCGGACACCTGCAGCAGCCATACGGACAGCGCGCATTCGCGATCCTGCTGTTTCAGGACATGGCGGTCGTACCGCTGCTAGCGCTGATACCGCTGCTGGCGCCGGGCAGCGAGATCAAGGAGCATGTCACGCTCGCCGAAACCGCCAGCTCCGTCGGGCTCGCGGGTCTCGCCATCGCGGCGCTGGTGCTTGCCGGCCGCTATCTGCTCAATCCGTTCTTCCGCCTGCTCGCCTGGACCGATGCACGCGAGATCATGACCGCGGCGGCGCTGCTGGTCGTGCTCGGATCGGCGCTGCTGATGCAGGCGGTCGGCATGTCGATGGCGCTTGGCGCATTCCTCGCCGGCGTGCTGCTCGCCGAATCGAGCTACCGCCACGAGCTTGAAGCCGACATCGAGCCGTTCCGCGGGCTGCTGCTCGCGCTGTTTTTCATGGGCGTCGGCATGACGATCGACATGCGCATCGTCATGGCGAACCTGTGGCTGGTGATCGCCGCCGCCATCGTCATCACGCTGCTCAAGGCCGGCATCGTGTGGGCGCTGTTCCGCGTCACCTGTGCGCGGCGCGGCGAAGCGCTGCAGGCAGGCTCGGTGCTGACCGGCGCGGGTGAATTCGCGTTCGTGCTACTGCCGCTCGGGACTTCGCTCGGAATTCTCAGCGCCACGCAGGGCAGTCTCCTCTCGGCCATCGCCGCCATCACACTGCTGATCGGCCCGCCGTTCGCCGAAGTGACTGAGCGGCTGGTGCGCCGCTTGGCGCGCACCCAAGAGCCCGAGGCCGACGACTTCGCCGGCACCGCGCCGTCGGTGCTGGTGATCGGCTTCGGCCGCTTCGGGCAGATCGTGTCGCAATATCTGCTCGCCGAGGAAGTCGACGTGACGGCGATCGATCTCGATTCCGACATGATCCCGATCGCCGCACGGTTCGGCTTCAAGGTCTATTACGGCGACGGCACGCGGCTCGACGTGCTGCGCGCGGCGGGCCTCGAGAAGGCGCGGCTGATCGCGATCTGTGTCGACAGCCAAGAAGACTGCAACCGCATTGTCGAACTCACGCAAGGCGAATTTCCCGGCACCAAGATTTTCGCGCGCTCCTACGACCGCGGCCACACGCTGCAGCTTCTGGCGAAGAACGTCGACTACGAAGTGCGCGAGACGTTCGAGTCCGCCAACAGGTTCGGCCGCAAGACGCTGGAGGCGATCGGCATCGATCCCGACCGCGCGGCGATCGTGGAGGATTTCATCCGCGCACGCGACCGCGACCGCATCGCGATCCAGCAGGCCGAGGGCATCTACGCCGGTATCGACCTCTTGCGCCAGCGCCCGAAGATGGCGCCGTTCAGCGAGCCGCAACACGAGGCAAAGCCGCTGAACGAAGAGGCGGGAGAGATCATCAAGGAGGAGAAGGTGGAGGGGTGAGGCGCACGGCAGCTTCGTCTAGTTGATTATCGAAATGACCCAATGTCCAGTTTGGAGGTCTGCGCGGAGTTACCTTGAGCACCGCGTCTGGTCCGCTAAGTGCGACAATCGGACATGCCTATCATACCGAACGGAGGCGCATCCCTATGCTTAGTCATGTCCAGCTAAACGTATCGAATCTCGACGGATCGGTCCGCTTTTACCTCTCCGCTCTAGCGCCACTCGGGTTTCGGAAGGCCGACGAAGCGGAAGGTAAGTATGTGCGGCTGACCAACGGTGTTGACGTCGTTATTATACTCTGTCCTGTCGGTAATCCGTACCGTCACTACCTCTACCATCGGAAGGGCGTTGGCCTGGGGCACATCGCCATAAATGTCGACTCACGCCAGATGGTCGACCTAATGGCAGCTCATCTTGGCGCAATCGGTGTCCCTCTTCTCGGACAGGGCAAGGCCGAATTCGCGTATCGCCGCGGTTACTACACCCTCGCGTTTGAAGATCTCGATCGCATCATGATTGAGATCGTGCATACGAATCCGTACTACTATTCCCTGTTCCCTCCTTAGAAACCCGACCGCCTATTTATGCTATCACTGCTTCGCCGTAGTGTCGATGGAACAGGGAATCCACGTCAAACCTTACTGTCTGCCCCTTAAGATCTTTGGCGTTCGTATCTATAACGGCCGAACGAAGGCTGGTAACTTTGACATTAATTATGCCGATCGACGGGTCACCAAAACTGAAGCTCACTTGTCCAGGCTCAAAATCGGCGTCAGCGACTACTGTTAACTCCACTTGTGAGCCCTTACTTTTCGCGATGGCCTTGGGTACCGGCAAAGGCATGTCCCATGTCTCTAGGTGCAATTTAGACGAAATTGGATGCCCTATCGAGTCGGTCTCGATATATAGGTAGTCCATGCTGACAAAATTTGGCTTCAGACCGCTCGTATAGCACTCGCTGGATGCAAATGCTGAGATAAACGGCATATCGTAGTTTAAAAGTGCGCTATCAGGATAATATAAGCCACCTGCAGAGGAATTGCTGGAGAACAGTTGTCCCTCTGTACTAAGCACCATAATGAGTCCATGACCGTCCGACACACCATTGCCATAAGCATTCGGGTTGCCAAGAGTGGCAGGGAAAACCTCCTGAGTGACCTGCGAGAATGCTTGGTTCTTTGAATGTGGATTGGATAACTGGTTGGAACCATCTACCCGAATGGCTTCGACCAACGTATCGTCTCTTACGACATAATTCAGTGCGGCGGACTCCTTTCCGTTACTTACATGGATCGGGGCATGAAAATGCCCGCCGACATCCACTACTGGCCTTGTGTATCCAGGGACAACCTTAAAGCCATTCTCATACTTAGATAAATTAATTCGTTCTGCTTTACCAAATGTCTTTCCGGAATCATCCGATCGAATAAGGGCTGGCTCTATGTTATCGCCGCTAAGCAAGTCGACTCGCGCCAGTACTTTGTCACCAGAGATGGCGAAGGTAATTCCGCCTAGCACCTTGTCAACCGTCAGCTTGACCTCTTGTCCGAGTTTTCCAGAGCTCATACGTCTTATGAACACCTGACCGGTTTTTCTGCACTTGTAGCCAAAAATGCTAAATGGGGGTTCTTCAGTGACTACGTGACCGATCGATGGTTGACTGAATGCGTAAAACGGAAAGTCGGGTTCCTGAGCTTCCGTCTTAAGGGCTTCGCCATTCAACCAGATTTTGTATTCGCCATTGGATCGGGTTATCCAAGTGGTAGTTATTTCTCCGTTAAACTTATTTAGAGCAATGTGATAACGCCATATCTCACCGTTAGCTAAACATATGTGTTCGGGGGATGCCGGTGCTTTTGCAACAGGCCAAGAGCCGGGGAATTTGTGAAGAAACAATTGACGCGGACCGAGGTCCCCTTGCGGGCTCTCAACAGTGGCAGCCCAAGTGACGCGCCGATTGTCGTCCCGAAGAATGCATACCTGAGGCCCTAAGAAGTACCTGTTGCTATCCATTTGCGTGGATAAGAGACGCTCTCTATGCACAGAACCTTCGGCTATCCAGCCCCGTGGGGTAATGGTGCGTGGAAGGGCGACGCCGTCGAACAAGCTATCTGCCCACGGCTGCAAAGGCCAACGCCCGGTCTTTGTAACTTTTGACATTAACTCAGCTTGTTTCTCCCTATCGACAATACGCATTGGGGGCTCCCTTTGAATGACATTTCCCGGCCGTTTGATCCCGGTGTCACGTTACGCCTTCCCAGATATCAACGCAAGATTGAAGATATGGTAATATAGTACTCCACGCGTGCAGTCGCCTTGAGGCGGCGCGCAGGGCAGAATAGCCAGAGTATTCCGCCACTTATTCTCAATTCGCCAAAGCGGTGCAATACGCTTCGCTATTCCACCCTACCGCCCTCAATACGTCTGCGCCCTCTCCACCGCCACCCGAATGATCGCGGTCATCGCGGCGTCGTAACCGGCGTTCCAGCTTTTGTTCTTCCCCGGCTTGCGCGCCTTCCGCACCAGATCGACGATCCCCTGGCGCTCGTCCATGCGAGCCAGATGTGCGACCGCCGAGAGGAATTGGTAGATCGGCGCGAATGAGAAACCGGGCGCGCGGGCGCGTTCCTCGTCCCAGCGCTGGTAGATCATGTCTTCAATCGTGGTCATGGCAGCCGAAGGTTGCTCCGGCTAAGAATACCTACTTTTTGGGTATCTTGTAAAGCTGCCTGATCGCATCCGCAGCATCGAAACCGATCGCATCGGCCAAAGCCATGAACTCGACGACATCGACGCGCCGCTGGCCGGTTTCGATGTTCGTGATGTAGGACTGGTAGCGCTTGAGCTTCCTGGCGACCTGCGTCTGCGTCAGGTCGACCGCGTCCCGCTGCGCGATGATGTAGGCCACCAGTGCCTTATGGCGGGCAGAGCCAAGCGTCCGCGACATTTCGCCCCCGAATCTGGAGGCGCCCTAGCTATACCGAAAAATCGGATACTCAAAAATATGGTATTGATTCTGAACGTGAAAACGGTGTTGCCCCGTTCAATCTTGGGCGTATTGGGAAGCGCAAACACTTCCGGTTGACTCGGCAAGCTGGGAAGGTGCGTGCCCGCGCCTCCTACTGCGTAAATCCGAGGAGGCGCGGCAGGAACAGCGTGATGTCCGGGACGAAGGCCACGATCACCAGCGTCACGATGATCGCGGCGAGGAACGGCAGCAGCGGCTTCATCAGCTTTTCCATCGGCAGTCCGCTGATCGCCATGCCGACGAACAGGCATAGGCCGACCGGGGGCGTGATATGGCCGACGGCCGACGCGATCACGCAAACCATGCCGAAATGGATCGGATGGACGCCGACCGCCTGCGCCACCGGCAACAGCACCGGGACCGTGACCAGAATGATCTCCGACGGCGTGAGGAAGGTGCCGAGCATCACATAGAGCAGGATGATCAGCAGCAGGAATTGCCACCATTCCGGCGCGATCGAGGCGATCGCGGCGGCCACGACGAACGGGAATTTCGAATAGGTCAGCACCCAGCCGAAGGCACCCACGAAGCCGATAATCAGGCCGATCACGCCGGAGAGCCGCGCCGAGTCGGCGAAAATCTGCGGCAGCTCGCGCAGCGCCGGCTCGCGATAGAAGATCGGCGGCACAACGAGCGCGTAGACGACCGCGACCGCCGCTGCTTCCGTCGGCGTGAAGACGCCGAACAGAATGCC
>Ga0190272_10001781_pt1 | contig 10318 bp, 9 predicted proteins | sample Popmic504T_FD_133746 | JGI IMG/M metagenome (GOLD analysis project Ga0190272, IMG submission 133746) | Populus adjacent soil microbial communities from riparian zone of Shoshone River, Wyoming, USA - 504 T | ecosystem: Environmental > Terrestrial > Soil > Riparian zone | place: USA: Wyoming... | reverse complement strand
GTAACGATAGGTGTCAATGGCTGCTCTGATTTGTCCCAAAAAAGCATTGGCCTCACCGGCCCGGTCGCTGATATCGAGCCATTCGTATAGATAAGCGCAATGCCGCACCTTGGTCAAGCCGCCGGTGGCCCGGCCAATGACGATGTTGCCTAGCAGCGAGGCTTCGTAATCCACCAGACCGCATGGCTCAAAGCGCGAGGGAATCAGAGTGAAATCGCCCCCGGCCAGGATGAGTTTGGATAGGGGTAGGTTAAAAGTATTGTTGAAGTAAACCCGACTGGGATACAGTGTTGCAAGCCGGAAGAAGTTGCGACGAAGGGTATGTCTTACGCCGGCGACTGGACGCTCGAAAAAGACAGTCTATGCCTGACCTACGAGGGCGAGGAACAGAAAATTTGCTGGAAGTTGCAGGTCAAAGGCGATCGTTTTCGCATGATTGACCAGCAGTTCGGTCGTGTCGGCGAGGGTCAGATTCGTCCAGGAAACCCGGATAACCTATAAGTCTAATGCCCCCTGCGTCCATTTTCCTTGCCCTTTGACGGCGAATCCTGTCACTCAGGATCATGCAATTATCACCACAACAGGATGATGCGCTTCGAGCCGTTTCGAAATGGCTGAAAGACGGTCGCAGCCCGATTTTCCGGCTTTTCGGTTATGCCGGTACCGGTAAGACGACGCTAGCCCGCTATTTTGCCGAACATATCGAAGGCGACGTTCAGTTTGCGGCTTTCACCGGAAAGGCAGCGCAGGTGCTGCGTTCGAAGGGCGCTGCCAATGCCCGCACACTGCATTCGTTGATTTATCGGCCACGGGGGGAAGAGGCGGTCGAGAATGAAACCACAGGCAAGACCAGCATTGCTCCAACATTCTCGTTGAATCGTCAAAGCCCTGTGTCCAAGGCGAAGCTTATTGTCGTTGATGAATGCTCAATGGTCGATGAGCAATTGGGACGCGATCTCATGAGTTTCGGAACGCCCATTCTTGTGTTGGGCGATCCGGGACAGTTGCCGCCAATTTCCGGCGGCGGCTTTTTCACCGAGCACGAACCTGATTTTCTCTTGAGCGAAATTCATCGTCAGGCGCGCGACAATCCGATCATTCGTCTTGCGCTCGATGTACGCGAGGGCAGGGAGTTCACTTTCGGCGATTTTGGTGCGGCAAAGGTCATTTCCAAGACCGACGTGACACAAGAACTGGTACTCGGCGCCGATCAAGTGCTGGTTGGCACCAATCGTACGCGGCGGCGCTATAACCAGCGGCTACGTGAGTTGAAGGGCTTTTCAGCGTCTTTTCCGCAAGCCGGTGACAAACTGGTATGCTTGCGCAACGATCCGGCAAAGGGCTTGCTCAATGGTTCGCTATGGAAGGTCATGACTTCGTCGCGGGAAACGGTCAAACCCGGTATCAATCTTTTGATCGCTCCGGAAGACGAAGAGCCGGGCAGGGGCGTTGCCAAGATCAAACTGCTGAAGGCCCAATTCGACGATCCGGATGCGGAGATTCCTTGGCAGACCAAGAAGCGTTTTGACGATTTCGATTACGGCTATGCCCTGACGACCCATAAAGCGCAGGGTTCGCAATGGGACGAGGTCGTGCTTTTTGATGAAAGCTATGCTTTTCGTGATACGCGTGAACGCTGGCTCTATACTGCGATTACCCGGGCTGCCGAGCGATTGACTGTGGTACGCTAGATCATAAAATGACGATCTTTGGGCTCAGCTGAAATAGCAATGTTTAATGTCGCATTTCTCCTGTAAAGAATATGCAAGTGCTTCCGCGTACGGGTTTCAAACATGACCGCATCTCTCTCCGTTAACCTCAACGCGATCGCAATGTTGCGCAACCGGCGCGATCTGCCCTGGCCGAACGTTATTGGTCTGGGACGGATCGCTTTGGCTGCTGGTGCGTCCGGTTTGACTGTGCATCCACGTCCTGATGAGAGACATGTTCGTTTTTCAGATCTACCGGCGATCCGCGCGCTCATCGATGATGAGTTCCCGCAGGCAGAGTTTAACATCGAGGGATATCCGACACAGGAGTTCCTTCGCCTCGTTGCTGCGAACGAACCTGAACAGGTAACGCTTGTGCCCGACGACGCGGCGCAGTCGACATCCGATCATGGCTGGGACCTGGAACGCGATGTGGACTTCCTCCGGCCGATCATTGTTGCCCTCAAACGCCAGGATATTCGCGTTTCGCTGTTTATAGACCCGGATCCCAACGCGCCCGCTGCCGCCAAGGCGCTTGGCGCTGATCGGGTTGAGCTTTATACTGGACCCTACGGCGGCGCCCATGACGATCCTCGCCGCGAGTCCGTTGAGCTTGCGAAGCTTGAATTAACTGCGGCGGCGGCGGCAAAAGCGGGAATTGCGGTCAATGCAGGGCATGATCTGACCGTCGCCAATCTGCCGGCCTTGGTCAAAAAAATGCCAAATCTTGTCGAGGTTTCCATCGGTCATGGGCTGACAGCAGATGCTTTGGTGCATGGTATGTCTGGTGCTGTGGAAAGATTTCTCAATGCGCTTCAGGCTTAGCCCTTTGATTTGGGTACGAGATTTGCTTTGTCATGCATTTTTGCATATCGTGAGTAGAGAGCTATGAAAAAATGGCGATTGATATTGCAATGCAACACGACTAACTCGTCCGCCCACGCTGTCAGAGCGAGGGAAAACCTGTATGAGTGAACAACAATTGGATGACGAGAACTATGATAATGGTCCCGTCGTTCATGAATCGGAACCGCATCACAAAGAAGCCTTTCCAGTTCTTGTTCTTGGTGCCCTTGGCGTCGTTTATGGCGATATCGGAACGAGTCCGATATATGCTTTTCGCGAAGCGCTCCACGCTGCGTCGCTCGACGGAAGTTTGAGCCGCACTGACGTGCTTGGCGTCGTTTCGATGATCTTTTGGGCGCTGACAATCATCGTAACCATCAAATACGTTCTGTTTGTTTTGCGTGCCGACAATGACGGTGAGGGCGGCATCCTCTCCCTGATGGCTTTGGCACGGGCGAGTTTCAAGACTCGCCCGCATCTCATTCTGGCTCTCGGCATTGTCGGTGCATCGCTCTTTTACGGCGATGCAGTGATTACGCCTGCGATCTCTGTGCTTTCCGCTGTTGAAGGTCTTGAGATAGTGACCCCGGCGCTTGAGCCATTTATCGTTCCGATCACCCTTGTCATTCTGTTGACGCTATTTTCAGTTCAACGCTTCGGTACCGCGCGAGTTGCAACAATCTTCGGACCAATCACTTTGCTTTGGTTCCTGGCGATTGGTTTTTTCGGTCTCTGGCATCTCGCCGACGACCTGAGCGTTTTTGCGGCGGTCAATCCGATCTATGCGTTCGAGTATATCATCGACAATCCGGTTACAGCTTTTCCCACGATCGGTACGGTATTTCTGGCTGTTACCGGCGCCGAGGCGCTCTACGCAGACTTAGGCCATTTCGGGCGCAAACCGATCGCCACGGCGTGGATGTGGATCGTTTTTCCTTGCCTGTTGCTGAACTATTTTGGTCAGGGGGCCTTCATTTTGGCGCATGGCGAAGCTGCCAAGAATCCGTTCTTCGAAATGTTTCCGAATTGGGCGCTTTTGCCAATGGTGTTGCTCGCCACGATGGCCACCGTTATCGCCAGCCAGGCCGTCATTTCAGGTGCTTATTCGCTATCGCGTCAGGCGGTTCAGCTCAATCTTCTGCCTCGCCTGAACATCGAACATACCTCTGAGAAGCAGTCAGGGCAGGTCTATCTTCCACGCGTCAACGTACTTCTCGGGCTAGTGGTCATATTGCTAGTGCTGGGCTTCGAACGCTCGACCAATCTCGCATCGGCCTATGGTATCGCAGTTACGGGGAATATGATCGTAACAACGACGCTGCTTTTCATCGTGATGAACCGCATCTGGAAGTGGCGCCTGTGGGTTGCGGTGCTGCTCACTGCGTGCTTCCTGATCATTGACCTGACTTTCGTGAGCGCCAATCTCATCAAGGTTGTCGATGGTGGCTGGGCGTCACTGGTGGTCGCATTCCTGATTATTCTGATTATGGCTACCTGGGTGCGCGGAAGCCGCCAGCTCTTCGAGAAAACCCGCAAAGGCGAGGTTCCTCTTGATCTCATCTCCAGGAAAATGGCAGAAAATCCACCGACTCTCGTGCCGGGTACTGCTGTCTTCCTGACAGGAGATCCCAAGAGCACGCCGACGGCGCTGATGCATAGTCTCAAGCATTACAAGGTCCTGCATCAGAACAACGTTATATTGACCGTAATAACTGCTCCGACTCCTCTGGTAAAAAAGAGTGAGCGGGTTCGTATCGAGCCTATAAACGATCTTTTCATGCGCGTTACTTTGACGTTTGGTTATATGGAGCGCCCGAATATTCCGCGTACACTTGCGATTTGCCGGAAGCAGGGCTGGAAGTTTGATATCATGACGACTTCTTTCTTCCTGTCGCGACGCTCGCTGAAGGCTTCTGCACGGTCTGAAATGCCGCGTTGGCAGGATCGGCTGTTCATCGCGTTGGCTCGTACGGCCAGCGATGCGACGGAATACTTCCAGATTCCGACTGGGCGTGTTGTCGAGATCGGCACTCAGGTGAACATCTAGCGAAGTCAGCGAGTTCAACCCGGTACAACTAAAACTCGATCGTCGATTGAAATTCTTGTGCCAGAATCGCACTTTCTTGTTCCATTTTCGGGCATTCTTGTGTGCGTTTCCTACAAACCCGCGCAAAAAGTTGATCGGAACAACCCGAAATATTTTTCTCTTTCGGCTTGTCAAATCTCCTTCATCTCATTAAAACCGCTACCGTAACGTACGGTACGGTACGGACGGGGAGTTGAAGCGTGCAATCACCAGTCGAGGTCAGCGAGAATGCATTGACGGAGCGTCAGAAGGACGTTCTCGATGCAGCCCTTGCGCTTTTGGTCGAGGCGGGTGACACGCTGACCATGACCAGTGTTGCGCGCCGCGCCAGCTGTTCCAAGGAGAGCCTGTACAAATGGTTCGGCGATCGTGACGGACTGCTGACGGCGACCGTTCAGTGGCAGGCTTCCAAGGTGAGGAGCGTGCCACTGGATCCGGAGGCGTTCGGCCTTGCATCCCTGACCTCGGGTCTCGAACGGTTTGCCTCCGACTGGCTGCATGTTCTTTCCGGGACAATTTCCGTGGCGCTCAACCGGGTGGCCGTCGGTCATGCCGGCAGCGACAAGCATGACCTTGGCGCCATCGTTCTCGAAAATGGTCCCTTCGCCATGGCACGACGTTTGAAGCCATTGCTTCGCCTCGGGCGCGACACTGGCCTGCTGCATTTTCAGGAGACGGACGAGGCGTTCCGTACCTTTTTCGGACTGGTTGTCCGCGACGTGCAAATCCGGTTGCTGCTTGGCGACCGGCTCGAATTGACTGATGCGGCGATCGAACGGGATGCCCGGCGAGCGACACAACAGTTTCTGGCTCTTTACGGAGCTCACACGAAAGCGGCCGAAGGTGGCCACTAGGTCCTCACACAGGAAGGAATAAATCAATGCGTGTATATTATGACCGCGATGCGGACATCAACCTGATCAAATCGAAGAAGGTTGCAATCATCGGCTATGGTTCGCAGGGCCGCGCCCATGCGCTCAACCTCAAGGACAGCGGCGCCAAGGACGTGCGCATTGCGCTGCGTCAGGGCTCTGAAACTGCCAAGAAGGCACAGGCCGATGGCTTCCAGGTTGTCAGCGTTGCCGAGGCAGCAAAATGGGCCGACCTCATGATGATGGCGACCCCGGACGAACTGCAGGCCGACATCTACAAGGACCATATCGCCGCCAACATCCGCGACGGTGCCGCGATCGCTTTCGCCCATGGTCTCAACGTGCATTTCGGTCTCATCGAGCCGAAGAAGTCGGTCGACGTCGTCATGATCGCACCGAAGGGTCCAGGTCACACGGTGCGCGGTGAATATCAGAAGGGCGGCGGCGTTCCTTGCCTCATCGCCATCCATCAGGATGCTTCCGGAAATGCCCATGACCTCGCTTTGTCCTATGCTTGCGGCGTCGGCGGTGGCCGTTCTGGCGTCATCGAAACCAATTTCCGTGAAGAGTGCGAAACCGATCTCTTCGGCGAGCAGGTTGTTCTCTGCGGCGGGCTGGTCGAGCTGATCCGCGCCGGCTTCGAAACGCTGGTCGAGGCTGGCTACGCGCCGGAAATGGCCTATTTCGAATGTCTGCACGAAGTGAAGCTGATCGTTGATCTGATTTATGAAGGCGGCATCGCCAACATGAACTACTCGATCTCCAATACGGCTGAGTGGGGCGAATATGTCTCCGGCCCACGCATCATCACGTCCGAGACCAAGGCCGAGATGAAGCACATCCTGACGGACATCCAGACCGGCAAGTTCACCTCCGACTGGATGCAGGAATACAAGGCAGGCGCATCGCGCTTCAAGGCGATACGACGCAACAATGACAAGCACCAGATCGAAGAAGTCGGTGAAAAGCTGCGCGGCATGATGCCGTGGATCGGCAGCAACAAGCTGGTCGACAAGGCTAAAAACTAGAGGACCTTTGCCAATCCACCCTGATGGACATCTGATGCGATTTTCTCCGCTTCCGGTGCTCATGGACGAGGATGTCCACTGCGCGCCGGTTCTCGAAAACCGCACCAGCTGACTCATCAGGCTGAATTCTCAAACGGTCTTTGAGCTTTATGTTTAACCAAAAGCCGGTGGATCGCTCCACCGGCCTTTTCGTTGAATTCCTGCCGCCTCTCTCCAAGAGAATACGATTGGTCCAACCTCCTTCGCCTTGTGGTGCGCTATGTGAAACAATTGTTTAGTCCGCTTGGGCCGTTCGCCCGGCCACATCCAGTTCCAGACAAGCTTGCGGACCTAGATGTTGGAAATCAATATCCGATTGGATGCACGCGATATGGACACGAAGCGACTGTCGACAGTCAGCACACAAGCGACACGTCTGTGATCGGGTGTGCCGCCGTTAAGCTCTGCATTTGCCGCGTAAAGGGACGAACTGGCTACATCATCGATCGCGCGGTCCGAGTGCTCAATGAGTCCTTGCCCACAAATGACCACGGTGGACTGTCGATTCACACTGGAACACTTGCGGCGCGAAACTTCGCATGCTGGTTTCTTGCGTTATTCGCCGTCACGCAGTTTCCACTCTATTGGGTCCAGTACCCAGACATCACAGACTTTCCAAACCATCTGGCCCGAATCCACACACTGATACATCTTTCGCAGTCCGAGACGCTGCAGCGCTACTACGAACTTCGAGATATGCAGATCGGCACCAATCTGGCGATGGAGGTCATCGTACCTGCGCTGGCGAGCTGGATGAGTCTTGCGCTCGCGCTCAAGGTCTTCGCCTCGCTTTCAACGTTGCTGTTGACCACTGGCACCGTCATGGTGGGTCGTGCCATCACCGGTCGCTTCAGCTACCTGCTGCTGGGTGTATTGCTGTTTGCCAACAGCGCGATATTCCAGTTAGGACTGTTGAACTACCTCTTTGGCGTTGGCGCCGCCTTCTGGCTACATTCAGCGTGGATCGTTGCGGGCCGACAGGCCGGGGCTCGTCGTTTGATAGCCTTCTCGGCAGGCTGCGTCGTACTGTATATGTGCCATTTGAGTGCGCTGGGTATCTACGTTATCGGCGTCGTCGGGTATGAATTGAGTCTCGCACGCAGCTGGGGCCGCCTGCTAACTCTCTCCGCGTGGCGCCCCCTGCTCTTGGCGCTGATGCAGTTCGTGCCGGCGGCCATGCTTCATGTGCTGGTGTCGTCGAATGCAGCGGGCAGCTATGTACCGGCACCAAGTCCCTATGCAGGGTCGGGCATGTCGGTCGTCTATAAGATGGTGCTTGTCTTCCTTGCACCAGGGGTCAGCGTTTCGGGCTATCCGCTCGGCCAGATCGCGATCGGCCTACCGCTGGTCCTGTTGCTCTATTTCAGTTTTCGAGAGCGTGCACTGCGGCTGACCACGCCGGCACGATGGATGGCCGGACTGCTTGCGATTGCAATCGCCTTGCTTCCGCCCTCCGGGTTTGGCTCGAATCTCGTCGACATCAGACTGATCCCGGCTTGTGGCCTCCTTGCCTGGTGTGGGTTGGAAGCCACGGAGCGCAGCAGGTGGGCGCCGGGTGTCGCGCTGGCGGCAATCGCGTCGGCTGTATTTCTCGTCAGCCTAGAAACGACTTACGAGTGGGGATTGCGAGATGGGGAGTATGGACGGGTGAGAAGCGCCTTGGGTCAGGTTCCCGAGGGCTCAAGGATTGCCACCGTCATGCTCGACCAGGGCGAAACGACCCCGTCGATTTCGCCCCATGTTGGCGCCTGGAGCGTCATCGACAGCTCAGCCTTCCTATCAAATTTCTACATCTGGCCGTTCCAGCCATTCTGGGTTGCCTACCGCGAACCTTATGTCTCAATGGGCGCGCTGGCGCGAACCGACGATCCGGCCGCAGCGCCTCCCGCATACGAAACACTCAAGAACTTCTACGATTACGTCCTCGTATTTGGTGGAGATAGTGCGACGCGCCTGCGCTACGCGCCAAACGCCGAGAGGGTCTATGACTCGCGGTCGCTTCGGCTGCTTCGAACAGGTCTGTATACTACCGATCGAGCCGAAATTGCGACACATCGAGGCAGGGCGGGGGTGCTCCACATAGGTCCCTGATTTTATATGGAAGAATGGTGGACAATCGATACTAAAGATCGCAGCGGCGGCGCGGGCCGTTGAATGGTTTGTACGTGTTGTCGAAAGCCCGATAGGATTGGTATTGAGCGCGGCAACGTTGAACCTGTGTTCGGCCGGATGGGCCGATAGGGCGATGAACGCGGAAATCATAACAGCGGGCCGATCCCGTGCAGTCGCGTAAAGCAGGATTGGATGGGGTACCGCTGCCGGGAATATAGGGCTTTCTCGGTACAGCATCGAGCCCGCGCGGTGCTGGGCGGTAGGTCCGGATTTCCTGCGCGGAGGCACTGACAAACTGCGTTGCCAGAACAATGCCGAATGCCGCAAATATGATCGTCAAGACTTTCATTATCGTCATGTCCCGATTTGATGTGGACTATATAAGGATTTGTTGCGCGCGTCGCCACTGGTGGCAGCCGGCCAATGCGGCTAGGTTCTTACCAAGAGGAACGCCATTCCCTGCCATCTGGTTCAAACGCCGAGTTTTGCATGTCCGTTCGCATCGCCACATTCAATGTCGAAAACCTCATGAATCGTTTTGATTTTTCGGGATTCAAGAACAATCTCAACAAGGACCGGACATTGCAGCTCTTCCAGATCGAGGATGAGGAGCAGTACAGGCAGCTTGAACAGGCGCGAGCGATCGCGCACGCTGACGATACGCGGCAATTGACGGCGCTGGCGATCGCCGAAACCCATGCGGATATTCTCTGCCTGCAGGAAGTCGACAATATCGGCGCGTTGAACGCCTTCGAGTTCGGTTATTTGTTCAAGATGGTGGGGGAGGGCTACCGGCACAAATTCATGGTCGAGGGCAATGACAGTCGCGGCATCGATGTTGCCGTGCTGATGCGCGACCAGACCAGATATGGCGAGCCGATCGAATTCATCGACATCACCAGCCACGCGCATATCACCTACAACGATTTCAGCATTCATAATCCGGAGCTTGCCTTGCTCGGTATCGAGCCGCATGAACGGGTGTTCAAGCGCGATTGCCTGGAGATCGATGTGCGGATTGGCGGCAAGCCGCTGACGCTATTCGTCAGCCACTTCAAATCAATGGGATCCCCGCGCAATGGCATGGATGGGCGGTCGTCGACTATGCCTGTGCGGGTGGCTGAAGCAAAAGCGGTCCGGCGGATCATCGAGGACAAGTTTGCCGATAGCGGCGGCGCGGCGAGCAAGCGTTGGGTGATCTGCGGCGATTTCAACGATTATCGCGAAAGGGTGGTCATTGGCGGGGATTCGCTCGTCGGGTATACGTTTGCGCCGGTAAGCGAGCCGGTGAGTAGTCTCAGCATTTTCCTCGACGACGGATTTTGCGAGAATCTCGTTGAACGGCGGCCGGTGATGGACCGCTGGACGCTCTATCATACGCGTGGCCCGGAAGAGCGGCATCTGTGCCAGCTCGACTATATTCTCGCGTCACCGGCGCTGGCGCGTAGCAATGCCGATGTGATACCCGACATCATTCGCCGCGTGCAGCCATACCGGACGATATTTCCGCCAGACCAGAAGGTGGAGCTTTTTCCGCGGATCGGCTGGGATCGCCCGAAGGCCAGCGATCATTGCCCGGTAGCCGTAACACTGAGTGTGGTTTGAGCTATGCACGATATTCCTGAG
>Ga0190272_10001780_pt1 | contig 10320 bp, 9 predicted proteins | sample Popmic504T_FD_133746 | JGI IMG/M metagenome (GOLD analysis project Ga0190272, IMG submission 133746) | Populus adjacent soil microbial communities from riparian zone of Shoshone River, Wyoming, USA - 504 T | ecosystem: Environmental > Terrestrial > Soil > Riparian zone | place: USA: Wyoming... | reverse complement strand
GGCGGAGACCACGGCCTTGAGGGATGCGGTGGAGATGTCGCCATCGATCCCCACGCCCCAGAGGCGCTTCTCTCCGACCTGCAACTCGACGTAGGCCGCGGCGAGGGCGTCACCCGATGCGCTCAGCGCGTGCTCGACGTAGTCGTAGAGCCGGATCTCGTGGCCCTGCTCGGCCATGATGCCGAGGAACGCCGCGACCGGCCCGTTTCCGACCCCGCTCGCTTCGACGACGTCGTCGCCGACCCGCATGCGCGTGTCGAGATTGACCGATCCGCCGAGTTCACTGGCCGTCCGGGTCGAGAGGAGCTCGTACCGGCCCCACTTGTCGTCGGGATGGTCGGCCGGGGCCGGGAGGTACTCGTCCTGGAAAATGGCCCAGATCTGATCGCTGGTGACTTCACCCCCCTCGGCGTCGGTCTTCGCCTGCACGACTCCGGAGAATTCGATCTGCAGACGCCTGGGGAGGTCGAGAGCGTGATCCGCCTTGAGCAGATACGCCACGCCGCCTTTGCCGGATTGCGAGTTCACCCGCACCACCGCCTCATATCCTCGGCCTAGATCTTTTGGATCGACCGGTAGATAGGGTACCGCCCATTCGAGCTCCGAGACAGGGATCCCCTGCTCGGCCGCATCGGACTCCATCGCCTCGAAGCCCTTCTTGATGGCGTCCTGGTGGCTGCCGCTGAACGCCGTGTAGACCAGGTCGCCGGCCCACGGGCTGCGCTCGTGCACCTTGAGCTGATTGCAGTACTCCGCGGTGCGGCGGATCTCATCGAGATCGCTGAAATCGATCATCGGGTCGATCCCCTGCGTGAAGAGGTTGATGCCCAGGGCGACGAGGTCGACGTTGCCGGTGCGCTCGCCGTTGCCGAAGAGGCAGCCCTCGATGCGGTCGGCGCCGGCCTGGTAGCCGAGCTCGGCCGCAGCGATCGCGGTGCCCCGGTCGTTGTGCGGATGCAGCGACAGGATGACGTTCTCGCGATGGGCGAGGTTGCGCGACATCCACTCGATCGAGTCCGCGTACACGTTGGGCGTCGTCATCTCGACCGTCGCCGGGAGGTTGATGATGACCTTGCGCTCCGGCGTCGGCTCGAAGATCTCGAGAACCTGGTTGCACACGTCGACCGCGAACTCGAGCTCGGTGCCCGTGTAGCTCTCGGGCGAGTACTCGTAGTAGACGGTCGTGCCGGGTACCTGCTTCTCGTGCTCGCGGCACCAGCGCGCGCCCTGCAGGGCGATGTCGACGATGCCCTGCTTGTCGGTGCGGAACACGACGTCGCGCTGCAGGATGCTGGTGGAGTTGTAGAGGTGCACGATCGCCTGCTTGGCGCCGACGATCGATTCGAAGGTGCGGTCGATGAGCTCTTCGCGCGCCTGCGTGAGCACCTGGATCGTGACGTCGTCGGGGATGGTCTCGTCTTCGATGAGCATCCGCACGAAGTCGAAGTCCGTCTGGCTGGCGGACGGGAATCCGACCTCGATCTGCTTGTAGCCCATGTTCACGAGCAGGTCGAACATGATGCGCTTGCGCTCGGGGCTCATCGGGTCGATCAGCGCCTGGTTGCCGTCGCGGAGGTCGACGGCGCACCAGATGGGCGCACGGTCGATGATCTTGCCTGGCCAGGTGCGATCGGGCAGATCGATCGCGAATTGCTCCGAGTACTTTCGGTAGCGATGTACCGGCAGTCCCGAGGGCTTCTGGGTGTTCTTCATGGTCTCTGTTTCCTCAAGTCGGGGTGGTTGTCAGCCAACGACGAACTCCGCGACGAGGGAGGCCGTTGAACTAGACCTCGTCGCGGCAGCTAAGGAGGAGCAGGCCGGAGAGCACGGAATCAGGGTAGCACTGAGCCCGACGAGCGAAACGCGGGAAACGTTGGGTGGTGGGTGCCGCATCCTGATTCGCATACTGAGGGCATGACCACGAATCTGCGTCGCACCGGCCTGCTCTCGGCCGTCGCGGCATCCCTTCTCGTCCTGACCGCCTGTGCGACAGGTCCCGGAAGCGGTGGCGCGCCCAGCGTCCCCGGTTCCGACGATGTCGGCACCCCGGACGGCGTGATCGCAGCGCCCGGCCAGGTCATCGGCCAGGGCACCGTCATCCAGACCGGCGACACGCCCCCGCAGTTCTGCCTGGGACCCGTGATGGAGTCCTACCCGCCGCAGTGCTCCGGCCCCGAGATCGTCGGGTGGGACTGGGATGCGGTCGAGGGCGACGAGACGGCGAACGACGTGACGTTCGGCGCGTATGCGATCTGGGGCACGTGGGACGGAACGGTCTTCACCGCCACCGAGTCGGTGATGCTCGCGCTCTACGACCCGATGCCGATCGTCGACCCGCTGCTCGATCCCGAGAACGCCGGCGACACCCCTGAAGCCGAGCTCACCCGCATCCAGGACGAGCTGAACGAGTCCTCGCCGTTCCCGATCCTCACCTCGGGGCAGATGAACGGCTACGTGTTCGTCGACGTCATCTACGACGACGGATCGATCCAGGCCTGGGTGGACTCCCGGTATCTGCCCGACACGGTCGCGATCCGCGGAGCGCTGCGCGACGAGGGCTGAGCCTTCGCCGCGCAGCAGCGCGCCTACTCGACCGCGAGTGCGGTGATCGGTGAGACGCGGGTCGCCCGGCGGGTCGGAGCCCAGCTCGCGATCGCGGTGAGCAGCGCGCCGCCGCCCACGACCACGGCGAGGATCACCCACGGCACGGCCGGGAAGATCAGACCAGGTGCGCCGTTCAGCGAGCCGAGCAGCGACTGGGCACCGGCCCAGCCGTAGAAGCCGCCGAGCACGACGCCCAGCAGCACGGCGGTGAGCGTGAGCTGCGCGCTCTCCGAGAGGATCATGCGCCGCAGCTGCTGCACCGAGAACCCGAGCGCGCGCAGCAGCCCGAGCTCGCGGGTGCGCTGCAGCACACTGAGCGAGAGATTGTTCACCAGGCCGACCGCGGCGATGATGCCGCTGAAGCCGATCAGGATCGAGAAGATCGTGATCATCGCCGTGAGCATCTGATCGATCCCCTGGTAGAGCTCGGGCTGAGCCGCCTGGGCTGCCAGGATGATCTGCTGCCACGTCGCCATGGCCACTCCGAAGGTCATGAGCAGGGTGACCCCGATCACCAGACCGATGGTCGCGCGGGAACTGCGCTGCGGATGGCGGAGCGCGTTCTCGGCGGCCAGGCGTGCGGCGGCGGAGCGCCCCAGCATCCGGCCGACCAGGCGCAGCGCGGGCGGCATGATCAGGTCGGCCGCGAACACGATGCCGGTGAACGACAGGATGCCGCCGACCAGTCCCACGAGCACGCCGACCGGGTTGGCCAGGCCCACCAGGATCCCGAGGAACAGGAGCCCGAATCCGACGATCGCGAGCACGAGCGCCAGCACGTTGCGACCCGGGCGCTTGACGGCCTCCTCGCGGCTCAGCTCCTCGGAGCCGCCGAGCGCCTGCAGCGGGGTCACGCTGAGCACCCGGCGCGAACCGACCCACGAGGCGACCCACGTCGTCAGGATCACTCCGACCAGCGGGAGGATCAGCACCGGGTCCCAGTACCCGTACGACACCTCGGGCACGATGTCGGTCGCGATGGCGATCCGTCCGAGCGCGACCGCCGCGCCGGTGCCGATGGCGGCGCCGATCACGGTGCCGACCACCCCGACGAACAATCCCTCGCTGGCGATCGCGGTGCGCTGGGCATTGGCGCTGGAACCCAGCAGGCGCAGCAGGGCGATCGACCGGGCGCGCCCGGCGACGATGGTGGCGAACGTGTTCGCCGTGATGATGGCACTGACGTAGACGGCGATCACGATGAACACGATCGCGACGATCGACAGCATCACCCCGACGGTGCGGCTCGAGCCGGCGACGTCATCCCCGGCGATCGCGGCAGCCATGAATCCGGTGATCTGAAGCAGGCCGACGCCGAACGCGGCGCTGAGGGCTGCGACCAGCACGCTCGGAATGTGCTCGCGCACCGGGGTGCGCACCGAAGCCGGAGTGCGGACGCTCATGCCGGCACCTCCATGGCGAGCATGTAGGTGCTGATCTCGGCCGCATCCATGCCGGTGCGATCGTCGGCGATCTTGCCGTCGGCGAGGAAGATCACGCGGTCGGCGAAGCTCGCCGCGATCGGGTCGTGGGTGACCATCGCGATGCTCTGGCCGTACTGACGGCTGGCGTTCTGCAGCAGCCCCAGCACCTCCCGCCCGGTGCGGGAGTCGAGGTTTCCGGTGGGCTCGTCGGCGAAGACCAGCTCGGGGCGCGTCGCGAGCGCACGCGCGATGGCGACGCGCTGCTGCTGGCCGCCCGACAGCTCATGCGGGCGGTGCTTGAGGCGTCCCGTCAGGCCGAGCGCCGCCTCGAGCTCGTCGATCCAGTCGCGCTCCTTGGTGGTCGGCCGGCGGCCGTCGAGCTCGAACGGGAGGAGGAGGTTGCCCTCCACGTCGAGCGTGGGCACGAGGTTGTAGGACTGGAAGACGAAGCCCACGCGGCGGCGCCGAAGCAGCGTCAGCTGGGCGTCCGACATCCCGCCGATCTCGGAATCGCCGAGCCACACCTCCCCGCTGGTCGGCGCGTCGAGGCCGGCCATGATGTGCATCAGAGTCGACTTGCCGGAGCCCGACGGACCCATGATCGCGGTGAACTCCCCGCGCCGGATGCCGAGGGAGATGTCGCGGAGGGCGTCGACGCGCGTGCGCTCGGTGCCGTAGCTCTTGCTGAGGTTCTGGACGCGGGCGACGAGGCCCATGTCGGTCGTGGTGATCTGCATGTCTCCGACGCTACGGAGCGCCGGACGGCGGCGGATCGGGCTGACGTCGCTGCATCGTCATCCGAGCGGATGATCCGCGATCAGTCGGTCAGCCGGTGCTCGAATGCGTACACGACGAGCTGCACGCGGTCGCGCAGCGAGAGCTTCGACAGGATGCGGCTGATATGCGTCTTGACCGTCGCCTCGCTGAGGTACTCGTTGGCTGCGATCTCCGAGTTGCTCAACCCCCGCGCGGCGAGCAGGAACACCTCGTGCTCGCGAGCGGTGAGGGTGCCGAACGCCTCCGGCTCGGGCACGCTCGCGGCTCGCGAATCGAAGTGCCGGAAGAGCTCACGCGTGGCCGACGGCGCCACGACGGCTGTGCCGGAATGCACCGCGCGGATCGCCGCGAGCAGGAACTCGGGATCGGTGTCCTTGAGCAGGAACCCGCTCGCTCCCCCGCGGATCGCCCGGGTCGCCGCCTCGTCCAGGTCGAACGTCGTGAGGACGATCACGCGCGCGGCCTGGCCGCCGCGCAGGTCCGCCGCCGCCATGATGCGCTCGGTCGCCTCGATCCCGTCCATGACCGGCATCCGGATGTCCATGAGCACGACATCGGGATGCGTCGCCTCCACCAGGTCGATGCCCTCGCGCCCGTTGCCGGCCTCCCCCACGAAGGCGAGGTCGGGCTGGGAATCGACCAGCATCCGGATGCCGGTGCGGAACAGCGCTTGATCGTCGACGAGCGCGACGCGGATCTTCGACGTCATACCTGTTCTTCCGTGATCTCGTCGCGCGGCAGCGGGTGCGCGGGCAGCCACGCTCTCACCACGTACCGCCCGTTCTCCGGCCCGGCAGTGAGGTGTCCACCCGCGAGCAGGGCGCGCTCGGTCATGCCGGCGAGGCCGTGACCGATCGAGGTGGCGCCGGTCTTGATGGCGCCCGTGCGCCCGGTCGGCGGTTTGAGCGCGCTGGAGACCAGGAGGTTCAGGCCGTGGGGAGTCCATCCGAAGTGCACCGCCGCGGGCTCACGGACGTCGGCGTGCCGGAGGGCGTTGGTCAGCGACTCCTGAACGATTCGGTACACGGCGAGCTGCTGGGCGGTGCCGAGGGGCAGCGGCTCGCCGCTCACCTCGTCGGCGATCGTCAGCCCTGCCGCTCCCAGCTGCTCGAACAGCCGCTCAAGATCGACCAGCGTGCGCTGGGGGCCGTCGCCCTGTGAGTGGCGCAGCTGTGCGAGGAGGACGCGGACGTCCGAGAGCGCCTCGCGCGCCGTCGTCGAGATCGTGACCAGCGCCGCCTCGGTGGCCGCCGGATCCTTCGACGCGATGTACCGGGCGCCATCGGCCTGTGCGACCACCACCGCGAGCGAGTGGGCCACGACGTCGTGCATGTCGCGGGCGATCCGCGTGCGCTCCTGTTCGGCGGCGACCTCCTGCTCGGCAAGCAGGGCAGCCCGCCGGCTTTCGCGCGCCCGCAACCAGGTGCGAACCAGGAGTCCGCTCGTCCACGAGAGGAGGAAGGCGATCAGGGAGGCGACGAAGACCAGGACAGCCGCGGCGAGCGAGCTGCCGAGATTCAGCACGTTCGACAGGTCGCCCACGATGAGCTCGTTGAGCACCATGGGGAGCGCGATGGAGGCGGCGACCACGAAGGCCCCGGCGAAAGTCGATGCGAACCCGATCCAGCGCACGACCGGGGTACCGTATGCGGCGGTCGCGTAGAGGATCGCGAGCACGGCGAGATTGGACGCGTTGGGCGGGATGTCCATGAGGACCTGCGTCAGGCAGACGAACCATGCGACGCCGAGCGCCAGGATCGGGCTGAACCGGCGCGGGATGAGCGCCGCCCCCATTCCGATGATGACCAGTTCCGGTCCTCGCCCCGCACCCCGGAACAGGACCAGCGCGGCCAGCACCAGCAGAACCGGCACCACGATGTCGAACGCCCACTGCGGACGCGACAAGGTGCGGAACATGTTCACCACGGTAGGTGCACTGCGGCCCGTCTGTCCGAACTCGAGCACGGAATCCTCCCCGCGGCACGCGGAATCATCCCAGCGATGTACTCCCTGCGAGCGAACCCCGCACCCTATCCTGGTGCGACGATCCGTCGAGCCTTTGGAGTCCGTCATGACCCGTCCTCGCATCGCCCTGATCCTCATTCCGCTGGTCGCCGCCGCGTTGGCTCTGACCGCGTGCCAGCCGCCCACGCCGACGCCGACGCCGACGAGCGCGAGCGAGTCACCGAGCGAGAGCGCAACCCCGGAGGAGCCGGCCGGCCCGGTCTTCGCACTCCCCTCCGGCTGTGATGCGATCGCGTCCCAGATCACCCTGAACACGGTCTTCTCGGGCATCGACGACCGCGAGCCGGGCGACCTGGTGCGCCCGTCGCCTGCTTCGGCCTCCAAGCTGCTGACCTGCTCGTGGTTCACCGGCGACACGACCGGCGGCGACGTCATCTACTACTCGGCCCCTCAGGCGGACAACATCGCCTACCTCGAGGTGGTCAAGGCAGACGGGTTCGCCTGTGCGGAGGCTCTCGGCGGCACCCGCTGCGACAAGACCACGCCGAACTCGCAGTTCCCGGTCGACACGATCGAGAACGTGTTCACTCGCGACGACGTGTGGATCTACATCTCGATGACGAACGTCGACTCGGCGCCGCTGCTGCCCGACATCGTCGCGACGGCCTGGGCCGCCTAGCGATCCCTGCTAGAGCTGTCGCGTCTCGGGTGACAGGTAGTCGACGTACGCCGTCCAGTTCTCGGGGTCGGTGTGCGACGGGTAGATCTCGATCGCGAGGCGGGTGAAGTCCCCCTCGTAGACGCCGTCGAGGTAGTAGTCGCGCGCGCCGTAGTAGGACTCGCCCGGGGCGGGGGTCCCGGGCACGAAGTCGTCGAACAGCTTCTGGTAGCCAGAGGCCTCCAGTTCGGCGCCGAACGCGTCGAGCTGCTCGACCGAGATCTCGTAGGACGCGATTCCGGCGAAGGTGTCGCCGTCCTCCTGCGGCCAGATGTCGCCGCAGTCGGCGACGGCGCCGGACGCGTCGAACTCGGCCGCGGGGAACCCGTCGACCCAGACCCAGGGCTCCTCCGGAGCGCCGTCGCAGTGCGTCAGCGCCTCCCAGCCCGCCGGGGCGTCGGTGGTCGGGGTGTCGGTCTGCCCCGGAGGGGCCGGCGTGGGGATGACCGGAGCGCTCGGTAGCAGTCCGCAGCCGCCGAGCAGCAACGCGGCCGCGAGGGCCACCGATCCGAGAGGCAGAACGCGGCGCATGGCGACTCCTTCGATGATGTGGTCAGAAACCCAGGCGGCCCAGCTGTTTCGGGTCGCGCTGCCATTCTTTCGCGACCTTGACCCGCAGCGATAGGAAGACCTGCTTGCCGACCAGTGGCTCGATCGCCGCCCGGGCGCGGGCGCCGACATCCTGAAGCCGTTCGCCGCCGTGCCCGATCACGATGCCCTTCTGGCTGTCCCGTTCGACCCAGAGGTTCGCGTAGATCTCGACGAGGTCCTTGTCGTCGCGCTCGACCATGTCGTCGATCGTGACGGCGAGCGAGTGCGGCAGCTCGTCGCTCACGCCTTCGAGGGCGGCTTCGCGGATGAGCTCGGCGACGCGCGCCTCGAGGGTCTCGTCGGTGACCGCGTCGATGGGATAGAGGGCCGGACCCTCCGGCAGCAGGTCGATCAGGGCGGTCGACAGGACATCCAGCTGGATGCGGCTGGACGCCGACACGGGCACGATCGCCTCCCAGTCGCGCAGCTCGCTCACCGCCAGGAGGCGCTCCCCGACGGTGTTCTTCGAGACGGCATCGATCTTCGTGACGATCGCGACCTTCTTCGCCCGCGGGAACGCCTCGAGCTGCTCGTTGATGAAGCGGTCCCCTGGACCGATCTTCTCGTTCGCCGGAAGGCAGAATCCGATGACATCCACGTCGCCGAGCGTCGTGGTGACGACGCTGTTCAGGCGCTGGCCGAGCAGGGTGCGCGGGCGGTGGATGCCCGGGGTGTCCACGATGACGAGCTGGCCGGATGCCGTGTGCATGATGCCGCGGATGGCCCGCCGCGTGGTCTGCGGCTTCGACGACGTGATCGCGACCTTCTCACCGACCAGGGCGTTCGTGAGGGTCGACTTGCCCACGTTCGGACGGCCGACGAACGTCACGAATCCGGACCGGAACCCCGCTGTCATTCGCCCGGATCCTTGTCTTTGCCGAAGGCCTCTTGCGCGTCGATCAGCGCCTGGTCCCGCTCGACGATGAGCGTCCGCAGCAGCTTGCGCCGCCCTTCGACGCGCTCGGCGCGGAGGACGAGCCCTGCGACCACGGCGGTCGATCCGGCGTCGGGGAGGCGGCCGATCGCCTTGGTGAGCAGGCCGCCGGCCGAATCGACGTCCTCGTCGTCGAGCTCGATGCCGAAGAGGTCGCCGAGCTCGTCCTTCGGCAGCCGTGCGCTGACCCGGAAGACACCACCGCCGAGGTCGTCGACGTGGGGCGTCTCACGGTCGTACTCGTCGGAGATGTCGCCGACGAGCTCCTCGATGAGATCCTCCATCGTGACGAGCCCCGCGATGCCGCCGTACTCGTCGACGACCATCGCGAGGTGGTTCGAGTCGAGCTGCATCTGCCGCAGCGTGTCGTCGGCCTTCTTGGACTCGGGTACGAATACCGCCGGACGCGCCAGATCGCGGGCCGCGGTCTGCTCGGCCGCCAGCGGCTTCTCGTAGCTGAGCCGGGCGACGTCTCGCAGGTACAGGATGCCGAGCACCTCGTCGGCGTCCTTGCCCACGACCGGCATGCGCGACACCCCGGACGACAGGAACAGGCTCATCGCGGCCGAAACGCCCTCGTCGTCGTCGATCGTGATCATGTCCGTGCGCGGGATCATCACCTCGCGCACCACCGTCTCGCCCCATTCGAAGATCGAGTGGATCAGTTCGCGGTCGTCCTGCTCCAGCACGTCCGCTTCGGCTGCCTCGTCGACCATGCTCAGCAGCTGTTCCTCGCTCGAGAACGTCTGCGTGCGCGGGCGGCCCGGGGTCACGCGGTTGCCGATCGCGACGAGCGCGGCGGCGAGCGGGCCGAGCAGCACCCGGGTGGTGTGCACCGGGAACGCGGCGACCCGCATCAGGCCGCGGGCGTGCGCGCGCCCCACGGAACGCGGGCTCGACCCGACGAGCACGAAGCTCGTGCCGGTCATGATGAGGGCCGCGATCAGCAGCACCCACCACCACTCGTCGATCACCGACGCGAGCGAGATCGTGACGAGCACCGCGGCCGTGGTCTCGCTCGTGATGCGGAGGAAATTGGCGGCGTTGATGTGCGACGCCGGATCGTTGGCAATCGCGAGCAGCGAGCGACGCACCCGGCTTCCGGTGGCCAGCTCGGTCAGGTCCGCGCGGCTCAGCACGCCCAGGGCGGCGTCCGCGGCGGCGAGCAGGCCGCCGAACGCGACCAGCAGCACGGCGACCGCGATGAAGACGCCGATCAACTGCGCTGCCTCGGTCATGGCGTGCCTACCTTCGTCGCTCTGCGAGCGTGAAGCCGACGAGGATGTCGCGCTGGATGCCGAACATCT
>Ga0190272_10001779_pt1 | contig 10324 bp, 9 predicted proteins | sample Popmic504T_FD_133746 | JGI IMG/M metagenome (GOLD analysis project Ga0190272, IMG submission 133746) | Populus adjacent soil microbial communities from riparian zone of Shoshone River, Wyoming, USA - 504 T | ecosystem: Environmental > Terrestrial > Soil > Riparian zone | place: USA: Wyoming... | reverse complement strand
TGATTGAAAACATTCCGTATGAAAGGAAGTTTATTAATTCGATAGAGCAACGGGAAAGATGCGTTATTTTCTTACATATAGCCGGTGTGATGTAAAAATGCTTTTTTTAGAATCAAACAAGTTGGAGTTAGGTTTGGGCAGGAAACAAAATGATGGTTGTCCTGTGATAAAGTATTATATAGTTTCTTCCCCGGAAATCAGGATGCCTGTCTTTTCACAGGAAATAATTTTTTTGGCTGATGACCTGACTGAAGAAGAAGAAAAAGTTCTCGCAGCCTGGGAGAGGCGGGCCATAGAAGATGCTCCGAACAAGCGAGGATTAAACCATCAAAGATGGTAGGTACAGTTGGAAATGCCGTAAAATGAAAATTCAAAAAACAGTGTAATCCTGGTGCTACCAAATAATAAAGCAGCCGGATCTGCTGCTTTAAAAGGTTTTTCCAATATTGTATTAAGAAGTTTGGTATAAAAATTCAAAAACCATACCCTTTCTGCCAGTTTAGTAGAGGAATGTTTTTTTGGGGAAAACTTAGCCAATTTACGAAGCTTGAATCGTAAAGTTCCTTAGTATTATTTCCTAATCACCACACTCGTTCCTATTGGGGTATAGCCATATATTTCCAGTACATGATCTTTTTTCATTGAAATACAGCCTAGTGTCCAGTTCTTGTATTTATCTATTATAAAATCTTCATGTGGCCATGTTCCATGTATGCCTACTCCTCCGCCAATGCTTGCGGATGCAGGGATCTCGCCACTTTTTTTGCGGGCTTTGAATTTTTCCCAGCTTTCTTTGGTAGGATAATCTATGCCGAGAAAGCGATACCATTTCTCATGTACTCTTTTACTCACAATGCGAAAACTGCCTTCTGGTGTTTTCTTATCGCCTTCCATCTTTTTATCATCAAGGGTATTATTGCCAAATACTACAGGATAAGTAGCATACCAGCCCTTTTCATCATATACACTCAATTCGTAATCCGACTTATCAATGATAATTGATATAGCTCCTACGGGGCTATCGCCTGCATCGGTTCGTTTGAAATTTGTTTTATTCAAAGCGGAGTTCCTGGACTGAGGAGTATTTAACAACAGCAATCCGCTTCCTAACAATAAAGACGTGAGTACGATTATATTTTTCATGAACTATCCTTTACCGTCGTTCAATTAACGGAAGATTGATGGGTTTATTTTTGATGTGAATTTCTTTAACGAATACTTTACACCGTCTATTCTCTATTATCCTCCACATATCAGTGGAAATAATAACGGCTTACAAGGATACACATTTATCAAAAATGATGCAAAGAAAAATCCCGCTGGAAATTTCCAGCGGGATATACACAAATATGAAATATATGTCAATAAATATTTTAATTTAAAGATCATTTCAGGATCTTACTTCGTACTTTTTCTTTACCAATTGCTAAAACGGAAGCCAATATTATAAGGCGTCAGGTCCAATCCTTCTTCAAACATACTTTTAAAGGCATATGATCCATAGATCTTGACAGGGCCTAAAGCAATTTCTCCGATATAGGAAAGTTTCCATTTGCGCAGATCAAAATCACTTTTTGTTTTTTCAACCTTACCGTCATCTTTTATTTTCTGACGGGCACTGTACAACCATCCTGCGCTTACACCTGCACTGATACCAAAGTTTTGACGCCTGTTTGGAGTAAAATTAAAGTTTATCATCATTGGCATCGTAAGGTAATCTGCTGCAAGTTTATTTTTACCGACACCACTAAAACCTTTATCGATCAGGGTGGGGCTTTTGTTAAACCGTATATCCTTGTTATCAAAATGATAGTTGTTTAATTCCAGGCCCAAACCATATTTCAGATTCACTACGTGTTTTATCATATTCAGACGCTGCATAAAGATCCAGATACCTACGTTTCTTGATTTTCCAGCTCTTGCTTTCAGGTCTTCTTCAACTAAACCGGGAGCTATGGCAACAGGATAGCTGGTATTATCAACATAGTTGGAAAAACCCAAATCAAATATCCACCAGTTAGTGCTAAGATTAGAAGGCTTGTCCCTATTACGACGGTTACTTATACGAAATATCTTATCACGTTTTTTAGTCGAATCGTAATTACCTCCTGGCTCACGGATGATCACCATTCCGCCAATTTTTATGGTATCGGTAGTTTGTTTGGGTATTGTATCCGTTGTTTGTTCAGGAATAGTATCAGTTTGCGCAAAGCCGGTCAAAACGGTACACAAAGCGATGCAAAGGGTAAAAAGCCTTTTCATATGTTTTTTTTATTGTTTTTGCCATATGGAATTCGCCAAAAAATTAACATCACTGGATATATCACCATGCTTGATAATTTTTATGGCTCATTTCATAGTTTCTTTTTTAAATATATTTTACAATTTGATTGCCAGCCCACCGAGCAGCAAACGATCTTCATCATCGGTTGCTTTTATGTTGGTAGTTTTTTCAAACGTCCTGGTGACTTTCCGGAAAAATCCACGGAGTTTGTTTTTTCTGCCTGGCTGCTCTTCATCAACAGGTTCTATTGATGCAGCTGTTACTACATTATCTAACGGCTGATAGTTATTAGGAGTTACAGTTGGACTGCTATTAATTTCTTTAAGATTTGTTAATGGTTCTTTTACTGCAGGGTCAATCATTGCGATAGGATTATCCTCAACAACTTTATTTACATACGGATTATTAGTAGGCTCAGGAAGATCATTTGTTTTCTTTATTTCTTTGATATCAACAACAGCCGGCTCGTCCTTTTTTGTTTCTATTGGCAAATAGGGAATGTTCTTGTCTTCAACCAGTTTATCCTTATCAGCAACAGGATTATTTGTTTCAATTGCTTCTTTGGTTTGGTCTTTTATGTTGTCTGTAATCTTTGGAGTTGGTGTAATGGTTTCAGTGTTTGTCAGCTTTACATTCATATCACCTGGTGCAGATAGTTTCTCTCCATCAGCAATAACTTCCTGGTTGTTTACTTTATTAGTCAATACAAGAAGAGCAGTGGTGCTTACCGCCAGTAATAAAGCAGCCGCTACCGCAATACGACGCCAGCGGATAGCAATCACTCTTACCTTTTCTTCTGTGCGGTATAATACCTCTTTGTTAGCAAAGATGATTTCCGTATCAGGATACGATTTTGTTTTTTGTAAAAATTCCAGCTCCGCCTTTGCAGCAGGATGATTAATAATAAATTGTTCTACAGCAATTTTTTGATCAGCAGGTAACTCATTGTCGGTATAAGACAATAGCCATTCTTCATAATTGTTTGTACTAATAGAAATAGTGCCGGAATCTTTTAATAATTGTTTCTTACCGGCAAACACAAATGAATTATCAGGAACTAACTGCGTTTGCATAAGCAAATTCAACTCTTCCTCCAGATCAGGATTTTCCTTTACAAAAAGCTCTACCCCGCGACGATCGTCGGCGTTTAGTTCATTATCCATATACAGGATAAAGTGCTCTTCGTAATTATTGCGGTTTATATTCATGGTTTCTGAAATCTGAGGTCGGAAGTCTGAAGCCTGAATTCGGATACTAAATTTGATTATCCGACTTCTGACTTCGGTCCTCAGACCTCTTTTTCTAAATCACATTTTCAATTTTTACCAAATATTCTTTCAACTGAACCCTTGCCCGGTGAAGGTATACCTTGACCTGGCTCTCACTCAACCCGGTTATTTGCCCGATTTCTTCATAGCTGTAGCCTTCATAATCTTTTAATAATACCAATGAACGTTGTGTTTCACCCAAACGACTAAGGGCTTCTTCCAGTATCTTCTTCAGATTATTGGCTGGCTTATCCTGTACTTTCGATCCTTCGCTGAATTCTTCTTTCAGGTGTATCCTTTTTACCTTACGGATATGATCGATCATCTGGTGATAAGCCACCGTAAAAAGATACGATTTTGATCTTTGGGCATCTACTTCCTCCCGGTTGCGCCACATTTTTTCAAAGGCAGTCTGCACAACATCCCGTGCATCCTCTTCATGGCGTAAGTTCTTCACAATGAAGCGATACACATTGTCTGCGTGAGTATTAACACATTCGTTATATTCCCTTTCAGTCATAAACAGCCGGAATCCGTTTAGCACACAAATTTACCTGATGTGCCCGGAATTTTAAGTTATACGCTTAACAATAAAGTAATGTTACAGAAGCAGCCTATATAATATGGGTCAGAACTAAATGGAGGAGAAAAACTGCTGAGACAAATTTTCCCAGATCATTTTATCGGCACTTTCCTTTTTGTTCTTGCACGCATCCAATGATTCTTTGCAGGGAGTATTTTTTGAAGTAGGGGTAGATGACTGTAATGCCAGGACTGCACATGTAATGGCAAGGATCGTCAAAAATAGTGATATGGTATGTTTCAATTTCATCATTGGCTGATTACTCACATTTGACGCCGGGCGCCGGGTTTATGTTACAGTAAAGGTAAAAACTAACCTGGGCCAGCAAAGAGAATATTGACAGAAAGTACTATTTGACCCACCAAATGCGGAAAACCGGGGGCGAAATACCTTTGGTACATTCGTAAAATAGGTAAACAACAAGGTGAATCTTCGAAAGCCTGATACCGGAAAACCTTAAAAGATAAATGTTCAAAACACCACATGAAGGGCTGCAGGAAGCCGGGTTCTAATTATTAAGTTTATTCAAACGGTTGTTCATATTTGGCTGAAAACTTTACGTAGGTTTGCGGCTCAAATTTGAAAATATGAATACCAAATTCACACAAAGAATAGCCAAAGAAGTAGAAGAAGTAAGAGCGGCGGGTCTTTATAAAAAGGAAAGGATAATTGTTAGTCCACAGGGGGCAGAGATAGAGGTAGGGGGCAAAAAAGTTTTGAATTTTTGTGCTAATAATTACCTCGGACTTTCTTCTCATCCCAAAGTAATTGAAGCTGCACATAAAGCTATTGAAACGCATGGTTATGGTATGAGCAGTGTACGTTTTATTTGCGGTACACAGGACATACATAAAGAACTGGAAGAAAAAATATCGACGTTTCTTGGTACGGAAGATACCATTTTATATGCTGCAGCTTTCGATGCGAATGGTGGTGTTTTTGAGCCTCTGTTCAACGAAGAAGATGCGATTATTTCTGATGCATTGAATCACGCTTCTATTATTGACGGGGTTCGGCTATGCAAAGCGCAACGTTTCCGGTATGAGCACAACAATATGAACGACCTGGAACTGAAACTGAAGGAAGCAGAAGGTTGTCGTAGTCGGATTATCGTGACCGATGGTTCATTCAGTATGGACGGAACCATTGCACAATTAGATAAAATAGTAGACCTGGCAGAAAGATATGACGCAATAGTTATGATTGATGAATGCCATTCTTCGGGGTTCCTGGGAAAAACAGGCAGAGGCACACACGAATACAGGGGAGTAATGGGAAAGATTGATATCATTACCGGCACACTTGGCAAAGCATTGGGTGGGGCATCAGGCGGTTTTACATCTGGTAAAAAAGAAGTGATTGATATGCTGCGCCAGAAATCAAGGCCTTATTTGTTTAGTAATACAGTGGCGCCATCGATTGTTGGTGCTTCAATTGCTGTATTAGATATGCTGACTGAGACTACTGAGTTGAGAGATAAGCTGGAGTCTAATACAAAATATTTCCGCGCTAAAATGACAGAAGCGGGTTTTGATATAAAAGCCGGCGATCATCCCATTGTACCTATAATGCTGTATGATGCGGCGTTAGCGCAAAACTTTGCCGCTAAACTTTTAGATGAGGGTATTTATGTAATCGGCTTCTTTTTCCCAGTTGTTGCAAAAGGCCAGGCAAGAATAAGAGTGCAATTAAGTGCGGCACATGAACAAAAACACCTGGATAAAGCAATCGCTGGTTTTACAAAAGTAGGGAGGGAGTTAGGCGTGTTGAAGTGAGTTCAGTATTTGTAATGAGGGGTAGGATAGTAAAGATCAATCTTTCTTTCTGTCCAGCGTAAACCCAATAGTAGTCCCTACATCTTCTCTGCTCCGCACATGAATTGTTTGTCCGTGAGCTTCCACAATGTGCTTGCAAATAGCGAGGCCGAGTCCGCTACCGGTTACATTAAGGCTTCTTCCCGTATCAGTTCGATAAAAGCGTTCAAAGATCCTTGGAAGGAATTTTTCAGGAATACCAATTCCGTCATCACTGATCTCAATTAAGATATGCCTGCCATCCGTATTATACATACTGGCAGTGATGGTTCCGTTTTGTTTTCCGTATTTAATAGAGTTCTCTACCATATTTAGTAATACCTGGCGTATTTTTTCTTTATCTGCAAAAACCATCAATGGAGATTCGCAACCTTTTTTTATCGTGCACCGGATATTTTTTTGCTCTGCTACAATGGAAATACTTTCAAATGTTTCCCGCACCAGGTCCTGAATAATAAAATTTTGCTTTATTAAATGTAATTCGCCTCGTTCCAATTTGGATATTTCATCCAGATCGTTCAATAAATTAGTAAGCCGCTCTACATTGGTAGCTGCTTTTTCTAAAAAGCGTTTATTTACAGCCGGGTTTTCCAATGCCCCTTGCAGCAATGTATCAACATAGCCCTGTATTGCAAATATGGGAGTTTTGAATTCATGAGATAAGTTTTGCAAAAACTCTTTGCGGAAACGTTCATTGGTTTGAAGTAATTCTATTTCCTCTTTTTTTTCGCTAGCCCATGCCTCCACGTCTTCTCTTACCTCATCAATGCTTTTTTTTGGTAAAATGTATTTATAATAGGTTTCCTCTCTCCTGGTAGCTTTGGTTTGATAAATGAATTTATAGATCAATTTAATTTTCCTGTAAATAAACCTTTCCAATACAAGAGAAATAAGAAAATAGCTGCCTATAAATATTGTGGCAAAACAGATCGATGCAATAATCCAATCTTTTATGACAAACCAGAGCAATAAACCGATTGGCCCAGCCAGCGCCAATGCAGTAAATGCGGAGAGTTGCCGCGGGGAAATATTTTTAATGGAAAACATAAGACGAAGGTACAAGAGACAAGAGTTACAAGGCACAAGATTCAAAACAACAGAAATAGAATAGAATGGTCAGGAGCAAAATGGAAAAGTTTTTACAACTTTGAAACTTTCTTGTTCCTTGTACCCTGCACCTTGTGCCTTTTTATTCAGAGTTCAAATTTATATCCCACTCCTTTTACGGTAGTAATACAATCGATACCCAGCTTCTGCCTGATCTTGCGGATGTGTACATCAATGGTGCGATCGCCAACAATGACATCATTTCCCCAAACCTGGTTTAGTATTTCATTCCGAAGAAAAACACGACCGGGTCTCTGGGCCAATAAATGCAGTAGTTCAAATTCTTTTTTAGCCAGTACAATATCGTTTTTATCAACCTGGATAACGAATCGTTCCGGATCAATTGTGAGGTTATCAATTTCCAGCACTTTAGCCTCTTTTTTATTCAACCTCCGGAACAACGCATTTACCCTGCTTAAAAAAACTTTAGGGCTTATTGGCTTGCTTACATAGTCGTCGGCTCCTGTTTCCAATCCTTTGATCTGGGTACCTTCATCATTGACCGCCGTGAGAAATATGATCAATGTTTCCTTAAAAGCAGGCTGTGTGCGCAATAGCTGGCAAACCTCTACGCCTGTTTTTTTAGGCATCATTACATCCAGTATTATCAGATCGGGCATTGTTCGTCTGGCCTTTTCAAGAGCCTCATCTCCATCTTTGGCTGTAATAACCTCATAGCCTTCCCCAACAAGATTGTATTTTAAAATTTCTAATATATCGGGTTCGTCATCCGCTATCAACACTTTTCTAGATTTATTTTCCATGCCGGGGTAAATTTGCGCAAACCTACTGGGAATTTGCAGCAAAGGAAAATCTAAGGGGTGTTGTTCATACAGACTTAATGATAAATTAATGTCGGAAGAGGGTTAAAAAACTGATTTCTGACAGGTATATACCAGCCAACGCAATGATTAAAAATTTCATCTTATAAGTATTTGGCAGGCAATTGGCTATGAATGTCCGGCAGTGTTTACTAAATTTGCAGTCATTCTTATGATTACAACCACTAAATATCTCATATTTCTTCTGGCGTTCCAGGCCCTTTCTTTTTGCCTTTCCGCACAATTGATGGTGGAGGATACAGACAAAGCGAAGGTTTTTAAACCGGAATTTCGCCGGGTGATTAATCATGAGGCGATTGATAAAGAACAAAATAATTTATTGTCGGCTGATGGGAAAACAGATAACCAATTTGTTGTTTCTTCCAATGAAGAAATAAATATGCTGTTGACTGACGTTTTGATAAACACTGTAGATGAGTTTCAACAAAAAACCGAAACCGACTCATTGCTGGACCATCGTTTGAAGGTGAATTATCTAACGGGTATTTCTAATATTCTCAAGTATATACGCCTGAACTGGAGGAGTAAAAAAGTAAATATTCTTAACCTTCCGGTTGTTTTATCGGCATATGAAAAAAGTATCGCGGAAGATAAAGCGGGTAACAGCATTGAAACTGTATTACAGCCTTTGCCTTATGATGTTGGAACAACCATATTAGCTTCCGGTATTTTTGACAGGAACATTGGCTATAAGTCAGCAAAGGACCTGATGATATTGAAATATTGTACTCTCCGGCCGGTTGAGACCTTTATAACATTAAAAGATAATCCCAATGTGCCTTTTGCAGATAGTCTGATAAAAAAAATAGCCAGGAAATACCCGGGTCAATTATATGACTACGCACAGGCAAATAATAGACTGGGTACTATTATCCGTGGTATCAATGATGATGATTTTGTAAAGGCTGTGGTAAGAATGTCAAAAAGCAAAAGCGGACAGCAATATTTTCCTTTCCTTGATAATGTTGTAAAAGGAAAAATTTCTTTTGAAGAAATTGATGTAGCCGAAAGCGATTCCATACAGTACTATAAGCTGTTAGTAAAAACTCAGCTTGATTATATGGACCGGCTTTTGAATAGGGACACCGCAATTGCCTTCAAGGAATTAACGGCAAAGCTTGAAAAAAAGGCTAAGGATGTTTTTGTAACGACAATTAATGGTTTGCATAATGAAACGGATGCTATCAGGTTCAGGTGCATTCAACCTTTGAGTGCCCAGGAGCTGTATTATTTAGCTGTATTAACAGATGGACTTATTTACACTTCTAGTTATACCAACGGTGTTTACCCCCTTATGATGAAAAAGATCGGGAACAGGGGAGATTCGCTGTTGCTAAGTTTACGTTTTGATCATTACCGAAGATTCATCAGCCAGGCGGCGGCGTATAATACATTGGGCAATTTTTTGTCTACCTTTCCCAGCCATGATGATGCTACTGATCTTATGAAAGCATTTGTAGGTAACCTGGAAAAAACAGAAGGTCTTGAGGACGGAGTAGATGTGGCTGATTCTTATGCCAGTATTATTGAAACAAATAAAAAATTAGCAGAGGAGGTATTGAGTCTTGTACAGGAAAACTATAAGCGCAACGTAAATGAGAATAATCAAAAAGGGATAGTCATTTATAATATTCTGAATAAGCTTTTTCTTTCAGCAGATTCTACAAAAAATATAGACCTCACTAAAGAGCTTGGCATACCGCCTGTTTATAATGTTCCTTTTTCTTCTTTAACTAATGAAAAAGGTGAAGTTATTGCACAGGTTTTTTTCTATGGTGATAAAGATGGGCAAGGTATATTTAACGGATTTCAAAATATGTTTGGAGGCGGCAACTGGGCCATTGACCGCAGCAACCCGCAATGGGTTGTTATCAAATCTATAAAGGGTAAGCCTGTTATTATTTATGCTAACCGCCCCCTACCTGAAGAAACAGGAGAAGATGACCAGGCGCAGCAGGCTTTGCGTGATTACCTGATTAAAAATCACCTTTTACCAACTGTTACTATTCATCGCGGTCATAGTTACTTTGCCAATTCTACTATCGGCTATATGGCATCGTCATCCCGTATTGTATTTATGGGTTCTTGCGGCGGCTTTCACCTGATCGATTCTATTTTGCACAAATCTACCGATGCGCATATCATAGCTTCCAAACAAATAGGTAAAACGGCGATCAATAAGCCATTCTTTCAGCTATTGACGGAAAAATTGAGAAACGGGAATAGTATTGACTGGATACCTTTCTGGAAAGAATTTAAATCAAAGACTGCCGTGGAAGGATTTGAAGATTATATTCCTCCTTATAAGAATCTCGGAGCTATTTTTATCAAGGCTTACAGAAAGTCAATGAAGGAAGAAGAGTAGCTAAGATCTCATCCTTCGACAGGCTCAGGAGAGAAAAGGAGTTGAAAGAGAAGTTCGAACG